>Ga0335078_10005425_pt1 | contig 18860 bp, 16 predicted proteins | sample Lox_Sample_32_FD_206711 | JGI IMG/M metagenome (GOLD analysis project Ga0335078, IMG submission 206711) | Soil microbial communities from Loxahatchee National Wildlife Refuge, Florida, United States - Lox_Sample_3.2 | ecosystem: Environmental > Terrestrial > Soil > Wetlands | place: USA... | reverse complement strand
CCAGCCCGCCACCGACCAGCCCGCCACCGGGCCCGCCGACGGCCAGCGGGCCGGCGCCGGGCCGGTTCCCGGCCCGGCCGCCCGGCCGGCCGTCCCGAGCAAGGGGTAACCACGTGAGCACAAGCGACCAGGACGGATTCCACTTCACCTCCGAGTCGGTGACCGAGGGGCATCCCGACAAGATCGCCGACCAGATCTCCGACGCCATCCTGGACGCGGTGCTGGCCGAGTCCCCGGAGTCGCGGGTGGCGGTCGAGACGCTGGTGACTACCGGCCTCGTGGTCATCGCCGGCGAGATCACCACCGACGCGCGCATCGACTTCGCCGACATCGCCCGCGCCACGATCTGCGACATCGGCTACGACTCCGGCGATCTCGGCTATGACGGCCATGCCGTGGGCGTGCTGACCGCGCTGGACCGGCAGTCCCCCGACATCGCCCGGGGCGTCGACCACTCGCACGAGGCCCGGCGCGGCCAGGCGGCGCCGCACCGCTACGACGCGGCCGGCGCGGGAGACCAGGGCATGATGTTCGGCTACGCATCCAGCGAGACGCCGGAACTGATGCCCGCGCCGATCGCGCTGGCGCACCGGCTGGCCCGGCGCCTGGCCGAGGCGCGCAAGTCCGGGGTGCTGCCCTACCTGCGCCCCGACGGCAAGACCCAGGTGACCGTCCGCTACGACGAGGACAGCCGGCCGGTGGCGGTCGAGAAGCTGCTGATCTCCACCCAGCACGCCGAGGGCGCGGAGGACAAGCTCCCCGACGCGCTCTGGACCGAGGTCGTCACCGAGGTCCTGCCCGGCGACCTGTACGACCCCGCGGACCTGCGCCGGAACTTCTACGTGAACCCGACCGGGCGGTTCGTGGTCGGCGGCCCGTGCGGTGACACCGGCCTGACCGGCCGGAAGATCATCGTCGACACCTACGGCGGCGCGGCCCGTCACGGCGGCGGCGCGCTGTCCGGCAAGGACCCGTCCAAGGTGGACAGGTCCGCCGCATACGGCGCGCGGTACGTGGCCAAGAACGTCGTCGCCGCGGGCCTGGCCGACCGGGCCGAACTGCAGGTGGCCTACGCGATCGGGATGGCCAGGCCGCTGTCCCTGCACATCGACACGTTCGGCACCGAGCGCATCCCGCGGCCGGCGATCCTGGAACTGGTCCGGCAGAACTTCGACCTGCGCCCGGCGGCGCTGCGCGACAATCTGCGGCTGCCCCGCCCGATCTACCGGGCCACGGCCGCCTACGGCCACTTCGGCCGGGACGAGCCGGACTTCACCTGGGAGCGGACCGACCTGGCCGGCCGGCTGCGCGAGCAGGCCGGCCTCGTCAACGGGGCCGCCGCCTCGCCCGCCAGCACGCCCGCCTGACCGGCCCGCCGCCGGCTTCGCCGGGGCCTCGCGCCCGGTAAGGGTTCTGCCTTGTCCGGCTCTAGCCGGATTTAGCTTAACCGCTAATGTTAGCGGCGCCTCGAGGCGCCGGGAAACGGCGCGGTGCTTGGCTGGCGGCCATTGCGGTGATACGGTCCGAGCGCTGAAAGCGGGGGCCCGGAATCGGGGCGGGGAATCGGGGGGAAATGCGTTATCCATTTGGCGCGAGCCATGGCCGGCTGCGTTATCTGGCCGCGACCGCGACCATTACCTCGGGCGTTCTGGTTTGGAGCGTTACGCCGGGCCTGCCGGCCGGGGCGAGCGGCCCGCCGCCCGCTGCGCCGGTCGGGTACGCGCCGCAGATCCCGCGGAACGCGTCCTCTCTCGGCGCGGTCCCGCCGTCGCAGGCGCTGCGCTTTGACTTAGTGCTCGACCCGCGCGACCCGGCCGGGCTGCGCGCCTTCGCGCTCGGCGTCTCGACGCCGGGTTCCGGCGATTACCGCCATTTCCTGACCCCCGCGCAGTTCGCGGCGCGGTTCGGCCAGCGGCCGTCGGTCATCCGGGCCGCCGGCGTCGCGCTGCGGGCGATCGGGCTGATCCCGGGCCCGGCGGCGGGCGACCGCCTGGTCATCCCGGTGACCACCACGATCGGCCAGGCCAGCGCCAGCCTGCACACCGGGTTCGCCCGGTACCGGCTCGGCTCCGGGCGCGTGGCGTTCGCGAACACCGCGGCTCCCCGGCTGCCCGCCGCCGTGGCCAGCCTGACCGCCGCGGTCATCGGCCTTAACGATCTGGTGACCCCGGCGACCAGCCCGCGCATGCCGGGCGCGGCCCGCCGCACCCGGGCCGCGCCGCAGTCCCGCGGCACGGGCCCCGTGCTCGCCGGCGGCCCGGCCCGCAGCGGCCCGGCCGCGTGCCAGGCGGCGGTCCAGGCGGCCGTGACGGACCGCGGCTGGACCTACCCGTCGCTGGCGTCCGCGTACTCGATCAGCGGCCTGTACCGCCGCGGTGACCTGGGCCAGGGGATCAGGATCGCCCTGTTCGAGCTGGCCCCGACCCCGCCGCAGGACATCGCCACCTTCCAGCGCTGTTACCGCACCCACGTCCCGGTCCGCACGGTCGAGGTCGACGGCGGCGCCAGCACGGGGACGGTCCAGAACATCGTGGAGGCCACGCTCGACGTTGAGACGGTCATCGCGCTGGCGCCCCGGGCCCGCCTTTCTGTCTACAGCGCGCCGGACTCGGATTTCCTGAGGTCAGCCGTTGACCTTTACACCCGGATGTTTGACGACGACACCGCCCAGATCGTGTCGTCCAGCTTCGGCGTGTGCGAGCCGATACTGCGGGCCGCGGCACCGGGATTTACCCAGAGCGAGAGCACCCTTTTCGAGCAGGCGGCCACCGAGGGGATATCGGTCTTCGCCGCCGCCGGCGACGACGGCTCGGAGGATTGCTACGAGGTCAACCGGAGCACGGGCCTGGCCGTCGACGACCCGGCCAGCCAGCCGTTCGTGACCGGCGTCGGCGGGACCACCCTGACCGACATCAACACGGTGCCGCCCGCCGAGCGGGCCTGGAACGACGGCGTCCAGAGCGGCGATGGCGCCGGCGGGGGCGGGATCTCCGTCGACTGGGCGATGCCCCGCTGGCAGAAAGGGTTCGGGGTCATCAACGGCAACAGCAGCGGCTCGCCCTGCCGGAAGACCGGCCGGTTCTGCCGGGAAGTGCCCGACGTCTCGGCGTCGGCCGACCCGCGGCACGGCTACATCATCCGGATCGGCGGCAACTGGGTCCCGGTCGGCGGGACCAGCGCGGCCACGCCGCTCTGGGCCTCGATGCTGGCCGATGTCGAGTCGCACCGCGCTCCGGCCCGGGCCGGCTTCCTGAACCCGCTGCTGTACGCGGCCGCCGCGGCGGCGCCCGCCGGCGTGTTCCACGACATCACCATCGGCGGCAACGACTACACCGGGAACGGCGGGCCGTACCCGGCCACGCCGGGTTACGACCTGGCCACGGGGCTGGGCTCACCGGTCGCCACCGGGCTGGCCCGCGTGATCTGGCGCGAATAGCGCTAGAACGTGAGCACCAGCCGGCCCCGGATCCCGCCCGCCTCCAGCAGCCGGTGCGCCTGCCCGGCCTGCCCGGCCGGCAGCGTCCGGTTCACCCGCAGCGTGAGCCGGCCGTCCGTGACCAGCCGGGCCAGGTCGGCCAGGTTGTCCCCGGCGTGCAGGTAGTCGCCGACCCAGACCAGTATCACCTTGATCGAACGCTCGGTCTCGCCGGTGAACGGGCGCACCGCGGCGATCTGGCCGCCGTCCCGCACGGCCGGCAGCACGAGCTGGTTCAGCAGGGCGGCGTCGAGCAGCGCGTCCACGCCGTCTCCGGTAGCGAGCCGGATCGCGGCGGCCACCTCGTCGCCGCGCGGAACCACCACGTCGGCGCCGAGGCCGCGGACCAGCTCGGAGTCACGGGGCAGGGCGTCGCCGATCACCCGCAGCCCGGCCACCTTGGCCAGCTGCATCGTGTACCCGCCGACCGCGCCCGCGGCCCCGGTGACGGCGAGGGTCTCCCCCGGCGCGAGCCCGAGCAGGTCGAGGGCGAGCCGGGCGGTCAGCCCGTTCATCGGCAGCGTGGCGGCCTCGGTCAGGCTGACCCCGTCCGGCACGGCCGCGACCGAGTCGGCCGGCACCACGACGAACTCGGCCTGGGCCCCGCCGTGCGGACCCCGCGGCGACACGATGGCCATCACCCGGTCGCCCGGCCGGAACCGGGACGCGGCGGCTCCGGAGGCGGCGTCGATCGTGCCCGCCAGTTCCATGCCCGGCACGTACGGAGGATCCCCCTCCGGGGCCCCGTGCCGGCCGGTCCGCAGCACCGTGTCGGTCGGGTTCACGGTCGCCGCCGCGACCTTGATCCGCACCTCGCCGTCGCCGGGCTCGGGGACCGGCCGCTCGACGATCCGCAGCACCTCCGGCCCGCCGAACCGGGTGATGCCGACCGCGCGCATCACGCACCCGCCGCGGGGCCATCGGGCGCGGGCGCGATCCGGAAGACGCGCTCGGCGTTCTGGTGGAAGATCTTCCTCACGGTTCCTCCTCCTGGCAGATGGACAGCAGCTCGTCGACCCCGCGCAGGTGCAGGTGCGGCTGCCGGGCCGCGGGCAGGTGATCGAAGGAGTCCGCGGCGGCCAGCCCGGACGCCACCGCCACGGCCAGCGCGCGGCCCCGGTGCGCCATCGGCACCTCCAGCTCGGGGTCGTCGCCGACGACCGCCAGCTCGTGCGGCCGCAGCCGCAGGCGGCCCGCGGCGGTGCGCAGCGCGTCCAGCGACGGCTTGCCGACCAGCCGCACCCGGCAGCCGGTCAGGCTCTTGATCATGGCCGAGATCGCGCGCGAGGTGCCGATGGCCCGGCCCTGCGCGGTCGCGAAGAACATCGACTGCGAGCAGCTGAAGAGCTCGGCGCCGTCCCAGACCGCGTGGCAGGCCGCCTCGAGCGCGGCCAGGGTGAAGTCCGGGTACCAGCCGGCCAGCACCGCGTCCGCCCGCGGCCGCCCGCCGGCGGCCGCCGCCACCACCTCGAGCCCGGCGTCGCGCAGCGGGGCGGTCAGGCCGTCGTGGCCGAGCACCAGCACCCGGCGGTGCCCGCGCCGGGTGAGCGCGGTCACCGCGCTGCTCGCCGGGGTCAGCACCTGCTCGTCGGCCAGATCGAAGCCGATGCCGCGCAGCGTCCGCGCCAGCTCCTGCGGGGTCTTGGTGGTGCCGTTGGTGAACACCACGAACGGCCGCCGCCGCTGCCGCGCCCAGCGGGTGATCTCCAGGGCGCCCGGCAGCGGGACCAGCCCGCGGCCCCCGCGGTCGCCGAGGACCAGGGTGCCGTCCAGGTCGAACACGAACCCGCGCGCCGCGCGCAGCCGCTCCCGGGCCGACCGCGGCGGGCCGGCCGGGGGCGAGACGGAGCGTTCAGGCATGGCTCAGCCCTTTCCCGCCGCCGGCCCGCAGCTCGAGGCGGAAGCCCGGCTTCTCGATCACCATGCCCGAGACGCCGGCGCGGGCGCGCAGCCCGCCGAGCAGGTCGAGCACCGGCTTGAGGCCGGGGTTGTAGTGCCGCCGCGCCGGGCCGGCGGCCAGCATCGCGTCGACCTCGCCGGCCGGCATGGTCGCGCGGAGCAGGAACTCCTCGTCGCTGATCCCGGCCGGGAAGCGCCGGCGCAGCTCGGCCGGGGCGGCCGGCGGTGGCTCGGCCATCAGCTCGCGGGCCCGGGGCCGGGCCAGGATCCGGTCCGCCACGTCCGGGTCGACCGGCGCGGTGGGCCGTCCGAAGCGGCCCAGGACGTAGCGGATGGCCTGGTCGGACACGTTCTGGTAGCGGTCGGCGCCGATCACGTTGTAGAGCGCCTGCCCGCACACGATCTGCGGGAACGGGGTGACCATGATCGGGTAGCCGAGCTCGGCGCGGACCCGGCTGACCTCCTCCATCACCTCGCCGAACCGGCCTTCCAGGCCGATCTCGGTGAGCTGGCGACGCATGGTGGTCATCACGCCGCCGGCCACCTGATGGCGCAGGAACGAGGCGTCGTACTCCTGCGGGGTGCCGGCCGGCAGTGACTCGGCCGCGGCCAGCCGGGTGAAGTAGGCCGCCGCCTGGGCCAGCCGCCGGTCGTCGACGTCCACGGTGTGCCCGAGCTCGCGCAGGTTCGCGACCACGCGCTCCGCGTTGGGCAGCGAGGTGCCGTTGGCCAGCGGGCCGCACGCGGTCTGCAGCACCTCGACGCCGAGGTCCGGGGCGGCCAGGTAGGTCAGCGGGGAGAGCCCGATCGTGCAGTGCGAGTGCAGTTCCAGGGCCGCCCGGCCGAGCCGCGCCTTGACCGCCGGCAGCAGCGTGCGCGCGCGCTCCGGGGTGAGCAGCCCGGCCGGGTCCTTGACGTAGACCCGGTCGATGTCCGGCGAGGCCGCCATCTGCCCGGCCAGGCCCGCGTAGAAGTCGTCGTCGTGCACGGCCGAGACCGTGTAGGTCAGCGCGGCGATGATCTCCTCGCCGCCCGCCGCGCGGATCATGCGCGCGGTCGCGAGCACGTTCTCCATGTCGTGCATGGGGTCGAGGACCACGAACCGGGACATGCCCGCCACGACCAGCCGGTCGTAGACGAGCTGCATCAGCTCGGGGTGCACCGGCTCCCAGGAGATGAACCGCAGCCCGGACCCGATGAACTGCAGCGGGGTGTGCGGGGCGGCGGCACGGGTGAGCCGGATCCGCTCCCAGGGGTCCTCCCGGTGGGTGCGCACCGCCACGCCCATGTGGGTGCTGGAGGTGAAGTCCAGGGCCCGGAACCCGGCCCGGTCCAGGACCGGCGCGATCGTCACGATGTGGGCGGTCGTCAGGCCGGTCGCGCTCCACAGGCTCTGGTTGCCGTCGCGCAGCGAGACGTCGACCAGTTGCAGGTCAGCCACGGCGCCCTCCCGTGCTGGCGGCCTCCTGCGGTGCGGCCGCGGTGAACCGGGCCAGGTAGCCGGTGTCCACCCCGCCCCGCGCGAACTCCGGCTGCGCGGTCAGCGCGGCGTGCAGCCCGAGCGTCGTCGCCACGCCCTCGATCTCGCACCGGGCCAGCGCGCGCCGCAGGCGTTCCAGCGCCTCGGCCCGGTCCCGCCCGCTGGCGATCACCTTGGCCAGCAGCGAGTCGTACCCGGCGGGCACCACCGTGCCCGCCTGCAGGTGGGTGTCCACCCGGATCCCCGGGCCCGCCGGGAACACGGCCCTGGTCACCGTGCCCGGGCTGGGCCGGAAGCCGTCCCGCGGGTCCTCGGCGTTGATCCGGCACTCGATCGCGTGCCCGGCCAGCCGCACGTCCTGGAGGGCCAGCCGCAGCGGCCGCCCCTCCGCCACCGCGATCTGCTCGGCGACCAGGTCGAGCCCGGTGACGGCCTCGGTGACCGGGTGCTCGACCTGGATCCGCGCGTTCATCTCCAGGAAGAAGAAGCTGCCCCGCGCCACATCGGCGAGGAATTCGACCGTGCCCAGGCCGCGGTAGCTGATCAGTGTCCCGAACGCCACGGCCGCGCTCCTGATCTGGGCCCGCAGCCGGCCGGCGAGGCGCGGGGCCGGGGCCTCCTCGAGCAGCTTCTGGTAGCGCCGCTGTACCGAGCAGTCCCGGTCGCCCAGGTGGATCACGCGCTGGCCGTCGCCCAGCAGCTGGACCTCGACGTGGCGGCCGTGCGGCAGGTACCGCTCGAGGTAGACCCGGTCGTCCCCGAACGCGGCCCGGGCCTCGGCCATCGCGCGCTCGACCGCGGCGGCCAGCCCGGAGGGCTGGTGCACCGGCCGCAGCCCGCGCCCGCCGCCGCCCCCGACCGCCTTGACCAGGACCGGCCAGCCGATCCGCGCGGCGAGTTCCCGGGCCTGGGCCACGCTGGCCACCGCGCCGCCCGGGGCCACCGGCAGCCCGGCCGCCTCGGCCCGGTCACGCGCGGCCAGCTTGTCGCCGGTCTCCTCGAGCTGGCCGGCGGTCGGGCCGATGAAGATCACGCCCGCGTCCGCGCAGGCCCGGGCCAGGCGGGGGTTCTCGGACAGGAACCCGTAGCCAGGATGGACCGCGTCCGCGCCCGCGGCGGTGGCCGCGCCGACCACCGAGGCGACGTCCAGGTAGCCGGAGGCGACCGGGATCACCGCGCCGGCCAGCCGGGCGGGCAGGCTGTCGCGGTCGGCGTCGCTGACCGTGAGCACGGTCTCGATGCCGAGCGAGCGGCAGGTGCGCAGGATCCGCACGGCGATCTCGCCCCGGTTCGCGACGAGCACCCGGCGGATGACCCTGGTCTTCACCGGTCTTCCCTGATCCACATCAGCGCGGTGTCCCGGTCCGCGAACTCGGCGTTCTCCAGCAGGATCTCCGCCACCGTGCCCCGGACCCCGGCGCTGACCGAGTTCATCAGCTTCATGGTCTCCACGATCGCGACGACGGTGTCCGGCTCGACCTGGCTGCCGGTCTCGACGAACGGCGGGGCGCCCGGCAGCGGGGCCCGGTAGAAGGTCCCGGGCAGCGGGGTGCGGACGGCGCGCATCCCGTCCGGGACCAGGTCACCGCCCGCCGGGCGATCTCCGGCAGCGCTGGCGCCCGCGTCCACGGCCGCCCCGCCGGCCTGACCCGTCCCGCCGGACCCGCCGACCTCGCCGGTCCCGCCGGCCCCGCCGACCTCGCTGGCCCTGCCAGCCCCGGCCCCGCCGACCTCGCCGGTCCCGCCGGCCCCGCCGACCTCGCTGGCCCCGCCAGCCCCAGCCCCAGCCCCGCCGACCTCGCTGGCCCCGCCAGCCCCGGCCCCGCCGACCTCGCCGGCCCCGCCGGCCCCGCCGACCTCGCTGGCCCCGCCAGCCCCAGCCCCGCCGACCTCGCTGGCCCCGCCAGCCCCAGCCCCGCCGACCTCGCTGGTCCCGCCAGCCTCGGCCGCCCCGGCCGCCCCCTCATCCCCGGGTACAGCCGCCGTGATCGCGGGCTCGGTCAGCACCTGCAGTTCCTGTGTCCACTCCCCGTCTGCGGTGCGGCGCAGCCAGAGGCTGAACGAGGCGGTCCGCAGGTTCATCTCGCCGAACGGCAGGCCGTCCAGCAACTGCAGGATGTCCTGCACGTCCTCGCTGGTCAGGTCCACGTCAGCGCTCCGGCTTGACCGCGTGGACCCGGCCGAGCTGCTCGAACACGTGGTCAACCGCCCGGGCCTTGGGCCGGGCCCCGGGCCCGGCCGCCCGGCGCGCCCAGACCGTCTCGGGCCGGCTTTGCAGCAGCCTTATGCTCTCGTCCGGCGAGCCGGCGTCGGCGATCGCCCACTCGATGTCCTGCGGCGCGCCGTAATGGTTCTCGACCCGGATCCCGAGCCGGGCCAGCGCGGCGAGCTCGGCGTCGCCGAGGCAGGCCTGGTCGCGCAGCGGCCCCGGAACCTCATCGGCGGCCACGCCCTGGCCGCCCGGGCCCGCGTGGTGCAGCCGCTCCTTGACCGCCACCGAGCGCCGGACGATCTCGCCGGTCACCTTGCTGACCACGAAGCTGTCCGGCGTGACGTCGCCGCTGACCAGGGCGGAGCCCAGGCCCCAGCAGCCCTCGATGGCGATCACCGAGCGGTCGCCGGTCGTCGGGCTGCAGGTGAACATGACCCCGGCGCAGCGCGGCTTGACCATGCGCTGGACCACCACGGCCATCGCGAGATCCTGCTCCGCGATCCGCATCCGGAGCCGGTAGCCGACCGCCTCGGCGTTGTACAGGCTGGCCCAGCAGTCACGGACCCGGCCGAGCAGGTCCTCGGGGCCGCGGACCCACAGGTAGGTGTCCTGCAGGCCGGCGAAGCTGTTCTCGTCCCCGTCCTCGCCGACCGCGCTGGACCGCACCGCGACCGGCACGGCGCCATCGCCCAGGCCGCGGTAGCGCGCGACGACCTGCTCGCGCACGTCGTCGGGCAGCGGCGCGGCGGCGATGCGGGCCCTGATGCCCGCGGTCACCCCGGCGATGGCCGCCCGGTCGCCGGCTGGCAGCCGCCCGATCTCGCCCCGGATCCCGCCGCCCGGGTCGAGCGCCCGCAGCGCGGACTCGAACGCCACCACCGTCACCACGAACCCGCCGGGCACCGGTATCCCGGCCCGCATCAGCTCGCCGAGCCCGGCTCCCTTCCCGCCCACCGTCGCGCGGTCGCCGGCTCCCACCTCGTCAAGCCCGCGAACAAACCCGGCCGCGCTCATCGCCGTACCCCACCCCACCTCGTCCGGGCCCTACCGCACCAGCCCCCGCCCGCACCCCGCCAGCCCCCGCCCCCACCCCGCCGCGCCCCGCTCCCACCCCGCCGCGCCCCGCGCCCACCCCGCCGCGCCCCGCGCCCACCGCGCCGCGCCCCGCGCCCACCCCGCCGCGCCCCGCGCCCGGCGCGCCGGGAAAAGTGTCCGTAAGCGGTCGTGATAGCAGCCGTTTGCGGACACTTTTCGCTGATCGCAGCACGAATTCCGCTGGCCGCAGCACGAATTTCGGTGTCGGCTGGGCCCACGGGGCCCGCGGTGCCTTCGGTGCACGTGGTGGCAGCGCGCATGTCAGCCCACGATGGTCACGATGCCACGGTCGCCGTCGACCCGTACCCGCTGGCCGGTCTGGATCCGCTTGGTCGCGTGGCCCGTGCCCACCACCGCGGGCATGCCGTATTCGCGGGCGACGATCGCGGCGTGCGACATCGTGCCGCCGATGTCGGACACGGCCGCCTTGATCTTGCCGAACACCGGGGCCCAGCTCGGCGCGGTCACCGGGCAGACCAGGATCTCACCGTCCCGGATCTGGCCGATCTCGTTGACGCTGCGCAGCACCCGGGCCACGCCCTCGGCCACGCCCGGCGAGGCCGCGTAGCCGTGGACCTCGGCGCCCTCGCCCGCCGCGGTCGCCGCCCAGGTCGCGAGGGTCTCCGCGGTGATGCCCCAGAGCATGCGCACGGCCGGGTCGTTGAGCGCCTCGGGCACCGGGCCGATGGCCGGCGGGGGCGACCAGTCCCGCATCGCCTCGAGCATCTGCTTGCGCTCGGCGATGATCGGCCCGAAGTGGGCCGCGCCCAGCGGCGTCCCGCCGGCCGCCCAGGCCAGGCTCACGTCGGCCAGCGCCTGGTCGACCTCGGTGTGATGCAGCTGGAAGACATCCTCGGCATCCTCCAGCACGCCCTGGCGCGCGAGCAGCTGGCCGAACTCGCGGATCTTGCCGAAGAACCGGGTCGTGAACCAGTGCTCGCAGTAGAACTTGTGGTCCTCCACGTACGGGAACACGACCCGGGCCAGCCCGAGCATCTGGTCGAACGCCGCGCGCTCGTCGTCGCCGGGCAGCAGGCCGCGGTATTCCGAGACGATCCGTTCCCGTTCCACGCGCAGGGCCTCGGTGGGGCGGTCCAGCGGTTCGCCCGCGCGGATCAGGCGCACGTAGCGCGGCAGCGCCGCGAACGGCACCGTCAGGTCGTCATTCCAGCTGCGGTGGTGGTGGTAGAAGCCGTCGCCGGTGGAGACGTGGAACCACGGCTCGCGGCTCTCCTCGAACCCCGCCAGCCAGCGCTTGCCCGCTTCGCCGCGCTCGGCCATCGCGCCGAGCACGGCATCCGGCGCGCACCCCTCGGTGAACAGGTCGTCGACCCCGCAGTCGACGGCCAGCCGGGCCAGGCGCCGGAGCTCGTCGTCCGGCCGGTACATGATCACGTCGATGCCCGCGACCATGCGCGCGACGGCCTGGTCGGAGATCTCCGGGAACGCCTGCTTGCAGAACTCGAAGAAGACCACGTACGCGCCGTAGCCGAGCATGAGGAACTCGGTGTGGTGATTCCACATCTTGGAGAACAGGTCCAGGCAGCGGTGGTAGTTCTCGCGCACGTAGTGGTTCTGGGCCACGCCCGTCGACTCCATGACGACCGCGGCGTCGTCGAACTCCGGCAGCTCGGGTACCTTGATCTCCTCGATCTCCCGGATCAGGGCCGCCATCCGGGTCTTCCAGCCCGCGTACAGCCGGTCCCAGTTCTCGTAGTAGTAGCCGGCCCGCTCCTGGAAGATGGCCAGCCGCCGCTCGATCTCGGCCGGGTCGGTGACCGGGATGGCCGTGATGTAGATCCGCCCGTTCACGATCCGGTGCTCGATGCCGAGCGTGGTGGGGAACACGAACACCCGCGCGGTGTTCGCGCCGATCGCGGTGTACGGGATCTCCGCCGTGATCACGTCGAAGGCCGGCATCGGCTCGGGGAAGTGCATCGCGTTGTAGAACCAGAACCGGTTGTCGTCCTCGGGCTGGAACCGCGTGAAGTAGGGGTACATCGACCGCCAGTTCTCGGCGCCCGGGAGGTCGGCGATCTGCGAGGGCAGCGGGAAGCTGCCGGTGCTGCGGGGGGTGCCGGGGGCGTGCTCCCCCGGGACCGCACCGTCGGTGGCCGTCACGGGATCCTCCTTCAGCCGATCGGGTAGTCCTGCTGCTTGCTCGCGTACTCGGCGAAGAAGTCGAGCGAGCCCGGGTTCGCCATCGCGTTGCGGTTGGCCGCCTCGTCGGCCGGCACGCCGCGCAGGATCTTGCGCACCGGCACCTCCATCCGTTTCCCGGTCAGCGTCACCGGGATCTCGGACACCTGAACGATCCGGTCGGGCACGTGCCGGGGCGTGTACTCCAGCCGCAGCCGGTCACGGATCTTCTCCTCGATGCGGTCATCCAGCCGCACCCCGTCGACCAGCCGGACGAACAGCGGCATGAAGAACCGGCCGCCCGGCAGGTCGAGGTTCACGATCAGCGCGTCGTCGACCTCGTCGATCGAGGCCAGCACGGCGTAGACCTCGGCGGTGCCGATGCGCACGCCGTGCCGGTTCAGGGTGGCGTCGGAGCGGCCGAGCACGAAGCACCCGCCGCGGGCATTGACGCGGAAGAAGTCGCCCTGCCGCCAGACCCCGGGGAAATCGGAGAAGTACGACTCCCGGTAGCGCACGTCGCCCTCGTCGTTCCAGAAGCTGACCGGCATGGACGGCATCGGCTCGGTGATCACCAGCTCGCCCACCTCGTCGATGACGCTCTCGCCGTCGTGGTTGAACGCCTTCGCGGCCACGCCGAGGTGCGGCGCCTGGATCTCGCCCGCGTAGACCGGCAGCGTGGGCACGCCTCCGACGAAGCCGGTGCACACGTCGGTGCCGCCGCTGCCGGTGCAGACCCACACGTCCTGCTTGACGTTGCTGTAGAACCAGGCGGTGCACTCCGGTGACACCGGCGAGCCCGCAGGCATGATCGCCCGCAGGTCGGGCAGGTCGAACTTGTCCGCGGGCACGACCCCGGCCCTGGCCATCATGTCCACGTAGGACGGGCTGGCGCCGAAAAGGTTCACCCGGCACTCCTGCGCCAGCCGCCACAGGACGTCCGGCTCCGGGTAGCTCGGGCTGCCGTCGTACAGCACCGGCCGCACCCCGAGCAGCAGCGAGCTGACCAGGAAGTTCCACATCATCCAGCCGCTCGTGGTGTGGAAGAACATCCGGTCCCCGGCCCGCAGGTCCATGTGGAACTGCTGCAGCTTGAGCTGCTCGAGCAGGATCCCGCCGTGACTGTGCACGATCGCCTTCGGCAGCCCGGTCGTGCCGGACGAGAACAGGATCCACAGCGGATGGCCGAACGGCACCTGCTCGAACGTGAAGTCGGCGGCGGCGACCGGCGCGTGGTCGAACAGCGCGTCCCAGCTCAGGCCGCCCAGCTCCGGCCCGTCCCCGCCGCCGCCCGGCCCGCCCGCTCCGTCGCCCAGGCCGCCCAGCTCCCGGCCGTCCCCGTCGCCGCCCGGCCCGCCCGCTCCGTCGCCCCGGCCGCCCGCTCCGCCCCCGGGCGCGTCCGCGCCGCCGCCCGGCCCGCCCGCTCCGCGCCCCGGCCTGCTGAGGTAGTTCAGGTGGACGAGGTACTCGAGCCCGCGCAGGCCGTCGACGATCTGCTGGACCTCGGCGCGGCGGTCGAAGACCCGGCCGCCGTAGCTGTAGCCGTCGACGGCGAACAGCACCTTGGGCTGGAGCTGACGGAACCGGTCCAGCACACCGCGCCAGCCGAAGTCCGGCGAGCAGGCGGTCCAGATCGCGCCGATGCTGGTGGTGGCGAGCATCGCGATCGCGGTCTGCGGGATGTTCGGCAGGTAGGACGCGACGCGGTCCCCCGGCCGCACGCCCATCGCCCGCAGCCGCGTGCCCAGGATCCGCACCTGGCCGGCCAGGTCTGCCCAGTCCAGGGCAGCCACCGGCGCGGTCTCGTTCAGGTAGTAGAGCGCGTCCTCGCCGGGACGCTCGCGCCCCAGCACGTGCTGCGCGTAGTTCAGCCGGGCGCCGGGAAACCACTCGGCGCCCGGCATCTCCCGGCGGCCGAGTACCCGCTCCGGCGGCGCCGAGGCGTCCACACCCGAGTAGTCCCAGATCGCCTGCCAGAACCCGGCTAGGTCCTCGACCGACCAGCGCCACAGCGCGTGATAGCCGTCGAAGCTCAGGCCCCGCTCGGCCTTGAGCCAGCCCATGAACGCGGTGAGGTTCGTGTCCGCGATCCGCGCGGCGCTGGGCGTCCAGAGCAGGTCGCCCTCCCGAACCGGTGTCGCCATAGGCCGACCCTCCGCGCTCGCTGGTGCCTCGGGGGTATGCGGTCCGGTGGGCACCGGGCTGGCACGCTCCGCAGCGGCGGTGAGCCCGGAATGTCCGGTCCTGTAGACCCGATCTTTACCAGGCTGTCAGCCGCGCCCGGCGCGGGCAACAGACTGTCCGCAGCCTTTCACCAGATGAAAGACGACCGCCCGGCGAGGGGCACGATGCGGTGATCGGGCGCTGCGGGAGCCGCGGCCAGACCATCGCCAGCGAGGCCGAGCGGACGTCGTCCTGCCGGAGATCTGTGGCTGGATGAACCACCACGCCTGGATCATCAACGAGATCGTGCTCGTGTTTTGGCCGCCCTGACGATCAACAGGCGGCAACCAGTAGCGGACGGGGCAAGGACCCGGCTGAGCATGGCCGCCAGGGAGCAGCCGCGCTACGCTTTGCCTGCATTGTGGTAGCCGGGGGAGGTACCGGTGATGACAGGACCGGGAGACCCGGCAGCGGCAGGCGGTGGCCGGCTCAGGGCGGGCCACGCCGACCGCGAATGCGCGATCGACACGCTGAAGGACGCGTTCGTCCACGGGCGGCTGACCAAGGACGAATTCGACACCCGAGCGGGCCAGGCGCTGGCCGCCCGGACCTACGCCGACCTGGCCGCGCTCACCGCCGACGTCCCCGGCCCCCCGGCGGTGGCTGAGCCAGCGCGCCCGGCTGCCGCCGAGCCGCCGCGCCCGGCTGCGCCTACCCGCCGCCGTCGGCCGCTGGCCAGGGCAGCCGCCAAATCAGGCGTCTGCCTGACGATCGCGACCGCCGCCGTATGGGTCGCCATCCTCGTCGATCAGAACGGCGCTGACCCCGCTCCCTATCAGGCCTGGGCTGCCCCGATGCTCTACGTGGCCCTTAATGCCGTTGTAGCGGCCCTGTGCTTCCTCGGCTACGGGGTGGTCACCGCACTGGAGCAAAGGCGCTCTCGCGGACAGCTGCCGCCGAGCGGCCGCGTCCTCGAAGGCGAACGGCGTGGTGTCGGCCGTGATCATCGCCCGCCAGGCCTCCGCAGCGGCCAGACCCGCGCCGACCTGCGGGTTCATGGGCCACGTCGGCACCGGAGATGGCGGATCGCCAACCTCGCCGAGGCAGCACAGGATCCGGCCCGGCCGACTGATCGTTACGCCCGGGTACTCCTTGGCTAGCCGCCGGGCGGGGCGGGGAAGCCGCCGACCGCGCTCTCGTAGGCCCGGGCCACCCGCAGGCAGGTGCCGTCGGCGAAGCGGCGGCCAATGATCATCATGCCCACCGGCAGGCCTTCGGACAGGCCGGCCGGCACGCTGGTCGCGGGATGCCCGCTGACGTCAAACGGCGCCGTGTTGGCGACCATCTCCAGGGACCGCGCCAGCAGCTCGTCCCGGCCCGCGCCCGGCAGCGGGATCACCGACGCCACGATCGGCAGCGTCGGCAGGATGAGGACGTCCGCCTCGGCCAGCGCCGCGTCGTAGGCGGCGGTCAGCTCCAGGGCCAGGTTCCTGGCCATCGCGTAGTGCCGGCCGTCATAGCGGTCGATCGCGTAACGGCCGAGCAGCATGGTCAGCTTCAGCGACTCCGACATCTCGGCGCCGTGGTCCCGGCGGCCCCGGGCGTAGTGCGCGATGAGCTCGGGGTCGTAAAGGCCGGGGACGTTCATGCCGTACGCGTTCCCGTCGATCATCTGGTTGGTCGCGCCGTCGGTGGCGATGACGTTCCAGACGTGCAGCCCGTCGCGATGCCACGGAATGCTGATCTCGGTGACGGCCGCGCCGGCCGCCGCGAGCGTGCCGATCGCGGCCCGCACGGCCACGTCGACGCCGGGCTGTGACAGGCCGGGAAGGCCGAATCCCTCGCCGACGACGCCGATTCGCAGGCCGGCGACCCCGGCGTCCAGCCCGTCGAGGTAGCCCCCCGGGGGCGGGTCGGAGCGCTGGCGCGGGTCCAGGCCGTCACGGCCGGCCAGCACGCCGAGCAGCAGCGCCGCGTCGCGCACGGTGCGGGTGATCGGGCCCAGGTGGTCGAGGGTGTTCTCGATCGGGAACGCGCCGGTGTAAGGCACCAGGCCGTGGGTCGGCTTGTGCCCGACCGTGCCGCAGAACGAGCTCGGGATCCGGACCGATCCGCCCTGGTCACCGCCGAGTGCCAGGTCGACCTGGCCGGCCGCGACCAGCGCCGCGCTGCCGCTGGATGACCCGCCCGCCGACCTGGCCCGGTCCCAGGGGTTGCGGACCGGGCCGCTCCTGGAGGTGTGACTGCCGCCGGAGAAGCACAGGTCCTCGCACACGGCCTTGCCGGTGATCGTCGCGCCGGCGCCGAGCACCCGGGTCACGACCGTGGCGTCCCGGCGCGGGACGTAGCCCTCGACGGTGGCCGACCCGTTCATCATCGGCAGCCCGGCGACCTCGATGTTGTCCTTGATCGCGACCGTGCGCCCGGCCAGCGGGCCGTCGCCGGCGGTCCTGATCTCGGTCGTCACGTACCAGGCACCCAGCTCGTTCCCGGCTCCGGCCGGGAACTGGTACGGCCTGCTCGGCGCCTCGGGCAGGCTCGCCGCGTAGAGCCGCTCGACCTCGTCATACGAGGCCGCCGCGCCGCCGATCACCGCGCGGAACTGCTCGATATCGCCCGCGTCCAGCCCGAGCCGGTACCGCTCGGCGATGGCGGCAAGGTCGTCGTCGGTGGGGGGCGTAAAGGCCATGGCGATCTCCCTGGACTGTGAAACGGCCGACCCGTCGCAGCTTAGAGGCCGGTATGTCACGAATGGAAGAAAGGCCGAGCCCGCGGGCAAAGGATCCGGAATGAGTCGGGTGAATCCGGGTAGCTGGGGGCGGTGGCTAGATCGAGGAGTATCGGCGGGTATGCCATACCCGGCATCATCGTGTTCTTCTTCTGGGTGGTCATCGTCATCCTGGCCATCATCCTGCTGGCGTTCATCGTGCACTGGGCGGGCGGCGGAGCGCTGGATCTCAGACTCGGGCACTTCTTCATGGACGTCGGATTCACCTGACCGGCGGCAGCCGCGGTCGCGCGCCCAGCCGCCAGATGGCTGACGCGCTGGGCCGGCCGTTCGCTCCGGATGATCCGGATGCTCTCTGGCTATGCCTCGTCGGCGGTCAGGAAACCGCGCACGGCGGCCAGCCAGGCGGCGGGGTCGTCGATGTGGGCCATGTGGCCCGCGTCCGGGAGCACCACCGCCGTCGCCTGCGGCAGGCCGGCGGCCGCCTGCACGGCGAGGAACGCGGGAAACGTCATGTCCTTCTCGCCGTGCAGCAGCAGCACGGGCCGCCCGGCCGCGGACAGCCTGGCCAGCGGATCCTCGAGCCAGGGTGAGGGCATGACCCCGGCCCGGTACGGCCGCAGCCACTCGGCGGTGAAGCGGACCTCCGACAGGCGCCGCAGGTAGCCGGGCAGCGACTCGGCGCGCCATACGTTGGCACGCGCCCCGGCCGTCGCCGCGGCCCGGGTCAAGGTGCGCAGCGGCACGGCCTGCTCGGTGTACACGATGCCATCGTGACACCGCGCCGGGCAGGCGGTCCCGGGCCGGACGAGGCATCATCAGGGTGACCGATCCCCGGCGCGCGGAGGACAGGAACCGTCGCATGACCGAGTATCAGCCCGAGGTCGTCCGGCTGGGCGGGCCGCTGGCGGGCCGGCTGCTCTCCCTCGGCGCGGCCGGCGCGACGGTCGCGGGCACGACGGCCCTGCCTTTCTACGCGGTCGCGTCGATGCCGAGCCAGGTCTGGCCGGCCGGGAACTGCCTGTTGTGCGCCGGCGGCGTCCCGCCTACCTCCCCGTTCTCCGGCGGGTAGCCGCGAGGACACGACCCACGATCGGAAGGCCAGATCATGGCGATCTACCAGCACATACGCCACCCGCGCATCGCCTCGCGGCTAGCCGAGGGCCCGGTCAAGGTAGCCGACCTGCTGCCGCGCGGCACGGCGATCAACCGGTTCAACACCCGCGTCGCGCTCGTGGTCACCACGGCGGTCGGCAGCATGTGGTGCGCCTACGTGTTCGCGATGTTCGACCTGATCAGCCTGCCGGAGGCGATCCGGGCCGGGACGTCGGCGATCGTTTCCTGGGTGGCGCAGACCTTCCTCCAACTGGTGCTACTTTCCGTAATCATGGTGGGACAGAACGTGCAGGCTGCGGCGGCGGACAAGCGCTCCGAGGCGACCTACCACGACGCCAGCGCCACCCTGCACGAGATGGCGCACGTGCAGGGCCACCTCGCCGCCCAGGACGAGCTGCTGACCCGGATCGCCGCGAAGATCGGACTCGACCCGGTCCCGGTGATCGACGCCCCGGCCGGCGAGTTCCCGGCCGACGCCGCGGAGGGGCCGGCCGCTGGCGACCCATCCGGTGCCGAGCCGTCCGAGCCGAGCCCGCAGGCCTGACCCGACGCC
>Ga0335078_10005423_pt1 | contig 18860 bp, 15 predicted proteins | sample Lox_Sample_32_FD_206711 | JGI IMG/M metagenome (GOLD analysis project Ga0335078, IMG submission 206711) | Soil microbial communities from Loxahatchee National Wildlife Refuge, Florida, United States - Lox_Sample_3.2 | ecosystem: Environmental > Terrestrial > Soil > Wetlands | place: USA... | reverse complement strand
CTGCGCGCGCGGGCCTCCGTCATCAGGAAATGGAGCCTATGGGCGGCCAGGGGGTACGGGATACCTTCGGCGCGGACGTTGGAGATGCAGTTGCGCTGGGCGTCGGTGCGGCCGGGACGCGGGTCCCAGGTGAGATAGACGCCCAGGCTGTCGGGCGATGTCAAACCGGGACGCTCGCCGATCAGTAAGACGGTCAGGCGGGCTCCGAGCCGCGCGCCGATCTCATCGGCCACCGCCACACGCCCCTGCCGGACCACCGTTAGCGGCGCCAGGCGCCACGACTCGCTCTTCAACAGCGGCAACAGCGCCTCCAGCAGGGGTACGGCGTGGTGGTGGACGGCGGTGGCGGATAGTCCATCGGCAATCACGATCGCCGCATCGTAGTCGCCGCGATCGAGCCGCGCGCGCGACTCCTCGCTGAGCGTGCGTCCCAGGTCCGGCCGGCGCAGGTACGTCACGCGGTCGGGCGCGGCGCTGGCCAGCAACAGGTGCGGGACCCCTAAAGAAGCGGCGTCAAGCTCCTGGTATACAGCATCGCGAGCACGCGCGTGATCCAGTTGAAACCGCAGCAGCTCGGCGGCCGGCAGGCTGTGGCCGGTTCGGCCGAGCGACACACGAGCCGGAGTGAACGATCTCAGGTCAAAAGCCATTGGGCGGGGAGCAGCGGAGGATGGCGGTCGAGCCAGGCCTCGAACTCGGGCGCGGGCTTGAGCCCGAGTACGGAACGCAGGTAGAGAGCATCGTGAAAGCTGGTGCTCTGGTAGTGAAGCATGACGTCATCGGCGCCGGGCACCCCCATGATGTAGCTGCATCCCGCCACGCCGAGCAGGGTGAGCAGCGCATCCATATCGTCTCCATCGGCTTCGGCGTGGTTGGTGTAACAGATGTCGCAGCCCATGGGGACGCCCAGAAGCTTGCCGCAGAAATGGTCTTCCAGGCCGGCGCGGGCAATCTGCTTCCCATCGTACAGGTATTCCGGCCCGATAAACCCGACCACGGAATTCACCAGCAGCGGCCGGTAGCGCCGCGCCACGGCATAGGCGCGCGCTTCGCAGGTCTGTTGGTCGACACCATGGTGGGCGTTGGCCGAGAGGGCGCTGCCCTGGCCGGTTTCAAAGTACATGACGTTTTCGCCGCGGCGGAGCTCGCGCGTCGCCTGGCATGCCTCGTCGAGCAACGCCAGATTCACGCCGAACGAGGCGTTGGCCGCCTCGGTGCCGGCAATCGACTGGAACACCAGGTCCATCGGCGCGCCTCGCGCGAGAACCTGCATCTGGGTGGTCACGTGGGCCAGCACGCAGATCTGGGTGGGGATCTGGTAATGGGCGCGAAGGCGGTCGAGCAGGTGGAGCAGTGCTTCGACCGTCGCCGGGTTGTCGGTTGCGGGGTTGACGCCGATCACGGCGTCGCCGTTCCCGTAGCTGAGACCGTCGAAGATGCTGGCCGCGATGCCCTTGAGGTCGTCGGTGGGATGGTTCGGCTGCAGGCGCGTGGAAAGCCGGCCGGGCAGCCCGATGGTGGAGCGGAAGCGAGTCACCACGCGGCATTTGGCGCCCACCGAAACCAGGTCCTGGAGGCGCATGAGTTTGGAGACGGCGGCGGCCATCTCCGGCGTCAGTCCCGGGGCCAGCGCGGTCAAACGTTCGGTGGAAGCCTCATCGGAGAGCAGCCAGTCGCGAAATTCGCCGACGGTCAGGTGAGACACAGGCGCGAAGGCCGCGGCGTCGTGAGAATCGCAAATCAGCCGGGTGACTTCGTCCCGTTCGTACGGAATGACCGGCTCGGCCAGGAAGCTCTTTAGAGGCACATCGGCCAGTTTCATCCGGGCGCGAACGCGCTCCTCGGCCGTGGCGGCCGCCAGGCCGGCCAACTCGTCGCCCGACCGCGCGGGGGACGCCTTGGCCAGAAGTTCGCGCAGGTCCATGCTAGACGCGGGGTGTTACGAACCAAGCATAGCAGGCCGGCCACGACCCCGCGCTTACGCGCGGGGCTGAATCGGGCTGCGCCAGCCACTCGCCGGACATTCAGCCCCGCGCGTGAGCGCGGGGTCGTAGCGCTAGAAGCGTTCCGTCTGTCCGCGAAAAGAGAAGCCGTTGGTGACGCGAACCTCGCGCGCTTCCACGTCACGGCGAACGAAAGCCAGCGGCTCCTTCATCACCAACGTCACCTCCGGTGCGGAGAGCGGCGGCCCGGAAGCCCAGTGCGTCTCGATCGGGTCCAGGCCGAATCCGGCGGGAAATGGAGCGTATGAGATCAGGGTATCGATCGGGTTCAGAATCGTGTCCGTGAGCTTGGCGTAGACCAACTCGCCCGGCCAGCGAAAGACCGATTGGCAATAGACCACGCCGAAGCGGTCGCGGAAACACCGCAAGCCGTCGGCGACCGTCACCGCTGCCGCCTCGCCGATCACCGCGGTCTTCTCTCGCGCGCGGCCGAACAGCGTCAAATAGACCGAGGCGCGAACGGTTACCGGTTGGGACTTCACGGCCTCGAGCAGCGCCGGTTCCATGGGAAAGCCGCCGTCGTATTGGGTGGAGCCGTCTTTGGCGCTCAGACTGCGCATACTGAAAAGGTTTTGCTTCCACCTTCGGCCGTCGCGGCTCTCGATGGTGACGGCGGCCACGTCGATGCGCACTTCGTCGCCGGCGGGCACGCCGCCGATGGTCAGCGGAAGGTGGAACAGGGCCGGTGCCCCGAACCGCGGCGCCGGCTGGAAGAGGACCGGATTGAGGGTGACTCGAAGCGAGGCGCCATCCGACGGTTGCGGCGCCAGCCAGGACTGCAGCCGGTACGCGGGCGGCCAGGGAAGCAAAACATACGCGCAGACACTCGCAACCGCCGCTCCGGCGGCGAGGGCACGGCTCCCGGTGGTGCGCCGTTGCCGGTACTGCCAAAAGCAAACCCACGCGGCCGCGGCGGCGAAGACGGCCCCGGCCGCCACGGTCCGCACCCATTCGAGACCGCCCGGCCAGGGACGGTTGAGGAAGGGCAACCCCGTCCCCATGAGCCCGGCGGCGATCGGGAACACCGCCACGGACAAAAACGCCGGGGTGCTGGAAGTGACGGTCGCGAGCGCGGCGATGGGGACCCACGCGCACAGCAACAACAGGACCTGCGACCACAACAGGCCCGGCAGGCTGTGCGCGAGGGGAAACCCGGCTTTCCAGACCATGGCCAGTTGCGCCAGGCAGACCGGCACCGCGATGAAGGAGACCACGAACGCGAGCTTGGCGCCGGCGAGGCTTCGCCACCGGTATGGCCGGGTGATCCAGAACTGGCGGTCGCCGGGGATTGGTTCCGCGTGGATGAGACGGCCGATCAAAAACGCGGAGGTGGCCAGCAGCAGTACCTCCGCCAAGCCGCCGCCGATCCACGCCAGCACGAACGCCAGGACCCAGACCAGGAGGATTTCGAGGTACAGATGCCGGACATCTTTCCGCAGAATGTGGAGTGCCTGATGCATAAGTAGCTCCGTCACGCCGCTTTGGACCGGCTGCGCGCGAGCGTCACGAAGATGGCGCGCAGCGGCATGGGATTGGCGACAATGTGCCGCACCTCTTGAAAGAGGCGGTGAATCTCAAGCGGCGTCCGCTCGGCGTCGAAACGGGTATCGACGAACCTTACCACCGCCGGCATGGCTTCCGGACGAAGCCAGTGCGCCGGCCACTGGTTGCCTTCCGGCAGCCGGACGGGCGAGTCGACGGTCACTTCAATCTCGCGAAAGCGGGAAGTGAGGGACGCCATCTCCTCGGAGAACTGCAGGCGCCCGCGGTCGAGATACCCGATGTGGCTGGCGAAGCTCTCAATCTCCGCCAGGTCGTGCGAGGAGACCAGGATGGTGGTCTCCTCCGCGCTCTCCAGGATTCCCTCAATCAGGTCTTCCCGCACCAACGGATCGAGACCGCTGAACGGCTCGTCCATCACCAGCAGGCGCGGGCGGTAGGCCAGCGAGGAGGCCAGCGCCGCCTTCATCCACATCCCGCGCGAGAGGTGGCGGAGCTTGCGGTCGCGCGGCAGCTCGAACTGCCGGACGAGCTGCGCGGCGCGCGCGTCATCCCAGGTGGGATAGAACGGCTTCAGGTACGCCAGGAAGTATTCGACCGTCATCCAGTCCGGCAGATCCTGGTTCTCGGAGACATAGCCGATCTCGGCCAGCGCGTCGGGGCCGAGCTGGCGCGAATCGACGCCCAGAACTTCGGCCCGGCCCGAGCTCGCCTGGAGGATGTTCATGAGGATCTTGATGGTGGTGGTCTTGCCGGCGCCGTTGGGGCCGATCAGGCCGAAGACGCTGGATTCGGGCACCTCCAGGTTCAGGCCATCCAGCACCGCGGCCGCGCCGAAGTTCTTGCAGAGGTCGATCAGGCGGAGAGCGGGGGTCATGCTTGCCTCGTCGTCGCCGGTTCCGGCGCATCCAGCCGATACCAATGCCGCTCGATGGCTTCGGTCACTTCGGCCAGATCCAGGTTCAGCCTTTTTGCTTCCACCACCAGTTGTTCGAGTTCTTTGTGGAGCAGGTTGGCGCGCGCCGCGGCGGTGGAGCGCGGGCGCTCGGCCACCACGGTGCCCAATCCCGGACGCACCTCGAGCAACCCTTCCGACACCAGTTGCCCGATCACCTTGTGCGCGGTGTTGGGATTGATCTTGAGCGCCCGGCTCAAGGCGCGGACCGAAGGGAACGGATCGCCCGCGCGCACCTGGCCGCTGATGATGGCTTTTTTGGCGGCATAGACCACTTGTTCGTGGATGGGAACCCCGGGCTCGAAGGTCAGCCGGAACGGAATCACAGGTGTACTATAACAGATAATACAGTCGGGATGCAAGGGCCGGGTTAATTCCGGACCAGCGCGGCCACGCCGGCCGGATCATCGAGGCCCTTTTCGGCGAGCGTTTGCGTGAGGCGTTTCAGGGATATCCCTTCTCAGCAGCTCTCCGCGCGTCTCTTCGCCGCGTTCAAAGAACGTTTGCGACGGAACGCGGACACGCTGCCTGCTTCAAGGCAGCGCTCCAGACGCCGAAAGCAAGATCGTATTCATCGAGCGTTTCGGCGAGCGCGACGGCTTTCGCGGCCGAATGGTCGCCTTGCAGGTATGGGTTAGCGACACCATTGGGGGGCTCCGTCCCCTTTCGGCGTTCTAGTCGAGATTCCCGCGCTCATCAATGGTCACAGGAGGAACCGATCTGAGGCGAATAGCCAGCGCGTAAAGCGCGTGGCGGCGCTCGCCGGACCGCATCAACGCCCCCTTGGCTACCATGTCCGCCAGATCCCGGGTCGTCGTCGCCGGAGAGGCCCCGGTGATCCGTTCATAATTTCCCGCGCTCAATCCCCCTTTAAATCCTTCCGGCCCCTCGCGCAACATTCTAAGGAGGGCCTTCTCCTGGCGCTCGTTGAGTTGGCCCCGCAGATGATCCAGAAGGCGCGTTTTGTCGATCAGGAAGTCCACGCTGGCCTCGGTGCGCCGCTGGGCTTCGATAGCCACGGCGCCGAACCACCGAAGCCACCCGGTGATTTCGTTGTTCTTGTTCGCGTCTTCCAGCGCAACATAATAGGCCTTGCGTTTGGTCAGGATCGTGGCCGCGAGCACGGTCAGCGTTGGTTGGCCCAAGCTCTGGGCAAGAGCTTTCTCGGAGATCGCCCGGCCGATGCGCCCATTTCCATCTTCGAAGGGGTGAATCGACTCGAAATACAGATGCGCGATGCCGGCCCGCGTCAAGGCGGGGAGGGGAGTCGCGTCGCCAGGCCCCGTCCGATTGAACCACTTTACGAAGCGCGTCATCTCCTTCGGCACTTTCGTGGACGGCGGCGCCTCGAAATGCACTTTCGGCGAGTACAGCGCACCGGAAACGACCTGCATGGGCTCCGCGTCCCCGCGGTAGCGGCCGATATGCTTCAAATCTCTATGGCCTTTGGTGAGCATCCGATGCCAGGAGAAAAGCATTTCATCCGAGAGAGGCTCCGCGAAGGATCGATAGAGATCGACCATCATCTCGGCGATCCCCTGCTCAGCCGGCTTGACGCGCGGACTATCGGCGTCCAGGCCGAGCTGTCTGCGGATAGAAGATTGGACGCTCGCCCGGTCCAGAATCTCCCCTTCAATCTCCGACGTTGTCACCGCCTCAACGGACATCGCTTCCGTGACGAACTGCTCTTTGTGGTGGGGAAGCAGGTGCTTGAGAGTCCCCACGAACATGCCTGTTTCCAGCAGGAAACGCTCCTCGGCTTTCTTTAATAAAGCCTCGTTCCAGGAGAATTCGGGCCAGTCCGTTTTTTGCCAGTTCCAGGCCATGAGCGATAGGAGAGGTTTCTATCGCTCAACAATACGCCATTATTTGATGGATAGCAAGTTTTATATCGCTCAAGGCCGGCTGGCAGTTTTCAAGGAGGGGACGGGGGCCGGGTTAATTCCGGACCAACACGGCCACGCCGGCCGGATTATCGAGGCCCTTTTCGGCGAGCGTTTGCATGAGGCGGGCGGGAAAGGCCAGGCTGTGCTCGAAGGTCCGAGTAAACGTGTAAATGACGCGGATGACGTGTTCGGTCCCGAACGATTCCTTGTGGAAGCCCGCCAGGCCGACGAGCAGGGTCTGCACCATGGCGAAGTATGCCGCCATCAGCATGAACTCGGTGTGTATCGACCGCCGGATATTCTGCACGCGAAGGCCATAAGTGGATTCCTGCGGCCCGAAGGGGAACAGGCCGCGATACACGTAATTCACCAGGTAGTGCTCCAAAATGTGCGGGTGACGGCTCAAGAACGGCGTGTAATATTGCGCGGAGGCGGCGGAGTAGCGGGAGGCAAGCTGCTCCATGGTGGAATCGGCGCCCCACTCCAGCCCGTCCATGAATTCCTGGTAAGACGCCAGAAACTTCCGGTTCGTGAAATCGGAAGTAATCCGGAAGAGAATCAGCTCGGCCACGGTTTCGAGCAGCACCGCCGGCCGGGCAGGCAACTGGTTCACGGTGTCTTCGAACAGGCCCGCGGAAACGGCGTCGCGATACGCCTGAACCAAGGCGGGAATCCCCGCTTCCCCTGCGCCGGCGGCCATCTCCTGCAGCTTGTCGCAGAACAGGCCGAGGATCAGCAGGCGCTTCCACAACGGCTGCGCCCGGTTCTGCAGAAGCCACACCACAAACGCGCGCACGGCTCCGAAATGGCGGTAGGGCTTGTCCGGCCGGACGCCGCTCGCACTGTTCACAACCGACACGCGCGCTGGGCTGAATTCCGGACCGTTGGGTCCACTCTCCGCGATCGCCCGTTCCTGAAAGTCCATGGGGTCCGGATCGAGCAGAGCCTGGCGGGCGGCTTCGGGGCAGCCCATGTCCAGCGACTTCTCCAGGACCTGGTCCACCACGTTCCAGACGCGCGGAAAGCTGGCGCAGGTCACCGAAAGGCATTCCTCACCGAGCTTCTGGTGGATCGAGCACAGGCCTTCGGACAGAAACGGGCAGGTGGTGGTGGCCAGTTCGATTCGGGCGTAGTCGTGGTCGCCGGCGCCGGCGGGGTTGATGGCGATCAACTGCTCGAAACGGGCACGCCAGGCGGAGTCGGGGTGCTGCCGGTATTTCTCGTAGGTAGGCTTGTCGACGGTGACGGCCCACCCGTCGCAGCAGGTGTCTTCGCAGTCGGCGCCCAGGCACCGGAACGCGCCAAAATGCCGGGGTTCGAGCACTCGCCTCGGGGGGCTCATGGCGGCCTACGGCAGCGGGCGGGCGCGGTGAATCAGATGCAGGAAATTGCCGTCGCCATCGGCGAAGAAGACGATCCGGTTGCCCTGGCTGCCGGTCGGCTCGGCCAAAAGCGTCACTCCGGAATTCCGCAGATGCCCCAGGGCCGCGTCAAAATCGTCCACCTGAATGGCGATGTGGCGGATTCCGGGGTCCTTCATCTTCGGCTCGACGCGGCCGCCTTCTGACGGAATGATCTCGAGCACCGTTCCGTTCGGCGCCTTGACGAAGTAATTGCCGTCGTATTCGTAATTGATGTGGAATTCCAGATGATCCACGTACCACTGCGCCAATTTCCTGGGGTCCGGCGAAGCGATCGCCGTGTGCTCCACTCCTTTGAACATGATCCGGATTGTATCAGGATTGGCGACACTGTCGGAGCCAAATAGAAAGTTCCTATTCCCAGCCAAGTAGAAAGTTCCGGTTTTGAAGGGCAGCTTTCGACCCTCATGGTATGTTCGCACAGCCCTGCCGGGGTCGCACCTAGCGGGGTTGCCCAAAGCCGAAGCGACGGGGTTGGCTCCGAAGCAATCGGCGAGAGCCCTCCTGTGACGCAGAACCCGTGATTGTTTCCGGAGCGCCAGGGGGGCTCTGCTCAGTCGGGATCCATTGCTTTGGTGAAATCTCAGAGCTGAGGCTTTGGGCATAAAAAAGCGCGTCTTCCTAATTGAAGTTTTGCTTTCTGTCTCCAATGCACCGCCATAACGGTGGACTGGGTCGATCGAAGAAACCGTCCATCCAGTTGCTTCGACCGCCCGCATTGTGATCTTTGCGAACGGGCTTGCTCGCCTTCGGGTCCGACGCGACCGGCCGTGTGCCGCACTCGGCGATCTCCAGGTAGCGTCCCTCATAACGCGCCTTCAACTCGCCGTCGAGGCGAAGTTCGACGCGCGCTCGCTGACGGCGCATCCCCGCTTGTGCTTGCGAGCGCGGAATCTGGTAGCGGTGGCCGGCGAAGGAAAATGTATAGTCGTTGCCGATCACACGCTCTTCTACGTGACACAGAATGGCGGCCAGATCCAGTCGCGGCGTCAGCGGTCGATGCTGGTTGGGGAAGTCGGCCACGGGTCGCGCGAAGTGCGCGTTCCACTCCGGCCAATACTCCTGTTCCAGAAAGGCATTGGCGTCTTTCAAAGTCGCCACCTTCGCCAGGCGCAGATGCTTCACCAAACGATCCTGCGCCGTCAAGAAGCTTCGCTCGATCCGTCCCTTGGCCTGGGGCGAGTACGCCAAAATGGAGCCAATCCCCAGTTCCCGTAAGGCCCGCCCCAGTTGCGTCAGACGATCCGCCTCCCGCCGCTGCTCCTCACTCTCTCCCGGCTGTGGCGGGGTTGTGAACATGGAGTCACGATCCGTGTAGACATCTACCATCCGGCCATTCTTTTCCAGGTATTCCCACAGCACGCCCATGTTCTGCGGGGTCGCATCGCTCTCTACGAACCGCCCCCAACTCCAACTCGTCGCATCGTCGATCATGCGCACCAAGTACCGCACCGGTCCTCGCCCTTCCAGCCAGTCGTGCTCGGAGGTGTCCCATTGCACCAACTCGCCGAATCCGCTCCGCCGCGGACGCCAGGCATGCACGTCCAGCAGCCGTTGCGGCTTACTCTGCCACATCCCGGCCTCGATCATCCACTTCCGCAGCGTCTCTTTACCTACCTGGATCTGGTGGCGCTTCCCCAGTTGTTCGGCGGCGAACGTCGGCCCAAAATCGTGCCAGTCCGGCTGCTTCAGAATCGCCAGCGCCTGTCTTTGTGTTTTGGCCGGAAGTTTACGATTCGAGGGGCGCCCTCGTAGCCCATGCACGACTGCGGCGTCACCCTGTCTGGCCATGCGCTTCAACAGCTTCCGCACCCACCGGTCGCTGACACCCATCTTCCCCGCCGCCTCCCGCTGGCTGATCGTCCCATCCCTAGCTTTCTTCAGCCAATGCAAATCATCTCGTTCCTCTTGGCTCATCGCGATTCGTTCCATCCTCTAGCCTTGCGGCTGTCAAGAGGAACTTTCTACTTGGCTCAAAGCGGAACTTTTCACTTGGCCGCGGCATGGCCGGCCGCGGCGCGTTGGATATAATAGCTCGCACGGAGGGTATCCCCATGAAGCTTGGACTGGCGGCTCTGGCCGCGCTGACGGTTTCCGTTGCCTTCGCGGGCGAAGTCCAGAAGAAGGACGTCGATCTGAAGGCGGCGGATGGAACGGACCTGAAGGCCTCGTACTTTTCGCCGGGCAAGAGCGGGCCGGCGATCCTGCTGCTCCATCAGTGCAACATGGACCGGCACGCCTGGGACGGGTTGGCGGAGGAACTGGCGAAAGCCGGCTTCCACGTGCTGACGTTCGACTTTCGCGGGTTCGGCGAAAGCGGCGGGCGGACCACGGACGCGGCCGAACGCCGCACGGCGCAGCGCGAGAAGTGGCCGGGCGACGTGGACGCGGCGTACGCGTACCTGATGTCGCAGAAGGGCGTCGAGAAATCGCGCGTGGCGGCGGGCGGCGCGAGCTGCGGCGTCACGCAGGCCTCGGACCTGGCAACCCGTCACCATGAAATCGAGGCTCTGATGCTGCTCTCGGGCTCCGCGAGCCCCGAAGCGAAGACCTATCTGGCGGACAACCCCAAGATCGCCGTGTTCGGCGCCGCCAGCGAAGGCGACACCAATGCGGCCAAGGGCATTCAGGAAGCCGTGGGCTCCTCGAAGGACCCCAAGTCCACCCTCAAGATCTACCCCGGCACCGAACACGGCGTGCCGATGTTCGCCAAGCATGCGGATCTGGAGCCGGCAATCGTCTCCTGGCTGGGGACGCAGGTGGAAGGCCACTAGCGTTGTGGGGCGGCTTGGCAAGCCGCAGCGGGCTGCCAGCCCGCCCCACAGGCCGCACGGAGGTTCCGAATGCGGACAGTTCTTTTCGGTCTGGCGCTGTGCCTCACCGGCCTGGCGGAATCAACGCCGGAGGTCCAGGTCGTGGTGCCGCCTGCCGCGGCGCATCCCCAGGATTGGCTCCATCCCCAAATTCGCGACAATCCGAAACCGGACAATCGGAGCAAACCCGCGAACACCCTGGCGGAGTTCGTCGCTCCCGAGGTGATCTCCAAAATTGTCGTCGATCAATACGCCGGTCCCGCGGACGATGTCCGCCGCGACCTCACCCGCTTGCCCACTGCCGCGGCCCAATACTTTGGCCCATCCGTGGCGCTCTGCAAGGCGCTCCCGGGGAAGAGCGGCGCCGCGCTCGCGTGGACCAGCACGTCGACGGTTACGTTCGAGAGCGGCAAAAGCGGGAGGCTGGGGATCGCCACGGTTCATCCGGGACCGGCTGGCCATTTTGCCGTGCCTAGCGAGACTAGCGCACCCGGCTGTCTCGGGCCGGACAAAGTGCCGTACGACAGCCTCTACGTGAGGTACGTCGACCCGGACGGTTACAGTTGGTACTTCGCGGTCCCGCTGCAGAGGAAGAATTAGGGGGCTCGCCGCCAGATCGGCCGAGGCCGTCCACGCGGGACCAGCGGGTTGCCAGCCGCCACTGACGCCATTTGTGCACCTGGAGTGGCGTTACCGGAACACTGCCCTGCCCTAACCCACGGAGTAAATTCCGAAGATGTTTCCCTCTGGGTCAACCCCATCGTTCGAACCCCACGGGCGTTGCACGATCACCACACCCAGCGATTCCAGGCGCTGTCGCTCCGAAGCAACGTCATCCACCTCGAAGCTCAACTTGATCGGATTCTTTTCGCGCGGCCTTGGCGGCGACGAAATCTCGATCTGATCGGCAATATCAGAGGGGACGGCATGCAGCGCGAACCGGGTAGCCCCTGCCTCGAACTCGACCCAGTTTTCCATTCGTGTCTCTTCAATGGCCTTCAGACCCAAAGTGTCCCTGTAGAACGCGGCCATACGATCGATATCCTTCACGTAAATCATGGCTCGATTGAGGCGCATGTACGAATCGTATTGGAAGCGTGGGGCAAGGCGCAACGGCGGCGGTCATGGAGCACTCCGGGCCGGGCAAGGCGCGGGACCAGCCTCCCAGCCAGGTCAGTCCCTCGCAGGAACCACCACTTCGGCCAGTGCGTACCACTGGGTCCGGCGCGTCAGACCGAACCAGATAAAGGGCAGGGACGCGCCCAGCATCGTGACAAGGGTCGCGCCGGACGGCCGGCCGCGGCTGAGACGCGATCCATCCGCGCGCGTCAGATATCGTTGTTGCTCGCGTCCGCGTACCAGGCTCATCGATGCGCGCAGTTCCAAGCCGCACTCGCGAAAAAACTCCCGTTCCTGGTTGTCCGGCATCCCGAAGAGCCACGGCTCGCCCCAGTGCGTCGAAAAACGATGCATGGGGTGGCCCGGGAGGCGGTTGAGGGCGTCGAGGGTGGCGCGGCACGCATAGTCCAGCACCAGCGAACTGCCGGCGGCGGATTCGGCCGCGACGAACCGCAGCGTCTCGCGCACCGCTTCCTCTTTCAGGTACATGCATACCCCTTCCCAAACGAAAAAAGTCTGGGCGCTCGACCGATAGCCCGCACCGTGCAGCACATCCGCGAGTTTTTCCTTCTGGAAATCGATTTCCACGTAGGTGATGTGATCCGGGGGCGGCCCGAGAACCTCCGCGGCCCGCCGCTTCTTAAATTCCTGCGTGCCATGGTGATCGACTTCGAAGAGCCTCTTTCCGCGAAGCTGGCCCTGAAACCGGTAGCCGCGCGTATCGAAGCCCGCTCCTAAAATCACCACCTGGGTGGCGCCCCGATCGAGAGCGCGCAGCACGTGCTCGTCGACAAAACGCGTGCGGACCAGCATGGTGTTCGCGGTGCTGGCCACTTGCATATCCTGCCGCCCGTGCTGATAGTCGCCCTCCAGCGCGGCGGCAATGGGATGCTCCCGAATCAGCTCCCGTTCGGCCGGCCCGAGCAGGCTCCCGGCCAGATGGTCGGGATTCCGCACACTCGGATCGGGCTCTCTCGCTCCAAATGCCCGGCCGGCCGCAACCATAATCGACGTGCGCGAAGGGCGGCCTGGGCCGATACCGGCGGCGGATTGCGTCATGGGGTTTGTCCTATTCTAAATCGCGGGGACCGACGACGCCCTATCCCTGGCGTTGCATCCCGGCGCGCTCACTTCAGCAGCGGGTTTGAGGCGTGGCTCCTGTACTGAGATGCGGTTCCTACGAAGAAGCTTTGAAATGGGCCACACGCCGCGACGCCGTAAATCCGGCCCCAGATCCTCTGGCCCGGGCCGTCCTCCGGTATCGCCGTGCCGTTCTTCGACTCGAATCGTGCGCCTCGGAAATCCTGTCGCAATTCCGATGACGTGGCTTTTCGGGACCCCATGGGGGTGAACCGCCGAATTCCTGAGCGATGCCAATTGAAGGCAGAACAATCAGGAGCACGGCGCAGAGCGGTGCAAACGGATAGGGTGAGCGCGCCACCCGCTTACCCCGCGTCGGACTTCTTGCGGATCTTGATGTCCAGGCGCTTGATCTTTTGATTGAGCGTCGAGAGCGGGACGTGCAGGCTTTCGGCGGCTTCGGTCTGGCTCCAGTTGAACTGCTCCAGACGGTCGAGAATGGTGCGGCGTTCGAAATCGTTGACGATCTCGAACAGCGACGCGTCGGGCGGCAGCGGGCCGCCGTCGCCGCGGGGCAGACGCACGCCGTTGGCTTGCAGCAGCGAATCGGGCAGCACGTCGAGCGGGACCGAAGGCTCGGTGGCCAGCACCACCGCGCGCTCCACCACGTTTTCCAGCTCGCGCACGTTGCCGGCCCAGGAATGCTCCATGAGCACCTGCATGGCTTCCGGCTGAAAGCTGAGAAGCGAGCGCCCCGCGGCGTCCAGCAGCTTGCTGTTCTCACGGCAATAGTGGTTGAAGAAATGCTCCGCCAGCAGCGGGATGTCTTCGCGCCGCTCGCGCAGCGGAGGCAGCGCGATGTTGATGACGTTCAGCCGGTAGTACAGGTCCTCGCGAAACTTGCCGTCCTTCACGAGCTGGTAGAGGTCGGCGTTGGTGGCGGCCAGAATGCGCACGTCCACGCGGATCGGATCGGTGGACCCGAGCGGGGTGAACTCCTTTTCCTGAATGACGCGCAGCAGCTTGATCTGCGTTTCGGCGCCGAGCGTCCCGATCTCGTCGAAGAAGATGGTGCCCTGGTCGGCCACCTCGAAATAGCCTTTCTTCGACTGGATGGCGCTGGTGAACGCGCCTTTGACGTGGCCGAACAACGTCGATTCCAGCAGCTCGGGCGGCAGCGAGCCACTGTTCACCGCCACAAACATATGGTCGGCGCGCGGCGAGTTGGCATGAATCGCCTTGGCCACCAGCTCCTTGCCGGTGCCGGTCTCCCCGGTGATGAGAATTGTCGAGCGAACCGGGGCCACCTGGCTGACCACGTCGAGCAGCTTCACCATGCGCTCGCTTTTGCCGATGATGTTGGGGAAGCTGTAGCGCTGCTTGAAGGCGCGCTTGAGGTGGGTGTTCTCGTACTCGAGCCGCCGCCGCGCGATCATGCGGTCGATCTCGATGATCAGCTTCTGATTGTCCCAGGGCTTGGAGAAATAGTCGTTGGCGCCGAACTTCAGTGCTTTGACCGCGGCCTCCACCGACCCGTAGGCGGTGATCATGAAGATGGGGGTTTCGCGGTCGCGCTGGCGGACTTCCTGCAGCACGTCCATGCCGGAACGATCGGGCATCATCAGGTCGAGCAGCACCAGGTCATAGCCGCGGGCCTCCATCTTGTGCAGGCCTTCGGCGGCGTTTTGGGCCAGGTCCACGGCATAGCCCTCGGAGCCCAGAAGCACTTCGAGGCTTTCGCGGATGTCCGACTCGTCGTCGACCACCAGCACGCTGCCTTTGACTTCAGTCGCGGCGGAAGGGGGTGCGGTCATGTCAAGCGGCACTCACCGGCTGCCGGGCGGTGTCGGCGCGAGGCGAGCCGGCCCGGGCCAACGGCAGATCCAGCCGGAACCGGGCGCCGCCGCTCCGTCGATTCGACACTTCGATGGAGCCCCGGTGCTCCTGGATGATCCCATAACTGACCGACAGGCCCAGGCCGGTCCCCTTGCGGGCCGCCTTGGTGGTGAAGAAGGGATCGTAGATGCGATTGAGGTGCTCCGGCGCAATTCCCGTGCCGCTGTCGGCGATCTCCACCTTCGCGCTGGATTCCTCCGTCCATGTCTTCACTTCCAGGGTACCGCCGCCGCCCATGGCGTCGCGCGCATTCAGGAACAGGTTGAGAAACACCTGCTGGAGCTTGCCGGAGTTGCCATAGATCGCGGGAAGCTCCGGCTCCAGCTCGGCCTTCACCTGAATTCCCGATTTCTGCAACTGGTGGTCCAGCAGCGAAAGGGTTTCCTGAATGACGCGGTTCAAGCTCACGTCTCCGAACGAAGTGGTGGACGTGCGGGAGAAATTCAGCAGCGAGTTGACAATCTCGCTGGCGCGGAAGGTCTGCTTGGCGATCTTGTCGAGGATCAGCGATTTTTGGGCGTCTTCGCCCACCTGCTTGGCCAGCATCTGGGCATACGTGGAGATGACCGCCAGCGGCGTGTTGACCTCATGGGCCACGCCGGCCGCCAGCAAGCCGATGCTCGACAACTTGTCGGCCTGCACCAGGCGCTGTTCGAGCTCGGCGCGGTCGGTGACATCGTCGAAGATCACCAGCCGGCCGATCTGCTGCTGCTCCTTGGACACCAGCGGCGCGATGGCCAGATTGAGAATCGTCTCCCGCCGCCGCCCGGACCCGTTGGCATGGCCGTTCCCATTCACGGGCGCGGACTTCAAGACGAATTTGTAGACGTTGTGGACGCCTGTTTCGCCGCGCACGCGCTCGAACTGCTCCACCAGTTCGGCGGGGAACAGCTCCGCCAGCTTCTTTCCCACCGCCTGGGCGCGGGTGATGCCGGTGAGGTGCTCGATCTGGGAATTCCAGCTCTCGACGCGATCGTCCAGGTCCGCCGCCAGGATGCCGACGTTGATGGACTCCACGATGTTCTCGCTGAATTCCTTGAGCCGCTCGTACTCTTCCACCTTGAGCTGCAGCGAGCGATAGAGCGAGGCGTTCTCGATGGCGATGCCGACGTAGCCGGCCAGAGTCACCAGCAACTCCACGTCCACGGTGGAAAGATAGTCGCCGCCCGCGGTGCGGCTGACGCCCATGTAGGCGATGGTGCGGCCGCGCACCGTGCACGGGAGGTAGTAGGTGAGATCGAGGTCCGCGATCGTCTTGCGCACGCTGGCCGGCCAGGAGCGCGAGATGGCATCCAACTGGTGCCGCGTGCGCTCGAAGAACAGATAGGCCTCCGGGCGATTCCAGCCGAGGAAACTGAGATCCATCTCTTCGTCCCGGACGTTTGCCAGGCGCGGGTTCGGACCCATGGCTTTGTGCAGCCGGAAGGAGGTGCCGTCCCGGGCCTCCTCCGCCAGGAAGAACGCCAGATGCTTGATGGGAAGGGTGTGCAGCAGCCGCTCGCCCACCGAGGCCAGCATCGCCTCCAGATCCACTTCCGCGCTGAGCTCGCGCGCGAACTCGATCAAGGTGCGGCGGTAATCGTATTGATCGCGGTAGAAATGCTTATCCAGCCGTTCCTGAATCCAGTTGCGGATGGGCTGGAACAGGAAGGCGGTGATCAACATCACGGTGATCAGGCCGGTGTTGCCCAGGTCTTTGAAATTCTTCTCCACCAGCGAGCCCAGCGAGAACACGATGGCGTAGAAGGCCGCCAGCACGCACAAGGTGGCCAGGGTGTAGGCGTAGCCGCGCCGGAAAATGATGTCCACGTCCATCAGCCGGTAGCGCACGATGGCGTAAGCCAGGGTGAGCGGAATCAGCGGCAGCGAGAGCACCGACATTTTGAGGTACTGGTTGGGGATCGAGCCCAGCGCATAGGGCAGGACGTAGAGAACGCCGAAGGGCACGATGCCGCAGACGGTTCCGTTGCGCAGCCACTTGAGCTGCTGCCGGACGATGGGGTCCTCGGCCTTGCGGTATTCCAGGCTCAACGACAGCGCGCCGATCAGGTACGGAACCGTCGAAAGCACCACCCAGATGCGGTCCAGAATCCAGCGCAGATCACCCAGCGGCACCTCGCTCGAAACCACGCCGGAAGCGAATGCCACGTAGACGACGAACAGCAACAGAGCCGGCAGGTACACGACGGTGGCGCGCGAGGGGTGCGCCAGCCACTTGCGCGGCTCGGGGAAGGTGAGGCAGAAGTGCAGGAACACGGCCGGAGCCAGCAGCCCCGCGGCCACGTTGCCGAAATAGATTAGCGTGTCGAAACTGTGGAGGTTGCCGGTGTAGTGGAATGTGAAGAAAATAAACGAAGCCAGGCACAGGATGTAGAAGTGGCGGGCTTTGTGGGCGCTGCCGCGCCGGAAATACACGAACAGGCCGATGATGAGATAGGCCAGCCCGACCAGGTATTGATAGACCACGGCGCGGTCGAGGGGGACCTCGCCCACAATTACGTCGTTGATGGTGACTTCCACGCCGCCGCGCGACACGGTATACGTGGCTTTTTTCCAACTGCCGAGACCCGTCAGGATCTGGGCCACATCGACGGCCTTGCGGATGGGAGCTCCATTGATGCGGGTGAGCCGGTCTCCGGTTCGCAGCCCCGCCTTAACGCCGGCGCTGCCGTTGGGCGCCGAGAGGGCCTGGACGCCGCCCGGGCGGTCGGCCCAAATCACCCCGTCATCCGGCAGACGGAAGCGTTCCTGTTGCTGGAAATTGATAAATGCAGCCACGCCAGCGGCCAACGTCACGATCGTCAGGATCGCGGTTGAGAGCTGAAATTTGAGCTCCTGAAACATGCCGGGCCGCCGTTATCTAAGACGAGACAAACCGCCACTCCGTAAGTAGCATTTTTGGGGCCGCAGCAGCGGGTGGCTCTACACTTCAGATTACCTTTTTTTTCTAACACTTACAACGTGCTACGAGGAACCACTTCGGTTTTTGGGAGAAACCCACTATGCGGAAGTGGATCGAAGCCGGAAGGACGCGCGGCCCGGGCGCCCCTATGGTTCCGTGCTGGTTCCCGCCGCCCGCACCCAGACCTTGGCGGCGGCCGGCCGCTCCAGCGGAAACGAGCGGCCGGCAACCCGCAGCCTCAGTTGAGGCTCCGTCGCCACCACCTCAAATTCCGCGCCCGGCCGCAGACCGCCCCGATCGAGGCGTTCGAGCAACCGCCGGTCGCGCTCGAACACGCTGACCACCGCCAGTCGCTCCCCGGCGCCGGCCTCCTCCAGTGGCTTGAGGCCGCGCCGGCGGCGGTCGCGGGGCGAATCCATGCCGACCCGGTTCCCGTGCGGGCACGCCCGGCCCCGCCCGAGCTTCTCCACCAGCTTGCGCTCGAAATCGGCCGAAACCGCGTGCTCCAGCTGCTCCGCCTCATCATGCACCTTGTACCATTCCAGGCCGAAGATCTCAGCCAGCATGCGCTCGATGAGGTGATGCCGGTTGAGGAGGCGATTGGCGATGGCGCGGCCGGACGGCGTCAAGGCGATCTGGCCGCCGGCGTCCTGGCGGATGAGGCGGTCGCGCTTCAGGCGTCGGATGGCCATGGTAACGGCCGGGGCCGAGACATCGAGCCAGCGCGCCAGCGTGACCGGCTTGACGGTTTCTCCCTCCGAGGCGGCCTCGGCGATCGCCTTGAGGTAGTTCTCCTTCGAGATGGTGATGCGCACGGGGCCTACTTGCGCATGACGAGCACGCGCGAGGGGTAGAAAGTCTGGCGGACGGCGCGGTCCTCGAGAATCTGGAAGCGGAGGCTGGAGGCTAGGTCCGGCACCCGCCGCTCCACCTGGCGGCCCCAAAAGGCGGGCGCCACTTTGCCGGCCACGCGGTAGACCGCGTTGAACATGGCGGTGTTCTGGCCGATCAGGACCAGGGCCAGACTGCCGCGGTCCTTGAGAACGCGGCGGAACTCTCGGAGGGTCAGGGCGATGTCCTCGGTGGAAAGCAGCTCCAGCAGATAGCAGCAGAACACCGCGTCGAAGCTGCCGCCGCGAAACGGCATGTGACGGGCGTCGACCGCCTGACAGTCGGCGCGGGCGGCGGGATATTTTCGGCGGGCGGAGCGCTGCGTGCGCGCCGCCATATTGGGCGACAGGTCGACGCCGATGGTGGCGCCGCGCGCGTTGGCGCGCACCAGACG
>Ga0335078_10005422_pt1 | contig 18861 bp, 16 predicted proteins | sample Lox_Sample_32_FD_206711 | JGI IMG/M metagenome (GOLD analysis project Ga0335078, IMG submission 206711) | Soil microbial communities from Loxahatchee National Wildlife Refuge, Florida, United States - Lox_Sample_3.2 | ecosystem: Environmental > Terrestrial > Soil > Wetlands | place: USA... | reverse complement strand
CACCTTACCTCGAGAAGCCCCGTGAGTACGTTCCGTTCTATTCCATCCGCCACTCCTACAACGAAGATCCAGCTCAGGGATACTGGTACCCCCGCCGGCGAGTGTCCGAACGGGCTGGCGATCGTGGAACCGAGATCTATCTTTCGGTAGTGAACTCTCATTTCGAGTCCATCCGGCCGCCCGACGAAAGCCTCAGTATCCACGTCACCTGCACCAACCGAGACTTGGCCGGAGAGCTGTCATTCACGGGCTCATACGGAGAATTGGCGCTGGAGACTGGCTCGATGGTGCAGATCCGCGCCCTCATGAACCCTACGAAAAGTTGGCGGCCGCCGTTGCGGCGGGGTTTGCAGTGGAGGCTCATTTCTCACCTGGCGCTCAATTACCTGTCTATCGTTGAAGGCGGGCGAGAGGCGCTCCAGGAGATTTTAAAGCTCTACGATTTCACCGAAGACCCCGTAATCCGCAAGCAAATCGCCGGCATCACGGATCTGTCGAGCAAGCAGCATGTGGCCAGCGTCGTATCGAGCCAGGGAATCGTTTTTGCACAGGGCGTTCGGGTAGAAATGCAGCTCGACGAGTCCGAATTCGTCGGCAGCGGCGTGTTTCTGTTTGCCGCTGTTCTGGAAGCATTCTTCGGATTGTATAGTGCAATCAATTCGTTCACTCAATTAAACGCCCGAACAAAGCAACGGAAGGGGTACCTGAAACAGTGGGAACCGAGACCAGGCGAGCAGATCGTTCTTTAACCGAGCTGCTGTTCGAGCGGCCCTATGAGTTCGACTTCTTTCAGGCCGTCCGCCTGCTCACCTTGATGTATCCCGATCGTCGCGTGTTATCGGCCCTGGGGGAAGGCACTTCCGACGCCGTTCGATTCCATGCACTGCCGTCTCTGAACTTCCCTCCCAGCGCCATTCATGACATGACGGAGGGCAATCCGCTCCACATGACGGTCGCATTCATGGGGCTCACCGGACCCCAGGGCGCCCTACCGGAACACTACACCGAGTTCCTAATCGCACGGCTGTTTGAAAAGGACAGCGCCGCGGCGGCTTTCTTCGACCTGTTCAATCACCGCTTCGTTGCGCTCTTCTACCAGGCCTGGGCCAAGCACAACCTCCCCGCCTCTTACGAGCGGGACCGGGTCTTGAAATCCAAAGATCACGGGATCACTCAGTATGTATTCGATCTCATCGGCATGGGGACCGGCGGATTGCGCGGCCGGCTTCTGGTGCCCGATGAAGCGCTTCTGCTGTACGCCGGATTGATTGCGCAGCGTCCGCACTCGGCGTCCGCTCTACGCGCTATTCTGGCCGATTATTTTCAGATACCGGTGGAGGTCCGGCAGTTCGCAGGAAAATGGAATGCCTTATCCCGCGCCAATCTATCCTACTTGGATGGCGAGGGTTCCTACAACCGGCTCGGTTTCGGCGCTATCGCCGGAGACGAAGTCTGGAATCAGCAAGCAGGCTTCGTGGTGGAGCTTGGGCCGCTTACCTACGATCGCTTCATCCACTTCCTGCCGGATGGAGAGGCCTTCGCCAAGCTGGGAAGTCTGGTCCGGTTTTTCGCTGGACATGTTCTCGATTTCGAAGTGCAGTTATACCTGCGGAAAGATCAAGTCCCTTTTTGCGAGCTTTCGGACCAAACGCAATCTCCCCGGCTGGGCTGGTCCACCTGGCTGAAAACCGAAGAATTCTCCCAGGACGCGCGTGATACCATCCTCGCCTCCGTCCCTGAAACAGGCTGGTGCATATGAATGTGAATCTGAAATCTCTATTTTCCAAGTTGAATCCGGAGTGCCGCTCGGCTATCGAGGGCGCCGTCGGCGTCTGCGCTTCGCGGTCGAACTACGACGTAGAGATCGAGCATCTTCTCCTGAAGCTGCTGGAGACGACCAACACCGATGCGTCGCGCATCTGGCGCCACTTCGACGTCGAAACCGCGCGCTTGAACGCCGACTTGAACCGTTGCATCGACCGCATGAAGACCGGCAACGCGCGCAGCCCCGCCTTATCGCCTCACGTTGTGAAACTGCTCACGGCCGCCTGGTCTCTAGGCTCCATCGACTACGGCCATACCGCCATCCGCTCCGGCGCGATACTGACGGCCCTGTTGGCCGATGAGGAGCTCTCACGAATCGCGCTGGATGTCTCGCCGGAACTGCGGAAAATTTCCCTCGAAACGTTGCGCAAAAACCTGCCGCAGCTGACGGCCAATTCCACCGAAGACAACGAGCCCGCCGCGGCCACCGCGTCGCCCGACGTTCCCAGGCCCACAGCCCTGGGCTCCAAAACACCAAATCTGGATCAGTATACGATTAACCTGACAGGCGCCGCGAAATCCGGCTCCATCGACCCGGTGCTCGGTCGAGATTTCGAGATCCGCCAGATCGTCGATATCCTCACGCGGCGCCGCCAGAACAATCCGATCCTCACCGGTGAGGCCGGCGTTGGCAAGACCGCTGTCGTGGAGGGCTTCGCGCTACGAGTCGCGGCCGGCGATGTTCCTCCGCCTTTGCGCGACGTCAGTGTGCGTACGCTGGATCTTGGCCTACTTCAGGCCGGCGCGGGTGTCAAGGGCGAGTTCGAAAACCGACTGAAGTCCGTGATCGCCGAAGTCAAGGCCTCGCCGCAACCCATTATTCTCTTTATCGACGAAGCTCATACCTTGATCGGTGCGGGCGGCCAGGCGGGCCAGGGAGACGCCGCCAATCTTTTGAAGCCCGCATTGGCTCGCGGCGAATTGCGGACCATCGCGGCCACCACGTGGTCCGAGTATAAGAAATACTTCGAAAAGGATGCCGCGCTGGCGCGCCGCTTTCAAGTAGTCAAGGTGGAGGAGCCGGAAGAGCGAAACGCGCTGGTGATGATGCGCGGTCTGGTCCAGACGCTGGAGAGGCATCACAAGGTTCGCATTCTGGACGAAGCAGTGGAAGCAGCCGTTCGTCTGTCGCAGCGTTACATTTCGGGGCGGCAATTGCCGGATAAATCGGTAAGCGTTCTGGATACGGCATCAGCGCGAGTTGCACTTTCGCAATCCGCCACGCCGCCGGCTATCGAGGATTGCACTCGCGTGATTTCGCAATTGGAAACCGAAGCTCGAGTGCTGGAACGCGAGCATGCCACCGGCGGACAGCACACCGAACGTCTGGCGGCGATCGCGAGCGAAAAGGATGCCGCCGCCGCACGCCTGAAGACTCTACAGGAACGCCTCACCAAGGAACGCGAGACCATCCGGACCATCGTGGATCTGCGAACTAAGATCGAAGAAATGTCGACGGCTCAATCGGCGGCCACCGCGGCCGGCACTACGGGGCAAGCGATTTCCGCCGGCACATCTTCCGCTGACGCGATCGCCGGGCTGCGTACCGACCTCGATCGCACCACGGCCGAGCTCGCCCAGATGCAAGGAGAAGAGCCGCTGATCCACTCCTGGGTGGACTCGGAAGCGGTTGCCGACGTCATCTCCGGGTGGACCGGCATTCCCGTCGGCAAGATGGTTAAGGACGAGATCGAAACCGTTCTCCAGCTCAAAAACTTGCTCGAGCAGCGAATTATCGGCCAGTCCCACGCTCTGGACGCGATCGCGCAGCGCATCCGCACCGCCCGCGCGGGGCTCGACGATCCACGGCGGCCCGTCGGCGTTTTCCTGCTTGTCGGGCCAAGTGGCGTCGGCAAAACCGAAACCGCGTTGGCGCTCGCCGACATCTTGTACGGCGGCGAGCGAAATATGTGCATCATCAACATGTCCGAATACCAGGAATCGCACACCGTCTCCGGTCTCAAGGGATCGCCTCCCGGGTACGTGGGTTATGGAGAGGGTGGCGTCCTTACCGAAGCCGTCCGCCGCAAACCCTATTCCGTGGTGCTACTGGATGAAATGGAGAAGGCACATTCGGACGTGATGGAGCTCTTCTATCAGGTCTTCGACAAAGGCATGATGGAGGACGGCGAGGGCCGCGAAATCGACTTCAAAAACACCGTGATCCTTATGACCTCCAACGCCGCCTCCGACATGATGATGAAGCTTTGCGCCGATCCGGAAACGCGGCCAGATCCCGAAGCCCTGTCTCAAACCATCGCTCCCGAACTGCGAAAAATCTTCAAGCCCGCCTTATTGGGCCGCTTGATTGTCGTGCCGTACTATCCGATCGGCGACTCTGCTCTGCGCAAGATCATCGAGTTGAAGCTGGACAAGATCCGCAAGCGGCTCTGGGAGAGTCACCATGTGCCGTTGACTTACTCACCCGAGTTGGTGACCGAAGTCGCCAAGCGTTGCACCGAGGTGGAGAGCGGCGCGCGCAACGTAGATCACATTTTAACGGGGACTCTGCTGCCCGCGATCTCGAGCGAACTGCTGGCGTGGATGGCCGACGGGCTGACGCTCACTCGCGTCAACGTCAGCGTAGATGAAAAAGAAGGCTTCCGTTATGAAATCGGCTGACAGGCATCGCGCACACAGGCCCTGAGATCGATTTGGAAAACGGCCTATGATTATCCGCCAGGAACAACTGGACGTATTGCAAAGCAAGTCTTCCCGGAGTTTTGAGCGCCGTGCGATCGCCCATTTGCACACGGCATTTCCGGAGTGGGCCGCTTGGGCTGGTGACGAGCGCCTCCTGCTCTTGGTGCACCTGGGATTTCGGCGGGCCCGGCGATGGAACCTGACAGGCGCACAAGATATTTGCCGCTTTGTGGACCTCATGGTCGCGATCTCTCCGGAATTTGACGACGATCCCCGTTTTCCCTGGGTGCGCCGCATTCTCGGCCAGAAGCATGTTTCGGCGACAACGCGTATCGGCCGCGTGCATGAGTGCTTTCGTCAGTACTTCGCCAGAATGGCGTCGACCCCTGAGCGATGACTCCATCCATCCAGCCCCCGGCCGACTTTACCCCGGACGCTCCTGTGGAGTGGCTCGACGGGCCCACGGACATTCCTGCCACCGATCCTGTTCCACTTTCTGGCCCTCCGCCGATAGAGCCTGTTCCAATAGAAGCGCCGCCAGGGGTCATGCCGGTGCCTCCCGTGGAGCCGGTACCGCCCGTGGAACCGGTGCCGCCGGTGGAAGCCGGGCCCTTGCTTTGGGTGATCCCGATTGCGGTGTTCTTATGGCCCCGGCCCACCGCGGATCCTTGGCAGGACGAGATCAATCCGATCACTGGCGGACCTTACAAGAGCCCGAAGGAATATGACGAGGTGCAGAAGCTAGATCCTGAGGAACGAGCACGCAGGATCGCCGCCGCGCGCCAGGCACAGTTGGACAAGGCCGGCGACGACGCGCAGACCATAGCGAACGCGCCCGCCGACGGCGTTCAGTGCTGTGAGGCAAATCCCGCGCCCGCTCCGCAGCCTGCTCCCGTCCCCGAGACTCAACCTCCCGCGCAGGAGCGCACTTGCGATGACGAAACTCATTCGCGGCTGCACAAAGCAGTAGGGCGCGCGTGCAAGGGTCCAGCTTATTCCTGCAGCGACAAAGCAGAGCAGGCCGCTGGAACGACCTTCGACTGCGACGAATTGCTGCGCCGCATCCAGGCCGGAGAAGCCTGCCGCGCGTCTCGCGAGAAGATCCGGGATGAGTGTTTCGGCGGCAAGTCTGACGATCGCCATCAGCGCGAAATCGACAAGACCTCCGAAGCCATCAGTGTTTGCCGGCTGAAGGCCTCGGACCGAGGCTGCTTATGAAAGAACCACCCCAAAGGAACCATGCGGCCGAAGCGGCGCTACGCAGGCAGATCGACTTCATCGAGCGAGCTTTCCGCGACGTGGCGTACCCGGGTGACGATCGGATTTCAGTGGGATCCGACCTGGACGCGATCGAACTGCGGGAGCTATTCAAAGCAAAGCACTGGAGCGTTGTTCCGTTAAGCGCGGTGCGCAGCGAGCGCGGCAGCCTGTCGTTCTTCACTCCGGAAGCGTTCCGATTCTATCTGCCGGCTTTTCTTCGAGCCGTCCTTTTATATCCTCAGGAAACCGATACGCTGCGCGAGAACCTCTTTTATACGCTAACTCCTCCTGAGTCCGAGGGAGAATCCATGTCGTGGTTCAGGGAGTTAGCGGAAGGGCTCACAGTGCCGCAGCGAGAAGTGATCCGTAGCTTTGTGAAATCGTTCGCCGAGAGCGAGCCTTACTACTCGAAGGCCATCCGCGATCGAGCGTTAAAGTATTGGTTTGGTCAGCCGCCCGCCACGCAATCCTTATGACGCCGAACACTGGCTTAGGGATAATGAGACCTTGCGGGACGAGCCTGAGCGGGCGCGTCCGGCAAAATCCAGTGCCATGCTGATTGGACGCTAGTGTATGCAAATTCGCGCTGAGCAGATGCAGGCGCTGCACCAATACACCCTCGCGGCTTTTGAAAACGAGATGGTGGCGCACAGCCGGAAATTTTCACCCCGGCTATGCGAAGTACTGGGAGAAGAGCAGCTTCGTTTCTTCATTCGGACTGCGATGCAACGTGCCGACGGCTACGGCTTCACTTGTCGGGGACCGGTCCGCCTCTTCATCGAAGTGAGTTTCCTGTTTGGAAGCGGGTTCGATACCGATCCTCAATACCCCTGGGCCGCGGACCTTCTGCGAGGCGCCGATCACCAGATGTTTCGCGCGGACCAGCTGCACCAGAAGGCTGACGAGTATCTGGACAAGGTCTCGGGGCCGAAGAACGTCAACACGCGGGCCGCTTTAGCCCAACTGGCCGCCGCAGCGAGTGAGACCGTTCCGGCGATGATGACACAGTCTTTCTCGTCTGCGCTGTTGAATGAAATGCGGCGAATCTTTCCTCAAAAGGTGGACTATGTAGGCGAAGAAAGTTTGCAGGCCCTCATTCAGGAGGGCCGCGGAATCGCGGAGAAATACGGCTTCACATGGATACGCGCTGAAGGTCTGATAGTCGTGCTGATGTTCGCCTTTGGGCACGGCTGTACCGACGATCCACTCTATCCGTGGATTTCGCGGACACTAAACGATCCTCTCATCATGGATGCACCCGGACGAGCCGACCGGCTGGAGAAAAAAGCGGTCACTTGGCTGTCGCACGTGTTAGAACAGACTTCGGGAGGGGCGCCGCTGTGAGCAATGGCAGCAAGACCTCCTCGCCCGCCTCGGGGAGCGGATCGAGTCCCGCAGGCGGACCGGTAGCGACCTGCACCAATCCGGGCAACTCCTGCAAGCTCGTCAGCATCACCGTGATCAAGAACGCGACCCAAACTGATGTCACAGGCGCGAAGAATTGGGCCACTGTCAAGAAGTCCACGGACGACGTCATCGTGCAGGCCACTACCACCCCGGACAATGCCGGTTGCTGGGCCTGCATCAACTGGTCCGGCGACAGCGGCGCCGCGGTTCCGGGAAAACCGAATCAGCGGAGCTTTTCCCGTTCGGTTAGTAAGAAAATCCATGTGGCCGCGGAGTTGGGAGGTGTCACTGATCAGTTGGACATTTGGGTCTTATGGGGTCAGGTGACCATCAAAACCAGTTCCACAACCCCGCCGAACGCGGTGCAATACGCAGGACGCTACGACGGCACCGAGAACCTGGGCGCTCAAACCTTCAGCGGGGGCAACGAGGCGGTCGGCAAAGTGGTTCCGACCGCTAAGATTACTCCGGCCGGAGTGAATGCGGTGGTGAAGTCTGGTTGGGCCTTCCGCAGGGAGCGAATCAGTCACGACTGGCAAGATGGCGTGAAGCAAACGGTTCCCAACTACTGGAACACCACTTGGCAGGACGACACTTCGGATGCTTCGTTCCAGGTGTTGACCCCGGACAACGGCGATCAAATCTACGATCGGGACGCTCCGAGTGTCGGCAACGTTGGCGGAAGCGATTACGAAACCTACAACAATTTTCGGCAATGGATCGAATGGAACGGGATGACGGCGAACGAAGCCTGCTCCGATAAGGCGGAATGGTATTGGAAGGGCGTTTGGCAGTTATCGGCAACGCCACAGATTACAACCAAGGACGTAGGGACGGGCAACTTCACGTTGCCGAACGACTCGCCGCTACATCCAACGCCGCCACCGTAAGATTGCGGTTTTGCGGGAGGCATTGATTGGGTGTTGCTGGCCGGGCGCCTGGACCAGTATCGTGAAGGAAGGACGCCGAAACATGAGCGGCTGGCGGCGAAACAACGGCAAGCTTACGCGGCGCTCTGTTGCGGCGATCTTCCTGCTTCCACTCGGCCGGGTTCCCGGAATGGCGCAAAGCAGGGGAGGAGACAAGCCCATGATCGAACAGCAGATTGCGGACATGATGCGGAAGCTGGATTCTCTGGACGAGCGTTCCCGCATGAAGCTCATTTCCGAGGTGGATCAACAGCGCTCGGAGCTTCTTGGCGCGTTGCTCAAGCAGCTTGGCACATCCCCGTCCCCGAATGTCAAAGCCGCGGCGATCTACATGATCGGACGACATCGCCTGGTGGAAGGTGTTCGCGACTTGCTCGCGCGCATCGACTTCGAACCGCCGCGACCGCCTGGGCGAGCCGGGGCGGAGCCGCTTTGGGAGAAATATCCGGCCATGGAAGCTCTGATCACAATCGGCCGACCGTCCATCGCGCCAGTCATCGACATGCTGGCAAGCGATGAGAATCCCCTACGGCGAGATCTGGGCGTTAAGGTGATTCGATACGCCGAAGATGCCGGTGTTGCACGCTTCCTTTTGGATCGTTCCCTTGCCAGCGAGCGCGACCGAGTGCGTCAATCGAGACTTCACGACGCCTTGGAAAGATTGGCCAAGCTTCCGCAATAGGGGCCCTAGGGCCGGTGAGGGGTCCCAGCCTCAGGAAATTCGTCAAGAGTGCGCACGGCATCCGTGTCCGCCGCGCCCGTGTGAAATATAATCTGTTGAATCGTTCGCGAGCGGGCCAGCAATGCGGAAGCCGGATGAATCGTGTCGTTGGCGAGTGTGCGCGCGGGTGACGACGCAATCCGCGTTATCTGCCAGATCGTCTGGCCGTGGTCGATGTAATACTCGTGAATTGTTCTAGGCTCCGGCGCACGCCGCGGGTCTTCAACGTCCCACCACGTTTCCACTTTGACAAGCGCCGCGTTTCCGCGAATGAGGTAGTAGCTTTCTTCGCGAATGGCCTGACCTTCCGAAAATCGAGCGCTGACAAAGACCGGCTGCGACGCTTCTAGCGCTCCGGTGAACTCCCAGTGCGGCAACTCTCTAGTGAGTTTTCGGAGTCCCGCCTTCGACGGCGTTTGCATGGCACTGTCGATGCGCTTCGCTTCGGCTTGAATTGCTTTCACTCGCGTCTGCGCGGAGCCGCTCGCGAAAGCCAATGCCTGCTGGCTCGCCGCGTTGGAACACCCAACCAAGATTAGTAGGGCCGCGAACCCGCTCCAGCCGCGACTGGGACCCGGCAGCTTACTGGTCGATTTCAAAATGATGCAAGTCCACATTGGTGCTAAAGGTTGCGCCCCAGGTGAACCCGTGCGCCTGTAACTCCAGAACCAATTCGAGCGGCAGATTGAAGAAGCCCGAGGCCGTCCATTTCGCAAGCGAGTCATAGTGCTTGCCGAGTACCTCTTTCAAGGGTGGGACCTGCTTCCTGGGCGGAACCGCCGCCGCAGCGGGCTTGGGAGTGCCTGACCCGGCCTTCTCTTTGTCCGCTTTCTCTTTGTCCGCCTTGTCCTTCTTCTCCTGTTCGGCGCGTTCCTTCACGATACGCTGCACTTCGGAGGCGACCTTCTTTACGAAAAGATCGTTCACCTCCTTGATGTCCTTCCAGAGCGCCTCGGCCTCCGCTTCCGTTTTCCAGCGCTTTCGCGTTAGGTCTTTCTTGCCGGCCAGTGTCTCGATAAATTTCCATTCTTCGATGGTGAGCTGAGCGTTCTGGCCATCCTCAATATCCACCGCCATCCCGGTGCCATGCTCGCTGAGAGTGCCGAGCAGATAATGATGGTCATACTTGATCGGCCGAGGATTGAATCCGCCGGCTTGGAACTGTTCCGCGTGGATTTTCTTGACTCGGATACTGCCCTTCACTTCGGCAAGTTTGTCGGCCAATTCCTGCGACATGCCCTTGCGAATCAGCTCGGGCACATTGATGTCGTTGCCGTACTTATCCATATAAGCCTTGCGAACCCACCGGTAGAAAATCTGCTGCTGCTTGGTGTTATGTCCGAACTCCAGCATCGACCGGAGGGTGCGCGTTTTCTTTTTGCGAACCCATTTCGTCCCGGCGAGTTCGGCGTCCGATTCGGCGGCGAAGGTCGCGTATGTGAAAGGCGATCCGAAGAAACGCGTCCGATCCGCAACGTAGCTGTTCACGCTGCGGTAAGCCTGGCGCCGGTGGTCATAGACGGGCATTTTCTTGACGATTGCGAATTCCGCCTTGTCGGACTCGCTGATCGCCGAATCCAAGCCGATCGCGGCAGCCAGGTAGCCCGGCTCGTAAAGTTCGGGCCAAAGAGAAAAACCAGATGCAGGACCGGGGACCGGCGAGGGCTGGCGGCAGAGCGTGCCATCGTTAATGTCGGTGAACAAGCTGAATGTGCAAGTGGAACCGGGAGGCCTTAGAGAACCCATGCACCCTCTAGCTGCCGTGAAACGCGTCGATGACGCGATCTGTCTCGATCGTCATTGGAGACGAAGTTGGATGTATTATAGTATGAAACTGCTTGGCTTATACTCAGGAGACTCGCCGCATCGCGGTAGCCACGCCGCTCGGGCCTGACGTACTTCTGCTCTCCAGCTTCCAGGGCGAAGAAGGCATCTCTCGCCTGTTCCGTTATGATTTGGACCTGGTCTCGGAAAACGAATCCGTGGATTTCGATGCCCTCATCGGGCAGAACGTAAGCGTCCGCATCACCCTGGCCGACGACAGCCAGCGCTACATCAACGGCCAAATCAGCCGCTTCTCCCAGGGGGGGCGCGATTCCAACTTCACCTCCTATCACGCCGAGGTGGTTCCTTGGCTCTGGTTCCTGACTCGCACCTCCGACTGCCGAATCTTCCAGAACAAAAAAGCGCCGGAGATTATCCAGCAGATCTTCACCGACTACGGATTCAAGGATTTCTCTCTGCGGCTCTATGGAGATTTCTCTCAGCGCGAATACTGCGTGCAATACCGTGAGACAGCGTTCAATTTCATTTCGCGCTTGATGGAAGAGGAAGGAATCTTTTATTTCTTCGAGCATGAGAACGGCAAGCACACTCTCGTGCTGGCGAACTCGCCTACCGAAAACAAGCCTTGCCCGCATCAATCGACCGTGCGGTTCGAGAAGTCGGCGGGAGGCTTCCAAGAAGACGATGTGCTGCTGGAGTGGCGGCTTCAGCAAGAGCTCCGCGCTGGAAAATACGCGCTTACGGATTACGATTTCGAGAATCCCGCGACCGATCTGGCCGTGAACGTGGCCGGCAAGGGGACCTACGAACTATATGACTATCCCGGCGAGTACCTCACCCGCGGGGATGGCGACGGGCGGGTCCGGATACGGCTCCAGGAGACCCAAACGCCCTACGTGGTGGGTTACGGCACCAGTAATTGCCGCGTTTTCGCGAGCGGCTATCAGTTCACTCTCGCCGAGCATTACCGGGCCAGCCAAAATCAGGCCTACGTTCTCACCACGGTTCGCCACAGCGCGAGCCAGGGCGGCGACTTCCGGAGCGGAGGAAACGATGACGATTTCCACTATCGCAACACCTTCGAGTGCATCCCCGCTTCCACACCGTTCCGTCCAAATCGGCTGACGCCTGAGCCAGTCATTCAAGGCGCTCAAACCGCGGTCGTTGTCGGCCCGGCGGGCGAGGAGATCTTCACCGACAAGTACGGCCGCGTCAAAGTGCAATTCCACTGGGACCGCGAAGGCGATCTCGACGAGAACAGCTCCTGTTGGATTCGCGTGGCGCAGCTCTGGGCGGGTAAGAAATGGGGCGCCATGTATGTTCCCCGCATCGGCCAGGAAGTGATCGTCGACTTCCTGGAAGGAGATCCCGACCGGCCCATCATCACCGGCCGCGTCTACAACGCCGATCAGATGCCGCCCTACGATTTGCCGGGCGAAAAGACCAAGAGCACCATCAAGAGCTACTCTTCCAAGGGCGGTGGCGGCTTCAACGAGATCCGCTTCGAAGATAAGAAGGGCAGCGAGCAGATTTTTATCTACGCCGAGAAGAACAAGGACCTGCGCGTCAAGAATGACCGGTTCGAGACCATCGAAGGGGAAACGCACCTGATAGTCTCTAAAGATCAGCTGGAGCAGGTCAAGGGCGACAAACACCAACATACTTCCGGCGATCTCAACGAGAAGGTGGACTCTTCGAAATCGCTGAACGTGGGACAGGATTTGCAGGAAAAGGTTGGACAGAATTATGCCCTGGACGCGGGCATGGAGATCTACCTTAAGGCCGGAATGAACCTGGTGGTGGAATCCGGCACCATGCTGACGCTGAAGGTCGGCGGTAACTTTATCAACATGAATCCGGCTGGCGTGTTCATTTCCGGAACCATGGTGATGATCAACAGCGGCGGTGCCGCCGGCTCGGGCTCGGGATGCTCGCCCCAATCGCCGAAGGACCCCAAGGAAGCGGACAAAGCCGATCCAGGACAGCTGTCAAATCTGCCGCCGCCTCCCAAGGTGCCGGTGCGGCCGAAGTTTTTCAGCCCAGCCGCGTTGGTCCTCAAAGAAGCCGCCCAGACCGGCGCCCCATTCTGCGAACATTGACAGCAGTAACTTACCGGCCCGTCGGGCCGGACGAATGAAAACATGGATCAACGGGCCGCGTTCGTGACGAAAGTTCTGTTTGGAGAAGAAGACGACGTGAATCTCTTCACCATTCTCGATGGCGCATCGGTTCCCGGCCTCTTGCAGCATCTGTACGATTGCGAGTTGCACTACGAATGTCTCTATCGCGGTGACCTGGCGCCCGACATGGCTGAAGTCGCTCCCTATCTGGTGAAGCTGGAGCGAGAGTCTGCGTTGACCGGCTGGATCGTCGAAGAAGGTTGGGCAAAGCACTGGGGAATTTTCGCCCGCTCTTCCGAAGATCTACGGACGATGAGGCGGCACTTCCGGACCTTTTTAACGGTTCACGACAGCAACGCTAAGCCTCTTTACTTCCGTTACTACGACCCGCGCGTGCTTCGCGTTTTTCTACCCACCTGCAACGCCGGCGAGTTGAATGCTATTTTTGGTCCAGTGGATCGCTATCTGATGGAGGACGAACCGGGCAGCGCGATCTTGAGTTTCCGAAACAACGGCGGTGCCTTGGTAAAGCGCAAGGACGAGCTACCCGGGCCGGAGCAGGAAAACTGACTATGCCCCTCGCCGCGCGAGTGACGGACATGCATGTTTGCCCTATGGTGACGGCGCTGGTTCCCCACGTGGGCGGCCCCATTCTGCCACCCTGCTGCCCGACGGTGTTGATCGGCATGCTGCCGGCGGCGCGCATTACCGATCTGGCCCTGTGTGTCGGGCCACCCGACATGATCGCCATGGGATCGAGCAGCGTGATGATCGGCGGCCTGCCGGCTGCCAGAGTAGGAGACATGACCGTTCACGGAGGAGTCATCGTGGTGGGGTGCCCGACTGTGATTATCGGAGGCTGAAGCTCCAGCTCGCCGTTTTATTTTTCGCATTTATGGACTCGGGAAAATTTAGTCAAGGACGAATATGAAGAACCTGCGGCGTGTTGTGTGGTCGAAAGGGATGTTCCTGACCCCGCAGCACTTTCAGGTTCAAGACAACTACATCGAGGACAGTCTGCAATTCCGGCTGGGCTCTTCGCTGTTTTGCAACTGGGGTGTTGTAGACCTGAAAATCGATCAGGAGGCCCTGACGAACGGTACGTTTACGTTGCAAGCGTGCAGCGGCATCCTTCCAGACGGTTTGGTTTTCAGCGCTCCCGGTACCGACGAACTGCCGCCCGGCCGGCCAATCGCGGATTTTATGGGCCCCCATGAAGATTCCCTGGATGTGTATCTCGCGATTCCAGAGCACCACCCCAAGAGCGTAAATTTCTCCGCCGCAGGAGCGGGTGAGGGCCCGGGCGCAGTGGCCGCTCGATACGGGGTTGAGACCCTCGATATCATCGACGAAAACAGCGGCGCTGAAGAAAAGAAGGTACAGATCGCTCGAAAGAATTTTCGGCTTCTGCTGGAGGGCCAGAATCGAGAAGGATACTCGATTTTGCGCATCGCACGCATCGCCCGCCGCGACGGGGCATACAGCCTGGATTCAGATTTTATAGCGCCCTGCGTGGACATCACTTCCAGCGATCAGCTGATCATGATGACGCGACGATTGATCGAGATTCTCGCCGCGAAAAGCGAGTCATTGAATGCCAACCGGCGGCAACGGGGCCAGAACCTCGCCGATTTCAGCGTCAGCGAGACTGCCAATTTCTGGCTGCTTCACACCGTGAATACTAGTCTGCCTGAACTGAATCACATTTGGCGGGTGCGGCATGGTCATCCGGAGATCCTCTTTCTGGCGATGCTGCGTTTAGCCGGCGCTCTCTCCACCTTCACGCTCGATTCTAAAGGCCGCGAGTTCCCGGACTACGACCATGACGACTTGGGACACTGCTTTGGCCAGTTGGACGAAAAGATCCGCTATCTGCTGGAAACTGTCATTCCCTCCAAGTGCTTTTACATTCCGCTGCGGCTCACTGAGAAAACCATATGGTCCGGCACCATCAGCAACGACGAATACTTTCAACATTCACAGTTCTTTCTCGCGGTCAGCGCCAAGATGCCGGTCGAGGATGTGATCAAGCGGGTTCCGCAGCTGGTGAAGATTTGTGCCACCGACGAGATCCAGAATCTGATCCGGCTGGCGCTCCCCGGGGTCACGCTGCGACATTCGCCCAATCCGCCGGCCGGGGCGCGCTTCACGCTCGATAATCAATTTTTCAGCTTGAGCCAAAGCGGGCGCCTCTGGGAAAAGATCACCCAGTCGCGCGGCATTAGCCTGCACGTGCCTGCGGACATCAATGACGCAAAGATCGAGTTGCTGGTCGTGATGCAATAACCCGAACGGGAAACCTACTGCAGCGACCAGGTCTCCAGGCGGGCGGTTCACGACGTGACAATCGAATATCCGAACTGATGCGCGTGCGCATTCTTCTGGTGTACTTTCACCAGGAATCGCATCCAGGACACACCGCGGCCGGATAGGCGCGGTGCACCATAATAGTGATGCTGGCTTTTGTTTTGGGTGCTCTTCCGTAAGGCTCCTGGGTACTCCTTTAGTCGTTATGGATGAAAGCGTTTTGCTGCAATCCGCGTTGGAATACCACACCAGCGGCGACCATCGGGCCGCGGCGGAACTTTACGAGGCAGTGTTGTTGGGGAATCCGACGCACCGCGAGTGTCTTTATATGTTCGGGTGCCTTTTGCACGAAAGTGGCAACTACGCGGCCGCGCGCGATCTCTTTCGAAGAGCTGTCACCGTGTCGCCTAAAGAACCTGCGTGTTACAACGCGCTCGGACTGGCGGCGTTGGAGCTTGGCAACTATGACGAAGCAGAATCTAATATCAAATGCGCCATTAAGCTAAGCAGCCGGCCGGAGTTTCATAATAGCCTCGGAACGGTCCTAAAGAAACAGGGTCGCATTCCTGAAGCGATTGCCGCATATAAGCATGCACTGAAGCAGGATGCTGCTTTCGCTGATGCCTATTACAATCTTGGCAATTGTCAGCGGCTGCTCGGCACATTAGAGCAGGCCTCGGAGAGTTTTCGACGCGCCGTGACGGCAAACCCAAAGTTCTTCTCCGCGCTAGCGGCGCTCGGAGAAACCCTTCGCGGGCTCAAAAGAAACGGCGAGTCGATTCCATATCTTGAACGGGCAAGCGCGCTCGCGCCGAACGACGCGGACTTGAAGCGCCAGCTGGGAGATGCGTGGCAGGACATCGGGGAATTTACTCAAGCCGTTAATGCATACCGGAGTGCCGTCGATCGCGATCCGCATTTGGCAACTGCCTGGTATTCCTGCGGGTGCGCCGAGCTGGCGCGCAAGGAGTATGCCGCCGCCCTCCGGTGCTTCCAGGAAGCCCTTGGTGTCGAGCCGACGTGGCTGGAGGCCGAGCACAACCTGGCACGTGCGTTCTTTGAACTCGGACAAACTGACGAGGCGTTGACCCACTTCCGGAACTGTGGAGCCCGAAGCGATGTGCCGAACTCCGCACTCGCGCGCGCCATGGTTGCGCTAATCATTCCTGGCGCTCCCAGCGCGGACAATTCCACGATCCTCGCTGCTCGAGTCTCGTGGGCCGAACAAGATTTGCCGAAGTGTAGTGAATTCGGGGGAGCCGTGCATACCGGAATCGGAGTCCGACCGCTTCGCATCGGTTACGTCTCATCTTTCTTCCATCGCCCGAACTGGATGAAGCCGGTTTGGGGGCTCATCAATCGTCATGATCGGTCCGAGTTCGAAATCCACCTGTTTTCGGAGGCCTCCCCTTCAACGCCTCTCTCCGGATACCACAGCGATTCGCGAGACCACCTTCACAGCATCGCGGGACTCGCAAACGAGGAGGTTAGCAACCTGATTCGCGGCTGCGCGATCGATATTCTGGTGGACCTCAATGGCTACAGCGATATGCGCCGCCTGCCGCTTTATCTTCTCAAGCCCGCGCCAATCATCGTCGGCTGGTTTAATCTGTATGCCACAAGCGGTCTAGGATGTTTCGACTATCTGATCGGCGACGGCGTGGTGGTTCCATCGGGGGAAGAAGGCTTCTATACCGAAAGCGTGCGTCGCGTTTCGAGCAGTTATTTGTCGTTCGAAGTCAATCACGCAGTGCCGGAAGTAGTGGATCCTCCGTGTGTCGCCAAGGGAGTACTTACCTTTGGCTCGTTGGCCTCGCAAATCAAAATCACTGACCAGGTCGTAGCGGCCTGGAGCACTATTCTGTCGGAGGCTCCCGAAAGTACACTGATCCTGAAGAATGCTGCATTGGGTAGTTCCGCGACGCGCGAGTACATGTACGATCGATTTGCGAAACGAGGCGTTCCCCATCATAGAGTGCGTCTGGAAGGACCGGCCGAGCACTTGGAATTTCTCCGGACCTATAACCAAATCGACGTCGCTCTTGACACGTTTCCCTACAACGGAGGCACCACCACGACTGAAGCACTTTGGCAGGGGGTTCCGGTGGTAACGTTTTGGGGGGATCGATGGGTTTCGCGTACCAGCGCTTCAATTCTACGTGGGGGCACGCTGGGCGATTTTGTGAGAACGGATCTTACGGACTACATATCCTTTGCCGCGGGGTTGTCCAAGTCTCTCGATACGCCCCAACGCCTGGCTGCCCTTCGCCAGGGAATGCGTTCGCAACTTACAAACTCACAAGTCTGCGACGTCGAGACGTTAACGCGCGAAATGGAGAATATTTATAAGGACATCGTTCGTAGGACCGCGGCCGGCTGAAATGCAGTTGATCTGGATATCGGGCCTACAATGAAAACGGAGCGTTTATTGGTGTGCGAAAGCTCCAACACAGCCTGTATGAAATGGAGCGGCCGCCCGGCGCCGAACGATTCGTTTTCGCGATCCTCGCCGGAGCCTGGGTCGCGCTCGCATGGTACTTGCTGCTAGGCGGCGGCCTGGCAAAAGCCGGTGGCTGGCTCGGGCAAGACTGGTCTGCGGGAGATCCGATCCGCAGGATTTGTCTGGCCGTTGCATTCTTCATTTACTACATCAGAACTCTTTTCACGGTTTTTGTCTTCCAGAAGCGAGGCATGGGCTGGGGTAGCTTCTTTGGGATCACCACGTGGACTCTTTGCATCTATATCTTCCTCGCGATCTTGGCCGAAACCGATCACCGCCCCCTGGGATACGCAGCCGGCGCCGGCCTCGTTCTTTTTGCAGTTGGCTCCTGGATGAATTCATATGCCGAGTACGCGCGCGGAGTTTGGAAACAACTCCCTCAAAATCGCGGACGATTCTACTCGGGCGGCCTGTTCCGCTATTCGAGGCATCCGAATTACCTCGGAGACTTGCTTTCGTTTTCTGGGTTGAGCCTGGTCGCGGGGTCTTGGATAAGCTTCGCGATACCGCTTCTTATGCTGACGGGCTTCGTGTTCGTCAACATCCCTTTGCTCGATTCCCATCTGCACGACCACTACGGCGCAGCGTTCGATCAATACGCCAATCGCACGCCGAAGTTGATCCCGTTTCTCTACTAGCGGCGGTAGCGTTGGCTTAGCGAAGGGCCGCTGAGTTTGTCACGGTTACGACACACCATATCGAGGCAGATGTCAAATTGATCTTTGCCAATCTGCGTCCAACCAGCAGAGCGTGCTTCAACCATGATAATCGCGAAGTGTTCCTCAAGCTACGAACCGCCAGCCCGCAGCGGACTTCTCCGGGCGCGCCCGGCTGCGTTCTTGATCGCTGCGTTCCTAATCCTTTCCACCACAGCCTGCCGCGAGGAGTTCGGCAACAGAGACGAGGGCTCCCCTCGAGAAAATCTTTCGAGCGTTCCGTTGTCCTACGCCAACGTAGTGGATCGCACCGCTCCCGCGGTGGTTACCGTCCGCGCTGAAAAGCGCATGCGAGCGGCAAGCCAATATCCGTTTCTCGGAGGCGGCGGTGGCTTCTTTCGAAACCTTTTTGGCGGCGAGATCTTCGGGCAAGGTTCCGGCGAGGAAGTGGAGCGCTCGTTGGGCTCCGGTGTTATTGTGCGAGCCGATGGCCATATTCTGACGAATCATCATGTGATCGACGGTGCGCAGAATGTCAAAGTGGATCTCAGCAATCGGCGGACCTACGCCGCCACGGTAGTCGGCGTAGACGCACCAAGCGATTTGGCGGTGTTGAAGATCGATGCCAGTAATCTGCCCGTGTTGGCGCTGGGCGACTCCGACAAAGTGCGTGTCGGCGATATTTGCCTCGCCGTCGGCAATCCGCTCG
>Ga0335078_10005421_pt1 | contig 18862 bp, 20 predicted proteins | sample Lox_Sample_32_FD_206711 | JGI IMG/M metagenome (GOLD analysis project Ga0335078, IMG submission 206711) | Soil microbial communities from Loxahatchee National Wildlife Refuge, Florida, United States - Lox_Sample_3.2 | ecosystem: Environmental > Terrestrial > Soil > Wetlands | place: USA... | reverse complement strand
CGAAAGCCGGTAGGTCCACGGGTCGGTAAAGCCGCCGATCGCCTCGCCAAGCGCAAGATAGGAATAGGGGCGGCCGGAGCGCCCGAGCGTAGCGAGAATGAGCGCCGCGCGGCCACCCGGCGCCGCCGGCACCTCGGCCTGGCCGACGATGCCGATCAGGTTCTGCAGCGGCTGTCCGTTGCGCTGCGCATTGGCGTTGAGTTGCGCAAACACCGCGTCGAGCGCGGCGACGGGGTCGCAGCACGGGGTTTGCGCCGCAAACCCGGCGAGGCCGGTCTGGCCGGCATAAACCGGGATTGACGCGCCGAGCGAGGCGAACTCGCCGAGCGGCCCCGACAGATCGACCGCGCCGCCGCCCTGGCCGGCAATGCGCCAGCCCGGCGGCAGCTCGATCGCGCTGCCGTCAGCGAGATGCAGCGGCGGCAGCGCGACGTCGGCGCCTTGCGCGAGCGCGTCGCGCAGCCGGGCAAACGACGCTGCGAACGATGGCGTGTAATCGTAGAACACCGCGACATCGCCGCCGGCCTCCCGGAGCGCCGCGATCGCGATCCCGGTGACCGGCCAGCCATGCACGCGCGCCGCGAACAGCGCCTGCGCCGCGCGGTCGGCCTGGTCGGCCACGACCAGCCTCAGCTTGGGGGTCGGATCGAACGCTTCGGAATTGGCGAAAATCGCCAGCAGCACCGCGAGCGCCGAATCGCTGCCCCCGGTCAAGGCGCCCGACATGACGATGCCGCTGCCGAGCGGATCGCGCAGCACCTCGATCGCGGTCGGCAACACCGCGCGCGGCGCCGGTCGAGCGCCCGGCGCCGGCGCGGCGACCGGCGGCGCCGAGGGCGCTGGTGGCGCAGGCGGGACCGCGGGCGGCGCAATACGCGCCGCCGGCGGGATGACGATCGGCGGTGAGCCGGATCGCTGGGCCATCGCGTTGCCGGAAGCTCCCAGGCAGCATAAGGCGCAGACCAGGGCCGCGACGCGGCGCGCACGGGCAGGCTTCGCGGCACCCGATCGCATCCGCTTCGTCCCCTCTCTCGTCGCGGCCAAGATGCCAGCAACGCCAAACAGCGTGCAACCGCGCGGGTACGCGCCTTAACGCGAATGGCCGGGCGAAAGCCCGGCCACCGCATGCCGGCAACCGACCGGAGCGACTAGCGATGCCAGCCGCCATGCCAGCCGCCGCCCCAACCGCCGTGCCAGCCGGCATGCCAGCCCCAGCCGCCGTGCCAGCCGCCGCCCCAGCCGCCGTGCCAACCGCCCCAGCCCCAGCCGACGCGGAAGGCCGGGCCGTAGTAGTAGGGGTACGGGTTGTAGTAGTACGGGGTGTAATACGGGTACGAAGCGTAGTAGGGGTACGGATAGTACTGCGCCTCGGCTGGCGTCGCCGCGGCGCCCACCGTTGCCGCGCCGGCGGCGATCAGCGCGGTCGCCATCACCGCGCGCCGCAGCCTGCCGGTCGATTTGGTCGTGCTGTCGGTCATGCTTTCCTCCATCTGCCGGCGGCGGTCTCGGCCGCAACGGATCCCAACCTCTCTCGGCAGATGGGCGCGTTCCGCACGCGCCACTGTGACGGGCGTTACACTCGCTGAAAAAAATCGACTTTCGCGCGGCTTTCCTCGCGCGCCGCAACGGCGGACGTCAGGGCTGCGGGCCACCGGGCGTCTCGCGCCGGGTCTGACGGCGGCGAAACGCGATCCGGAACAGATACCCGGCGAGCCCGAGGATCGCCGCCGCGATCAGCAGCGCGAGGAGTCCGTCCTCAGCGAAGTTGCGATCGGTCAGGGCGACGAGGCCGGCGAGTACAAAACAGCCGCCCGGCAGCAGCAGGAGGATGGCGAGGACCAGCGCCGCGATCTGGCCGCCGCTCATGCGCCGGCCCGCCGCGGGCGCGCCGCGAGGCCGGGACGGTGGAACATATTGTAGGTGTCGAACGGGATGATCCGCCCGTCATCGGTCACGAAATGGATGCAGGATCGCTTGACCCCCGCCAGGCAGAAATTGAACCGGTCGAGAAAGCTCACCACCGTCACCCGGAAGACGCGGTCGTAGCCGATCGGCGCCGGCGCCTCGACCAGCGGCAGGCAGCACAGCACTTCGTGCAGCACGTTGGCCGATTGCTGCCCGGCGCAGGAGAGCGACAGCAGCTCGATGAGCAGCCGGCGCATTTCCGGCTTGCCCTCGAAGGTCACCGAGTTGGGCGCGGTCTGCACCAGCACCTCCTGCGGGAAGAGGTGGGTGAGGGGCATGATCTCGCCGCCGACGCGCATTCCGTAACCGATCGAGATCGCATCGGGGTTGCACGGCAGCGGGATCATGTCGTTGTCGCCGAACACGCCCCACTGGTCGACGATGGCGCGACGGATTTCCGACAAAACGATGCGGTCGCGCTCCGGGTCGAAACCGTCGTTGCGCCCCGCGTCCTGCACCGGCTGGAAGGTGACGCCGCGCACGCAGGGCCGGCTCTGCGCATAACGTAGCACGTCGCCGATCTCGCCGTCGTTGACCCCCTTGCGGACGACGCAGACCAGTGTCGTCGAGATGCCGGCCGCGTCGAGAGCATCGAGCGCGCGCTCGCGCACGCGGCGCAAATCGGCACCGCGAATTGTCTGCAGCGCCCCGGCGGACAGCGCGTCAAACTGCAGATAGACCTCGAACGCGCGCTTCATCTCGGCGAGCGCAGCGACAAAATCGGGGTCGCTGGCGATGCGGATGCCGTTGGTGTTGAGCATGACGTGGCGGATCGGGCGGGCCCGCGCGGCGCGGATGATGTCGAGGATTTGCGGGTGCAGCGTCGGTTCGCCGCCGGAAATCTGCAACAGGTCGGGCTGGCCCTCGCTCTCCACCAGCAGGTCGAGCATCTGCTCGATCTGCGCGAGGCTGCGCTGGCCAGTCTTGGCGGGCGACGAGTTCGCAAAGCAGGTCGGGCAGGTCAGGTTGCAGTGCTCGTTGACCTCAAGCAGCGCGAGGCAGCTGTGCTGCTCGTGGTCGGGACACAGCCCGCAATCGTAGGGGCACCCCTGGTCGATCCGTGTGTGGAATTTGAGCGGCACGTCACCGGGCTTGAGAAAATCGCGGCACCGCTTCCAATACGCTGCCTCGCTCGACACCAGCGTTTTCTGCACGCCGTGCTCCGCGCAGCGCTTTAGGTAGAAAACCGCCTCGCCCTCCTGGACGATCTTTGCTGGGACCAGCGCCATGCAGGTCTCGCACAGCGATGTCGTCTGGCCGAGAAAAACGTACGGGCGCGGCTTGCGTGCGAGAGGCGGCGCGACGATCGCCGGCGCGGCTAGGTCGGTCGAAATCGACATGGTTGAGACAGCTCCCGGCAGGCAAAAACAGCGGCGTAGACAACCAGCGCCAGCGACAGCAGGTGAAACAGGTTCAGCGGGCCGACGATCGTCCCGTAGGGTTTGAGGAACTCCCAGGCGAAGCGCTGAAGGGCATAGAACGCGACGAACAGGTAGAATCCGGTTCGCCGCAACGTCTCCCCTTCGCCGCGCAGGAGCAACAGGAAAACGCCGAGAAACGCCGCCGCCGCCGCCGCTTCGTACAGCTGTACCGGGTGGCGCGGTATACCGTCGCCGAAATCGACGCCCCACGGCAGCGCTGTCGGCGTGCCGTAGGTCATGTCGTCCAGGCCCGCGAAAAAGCAGCCGAGCCGGCCGACGGCAATCGCCGCCGCCAGCGGCGCCACGAAGCGCAGCCCGGTCGAGCCGCGTATCCCGGTCCGCCATTTCAGCACCTCGATACCGACGATCCCGCCGGCGATCGCGCCCTCGATGCTTCGCGCCACTCCGCCGACGCCGCTGAGCCACAGATTGGCAGAGCCGAACAGATAAGCGCCGATCGTCGCCCCGAGCGATCCGGCGGCGATGTAGAGGGGGTGGACCCGCCAAGGCTCTCCCGGCACGCCATCCGCGGCTGCCGCCGGCACCAAGCGATAGACCGCAAGCGCCGCAAGCAGCGCCAGCACATCGAACAGGCTGTGAATGGCCAAGGGCTTAGGCGCTCTTTGCCCGCTCCCGGAGCACGAACTTCTGGATCTTGCCGGTCGAAGTCTTGGGCAGCGGGCCGAAAACGACCGCGCGCGGCGCCTTGAAGTGCGCCATGTGCTGCCGGCAGAACGCGATGATGTCGTCGGCCTCCGCCGCGGCGCCCGTTTTCAGCGTAACGAAGGCGCAGGGGGTCTCGCCCCAGCGCTCGTCCGGCTTGGCGACGACCGCGGCCTCGAGCACCGCCGGATGGCGGTAGAGCACGTCCTCGACCTCGATCGTCGAGATGTTCTCGCCGCCCGAGATGATGATGTCCTTCGAGCGGTCCTTGATCTCGATATACCCGTCCGGGTGCGTCACCGCGAGATCGCCGGTGTGAAACCAGCCGCCGGCAAGCGCCTCCTCGGTCGCCCTCGGGTTCTTCAGGTATCCCTTCATGACGATGTTGCCGCGCATGAAGATCTCGCCCATCGTCTCGCCGTCCCGCGGCACCGGCGCCAGCGTCTCGGGTTCCGCGACCATCAGCCCGTCGAGCACCGGATAGTTGATGCCCTGGCGCGCCTTGAGCCGCGCCCGCTCGTCGTCGCCAAGCGCGTCCCATTCGTCATGCCAGGCGCACACGACCGAGGGGCCGAACACCTCGGTCAGCCCGTAGACGTGGGTGATCTTGAACCCCTTGCCTTCCATGGCGCCGATGACCGCGGCCGGCGGCGCTGCGCCGGCAGTCATCATGGCGACTGCGCGCGGCAGGGTGCGGCCCTCGGCGAGGCGGTCGTTGACCAGCGCGTTCATCACCACCGGCGCGCCGCACAGATGGGTGACCCCGTCGCGCTCGATCGCATCGTAGATCGCCCCGGCGTCGACCCGCCGCAGGCAGACATGCGTCCCGGCGAGCGCGGTCACCGTCCACGGGAAGCACCAGCCGTTGCAGTGGAACATCGGCAGGGTCCACAGATAGACCGGGTGCTGCGGCATGCCCCAGACGAGGATGTTGCCGAGCGCGTTGAGATAGGCGCCGCGGTGGTGATAGACCACGCCCTTCGGGTTGCCGGTGGTGCCAGAGGTGTAGTTGAGCGCGATCGCATCCCACTCGTCGTTCGGCGCGAGACCGGCGAAATCGGGGTCGCCGCGGGCGATGAACGCCTCGTAATCGATATCGCCCAGCCGCGCGCCGGCCGCCGTCGGGTCGACGATGTCGACGACTAGCGGCGGTTTGTCGAGACGGGTCAGCGCCTTCGCGATCACCGGCGCGAACTCGCTGTCGGTCAGCAGCACCTTCGCTTCGCCGTGCTGCAGGATAAAGGCGATCGTCTCGGCGTCGAGGCGGATGTTGAGCATGTTGAGCACCGCGCCGGCCAGCGGCACGCCGAAATGCGCCTCGAACGCCTCCGGCAGATCGGGCGACATCACCGCGACGGTGTCGCCGCGCCCGATCCCGTGCCGTGCCAGCGCCGAAGCGAGGCGGCGGCAGCGGGCCTGCGTCTCGCGCCAGGTCTCGCGCCGCTCGCCGTAAATGATCGCCGGGCGCCGCGGGTAGACCTCGGCGGTGCGCCGCAGAAAGCCGAGCGGGGTCAGCGGCACGAAATTCGCCGCGTTCTTGTCGAGCCCCGCCGCGTAGGGGTTGCCGGCCCGGTCGCTCACGTCAGTTGCCCGCCGGCGGCGGCGGGAAGCCTTTTTCAAAATGCTCCTTGGCCGTCGTCACGTCGATCCAAGGGTGCATGTCCTCCTCGAACAGCCCGTAGGTCGGGGGAGGAAACCCGGGATCGGCGAACGATCCGACGGTGATCCCGCACCATTCCGGCGCGCGGTCGCCCTCCCAGAACACGTTGCTGCCGCAGTTCGGGCAAAAGTGAAAGCGGATCTCGAACCCGCTTTCGGCAATGCGGGCAAAGACCTTGTCTTTGCCTTCGATCCGCACCTGCGTCTTAAGCCAGCGGCTGCCATTATGGATCACCGAGCCGGTGCGGCGCTGGCAGGCCTTGCAATGGCAGACGTACACGCGGTCGGGCTCGCCGGCGGCGATCGCCTTCAGCTGGCCGCAATGGCATTGCGCGACGCGTTCCATTGCCATTCTCCCCAACGTTCACCGCGCGCATTTTCCTCCGCGCGGCCGGGGGTGTCGAGGCGCTTGGGCGAGCGCCTCCACCCGCCCTCCGCGCGGCGAGAGCGGTCAGGGCCAACTGGTGCGGATCGCCGCAGCGCCGCCCATGAGGTCGAGGACCGCGCCGGGGGTCAGCGTCGTACCGTTCCAACGGAACACGTCGAGCCCGCGATCGATCATGCTCTCGACCATGACCGTGCGGCCGTCCCGCGAGAAGGCGATGCCCTGCGACCAGCGGCCGATCTTGGCTTCGGCGACGGGTTTCATCCGTCCGTTGGCGATCGCCAGCATCCACAGTCGCCCGTAATCGTGGAACAGCGGCGAGTCCGACGCTCTTGTCGAGCCGGTGACCGAGGCGACGGCGAGGAATTTGGCGTCGGGCGACAGCTTGACGCCTTCGGGCGAGCTCGGCACCGCGACGGTATCGATCGTGTGAAGGCTGGCGAGGTCGATAAGGCTCACCGTGCAGATGTCGCCGTTGCCGCCGCCGCCCATATTGCCGACGACCGCGATCGTGCCGTCGCGGCTGACGTCCAGCGTGTAGGGGCTGACGCCGGTGACGATGCGCTGCTTGTCGAGCGTGACGCCGCTGCCGCCGATGCGCAACACGCCGACCGCGTTGTCGCCATAGAGCGCGACCAGCGCGGTCTTGCCGTCGGGCAGGAATTTCAATGAGCTCGGCATCGATTTGGGGTTGCCGAGATCGATCTTGCTGCCCACCGCGGTCAATTGCTTGCCGCTCACCGTGAACACCGAGAGCGTTCCCTCGGCCCGGTTGGTGACGATGGCGAGGCTGCCGTCGGGCGACACCGAGATGTCGTTCGCGCCCTTGCCGGCGTGGAGCGTCTGGACGACCTTGGGCGGCGAGGCCGCCAGGTCGACGACCGAGACCCGGTCGTCGTCGATGATCTTGGTCGGATCGGCGGGATCGATTTGCGTTGCGGCGGTGATGATCGCCCAGGTTTCGTTGGGGGAGATCCAAACCGCGGTCGGCGCCCCGACGACACTGGTCGGCGCCTCGACCGTGCCGAGCAGCTTCGGCGGGTAGGATTTGACGTCGACGATCGCCATCAGATCGGGCGGCGCGTTCTTTGGCGGGGCGATTTGGCCGTTGACGTTGACGCTGTGGTTGTCGACCGCGACGACGACCAGATCGGCCTTCGCCGCAACGGCGAGCAGCGCCGCCGTAGCAAACGCGGCGCAGGCGGCGGCAGCAGGATGCCTCTTCATCGCTTCCCCCTCGTTTGCCGCGCTTTATCGCGCGGCTTGAGCGGGAAGCTTACAGGGCTTTGCGCGGCGCGCGGAAGGGGCGCCGCTCAGATCGCCTTGTCGAGTTCGTGCAGCACCGCATCGCCCATCGAGCGGGTCGAGACGCGGGTCTGCCCGGCGCGGGCGATATCGCCGGTGCGGATGCCGGCGTCGAGCGCCTGGCGCACGGCGGACTCGACCAGATCGGCCTCGTCGCCGAGGTCGAACGAGTAGCGCAGCATCATCGCGAAGGAGAGGATCGTGGCGAGCGGGTTGGCAATCCCCTGGCCGGCGATGTCGGGCGCGCTGCCGTGCACGGGTTCGTAGAGCGCCTTGCGCCGGCCACTGGTGTCGGCGGCACCGAGCGAGGCGGAGGGCAGCATGCCGAGCGAGCCGGTGAGCATCGCCGCGCAATCGCTGAGCAGGTCGCCGAACAGGTTGCTGGTGACGATCACGTCGAACTGCTTCGGCTGGCGTACCAGCTGCATCGCGCAATTGTCCGCGTACATGAACGACAGCTCGACATCCGGGTAGTCGGGCTTGATGCGGTTGGCGACCTCGCGCCACAGGATGCCCGACTCCATGACGTTGGCCTTGTCGACCTCGCAGAGCTTCTTCGTGCGCTTCTGCGCCAGTTCGAACGCGGCGCGGGTGACCCGCTCGATCTCGGCCTCGCTGTACACCTCGGTGTTGATCCCGCGGCGGGTGCCGTCGGGCAGCGTCTCGATGCCGCGGGGGTTGCCGAAATAGATGCCGCCGGTCAGTTCGCGCACGATCAGGAGATCGAGGCCGGCGACGAGCTCGCGCTTGAGGCTCGACGCGTCGGCCAAGGCCTCGAAGACCTGCGCCGGGCGCAGGTTGGCGAACAGGTCCATCTCCTTGCGCAGGCGCAAGAGGCCGCGCTCGGGCTGCAGCTCGAACGGAAGTTTCTCCCATTTCGGCCCGCCGACCGAGCCGAACAGCACCGCATCCGCCGCCATCGCTCGCGCCAGCGTAGCGTCGGTCAGCGGCACGCCGTCCGCGTCGTAGGCGCTGCCGCCGACCAATCCCTCACTGACCTCGAAGCTGGCGATGCGCCGCTTGTCGAAAAACTCCATCACGCGCATCGCCTCGCGCATGATCTCCGGGCCAATGCCGTCGCCGGGCAGCACCAGCACGCTGCGGTTTGATTGTCCGCCTTGGGTCACTACTCAGGCCCCGCGGCCGAGCATGCCGAACTGCCATGGGCGCTGAAGTCGCGCCTTCTCTTCGTAGGCGGCGATATCGTTGTCCTTCTGCTCGGTCAGCCCGATATCGTCGAGCCCGTTCAACAGGCAATGCTTGCGGAACGGGTCGAGGTCGAAATGCACCGTCTCGCCGTCGGGGCGGGTGACGGTCTGGGCCTCGAGATCGATCGTCATCGTCGCGTTGGCGCCCTTCTTGGCGTCCTCCATCAGCGCGTCGCAGATTTCCTTGGGCAGCTTGATCGGCAAAATGCCGTTCTTGAAGCAGTTGTTGTAGAAGATGTCGGCAAAGCTCGGCGCGATGACGCAGCGGATGCCGAAATCGAGGAGCGCCCAGGGCGCGTGCTCGCGGCTCGACCCGCAGCCGAAATTCTCTGCCCCGATGAGGATTTTTGCCTGGCGATAGGGCGGCTGGTTCAAGACGAAATCCGGGTTTTCCGACCCGTCGGGCCGGAAACGGATTTCCTGGAACAGCCATTGCGAGAGCCCGGTGCGCTTGATCGTCTTCAGGTAGATCGCCGGGAAGATCTTGTCGGTATCGAGATTGTGGATCGGCAGCGGCGCCGCGACCCCGGTCAGCGTGGTGAACTTGTCCATCGCGGCGTCTCCTAGCCCAGTTGCCGCACGTCGGCGAGGTGGCCGGTGACCGCGGCGGCTGCGGCCATCGCCGGGCTCATCAAATGCGACTTGGCGTTCTTGCCCTGGCGGCCCTCGAAATTGCGGTTCGAGGTGGTCGCCACGCGCTCGCCGTGCATCGCCTTGTCGTCGTTCATCGACATGCACATCGAGCAGCCGGCCTCGCGCCATTCGAACCCGGCCTCGAGGAAGATGCGGTCGAGGCCTTCTTCCTCGGCCTGGTGCTTGACGTGACCCGAACCGGGCACGACCAGCGCCGTGACGCCGTCGGCGACCTTGCGGCCCTTGGCGATCGATGCGGCGGCGCGCAGATCTTCGATCCGGCTGTTGGTGCACGAGCCGATGAAGACCCGCTGCACCGGCACCTCCTCGAGCCGTGTGTTGGGCGCGAGCTGCATGTATTGCAGCGCGCGCTCGACCGCCGCCCGCTTCAGCGGGTCGTCGATCTGCGCGGGGTCGGGCACCCGGCCGGTGACCGGCGCCGCCTGTTCGGGGTTGGTGCCCCAGGTGACGTGCGGCGCGATGTCGGCGGCATCGAGGTGCGCCTCCTTGTCGAACCCCGCGCCCGGGTCGCTGGGCAGCGTGCGCCAATAGCGCACCGCCTCTTCCCAGGCCGCGCCCTTGGGGGCGTACGGCTTGCCCATGACGTAGGCGATCGTCTTCTCGTCGGGCGCGACGAGGCCGGCGCGGGCGCCGGCCTCGATCGACATGTTGCACACCGTCATGCGGCCTTCCATCGACATATCTCGAAAGGTGCTGCCTGCATACTCGAAGACGTGGCCGGTGCCGCCGGCCGTGCCGATCTTGGCGATGATCGCGAGGATCACGTCCTTGGGGGTGACGCCGGCACCGAGCGCGCCGTTAACGTCGATCAGCATGTTCTTCGCCGGCGCCTGGATCAGCGTCTGCGTCGCGAGCACGTGCTCGACCTCGGAGGTGCCGATGCCGAAGGCGAGCGCGCCCAGCGCGCCGTGCGTCGCGGTATGGCTGTCGCCGCAGACGATCGTCATCCCGGGCTGCGAGAGACCCTGCTCGGGGCCGATGACATGGACGATGCCCTGGTCGATGCTGTCGATCGGGAAGTAGGGGACGCCGAATTCCTTGACGTTGCGCTCCAGCACCTCGACCTGGAGCTTCGAGTCGGGGTCGACGATCCACGCCGCGCCGGCGTGGCGCGCGCTGGTCGGAATGTTGTGGTCGGCGACCGCGATCGTCTTGTCGGGCCGGCGCACCTTGCGCCCGGCGAGCTTCAGCCCTTCGAAGGCCTGCGGGGTCGTCACCTCGTGGATCAGATGCAGGTCGATATAGATGAGGTAGGTGCCTTCGCCCTGCGGGGCGATCACATGCGCGTCCCAGATCTTATCGAACAGCGTGCGGGGTTGCGGCATCGTCTGCTACTCCGATGACAAATCAGGATTCGGCGGTCTCAGCTTCGCGGCGCACCTGGTCGCGCGAGCGCTCGGAGATGCGCGCCGCCTTGCCGGTCAGTCCGCGCAGGTAATAGAGCTTGGCGCGGCGGACCGCGCCGCGGCGGACCACCTCGATAGCGGTGATGCGCGGCGAATAGAGCGGGAAGATGCGCTCGACGCCCTCGCCGTAGGAAATCTTGCGCAGCGTGAAGTTCGAGTTGATCCCGGCGTTTTTGCGAGCGATGCAAACGCCCTCGAACGCCTGGATGCGCTCGCGCTCGCCTTCGACGACCTTCACCGAAACCTTCAGCGTGTCGCCGGGCTCGAATGCCGGGACGGGCCGCGCCTGCGCGAGCTTCGCCTGCTGCTCGGCTTCAAGGGTCTGCAATAGGTTCATCGTCTGTCCTCTCCTCCGCTGCCGGCCCGTGCCGGCTCCGCGGCGCAATAGCGTTCCCATAAATCGGGGCGGCGCAGTCGGGTCAGCCGCTCCGCCTGGGCCCGGCGCCAGTCCCGCACCCGCCCGTGATCGCCCGACACCAGCGTGTCGGGCACCGCCCGCCCGTGCCATATCTGCGGGCGCGTGTAATGCGGATATTCGAGGAGGCCGTCGGCAAAGCTCTCCTCGGCGAGCGCCGCGGCGTCGCCGACCACCCCCGGCAGGAGCCGTACGCAGGCGTCGATCAGCGCGATCGCGGCCGGCTCGCCGCCGGACAGGACGAAATCGCCGAGGCTGACCTCTTCGACCTCGCGTTCCTCGAGCACCCGCTCGTCGACCCCTTCGAAACGGCCGCAGATGAGCCGCACGCCGGGGCCGGCCGCCATCTCGCGTACCCGCTCCTGGTCGAGCCGCCGGCCGCGCGGCGACAGGTTGATCAGCGGGCCGACGCCGCCGGCGCCGGCGATCGCCCGGTCGAGCACGTCGGCGCGCAGCACCATGCCGGGACCGCCGCCGAACGGCGCGTCGTCGACCGAACGATGCCTGTCGGTCGCGTAGTCGCGAATGTCCACCGTGTGCAGCTGCCACAACCCGGCGCGCTGCGCCTTGCCCGCCAGCGAATAGGCGAGGGGGCCGGGCAGCATCTCGGGAAAGATCGTCAGGATGGTGGCTTGCCACATCACACAGGCTCCGTCACCGCCGCCCGGCGCGGCGCATCGAGCAGCCCCTCGGGCGGGTCGAGCACGATCCGGCTCCCGGCGATGTCGACCACCGGCACCGCCGCGCGGGTGAACGGCACAACCAGCGGCTGGCCGCGCTCGCGCGCGATCTCCAGCACGTCGCCAGCGCCGAAATCGTGCACCGCGGCGACCCGGCCGATCGCGGTGCCGTCCGCCAGCGTCGCCGCGAGCCCGACGAGGTCGGCGTGATAGAACTCGTCCTCCTGGGTCGGCGGTAGCGCCACGCGCGGCAGATAGAGCCGCAGCCCGCGCAGACGCTCGGCCGCGTCGCGGTCAGCGATCCCCGCGATTTGGGCGACCACCATCCCGTCGCCCTTGGCCGTGCCCAGAACGTGCAGCTTGAACTGGCGTTCGCCGGCCTCGTCCTCGAGCGCGCCGTAGCGCGCGATCGCGTCCGGCTCGTCGGTGTAGGTCTTGATCCGCACCGCGCCGTGCACGCCGTGCGGCGCCCCGACCACGCCCATGCAGACGCGATCGGCCGCCCTCGCCGTCGCGGGAGCACCCGACGGGCCAGGTTCGCGCCGGCGACGCGTCCCGGAATGGCGGTGAGGCGACATGCGATGCGGCCTTGACCTTGTCAGGCGCTGCCCGAAGCGGCGCCGGCGGCTTCTGCGGCCGCCGCGGCGCGCGCCTGAGCCTTCTTCTTCGGCGACGATTTATGCGGCGTCTCGTGGATCTGCGGTTTGGCGATGATCCCGGCATTGCCCAGGAAGCGGGCGACTCGCTCGGTCGGTTGCGCACCGACGCCAAGCCAATGCTTCAGCCGCTCCTCCTTCAGCGTGATGCGGTCGGCATGGTCGCGCTCCAGCATCGGGTTGTAGGTCCCGACCTTCTCGATGAAGCGCCCGTCGCGCGGATTGCGCGCGTCGGCAATCACGATGCTGTAGAAGGGCCGCTTTTTCGCCCCGCCGCGTGCCAAGCGGATCTTCAATGCCATACCAAGCCTCTCATCTCGTCGCAGCCTTTCGCGATAACGCGTTGACCAGAAAAACTAGCGGAATGCGCCGGGCATGAGCGCCGACATGCCGTGCCGCATCATTCCCTTCTGACCGAGCTTCTTCATCCGCTTCATCATCCCGGACATATCCTGGTACTGCTTCATCAGCCGGTTGACGTCCGGGACGGTGGTGCCCGAGCCCGCGGCGATGCGGCGCCGTCGCGACCCATTGAGGAGGTTGGGGTTTTTGCGCTCGGCCTTGGTCATCGACGCGATGATCGCCTCCTGGCGCTTGATGATCGTCTCGTCGATGTTCGCGGCGTCGATCTGCCGCTTGATCTTGCCGATTCCCGGCAGCATGCCGAGCATGCTCGACATCCCGCCCATGCGGCGCAGCTGGCGCAGCTGGCCGGCGAGGTCATCGAGGTCGAAATTGCCCTTTTCGAGCTTCTTGGCGAGCCGTTCGGCCTCGTCCTTGTCGGCGGTCTCGGCCGCCTTCTCAACGAGGCTGACAATGTCGCCCATGCCGAGGATACGGCCGGCGATGCGCTCGGGGTGGAAGCGTTCGAGCGCGTCGATCTTCTCGCCGACGCCGATAAAGACGATCGGCTTGCCGGTGATCGCGCGCATCGACAGCGCCGCGCCGCCGCGCGCATCGCCGTCGACCCTGGTCAGCACGATGCCGGTGACCCCGGCGCGCGCGCCGAATTCCTTGGCGACGTTGACCGCGTCCTGGCCGGTCATCGCATCGGCGACGAGCAGCGTCTGGTGCGGCGCCGCCGCCTCGCGCACTGCCGCCACCTCGAGCATCAGCTCCTCGTTGACGTGGAGCCGGCCGGCAGTGTCGTACATCACCACGTCGTAGCCCTCGCGCCGCGCGACATCGAGCGCGCGCCGCGTGATCGCGACCGGCCGCTCGCCGGGAACGATCGGCAGCGTGTCGACGCCGACCTGCTTTCCGAGCTGCGCGAGTTGCTCCTGTGCCGCCGGCCGCTGCACGTCGAGCGAGGCCATCAGCACCTTCTTGCGCTCGCGGGTCTTGAGCCGCAGCGCGATCTTGGCCGCGGTCGTGGTCTTGCCCGAGCCCTGCAGCCCGACCAGCATGATGCCGACCGGCGCCGGCGCGTTGAGGTCGATCGTGGCGGCGCCGCCATCGCCGGCCAGGGTCCGGACCAGGTGATCGTGGACGATCTTGACCACCATCTGTCCGGGCGTCACCGAGCGGACGACGTCCTGCCCGACGGCTTTCTCGCGCACCGCAGCGATGAAATCGCGCACCACCGGAAGCGCGACGTCGGCCTCCAGCAGCGCAACGCGGATCTCGCGCATCGCCGCCGCGACATCGTCCTCGCTCAGCGCGCCGCGCCCGCGCAGCCGGTCGAAAATCGTGCCGAGACGCGTGCTCAGGGTGTCGAACATGCCGGTCCTCGCGCCTCGGACGCAAAACGGGCCGGCGCGCGAAACTCGCGGGCCGGCCGCCTCCCGCGGTCGGGAGGGGTCAAACGCTCCTGTCGGAGGCGCGCGTCGACGCTAGTCTGCGCGCTGGTTTGTGTCAATCGGCCGCGCGCCCTCAGGGCGTCGGCTTCAGCGAACGAATATAGGCGACCAGATCGTCGATGTCGTCGGGATCGATCTTGAAATTGGGCATCGTCGCATGCGTCGTGCGCAGGAAGACGCGAAGTGAATAGTCGGTCGCCGACGGTTCGGCGGCGATCGCCGAAAACGTCGGCGCCTTGGGGTTCGGCGACTGCTGGCCGGGGCTGACTGCATGGCATTGCGAGCACCATTGCTGCGCCAGCCCTTCGCCGCGCGACGCGGCCACGGCATTCCCGGCGATGCAGCACCCCAAAAGAGCGCCGATCGCGAGATGGGATCGAACGGTCGAATGTCGCATCGCCTGTGAATTCCCGACCCGGTGTTCCGCTGGGGAGCTGGGGCCGATCATGGTGCGGAGTGGGGAACATGGATAGCGGCAATTCCGGGGCAACGACCGGCGGACACTAACGTCGATAGGAATACCGGTTTAAGGTGGGCAGTTATTCCGGTATATTTACTACCATGTCCGATGTTCGATCATCCGAACGCCGGCGTGAGCTCGGCGGCTTCCTGCGCGCACAGCGCGAGCGCGCCGCGCCGTCTTCGGCCGGGCTCGTGGCCGCCCGCCGCCGTCGCACGCCGGGGCTGCGGCGCGAGGAGGTCGCCGAGCTCTCTGGCCTCAGCACGACCTGGTACACCTGGATCGAGCAGGGGCGGGACGTCTCGGTGTCGCCGAGCGCGCTGGGGCGGCTGGCGCGTGCGCTGCGGCTTGACCGCGCCCAGCGGCGCTACCTCTTCGAGCTTGCCGGCAAGCGCGACCCCGACCCCGGCGCCGGCGATGCCGACGAGGTGCCCGCAACCGCGGGGTCCTGCGTCGCGGCAATCACGGCGCCGGCCTACATTCTCGATCGAAGCTGGAACGCGCGCAGCTGGAATGCCCCGGCGGCGCGGCTGTTCGTCGGCTGGCTCGACGCGCGGTCAACCGGCGATGCCGAGCGCAATCTGCTGCGCTTCATCTTCCTCGCGCCGGGGGCTCGCTCGCTGATCTGCGACTGGGAGCGCCGGGCACGCCGCGTCGTGGCCGAATTCCGCGCCCATTGCGGCGCGCATCTCGACAATGCGGCACTGCGCCGGTTGATCGACGAACTGCGCCATCGGAGCCCGCATTTCGCGCAGATGTGGGAACAGCACGGCGTGCTCGGCCGCGAGGGCGGCGAGCGGACCTTCAACCACCCGCGCGACGGGTTTTTGCGGTTTGAACAGATGACCTTCGAGCTGTCCGGGCATTCGGATGTCAAATTGACAATCCTGGTTCCCGCGACGAGCGGCGCCGCGGCGCCCTAAGAGCCCCCATCGCGCGACGATCCCGCCTATACTGCCGGGGGTAGGGAGGACGGATCCTGATCGAAATCAGGTCGAGCGGCAGGTTCGCCGCCGCATGAGGGGATCGATGGGCGGCGTCGCCAACCGCGGCGCGATCACGGTTTCGATCATGTTGTCGGTGATCATGCGCGGCCTCGACAACACCATCGCCAATGTCGCGCTGGCGCATATCCAGGGAAGTCTGTCCGCCAGCCAGGAGCAGGTCGCCTGGGTGCTGACCTCCTATATCGTCTCGACCGCGATCGCCATGCCGCTTACCGGCTGGCTGGCCGGCCGGTTCGGGATCAAGGAGATATTTCTCGTCTCGGTGGTGATCTTCACGGTCGCCTCGGCGCTGTGCGGCGCCGCCACCAATCTCGGCGAGCTGGTGATCTTTCGCATCCTGCAGGGCTTCGGCAGCGCGGCCCTCGTCCCGCTGTCGCAGGCGACGCTGCTCCAGATCAACCCGCCCGAGCGGCACGGGACGGCGATGGCGGTGTTCAGCATGGGAACCATTCTCGGGCCGATCGCCGGTCCGGCGCTGGGGGGCTGGCTGACCGACAGCTACGGCTGGCGCTGGGTGTTCTACATCAACCTGCCGGTCGGGGTGCTTTCCGCGATCGGTATCCTCGTTTTCATGCAGGAATCGCGGCCGATGCACCGCGAGCAGTTCGACGCGTTCGGCTTTGTCGCGCTGAGCGTCACGATCGGCGCGCTGCAACTGCTGCTTGACCGCGGCGGCATCAAGGATTGGTTCAGCTCGACCGAGATCTGGGTCGAGGCGACGATCGGCCTGCTCGCGCTTTATTTGCTGGTCGTGCACACCGCGACCGCGACCGACCGGTCGTTCCTCAATCGCGAGCTGCTGAGGAACCCGGCGTTCGTGGCGGGCACCGTGCTGATCTTCCTCATCGGCATCACGATGAACGGCACGCTCGCGCTGCTCCCGCTGATGATGCAGGAGCTGATGAACTATCCGGTTCTGACCACCGGCCTGGCGATGGCTTCCCGCGGGCTCGGCACGATGATCGGCATGTTCGTCGTGGCGCGGCTCATCGACAAGGTCGACACCCGCGTGATCCTCACGGTCGGGCTGGTGATGATCGCGGTCTCGATGTGGCAAATGACCCGGTTTTCGCTGATGATGGATGCCGACGGCATCGTCATCTCCGGGCTGATCCAGGGTTTCGGCTTCGGGGGCACCTCGGTGCCGCTGAACATCATCGCGTTGTCGAACCTGCCGCGGCACATCCTGACGCAAGGCACCGCGATCCGCGGGCTGATGCGCAATCTCGGGGGCAGCGTCGGGATCCCGATCCTCGTCGCCGAGTTGGTGCAGAATACGCAGGCGGTGCACTCGCGGCTGGTCGAAGCGCTGCGGCCGGACAACCCGCTCGCGCGCGCGCCGTTCCTCGACAGCCATTACAGCCTCAGCCTGCAGCCGGGGATCGCAGCGCTCAACGCCGAGGTCACGCGTCAGGCGGCGATGGTCGCCTATCTCGACGATTTCAAGCTGATGATGCTGATCTCGGTCGCGTCGCTGCCGCTGATTCTGCTCCTCCGCCCGCCGCGGCGTGCCGCCGTCCAGCCCGCAGCCGCCGATTGAGGATGCGCCCAAGGCACGTCACTATGCCGCCGCCAATGCGATAGAAGGGGACCCAGCCGATGCATTTCGACCTCGCCAAGATGCCGACGCAAGACGGCTACAAGCTCATGATCAGCACCGTGGTGCCGCGGCCGATCGCGCTGGCGACGACGGTCGACCGCGAGGGCCGGGTCAACGCTGCGCCGTTCAGCTTCTTTAACGCGGTCAGTTCAGACCCGCCGGTTGTCGTGCTCGGCATCAACGGGGTCGGCCCCGAGGGCAGCGGCTACAAGGACACCGAGGAGAATATCCGCGAGGCCGGCGAGTTCGTCGTCAACCTGGTCGACGAGGCGCTCGCCGAGCGGATGAACATCTGCGCGGTCGATTTCCCGACCGAGATCGGCGAGCTGGAGGTCGCCAATCTGACCGCCGTGGCATCGGTCGGGGTCAGGCCGCCGCGCATCGCCGAGGCGCCGGTCAGCTTCGAATGCAAGCGCATCACTGGACTGTCGCTCGGCGGCAACTCGACGTTGGAAGTCGGCCGCGTGATCCACATCCATATCCGCGACGACCTGATGGACATGGAAAAGCTCTACGTCAAAACCGACAAGATCGGGCTGATCGGCCGCATGCACGGGCGCGGCTGGTACGCGCGCACCAGCGACCTGTTTCTGATGGACCGCATGACCTTTGCGGAATGGCAGGCACGCCGGCGCTGATCCGATTCCTGATGAAACACGGTTTTGCTCCCCTTTTTGCCGCGTATGGGTTAGAGAGCGAGATGCGCAGCGTTTCGCGGCCGGTCCTCGCCGCCCTCCGGCAGACCCTCCTGCGGCTTGGCGTCGCCGCCGCCCTCCTCGGCGGACCGGCGCTCGCCGCCGATACCGGCAACGGCTCGAAGAACTTCCGTACCCCCTCTGCGGTGCCGAATTATTTCAGCAACGAAGGCGGCCCGCTGGTCGGCGGCGCTGCCGAGAGCCGGCGCGGCGAGCTCTATCCGAGCCAGACGGCCAGCGGCGGTCCGCAGCCGGCAGAGCGGGCGGCGTCACCGGCGCCCGCGCCGGTCTGGGCGCCAACGCCGCGTGCGCGGCAGCATTTCGCGATGGCCGTGCCGCACGGTCATACGCTGCACGGCCGCCGCGGTTTGCTGGTTCCGCGTCATGTCGCCGTCCACGGCCGCGCGACGTCTCACTTGGCGGCGCACGGCACGCTCCGCGGCCGCTCGGTTCACGCTGTCCGGGCAAGCCATTCGTCCGCCAGGACGACGCGGGTCGGCGCCACGCACCACCGCGGGCGCGCGTAGCGCGTCGGCGCGTCCCGCGACCGGAACTTGTTCTTGCGCGCTGCGGCGCGTTGGACACGAGGCAGGCCGCAGCCATATAAGCGCGCGATGACGCGCGTCCCGTTCCGCAAGATGCATGGGCTCGGCAACGATTTTGTCGTGCTCGACCGGCGCGCCGGCTCGCTTGCGGTCGGCGCGGCGGCGGCGCGCGCGCTGGCCGACCGGCATACCGGGATCGGCTGCGACCAGATTGTGCTGATCGAGCCGCCGATCGACCCGCGGGCGCTGGCGTTTGTGCGCTTCCTCAATGCCGATGGCAGCGAGGCGGGCGCCTGCGGCAACGGCATTCGCTGTGTCGCGCGCCTGGTCGGCGAGGAA
>Ga0335078_10005420_pt1 | contig 18866 bp, 11 predicted proteins | sample Lox_Sample_32_FD_206711 | JGI IMG/M metagenome (GOLD analysis project Ga0335078, IMG submission 206711) | Soil microbial communities from Loxahatchee National Wildlife Refuge, Florida, United States - Lox_Sample_3.2 | ecosystem: Environmental > Terrestrial > Soil > Wetlands | place: USA... | reverse complement strand
GATGGGTACGTTGTGCCTGCGCGCGTACTCGATGGCATCCTCGCGAGAGACGATATCCCACTCGCGCCACGGCGCGATGACGGCGAGCTGCGGGGCCAGCGCCATGTAGGTCAGCTCGAAACGGACCTGATCGTTGCCCTTGCCCGTGCAGCCGTGGGCCAGGCCGTCGCAGCCGGTGGCCAGCGCCACCTCCACCTGCTTTTTCGCAAGCAGCGGGCGAGCGATGGAGGTGCCCAGCAGATATTTGTCTTCGTAGACGCCGCCGGAGCGGACCAGCTTCCACAGGTAATCCCGAACGAACTCCTCGCGCATGTCGGCGACGTGCACTTCGCTCGCCCCGGTTTTGCGGGCTTTTTCCTCGAGGCCGGTGAGCTCATCGCCGCCCTGGCCGATGTCGCCGCACACGGCGACCACCTCGCAGCCGTAGTTTTCCTTCAGCCACGGGATGATGATGGACGTATCGAGGCCGCCCGAATAGGCGAGCGCCACCTTCTTGGGTTTGGGCATAAGTTTTGATTTTATCGTCCGGGTTCACAGGCTGAAGCCCGTGCTACCTTCACTTCACGGCTGAAGCCTGTGCTACGTTATCTGCCCAGCAGCATCAGCAGCAGCGCCTTCTGCGCGTGCAGCCGATTTTCTGCCTGGTCGAACACCACCGACTGCGCCGATTCGATCACGGCATCGGTCACTTCGTCGCCGCGATGCGCGGGCAGGCAGTGCATGAAAATCGCCTCGGGCCGCGCATGCGCCATCAGTTCCTCGTTCACCTGCCAGGGCCGGAACAGCACGCGGCGCGGAAGGGTTTCGGTCTCCTGTCCCATGCTGGTCCAGACGTCTGTATACACGGCGTGCGCGCCTGCCACGGCTTCGGCGGGATCGTTGGTGATGACGATCCGGCTGCCGGTTTCTGCGGCGAACTCCATCGCCTGCTTTACCACCTCGGGCTGCGGTTCGTAGCCGATGGGCGTGGCTATCGAAAAATGGACGCCCATCCGCGCCGCGCACAGCATCAGCGAATGCGCCACATTGTTGCCGTCGCCGCTGAAGGCCAGCTTCAGTCCGTAGAGTTCGCCGAACCGCTCCTCCAGGGTCTGGAAATCGGCCAGCGCCTGGCAGGGATGGAACATGTCGCTGAGCGCGTTGATCACCGGCACCTTCGACCAGTGCGCCAGATCGTTGATGGTTTGCTGGGCGAAGGTGCGCGCGACGATGCCCTGGGTCCAGCGGTCCAGATTCCGCGCCACATCCTTGATCGGCTCGCGCTCGGCGATGCGGCCGATGCTGGTGACCGTGTCGCCGCCGAGCTGCTTCACGGCGAGTTCGAAGGTCATGCGCGTGCGGAGCGACGGCTTTTCAAAAAGGAGGCTGACATACGAGCCGGCCAGCGCGTGCGCGTAAGGTGCGGGGGTGCTCTTGACGTTGGCGGCGAGCTTGAGCAGGCCGCGGAATTCGTCGGCAGTGAGGTCGAGGTCGGAGCGCAGGTCGCGGGCCGTGATCTTCCTGTGCGCCAGAGACTTCGGCGTGAGGGTAAGGGCATTTCCGGGCGCTACTTTGAGCGCGGTGCGGGCGGTCGCCATGGGCCTGCCTCCTTTCATAAGAGTGAATGTTTATTCACTACTATGAATAATCACACATTAACAGGAGCAGGTCAAGTTCGAGTTGGCCAGGGGTAGCGATATGGGGTGCGTTGCCGCGCGACACTACGTGACGTCGGATGTGGCGATCCCGCCCCGGGCTCCCTGGAACCACTTCAACACGCGCAGCGCCCGCAGCGTGTTCCATCGGCTGGGTTGGCCCACGCCTTTGTCCGTTTCCACCGGCATGACCCCGGGATAGCTGTTCTCCAGGGGCCAGCGCCCATCGCCGCCGCGCTTCGATGCCACCAGTTCGAGAGCCTCGGCCACTCGTTCGTCGCAGGCGACGCCGGCACTGCGCAGGTAGTCGAGCCCCCTCAGCACGTCGTAGTGCCACCACGCCGGGAACGCGAAACGGGTCCACTCGGAGCCGCCCTTGCGATCCCGCTCGATTATCTGGCCGGTCGATCGCCGGCGGAAGAGGCGGCGCTCGAGCAGATACTCCTGCCCGCGCAGGCGCGCCTTGCCGATCTCCTGGCTCTCCCCGAAGGCGCGTTCGTATGCGAGGAGAGCCTCGAGCACGCAGATCGTGGTATTGAATGACGACCTGGTCGAGCCGTTCGCGGCCTCGCAGTTCCAGCCGCCGTCGGGCAATTGCTCGGCGAGAAGGCGCCGGATAAGACCGGACACATCCTGCCCAAACCAGGCGCCGGCCGCCGCCACTTGTCCATTAATGCAGGGCTCGATCTCGCCGTCAAAGAAGGCGTTGGCGTCGCATTCCCGCGGGCCGCATCCCTTCCACGTAACCCGGTCGCGGACCAGTTCCATTGCGCGCCGCGCCTGATCGCTCGCCGGGTCAAGGCCGAAATCGCGCAACAGCAGGAGCGCGTGCATGGTGGAGTTCCACCCGCGGTTCCATGCCGCGCCGCCCCACCGCCCGTCGGCGGCCTGGAGACCCAGCAGCTTCGCTCCAGCTCCTTCCGTTGCCACCCGCGCGCGCTCAGCCGCCACTTCGTCTGCGGGCGAATCGATCAGGTCGCGCATCACCTGCCAGCGGATGGAGGCATCCGAATCGAGCAGCCACCCGATCACAGGCTCCTCCGTCTCTGAAACTGTCCTGCTCGAAGTGCTCATTGGGATTCTGCGCCGGAGGCGTGTCCGCCGTTGCAGCTACTATAGCGAGCCCCGCACGCCCCTGTCCGGTTACTGTTCGGCCGGAATGGAAGTCAGCGCCAGAAGATCGGCGCGCAGGCCCAGCACGGCCACGCTGCCCGAACCCACGGTGAACACCACTTTTCCGCGATGTCCGGTGATGCCGCTCATGCCCTGCATGGCACTCAGCGTGTTTTCGGACTTGCCGTTTGCAGCCAGGGCAATGTTGGTGGTTCCCAGCGTTGCGCCGGTGTTGTCAAGGGCCAGCACGTGCACGGTATTCGCAATCGGCGACGGATTCACGATGGCGATTCCGGTCACCAGGCCGTTGGTCGCGTCGAACATCAGCGTGCTGGCGGTGGCGGTGGAAGGCGAGAAGGGCACCACTGCCTCCTGATCCCGTCCGCCCACTGTCCAGCGGAAAACTCCGTAGCCGGTGACGCCCGGCGGCAGGTTGAATACGGCGTAGCCCTGACTGAGGGTGGTGCTGCTGTTGGGCGCCTCGATGATGGCCGTGCCTCCGGCCGGGACATCCACGGTCTTCGATGTTCCGCCCAGGGCGGCGACCGTGAGGGGGTTGCCGTCGTCGCCGATGAAGTTCACAGTGAACGAAACCGCGCCAGGACTGTTGTTGTTGAAGTAGATGGCGGAATACCAGCCGCCGCCGAACGCGAACTGCCCCATGACGGTGTTGGTCACCTGCGGCTCCGCCCGGCCGACGGTGTTCTCTGTGTTGTCGGGCTCAAGGAGCAGAAGGCCACCGCCCTGCTCGACGACGAAATCGAAGATGTCGGTGAAGCCGTCATCGCGGTTGATGGTTATGGTGCCGGCGCAGTTCGCGGCGACACTGAATGAGCCCGTACCGGTGTTGAGTGTGGTGCCGCTGGCGGACTGCAGATTGAGCGTCGCATTGAATCGGACGCCGCCGTTGTCATTGAGGGTCAACTGGCCGACTTTCGTAACCGGAGAGCCCTGAATGGTGCCGGAGGTCAGGAAATCATAGCCGCCCGCCAGCGAGGCGGCACTACACTGCGCCGATCCCTGAGCCGCGTCCCGGTAGGATTGTCCGGACATCACGTAGCCGCTCGTGCTCTTGGCATTCAATCCCGTGCGGCCTCCCGCCGAGATCTGGAAGGTACTGGAGGTGGTGAACTGGGATCCGATTGACGGTTTGATGGTGACGGTCTCATTGCCGCTGCAATCGGAGGCAATCGTGTAGGTCCCCGAATAACTCCCGCCGCCGGGGGTTCCGTTGGTGCTGTCGGTATAGGTGCCGGTCACGTTCCCGTTTCCATCGGACATCTCAACGCCGATCGCCGAGTACGGCACAAAGGTGAGGATGGCCGGCGTGGTACCTTGCAGCTGGAAAACCGAAGTGCCGTAGTAACTCGCGTTCGTGCATCCCTGCCCATTCACGGTGGCGCCGCACAAGCAAGCCAGACACAGAACTGCGAGGACTCGCGGCAGTTGCTGAAAGGTTGAGTTGTACATTGCGCCAATTATACGTGAACGAAACTGCGGCGGCACGGATTTCCGGCGGTATCTTTTCGCCTCAGGAAACAACTCAGGCGCCTCAAAAAACAACTCAGGACCGCACGGTTTGCGCCGGGCGGTCCTGATGGAAACCAGCAGAGGATCAGCGAACCGGGATGGAGGTGAAGGCGCCGGCTTCAAACCGGATACCCAACACGGCGACGCTGCCGGAGGTGGCGCTGAAGACCACGCGTCCCTGTTTCCCGCTCGCACCGGAGAGACCGGTGATGCCGGAGAGCACGCCCTCGGCCTTGGCGTGCGGCGCCAGCGTGATGGTCCCGGTTCCCAGCGAACCGCCGTTGGTGTCGGTGGCGGTCACGGTTATGTTTGCCGTGCTTCCGGACGGATTCGCAATGGCGTAGGTGGTGACGAGTCCGTTCACGTTGTCAAACGCGAAAGTGCCCATGGTGGCCACCGATGACGAGAAGGGAGATACCGCTTCCTGTCCAGGCAGGCTGGCGCCTCCGCCGACCTGACGGAACACGCCGTAGCCGCCGACGCCCGGGGGCAGGGCGAAGGTGGCATACCCCTGGGTGAGCGATCCGCTGTTGGGAGCGGTGATTACAGCCACGCCACCGGCCGGAATAGTAACGCTGGTTGACGTGCCGCCCACTGCGGGCACGGTCATGGGGCTGCCATTGTCGCCGATGAAGTTCACGGTGAAAGTGACCGACGCCGGACCGGTGTTATCGAAGTAGAGAATGGACGTCCAGCCGCCGCCGAACGGGAAATCGGCCATTACGGCCTGAATCGCTTCCGGAGCCGCAAAGCCGAAGCTGACCGCAGTGGTATCGGGCTCAATCATCAGGAGACCGCCGCCCAGGATCACGCCGAAATCAAACGTGTCGCTGAAGCTGTCGTTCCTCTTGATGGTCATGCTGCCCGTGCAATCGGCGTTGACGGTGTAGGTTCCGGAACCGGTGAGAGAGACGTTGGTCTTCTTCTCCACGTTCTGGCCGGCCGAATAGCTGACATTGCCATTACCATCGAGCGTCAACTGGCCGGCGGTGGCCGCGGGCGCGAGATTGACGTCGCCGAAGGTCACGAAGTTGTAGGTGGAGGCCAGCGATGCCGCCGAACACTTAGCCGCTCCCTGGGCCGCGGCTCTATACGACTGCCCCGAGATAATAATTCCGGTCGAGGTAGTCGCCCCCACGGTGGAGTCTCCGGTCGCCGAGAGCTCGAATGTGACATTCTCGGTGAAAGCCACAGCCGCTCCCGGGGTCACGTGCAGAGTTTCGGTCACGACACAAGCGGAACTTACGCTGTAGGTGCCGGTGTAGGTTCCGGTGCCCGCCACCGCGTTCATCTGGTAGTTATATGTGCCGGTAACGTTGCCGTTTCCGTCCGCAACTTCTTTACTGAGCGCCGTGTAGCCCTGGTACGACGTCCCGGCTGCGTCCAGCATCGTTCCCTGGAGCTGAGATATATAGCTCCCGTAATAGCTTGCATTGGTGCAGCCCTCCGCGCGCAACAGCGCCGGGCACAGAGACGCCAGACACAGAAGGGTGCCGGCTGGCAACAGCTTTTGAATCTTCAAGGTAAATCCCTCGCGTCAATTATATACTACGGTTCGTCTTCGGGGGCCGACAGCGCTATCGCCGGGTGAACGTACCCCTCGTTGAGGATTTCCAGCAGCTTTAGGGCATCCTCCTCGGTGAACTGAAGAGGCTCCTTCCGGTCACTGATGTAGACGTTCACCAGATGCGGACCCTCGATTTCGACGTACCGGACCGCATTCAGGTTCAAAATTCGATCGCCGACGTGGATCAGAAATGGCCGGGTCATGGCTGGATTCTCGGCCCCTCGTCGAGATTGTAGCTCAGAGTTCCGCCCAATTGGACGAAAAGAGTCGCCATGGGGCTATTTGCATGGCCCGGCCGGAATCTGGTTGGCTGCCCGGAGATGGACGAGGACCATCTTCCGATGCTGCGGCTGCTCGATTCGCTGCACGAGGCGATGGTCCGCGGGCGGAGCGGTGGGGTGACAGGGAAGGTGCTGCGCGAGCTGGCCGAACATGAGGCGGCGCATTTCGCCCGCGAGGAAGCGCTGATGGGGTGTTGCCGCTATCCGGGGCTGGAGGAACACTACCGGCGGCATCAGCAATTGCTCGGGGAGTTGGAGGAGCTGCAGTGGAGAGCCGCGGCGGGCCATCTGCCGATTGCTTACGACACGATGCAGACGATGCGCCGCTGGGTTCGCGAGCATATGAACGGCGATGACCGCGCGGCGGCGCAGTTTATTGTGGCGGCCCGGCGGGCGCTACTGGCGCGGTGACCTCTCCGGCGTGGATTTCCTGCAGGCTCCAGACGCGAACAGGGTCGCGCCGCCGGGAGGCGATGGCCTGGGCTGCCGCACGCGCGCCGCTCATGGTGGTGATGCAGGGGATGCGGTAGGTAATGGCGCTGCGGCGGATGGCGCGCTCGTCGGTGAACGACGTCCCGCCGGTGGTGGTATAGATGACAAGCTGCAGAGAGCCGGCTTTCAGCAGATCGACGGCGTTGGGGCGGCCTTCGTTCACCTTGAAGACGATGCGGCAATCGACGCCCGCTGCCTTGATCAGCGCCGCGGTGCCCCGCGTGGCGGCGATGCGGAAACCCATTTCGGCGAAAGCGCGCGCCAATTCGGCCGCGGCGGGCTTGTCGCGGTCGTTCACACTGATGAAGACCTGGCCTTCGGCGGGCAGCGGGGTGCCGGCGCTGAGCTGCGCTTTGGCGAACGCCTCGCCGAAGTTCTCGCCCACGCCCATTACTTCGCCGGTAGAGCGCATTTCCGGGCCAAGCGCCGGGTCCACGCCGGGGAATTTGTTGAAGGGGAAGACCGGCGATTTCACGAAAAACATGGGCACGCTCAGTTCGCCCTTCGGCAATTCCGGAAAATCGGCCAGCTTCATTCCCAGCATCAGGCCGACCGCAATCTTCGGCAGCGGAATGCCCGTGGCCTTGCTGACGTAGGGAACCGTGCGCGAGGCGCGCGGGTTCACTTCCAGCACGTACACCTTGCCGTTCTGGATGGCGTACTGCACGTTCATCAGGCCGATGACGTTCAGCGATTTCGCAAGCCGCGTGGTGTAATCGCGGATGGTGTCCAGCGACTCCTTCGAAAGGCCCGTAGGGGGCAGGACGCAGGAGCTGTCACCCGAGTGCACGCCCGCTTCCTCGATGTGCTCCATGATCCCGGCGATCAGCACATCCGCGCCATCGCACAGCGCGTCCACGTCAACCTCGGTGGCGTCCTCGAGGAAGCGGTCGATCAGCACGGGCCGTTCCTGCGAGTAGTTCACGGCCTCGCGCATATACTGCCGAACCATGTCTTCGTCGTAGGCGATCACCATGGCGCGCCCGCCAAGGACGTAACTGGGGCGCACCAGCACGGGAAATCCGATACGGCTGGCGACGGCGCAGGCCTCATCGGGACTGGTGGCGGTGCCGTTTTCAGGGCAGGGAATCGCCAGCTCGTCCAGGAGTTTGCCGAAGAGCTTGCGGTCTTCGGCGAGATCGATGTTTGCCGGATCGGTGCCGATGATGGGCACTCCGGCGCGCTTGAGCGGGAGCGCGAGATTCAGCGGCGTCTGACCGCCGAACTGGACAATGACGCCGGCCGGCTTTTCGGTATCGACGATGTTCAGGACTTCTTCGAGCGTGAGCGGCTCGAAGTACAACCGGTCGCTGGTATCGTAATCGGTGGACACCGTTTCCGGGTTGCAGTTGACCATGACCGACTCGCGCCCGTAGCCCTGCAGCGCGTAGGAGGCGTGACAGCAGCAGTAATCGAACTCGATGCCCTGGCCGATGCGGTTCGGCCCGCTGCCGAGAATCATGACCTTCGGACGGGTGGCGGCGGCGGCGTTCGATTCGTCTTCCGATTCGTAGCTGGAATAAAGATACGGAGTGAAGCTCTCAAATTCAGCCGCGCACGTATCCACCCGGTTAAAGACGGCGCGAACGCCGAGATCGAGGCGCTTCTTCCGCACGTCCAGCGGCTCCGCTTTCCACATGCGGGCCAGGGCGGTATCCGAAACGCCATCGCGCTTGGCGGCGGTGAGTTGCACGCGCGTCGCGGTTTCGAGTGAGCCGCCGGCCAACTGGTCTTCCAGATCGATTGCCTCGCGCACCTGCCGAAGGAACCAGGGATCGACGTAGGTCCGCTCCCGAATCTGGTCCAGCGTCCAGCCGCGCGTGAAGGCGTAGCGGATGTAGCCCAGGCGCTCGGGGTTGGGCGTAGTCAGGCGCGCGCCGATCAGCCGGTCGTCGTACACGGTGGCCGATGTTTTGCCGGTCTCGAGACTGCGCATGCCCTTGGCCAGAGCCTGCCTGAACGTGCGGCCGATGGACATCACCTCGCCGACGGACTTCATCTGCGTGCCCAGCACCGGCTCGGCGCCGGGGAATTTCTCGAACTGCCAGCGGGGAATCTTCACCACCACGTAATCGAGCGTCGGCTCAAAGCAGGCGGGCGTGAGACGCGTAATGTCATTGCGGATCTCGTCGAGCCGGTAGCCCACGGCCAGCTTCGCGGCGATCTTGGCGATGGGGAAGCCGGTAGCTTTCGATGCCAGCGCCGAGCTGCGCGAGACACGCGGGTTCATCTCCACAATCACCATGCGCCCGTTTTCCGGGTTGATGGCGAACTGCACGTTCGATCCGCCGGTATCCACGCCGATTTCGCGCAGGCACGCCAGGGCGGCGTCGCGCATCATTTGATATTCGCGATCGGTGAGCGTCTGCGCGGGGGCCACGGTGATGGAATCGCCGGTGTGCACGCCCATGGCGTCGAAGTTCTCGATGGAACAGACGATGATGGCGTTGTCGGCCAGATCGCGCATCACTTCCAGCTCGAATTCCTTCCAGCCGATGACGCTTTCTTCCATCAGCACTTCGTGGACCGGGGAAAGGTCCAGACCCTTTTCGAGGATCTCGATGAGGTCTTCCTTGTTGTATGCGATGCCGCCGCCGGTACCTCCCAGCGTGAAGCTGGGCCGCAGAATCGCCGGAAAGCCGATCTTCGTGGCGAACTTCAAACCTGCTTCCACGCTGTTGACGAGCTGCGATTGTGGCATGTCCAGGCCGATGCGGTGCATCGCGTCCTTGAACAGCAGCCGGTCTTCGGCCTTCTTGATAGATTCGATCTTTGCGCCGATCAGCTCGACACCGTACTTGTCGAGCACTCCCGCATCCGCCAGCGCCACCGAGAGGTTCAGCCCGGTCTGTCCCCCGACGGTGGAGAGCAGGGCATCGGGCCGCTCGCGGCGGATTACCTCTTCGGCGAATTCGACGCTGAGGGGTTCGACGTAGGTGCGGTCGGCGAGATCCGGGTCGGTCATGATCGTCGCCGGGTTGGAGTTGATCAGGACGACTTCGTAGCCGTCGCTGCGGAGGGACTTGCATGCCTGGGCGCCGGAATAGTCGAACTCGCAAGCCTGGCCGATGATGATGGGCCCCGAGCCGACAATCAGAATGCGGTGAAGGTCGTTGCGGCGGGGCATCAGCGGCTGGTCTCCGCGATCATCTTCATGAAGTCGTCGAACAGATAGTGCGAATCGTGCGGGCCGGGCGCCGCCTCGGGATGATACTGCACCGAGAATACGGGGTAATTACGGTGCCGGAAACCCTCCAGCGTCTGATCGTTCAGGTTGATGTGGGTCAACTCAATCTCGTTCTGGTTGAGCGAATCGGGGTCCACGGCGAAACCGTGGTTGTGTGAGGTGATCTCCACGCGGTTGGTCACCTTATTTAAGACCGGGTGGTTCGCGCCGCGATGGCCGAACTTCAGCTTGTAGGTCTTGCCGCCGAACGCGAGTCCCAACACCTGCTGGCCGAGGCAGATTCCGAAGATGGGCGCCTTCCCAATCATCTTCCGCACCTGCTCGGCCTGGAATTGCAGCGGTTCGGGATCGCCCGGGCCATTGGAGAGGAAGATGCCATCGGGCTTGAGAGCGAGGATGTCCTCGGCGGAGGTGGTTGCCGGCACCACGGTGACGCGCGCGCCGACGTGACAAAGCCGGCGCAGAATGTTTCGCTTGATGCCGAAATCGCAGGCCACCACGTGGCACCACGGTTCGCGCGCGGGGGCGATCTGATCGGTGGCCGAGACGGGATCGACCGCTTTGCACCAGTCGTAGGGCTCGCGTGTGCTGACGCGCGTGGCCAGTTCGAGCCCGGCCATCGACGGCGCTTTCCGCGCGCGCTCCACCAGTTCCGCGGCGTTCCCCGAGCCCGACGCGGAGAGCACCCCGCGCATCACGCCCCGGCTGCGCAGATGCCGAACGAGCGCGCGGGTGTCGATTTCGGCGGCGACTGGGATGCCGTTCTGCGCCAGGAATTGTTCGGCGGTTTCCACCGAACGCCAGTTACTGGCCAGCGAAGAGAACTCCCGCACCACCAGGCCTTCGATCCACGGCCGCCCCGATTCCTGGTCGTAGAGATTCGCGCCGTAGTTGCCAATCTGGGGATAAGTCAGGACGACGATCTGGCCGGCGTAGGAAGGATCGGTGAAGATCTCCTGGTATCCGGTAATCGCGGTATTGAAGACAACTTCGCCCACGCTGTCTGCGCGCGCACCAAAACCTCTGCCCTCGAAGACCGTGCCGTCTTCCAGGGCGAGAATCGCAGAATTCACTCGGTCGGGACCTCCAGGTGTGCCGGCTCGCCGGGAGTAACTTCTATTAAAGCACGAGCCCGGAAGCGCGACCTACATCGCCGGGGCGTTGGCGGACAAGCGATAGTCGGAATAGGTTTCGTCGGCCGCGCTGCGCCGATGGAAGAATCCCAGCACCTTCGCGGTGGAGCGCATCTCGAAATGGCGGGTCAGCCAGATTCCCTGCGACACAGGCTCTTTCTCCAACTCGAAATACGTGCCCGGCTCCACTTCGGCAAGGAACCCGGCGATCGACACGGGACGTATGACCCGCGCCTCCACTTTCACCCACTGACACGTCGCCGTATCGATCCAGAGGGTGCCGGCCATTCCTTTCAACGCCTCTGCCTCCATGTTCGGGGGCTGGTAATCGGGCCGCGGCGTCGCCTTCACCACCCAGACCTGGCGGCCGTCGAGCGCCTGCTGGCGGAGAATGCGAAACCGGAAAGCGGTGGTCAACTGGCTCATCATCAGGTGATCGCGGTCGCGGTCTTTCTGCCATGTGGCGATCCGGCTCTCCCGCTCCCGCGGCGACTCGGCCTGCCGCGCCGCCAGCGTCCTCTCGTACTTTTGCTGCTGCTCCTGCGCCTGGCCCGGCGCCAGCGGCCGCCCATTCACCATGACGCGCCGCGAGTAGGGCGTCCCCAGCAACATGGTGACCTGATAGGTGATGGTGCCCGTGCCCGTGCGATCTCTCTCGGTGTAGCTGTAGTGAGGGTCGGCCTTCCAGTCGGCGTCGTTGGCCTCAACCGAGCGGGCAAGGAGCCAGTGTACATCGGGGAAACTGCCGGCGGCATGGGCGGTTGCCAGCGCAATAAGCAGGAGAGGATATGCGCGCCAGGCCACCACCTGGATGGACGCTTTACGGGGAGAAATGCTGCAGCGAAGAGATAAGAAGGAGGGGCGCTCCTTAGCGAAGCGCCCCCCGAAGGTAGGTTAGAACTTGTACTGCAGTGAGAGTTGGACCAGGCGGGGACCCTGATCGGCGTTGATCTGGCCGAAGGTCGGATTGCTGATGTTGCCGTCGGGATTCAGGAACTGCGCGTGATTGAAGAAATTGAAGAACTCCGCGCGCATCATGAGCGACTGGCTCTCGGTGACGCGAACGCTCTTCGATATCGACAGGTTAGTGTTGATGATCCCGGGTCCATGGAAGACGTTGCGGCCGAAGTTGCCGTAGTAGCCGGCGCCCTGCGCCACCGAAGGTCCCGAACCGACGCGCGCGAAGTTGGGATTGCCCGCGCCATCCGGCGTACCGCCGCCCGTGCCATTGAAGAAGTCATTCAGGGTCCCGGTGCTCGAATAGAACGAGTTCGACCGCGGATCCACGAACACGACGTTTCCGCCGATATAGTTCGGACGGTCGTCACCGGCGCCGGTCAGTGAACGGTCACCGCTGTCATAGATGTCGAAGGGAATGCCGCTTTGCAGCGTGACCACGGAGGACAACGCGAAGCCGCCCAGAACGTGGCCGAGGAATCCGTGCTGGTCTTTGAACCAGGGCAGATTGTAGACCACGCTGCCCACGTAGGACTGCCGAACGTCGGTATCGCAGTTGCCGACATCGAGGCGGGCGTTAAACGGATTGATGCCGTCTTCCGCCAGGCCTCCGCGCAAGCCGGATTCGTCGTCGATGCAATGCGACCACGTGTACGAATTGGTCATGAACAATCCGTTGGAGAAGTTCTTGTTCAGGCTGGCCTGCAGACTGCTGTAGTGCTCGGTGCCATTGCTCTGCTGATCGTTGAGGCCGCCGAATACAGCCCCGCCGTAGGCCGCATCCTGTGGGTTGTTGATGTTGTACACGTCGCGGAAAGGTTCGTCGTTGGAAGACGCGGTCGGCGTGGGCAATGCCGGATTGATGTCCTGACGGTTCTCCAGGTGCACGCCGTTGCTTCCGACGTAGGCGGCCGTCGCCACCCAGTTGCGGGCGATCTGATACTGCACCTGCAGATCGTACTGGTAGGAGTACGGCGTACGGAAATGGGGGTCCATGAAGAACAGACCCAGCGGAGCGAAATTAGCGAAATTGAACGACTGGCCGGGCTTGGCAGGGGTGAATGGGAACGGACTTGAGGGCAGGGGCGTGAACGAAGTCTCGTAAGGCTGCGTGATGTCCTGCACGCCTTCCACGAACAACTGGAAGCCGTAGGGCACTGCGCCCAGGAACTGCAGTTCAAGTTCCGTCTCGGGATCGTTATAGAAAATCCCGAAGCCGCCCCGGACACTCATTTTGCCATTCTTCATCGGATCCCACGCGAAGCCAAAGCGAGGCTGAAACTCGGTGTAGTCGGGGGAATAGGTGGAGCGCGAAACGCCCGGATCGCCGGGGAAAACCAGTCCCACCGGGGCGCTCGGGTACTGAGTGGACTGCTCACCCGCGCGGAACTGGTTCAGCCGGTTCTGCGTATCGGTGATGGGAGAGCCGTAATCGTAGCGCAGCCCGAAATTCAGGGTGAAGTTCGGCGCGAGTTTGAAATCGTCCTGGGCGTATCCGGCGAAGAACTTGACGCGATACGCGCCGGTGCCCGAGGTGGCCTGATCGTAGATGATGGCCTCGCCGGAGGCGAAATCGTTTACCGCCGGATCGTTCAGGCCGAGACCGGGCACCAAAGGCGCCAGGCCCAGTTCGGTCATAGAGCCGTCGAACACCAGGTAACCGTTGTTGATGAAATCGAAGCTCTGCGCCTGTTCGAATGCGTCATACTCGCCACCGAATTTGAAGGTATGACGTCCCTTCACCCAGGTGAGGCTGTCGCGATACTGCCACTGGTCGTCGTAGCGAGCCTGCGGGCCCTGATAAGTGTTGCCGAAGTTGATGTTGTTCACGAAGGTGAACGGGGGGCCGGCCTCGCTCGGGTCGTCGGGCAAGGTGCCGGTCAGGCCGAGGCTCTGCGGAGAGGTCTTGTTGAGCGGCGTGCCCGCGGGCGACTCCAGACGGTGAAACGCCGCCGTGGCTTCGTTGACAACCGATGGACTGAAGGTGTGGGTATCGCCCAGCGTCACGTTGTAGAACGTGTTGGCGGCAGTATCGCCGAAGCCCGGCAGGGGCGCGCCAAAAATCGCGATCGGCTGGGTATCCAGGTTGCGTTCGGTGAAGAACGACAGGAACATATTGTTCCGGTCGGAGAACCGATGGTCGAGGCGGAACAGCCCCTGATCGCGGTTCAGATGATCCGCGGGCGCTCCGATCCACTCGTTGCCACCCAGATTGGCCACTGGCACCAAAGCCAGCAGGTTCTTCGCCACCGGGACGCCATTGGCTTCGACAGCAGCGCGCTCCGCGTCGGTGAAGACCGGACCCTGAGTGGTGACCCCTTCCGCTCTCCGGAAGCCAAGGTAGGAAGCGAAGAAGAACGTCTTGTTCTTCAGGATGGGGCCGCCGAGGTTCGCATCGAAGTCGTTGGCGTTGTACTCGGGCCGGACCCCTCCGGCTTCGTTCAGGAAGAAATCATTGGAGTTGAGCAGCTTGTTTCGGAAGTAGTCTTCGGCTTCGCCATGAAAGGAATTGGTGCCCGATTTCGTGGTGGTCTCGATGATGGCCCCGGAAAACCGCCCGTACTCCGCGTTCATGGGTCCGGTGATCACCCGGAACTCGCCCACTGCCTCGGGCGAGATGACGCTGCTTGCGTCTGGAGTATTGATGGCCAGATCGTTATCGTCGGCGCCGTCCAGCATGAAGTTGTTCGACTGCGTCCGCTGGCCGTTCACCGAGAAGGGACCCACGCTGGATGGCGAGGCCTCGGCTATGGGCTGCGTCACGCTGATTCCCGGCTGAAGAGAGACCAGGGCCAGCACGTTACGGCCGGTAGCCGTGGACAGCAGCGGGAGATCCGGAATGTTGGTTATCGCTTCGCCGAGCTGCGCGTCGTCTGTGTTCACCTGCGGCGGCGCGGCATCCACGGTGATCGATTCCGTGACCGCGCCCACTTCCAGCGCCACGTTGATGCGCAGCGTGCTGGCCACAATCAGACGCTGCTCGGACATGGTTGTTTTGCGAAAGCCCTGGGCCTCAATGGTGATGGCGTACATGCCGGGCGTCATCTCGGCAAAGATATACTCGCCCCGCGCATTGGTGGCCACTTTGGACGATTCATTCGTGCCCGTGTTGGTGGCGATAACGTTCGCATTGGGCACCGCAGCCCCCGTCGCGTCCGTTACGGTTCCCACGATGGTTCCGGTGGCGGCCTGGCCCCATGCCGAAACGGTAAGTAAGCCGGCTAAGACCGCGGCAAGGCTTGTACGCACTGCCACCGCTGCCATTCTTCTCATTTGCAGGATCCTCCCTTTGTTTAACGTCCACGCGCGCCGCGGAGAGTGACCGGGTTGCGGGACCAGGCAGCGAGAGCACGGATGAGGCCGTTTTACCTCTCGGGGGAACCTTTTGCAGGCCGGAGACGCGTTAGACAGCGGTTATGAACGCGTTAGAGAGAGGATTTCGGCGAACTTCGGTTTTCGGCAGGAGGGATACGGAATCTGGAAAAACAAAAGGGGCAGGCGCGCGGCCTGCCCCTCGGGTTTGCTGAGGAAACGCTCTAGAAGTTGTATCTCAGCGAAAGCTGGATCAGCCGCGGATCGTGGGCCGTGGTGATCTGGCCGAAGTTCGATGCGGCGATGTTCGACTCAGGATTGAAGAACTGAGTGTGATTGAAGAAGTTGAACGCCTCGGCGCGGATGATAAGCACCTGGTTCTCAGTGACGTGCGTGTACTTTGCCAGAGAAAGGTCGGTGTTCAGTTCGCCGGGGCCGTGGAAAACGTTGCGGCCGAAGTTGCCATAGTAGCCGGCGCCGGCGGTCAGCGAGCCGGCCGTGCCCACGCGGTTGAAGTACGGGTTGCTCAGAGCGCCGCCCGTGCCGCCACCGGTACCGTCGAAGTAGTTGTTCGGGTCGCCGGTAGTGCCGTAAAACGAGTTGGATCTCGGATCGACGAATACGACGTTGCCGCCGATGTAGTTGGGACGGTCGTCGCCCGCGCCGGTCAGGGAGCGGTCGCCGCTGTCGGTGATGTCAAACGGAATGCCGGACTGGAGCGTTACCACCGTCGAGACGGTGAAGCCGCCGAGCACATGGCCCACTAAACCGCGCTGCTCCTTGAAGAACGGAAGCTGGTAGACGGCCGATCCCACATACGAATTGCGGATATCGGTGTCGCAGTTGCCCCGGTCTCGCTGCGCATCATAAGGATTCGAGTTTGTGCGCAGGCCGGAGGCATTGTCGATGCAGTGCGCCCACGTATAGGAGTTGGTCAACATCAGCCCGTTCGACATTTGCTTGTTCAGAGCAACCTGCAGGCTGTTGTAAGAGGAGTTGGCGTCGCTGAGCTGATCCGTGATGCCCCCGAAGACCGCTCCGCCGTAGGCCGCGTCAAGTGGATTGTTAATGTTGTAGAGGTTTCTGTCGGGGTCATTGCCGGTATTCGCGCCTGGCAGGATCTGCGCGGGATCGATATCGCGGCGGTCCTCCTGTTTGCGGCCCTGGCTGCCGACATAAGCGGCTTGCGCCATCCAGTTTCGGGCAAGCTGATATTCCAGCTGCATGTCGTACTGGAACGAATAGGGCGTGACGAAGTTCGGGTCCATCCTGGTGATTCCGATCGGCGCGGCGATCGTGAAGTCGAACGGCTGGCCCGGTTGCGCCGGGTGGAACGGGAATGGATTCGTCGTCAGCGGGTTGAGCAGCGATGTCTGGTAGGGCTGCGTCATGTCCGTGGAGGCGTAGGTCACAATCTGCGCCCCGAACGGCGGAGCGCCGAGGAACTGCAGCGTGAGCTCGCTCTCAGGGGTGTTGTAGAACATGCCAAACCCGCTGCGGACCACCAGCTTCCCGTTGCCCCCCGGGTTCCAGGCAAAGCCAACTCGAGGTCCGAAGTTGTTGTAGTCGGAATGGTACGTGGAATTGGTTACGCCGGTGTCACCCACAAACACCAGGCCGGTGGGCGCCGTCGGGAAGACCGTTGACTGCTGGCCCGGCATGAACGTGCTCACTTCGTTGTGCACTTCCGTGAGCGGCGTGCCGTAGTCATAGCGCAGCCCGAGATTCACCGTGAAGTTACGGGTCATCTTGAAATCGTCTTCTGCGTAGCCGGAAATCGACTTATAGCGGTACCCCTGGCGGTTCGCATTCGACTGGTCGTAGAACAGCAGGTCACCCTGCGCGAAATCGTTAATGGCCGGGTTTGAGTTCTCCAGGCCGGGCAGCACCGGGATGCTGAAGCCGAGCGAGCCTTCCGTGAAGTCGCCGGTGAAGATCATGTAGCCGTCGTTAATAAAGTCGAAGATCTGATTCTGCTCGTATGCGTTGTATTCCACGCCGAGCTTCAGCGTGTGACGGCCCTTTACCCAGGTCACCGTGTCGCGATACTGCCAGTTGTTGTCGCGCCTCGCCTGAGGGCCTTCATAGGTATTGCCCAGGCTGATGGAGCCGATGCTCATGAACGGCGGTCCGGCCGCGCTCGGATCGTCGGGGATGATCCCGCTGAATCCCAGAGCGGAGGGCGAAGTGGTGTTCTGCGGCTCTACCGCCGGCGAATCCAGGCGATGGAAGGCCATGGTCGCTTCGTTGATCACGTTCGGGCTGAAGCTGTGCGTGTCGTTGATCTCGGCATTGTGGAACGTGGCGTAATCGAGTTCGCCAAATCCCGGGAGAGTCACGCCGGCGCCGAAAGCGAACGGCGCCAACTCGGTGCTCCGTTCCGTGAAATACGACATCGAAAGGGTATTCTTCTGGGAGAACTGGTGATCGATCCTCATCACACCCTGATCGCGGTTCAACCGGTCCGTAGGCGCGCTGATGTATTGATTGCCGCCGTAGTTGGCGACCGGCACGATGTTCAGAACGTTCCTGGCCGCCTGGACACCGTTGGCTTCAATGGCTGCGCGCTCGGCATCCGAGAATACGGTTCCCGAGGCTGATTCACCATACACGCGGCGGAAACCGAGGTACGAAGCGAAGAAGAACGTCTTGTTCTTGATCACCGGGCCGCCCACGTATGCGTCGAAGTCGTTCAGGTTAAACGGGGGCCGCGCCGTGCCGCTGGCGTTCAGGAAGAAATTGTTCGCGTTCAGCACCTTGTTGCGGAAGATCTCGGTCGCGCCGCCGTGGAAGGAGTTGGTTCCGCTCTTGATAATCGATTCGACCACCGCGCCGGAGTTCCTGCCGTACTCGGCCTTCATCGGGCCGGTGACCACGCGGAACTCGCCGATCGCATCCGGCGAGATGACGCCATTCGCGTCGGGCGTATTGATCGCCAGATCGTTGTCGTCCGCGCCGTCAAGCATGAAGTTGTTCGATTGAGTGCGCTGGCCATTCACCGAAAACGGTCCCACGCTGCTACCCGCTGCGTCGGCCTGTGTCATCGCCACGCCCGGTTGCAGACCTACCAGACCCAGCATGTTGCGCCCGCCGTTGCCGGACAGAATCGGCAGATCCGGTATGTTCGTCAGCGATTGTCCGAGCTGCGCGTCATCGGTGTTGATCTGCTGGGTGGCCGCGTCCACGGTGACCGATTCGGTCACCTGCCCAACCTCGAGACTTACGTCCATGTGCAGAGTGCTGGCCACTACGAGGCGTTGTGCGGAAAGCGTCGTCTTGCGGAAACCGGACGCTTCCACCGTTACGGTATACATGCCTGGGGGCAACTGTACAACGCTGTAAAGGCCACTTGCGTTTGTCGTAGTCTTTGACACTGCCCCGGTGCCCGCGTTCGTGACGTTGACACTGGCGTTGGCAACTACGCCACCGGTGGCGTCAGTCACGGTGCCGGTTACTGTCCCGGTTGCTTCCTGCCCGAAGGCCGAACCGGCGAGCAGCAATCCCATCATGGCCAGAAGACCTGCCGACGTAGACAGCTTCTTGATCACAGAAACTCCTCCCTGAATTTTCGAGATACGTTGAACCCGCCTGGTCGGGCGAGATTAGGTGCCAGTAAGCAATGGTCAGACCACTCTTTAAAACACGTAGAATCAGTTGATT
>Ga0335078_10005418_pt1 | contig 18867 bp, 19 predicted proteins | sample Lox_Sample_32_FD_206711 | JGI IMG/M metagenome (GOLD analysis project Ga0335078, IMG submission 206711) | Soil microbial communities from Loxahatchee National Wildlife Refuge, Florida, United States - Lox_Sample_3.2 | ecosystem: Environmental > Terrestrial > Soil > Wetlands | place: USA... | reverse complement strand
AACAGGAGGTATGTGGATAGCGTGCAGATAATGGCAGACGAGGACTCGGCCATCGCAGAGAGGGGGGACTTCTACGATTCGGTCGGGGTCGTAAGGGACATGGTCCAGAGCCACCTGCTCCAGCTCCTCTGCCTCGTTTCCATGGATCGCCCGGGCCCCGACAACCCCCGCTCCCGCGGGAGCGCGAAGGCGAAGCTGCTGAAGTCGATCGCCCCCATATCCCCACGGGACGTGGTATTGGGCCAGTACCGTGGATACCAGAGGGTCACTGGGGTGCGGAGGGGGAGCAGGACCCCGACCTTCGTCGCTCTCAGACTCCTCATCAGAAACGGGAGGTGGAAGGGGGTCCCATTCTACCTGAGGAGCGGGAGACCGCTCGCCAGGGACACGACCGAGGTAGTTGTGACGTTCAAGGGAGGGGCAGAGGGACCCAAGGGTTCACGGCTCCCCCGGACTGTCAGGTTCAGCATCGACCCAGGGGCGCGGACCACGGTGGCCTGGGGGCACTCCGAACTGGTGTGGAAGGACAAGAGCCTGACCGGGACTCACGAGGGCGAATATCAGAGAGTGATCCGGGGGATCCTGAGAGGGGATCAGGGACGATTCGCCGACAGCAGGTTCAACGAGCTGTCATGGAAGCTCTTCGACCCCATCGTCCAGAGCCAGGACGATCCCGACAGGTACGACGCGGGCAGCTGGGGCCCGGCTTCCTCTGACCTTCTTCTGGCAGGTGACAGCAGGTCCTGGCTGGACGACCGGAGGCCGGGCTGCGCCTAGGCACTTTTGGCGGACCCGGCCTTCTTGTCCGCCCTCCCGTAGTCGTCTTCGATCCTGACTATGTCTGTCTCTGAGTACTTTCCGACTGACACCTCGAGTATCTCCGCTCCCCCCTCTGAGTAGATTCTGTGCAACTCGTTCCTTTGCACTCTGACCCAGTCTCCGACCTTCATCCGGAACGACTTTCGTCCCACCTGAACGTCGGCGCTCCCGCTGAGGCAGAGCCACTCTTCGCGGCGGTGCCTGTGCTTCTGAAGGCTGAGCCTCGACCGGGGCTCGACCTTGAGGATCTTGACCGTGATCTTCCCCGACCACTCCCCCATCACAGTGAACGACCCCCACGGCCTCTTCACCCGCGCTGGACTCAATTGGCTTCGTCCCCGCTCATTTCAGCGCCCCCTTCTTCGTCCCCGCCTTCCGGCGCTCGGTCGCTGTGGACGCGAACGCCTTCCTGATGAGGGTCTCCTCGTCCCTGCTCAGAGACAACCCCCTGCGCTCCTTCATCCTCCTCTGGGTCTCGAGGACCGACTCCAGGAGCAACTCAACCTTCTTCCCCGCAGCGGAGTCGTAGAAGGAGAACGAGGGCACGTCCACGGCTGCGAGCCCAGAGACATGCGAACTCGCTCCGATCGATCTTCCAGCGTAGACCAGCGCCCCTATCGAGAGCTTGGCCATGTCTCCCACCGCCGGCCCGAGCTTGAGCATGCCGGAGTCGATCTTCCTTCCTCCCAGGCTCAACCTCACGTTGCCGTAGGTGTTCTTCAGGTTGCTGAACGTGCACCCGGCCCCCAGATTGACCCAGGAGCCGACGTAAGAGTCCCCCAGATAGCCGTGATGGGCCTTGTTGGTGAAGGGCATCACCACGGAGTTCTCCACCTGGCCTCCAACCTTGCACGACTCGAAGATGGAAGTGCCTCCCCCGATGAGCGCTGAGCTGATCCTCGTCCTGGGGCCGATGTAGCAGGGGCCCATGATACGGCTGAAGCTCTCCACGGCGGCCCCGTCATCAATCACTATGGGCCCAAGCCTCGCGTCGAAGGTCACATGTCCCTCGATGTCAGCGCCCGAATGGACCATGACGTTGGCAGGGGGGCCTCTTACCTCGACCGCGCGGGGAATATGCATGGCGTCTTCAAAACGCTTCGCCTGTTCCGCTATCGCCAGTCCGTTCCCCTGGACCAGGCTCCAGTACCCATGAAATAGCGAGTCTGGGGGGACATCCACCCTTTCGGTCGTCTTCGCAATCCTTGCGGTTTCGCGTCTCCCCAGGACCCCGGGCTTGAATGCCACGTGGTCGAGCCTGGCCGCCACGAGCTCCCTGCCTGACATTGCCGCGAACGGCTCCTGCCTGGAGGCGAGAGAGAGGAGACCCTCGCTGGGGGCAGCCCTGGCGTTGACGAGGAAGGCAGAGCCGTGAACCTTCTCGTTGTACTGCTTCCTGGTGGAATCCTTCGTGACCGCCGCGAGCTCACGTCTCCCCCAAATCCCCACATCTGTGGCGTCGGGAATTGTCTCCACCAGGGCATCGAGAAGAGGCTTGGTCCCGAGCCTGAGGAGGCTGGTATGCCTCAGGAGGGTCAGCGGGCCGAACCCCGAAATCCCTTCGTCTTCGAAGACGATTACTTTCGTCTGTCGATGCCACCCTGCCCCATGCCCTTGGTATAGAGCTCGTTGGCGTCTCTGTACGACTTCCTGTCCCCGATATCAAGGAAGGTGCCGTCCATCTTGACCGCGTAGAGCCGGGCGCCCTTCGCCTTCGCTTCTCTGAATGCCTCGTTCATCTCGTAGACCGTCCCTCCCCTGATGTATCTGAGGAAACTCTTCTCCATTATGTAGCACCCCACGTTGATGTAACCGGTGATGGTCGGCTTCTCCTTCCATTCGGTCAGCCTTCCGTCCCTGTCCGTCTCCATGAAACCGTACTTGAGCTCGGTCTGATACTTCATCAGGACCATGGTCGCCGTGGCCTTCTTCGTTTCGTGGAACGCTATTGCCTTCCCGAGGTCGAAGTCGAGGAGCTGGTCCCCATATAGGCAGACGAATCTCCCGTTGACCTTCGGCTCCGCCGCCTTGAGCTGCCCTGCGGTCCCCAGCGGGTGGGGAGACGTCGCGTAGACGATCTCGACATCCCATTCCTTCCCGTCCCCGAAGTACTCCTGGAGCATCTTGCCGAGGTAACCGGTCGAGACGACGACGTCAGTTATCCCCCACTTCTTGAGCCATTCGAGGAGGTGCTCCATTATGGGCTTGGGGCCCACAGGGAGCATCGGCTTCGGGAGGAGGAAAGTGTAGGGCCTGAGCCTTGTCCCCAGACCACCGGCCAGGATTACCGCCTGCAGTTTATCCTTCTTCAGGAAGCCTACCCCTTGGGCTGAGGCCGGCTATCTCGTCCTTATACGCTTCGTCGGTCCCCGAGAGGATGCACGAATCGACAATTAGCCCCTTCACCCCGAGCGAGACGACCTTCCCTATGTCGGAGCGAGTCAGCCTCTTTTGAGTCCTAAGCATCACCGGCTTTGTCGACAGGTTGGCGATCACCCCCAGGGTGGCGTAGTCGAGGGCGCTGAAGGGACCCCCTCTGGCCTGGTGGGGGACGGTGGCCACGTCTATGGCCTCGACCCCGTCCATCTCCGACAGCTGCTTGACCTGCTCGAGTATGTATCCCGTGGAGATGGCTGTAACCTTCCTCACCCTCGGGTCTTCGAGGACGAACATGGGCATCTGATGGGCGTACATCTCGACGAAACTGAAGGCACTGGACATGACCCTGTTCCAGTACTCTTCGTTAAGCAGCCTTGCCCCTCCGATGAAGATCCCGCAGGGGACCGAGACCGTCGAAATCACGTCGTTGATGTAGGCGTCATGGAGGTCGTAGCTCCCGTAGTGGTTGGGGGACGCCCCTTCGTCTCCGTCGATGTTGAGTAGGATGGCGTCGGCCCCTCCTTCCACCGCTTGGATGGCGAGGGAGGTGCTGTTCTTTGGGAGGCTCGCTATGACCGTGTACTCCTTCCCCTGGGGGACAACTTCCAGTGGGCGCCTCAGCTCCCCGAGAGACTCCATGCCTACGGCCTGAAGTCGGACCGCCGACATAGAAGAAAGGTGCTCAAAAGAGGGTGACCCTATGATATGCTCGTTTTAACCAACAGAACGACGACGGAGCTCTTCGGGGACCTTCTCGATGGCCGGACAGGAGGCAGACGCGCCATGCCTGCCAGGGGGGTGGATTCTCTGCGGGAGGAGTCCTACGGCTTCTTTGGCATCCCTGTAGCGATTCTGCCGCCTACGAACTCGATTCCCACCGCTGGCTCGTCGCCGACGACCCAAGCGTCGTGCCCTGGGGGGGTGAAAGACACGTCTCCCGGACCGAGTTCGTATTCCGTTCCGTCCCTCAGTTTCACGTGATATCTCCCCGAGATCTGGTATTGCAGGTGCGGAGCCTCACACCATTCCGTCTTGACGAGCGGTTTCATCTCCGTCGACCATCTCCACCCCTTCTGTAGCACGAATCGCGCGACGGTCCGGTCTTGAATATCTATCAGGTCTATCTTGCCGTGCGCCGTCTTTCGACCTTCCGTAGAGGTCGACATGTTCTTCACTTCATGCGTTTGCATCGCCTTCTGCATGACCCGGGTCCGGATTTTAGTCTTCCGCGAAGCGTGAGGCTTGGGTCAAAGTGCTGGGAGCAGGTGATCCTCTGACGAAACCATCGCGATGATGCGCCACAATCGGTTCCCAGAGTCTTTCGTCATGGGCCCGGAATCTTTGGTGCAGGCATGGTACGGGCCGGCACCGGGGAAGATGACGGGGGCAGAGCGGCTACCTTCGAGTCCCGGCGGGCCCTTCGCAGCGACAGCCACGCCACAGTCACAACAACGGAGGCCAGGAGGGACACAGCCGCTGCGGACTCGTAGAAGGGGAGGTGCCAGGTTATCGTTTCGGGACCGGGGAGCAGTATGAAGCGGTAGACGTTCTGAGTGTAATTGGTGGGTGAGAAGTACTGATAGTAGCTCACGGCCAATTGAATCGGGAGGGAGGAGTTCGACGAGACAGAGTAGTAGCTCGGACCCTCCTCGAGCTGCAACGGCTCATAGGCAGGGTGAAAGAACGAGACCAGCGAGGAAGCTACCGACGACGCCGCGTCGACCGACGCGTTGGAGACCGTGCCCAGGACATTGAACGGTGGGGTGACGAACGGCTCGACCAGGGGCATGCTCAGGTCAGCACTTTGCTGGGACTTCGTTACGGAATAGACGGGCAGGCCTGCAGGGGTGCTCCCCTGGAACCCGGGGAGGACGACCGCACCGTAAACCTCGCCGGAGGGCGAGCCGGTGACGAAGTCAAGCATGAACCCGTTCTTCCCCAGCAGGTTGACGAAGAGAGCGAACCTTAGGGCGTCCGTCGCGTTCGGCGCCTCAAGGAGAATCGGCGTGACCGCCACCGCTTGCGAGTAGGGGATTACGCCAGACCCCTGAGAGTCGCCTGGGGAGCCGGGTGCGCCGTCGGCGCTCGTCACCAGCTCGTTGGCTCCGGTGAGGTGCAAGAGGTTGTCTGCCACGACCGGGTTCGAGCCGAAGAACTGCGACCACTCGTAGTACGCCGTGAGTAAGAAGAAGGACGGGTCGCCCTGGCTGAACGCACCGCTGACGGTAGAGTACCCGAACGCCGCGGAGTAGGCGACCGGGCTTGACTGGTCGGTCAACGCTGGGCCTGCGACGAGCAGCCGATCCCCGGCGTAGATCTGGTAGTCGCTGGAAGGAGGGAGCGCGCCAAAGGCCACCGGGTAGGTGCCGATGGCAACAGGGGCGGCGATGAGGAGAACCGAAATGACAGCCAGGACCTTCGAGGCGCGAGAGAATCGGACCGCCCTGGCGCTCATCGCATAGACCGAGACGAGCAAGAGGACGGGGATGTTGAGGAAGAGGAACCTCCAGGGCAGGATGTTTTCGACCAAGCCGTTGAGGGCCCCGAAGTCCCACCCCAGGGAACTCCTTGCCACGGCCGCCAGCGTCGCGGCCAGCGTGACCGCAAGCACCACCCACACCGCCCTGTGGCGTTCGTCAACCTTCCGGCGGACGGCGAAAGAGAAGAGGGCGTAGCCTCCAAGAAGGAGGGCAACGACGCCGACCAAAGTGGGGAAGCCAACGCCGAAGAGGGGCAGGTATTCGATGTAGGGTGCTTCGTACCCGGCGACCTCCAGGAGCTGTACCCAGGAAAAGGCCGTGACGGCTGCGAGGACCGGGAGCGCCCTTAGGACAGGCCTCCTCGCGGCGAGGAGCGCGAGGAAGACCGTCCCTACGAAGAAATACCCGAACCCCTCGGTGTATATCGACAGCGCGGAGAACGCCAGGAGGCCGAAAAGGTCGCGCCCGCTCTCTTTTGTCCGGAGGCCGAAGACGAGGGCCATCAGGGAGAATGAGAAACTTAGCATGTACGGGTCGGCGCCAGTGAGGTTCAGTGCACCCGCGGGGAGGAGCAGGACGGTTGCACCTAGCAGAGCTTGCATCAGTCGCCTGTGGCTGGAGCCTCTCATGCCTAACTCGTCGGCGAGGGCGATGGCGGAAAAGGAAAGGACGAGGGGAGTCGCAACCCACATCAGGTTGCAGGCGACGGTGGCTGCCTTGTAGCCTGCGGTGAAGAGCGCGAGGAGGGAGGACACCCCCCAGGTCACGACGTAGAACCCGAAGCCGTATCCAGCGAGGAACGCATAGCCGTGGTACTGGATCGGCGTGTAGTCACCGGCGGCGAGTCCCTGGGAGAATTCTAGGGTGCGAAAGACGTGGGCCCGGATGTCGCCGGCCGGAGCGATTCCCGTTGCTACCGACCAGGCGCTGAATGCGATGAGGTCGAGGGACAGTAGGAAGATATACTGTCTATTCTCGGATAGCCAGGAGGCGAGGCGGGATCCGGTCGAATTCGGGCCAAGAGACCGTTCTCGTGGCAACCTTCGACGGCTCTGGGATACTTCTCTTAACCTCTACTGGGCATGTTGGGGGTCCAGCTAGGCAGTGACCCACACCGTGAGGCCCAGCACTAGGAAAATCACCGTCAGGTAGGGACTCGTCAGCTTGAAGAGGGTCCAGGCCGTGCGATTGCTCTGAGTCATGGCCAGCTTCGTGCTGTACGCCAGGACGACCCCGCCGAGGACGACCGCCGTCAGGGTGTAGAATATGCTGACGTTGGGGGTGAACAGAAAGATGGCGACGGAGAAAACCGCGAGTAGGGCGCTCGTCCCGGCCACGCAGATGGAGGCCACACGGTCCCCGAAGACTATCGGGAGCATCGGGACCTTAGCCGCCTCATAGTCCTTCCTGTTGAAGATGGCCAAGCTCCAGATGTGAGTGGGGATCCAGACTATCACCAGGGCGGACATGTACACAGCGATGGGGCTCACCGCTCCCGCGACCGCGGAATATCCGACCAGCACCGGCATCCCACCTGAGATCCCGCCGAGGATTATGTTCAGCCAGCTCTTGCGCTTCGTAAGGAGCGAGTAGATGACGATGTTGTCGACAAGGCCGAGCAGCATGAACCCTGCGGAGATGCTGTTGATCAGGAAGAGGGGGACGAGGACCGAAAGCACGGCCATCACCAACCCGAAGGCCAACGCGCTTGAAGGTCTGATCCGACCCGCGGGCAGGGCCCGCTTCATGGTCCGCTTCATCATCCCGTCTATGTCCCTGTCATGATAGTTGGTCAGTACTTCGGCCCCTGCGCTCCCGAGGACGAGGGCGATTGCCCCCGTGGCGAAGAGCGACGGGGTCAGGGACGCCCCGGGGGTTTCCTTGAACGCGACCAGCATGGCGACCACACCGGTGAAGACCAGCAGCCCCCAGATCCTGGGCTTTGTCAACCTCCAATAGTCCGCAAGGACGCCCCGGGCGGTCAAGATGGTGGGTGGTTTCTGCAGTTCATTAAAACTCTTTCACGGGCAGCTCTCATCTGCCTCCTATAGCCATCGGGAGACGGGCGTCGTTCGAGGGGATGAAACTCGTCAAGAACACGGTTCCTTCCGTGATTATCTGTGTTGAGAATCGGCAGTATTCTTAAATAAAGAAGTGGATGGTCTCGTCTTCGAGGAAAAATGGCATTCGGAGACCCACTTCAGTGGATTATCATAGGCGTAATCGTCGTCGTGATTTTCCTTTGGGGTCCGCAGAAGATTCCTGAACTTGCAAGAGGCATCGGAAGAGCCAAGGGCGAATTCGACAAGGCTACGAAGGAATTCGAGTCGGCTTCGAAGCAAGTCACAACCGGGGTTATGACCATGGGCACAACGACGGCAGCCACGGCAACGGCCACTCAAACGGCACCCGCCTTCGCCGAGAAGTCGGGGGACCAGGTGCTGATTGAGACGGCCAAGGCCCTAGGCATCACCACCGAAGGCAAGACCAGGGATCAGATCTCATCGGAAATCATCACAAAGACGAAGTCGCAGGCGTAGGACAGCCTCGAGAAGAGGCCTGACCAAGACGATTGTCTGCCCTACTGCTTCCGCTGCGTAGCCACCTAGATGAGCTCAGGTCCAGGCTCAAAGTCGTCTTCCTGAGCTTCCTTATCATTCTGATTGTCCTGGTCTTCTTCCCGGCAAATCCCATCTATTCCATCCAGAACGCGAGCCAGTACCTGTCCTTGGTCTTCCTGGAGCACACTGTCATCGCGCAGTTCCTCCTCGACATAAAGGGCTACATCCTCCCGGCTAACTGGAACCTCATCGGGGCAGGAGGGATCGGAGAAGGGATGGAGATCTACTTCGTCGCGGCCCTCCTCTTCGCGGCTGTAATCGACATGCCCGTGATCGCCTACGAGACTTACAAGTTCATCGACCCAGCGCTGAAGCCCAACGAGAGGAAGATGATCTATCCCTTCATCACCGCGGCGTCGGGGCTGTTCGTTGTAGGCGTATTGTTCGGCTACTTCGTCCTGGCCAAGCTCCTGGTCGTAGCCCTCTCCCCGTTCTATGTCGCGGCTGGCATATCGTTCCAGGTCGACGCCTCAGCGTTCTATTTCATCACCCTGCTGATCATAGGGGCCACGGGCATTTCGTTCACCACGCCCGTCTTCATCTACACTCTCATCAGTTTGCGAGTCTTGAGCGCGGAGACATTTGCGAAGAACAGGATCATAGTCTGGTTCATACTCTGGGTCGTCACGGGGCTGATACTGACCCCGGACGGAGGTCCCCTCCTTGACCTCGTGATATTCATCCCGATAGTCACCATGGTGGAGATCGCCGTCTGGCTTGGCAGGAGGAGCGTGGGTGGGAGAGGGTCCCAGCCCACCAAGCTACCGCCACCCCCGCCGCCGTCTCCGGCCAAGACTTTCAGGCAGGTGAAGTGCCCGTCATGCGGAAGGATCCAGAACGCGCCGTCCCTCTTCTGCGAGTTTTGCGGCAAAGGCATTGCCTAGGGCTGCTTCTTCTTCGCCTTCGGTTCGTCCTTCCCCTTCCTCAGAATCACTTCCCCCTCGGTCACGTAAAGGATGATTTCGTCTCCTTCCTTCCAATCGAAACCTTCGACTATCGGGCGGGGGAGGGTCACCCTCAGACTGTTCCCAGTCTTCCCGAGTATGACCCGGAAGATTAGCGGCACCGAAGCGGCCAGTTATTACGCAGATAAAAACGTGAGTTAGTCAACTTTCAGGACAGCAGAAGTCAACAACGTTCCCTCGGAGCTGATATATTATCTTGGTAATTACACACGTGATAACGTGTCCTTCCAGGCCCAGACTGCTCCAATCACACCCAAGCAGTTCCGTTGGAAAGACGTCGGAATAGATTTGTACGACATGGAGAGCGGAGCCGACGGCCTCTAGCGACCCCGACCCGCTTGACGATGCCATTTCAGATCTCGTCAGGGCCGCCCAGCAAGACCTCGAAGGCTCTTCGAGGCTGGGGTCCATGGAATCGAGGGAAAGGGGCGAACTGGTGGAGCGGTCAAACTTCGTCTCGTTTGTCCTCATGGCGCCAGGATACTGTCTCAGGGACTTCAGGGTCAGGGTCTTGAAAGACGAACTTCATATCGACGCGCCAGACTTCGAGATGACGAGGGCCCTCGGATGCAGAGCCGGCTCCGCCATCAAGACCGAGTACCGGAACGGGGTGCTGAGCGTCAGAATCCCCAAGAAGATCTGACGTCGCGCCAGTTTTAATTACCCGCGGGCTCGCCATGGCATCGTGACACTCCAGGCCAACAGGCGTGAGCTTTCCTCCGCCGAGGGGTTCGACACCATCTTCGAGATGGTGAAAGCGGCGACCGAAAGGACCCTCGGGCAGCACAGGGCGGGGCTGACCCTCGTCCTAGGGGACATCCCCAACGACGTCGGGGCCTACCATGAGATGGGGTCCAACGCGATCGTGATGAACAGGAACCTGCTCAGGATCGTGGAGAAATTGTCGAAGTCCAGGTCGCGGCGAAACTCCTACGTCTTCATGATACTCCTTCACGAATATCTCCACAGCCTTGGGTACACAAGCGACAGACAGGTAAGGCAGTTGGGAAGACGCATCGCAGACGAATTCCTGGGGAAGAAGCATCCTGCGGGCGAGATGGCCGTGCGCCCCCTCGACCAGTTCTTCCCGGACCTGGCGAAGCTCTCCATGTTCCGTGACAAGGGGGAGTACCAGACCGTCAGACGGTTCGACTCTTCCAGCACCCCATACATCCGCTAAGCTGGAAACTGTAAATACGTCGTTAGGTCGCGCCGCGTTCTGAAGGCCTAAATTGACTCTTCAATTCGGCCTGGTCACCCTAGACATCCTATCTTCTTGGATCAGGATGATACTCGCGCTGGGGCTCAGCATCCTTTTCGCGCTCGCAGTGGGGATCTGGGCGGCCAGAAGCAAGAGGGCGGAGGCCGTCATCCTCCCTCTGCTCGACATATTCCAATCGATCCCGATACTGGGCTTCTTCCCGTTCGTCATCGGAGCCGTCTATAGTGGTCCACTGGCAAACGCGGTCGGCGCGAACCTCGCAGTGATCATCCTCATCTTCACCAGCATGTCGTGGAACATCGCCTTCGGCGTGTACGAATCCGTGAAGGCGATCCCCCAGGACTACGCAGACCTCCTGAACATGTCTCAGGCCAGCACCTGGCAGCGGGTTCGATCGCTTTACATCCCCGCTTCAATGAGCAGGATTGCCTACAACACCCAGATCTCATGGGCGGTCGGGCTCTTCTTCCTCGTCGCTAGCGAGATCATCACGGTCGGAAAGGCAAGCGTCCCGATCCCATATGGGATAGGCATCGGGGTCTCAAACTGGGGCAACCCGGCAAACCCCGACTATCCGGATTATGCCCTCCTCATCGCCGGAATCGTGGTCGCAGTCGTCATCTGGAGATTCCTCTTCCTCAGGGAGTTCGCGCTTTGGTCCGAGAAGTTCAAGATGATGGAGGAACCCAGAGAGTCGCACCGCGACCCCATAATGAGGTTCTACTCCTGGGTGAACCACAGGAGCATCTCGAAGCTCTTCCTGATGACCCATGACAGCGGGGTGACCAGGTTCACATCCTCCATCTCCCGGTTTGGCAAAGGGCTGAAGTACTCAGTCCTGATTTTTCTGGCGATCTTTCTCCTCTTGATTGTGGGATCTGCAGCACTCTCTGGTAATCTCAGCGTGAGTAGCCTCCCGAGCCTCGCCTCCCTCGCCTACGACGAACCCGGGATCCTCTATGCCCTCGGGGTCTCCTTCATCAGGGTCTGGTACGTTGTGGGGATCTGCATCGCAGTCGGCCTCCCGATGGGAATCGTCATCTCCCTGAACTTCAAGCTCTATGATACAGTCTCGCCGATACTTGAGGTCATTTCCTCCATTCCCGCGCCCGTCCTGCTCCCTGCCATAGTCAAGATACCAGGAGTGGGGAGCAACGCTGAAGTTGTGGCGGCGATAGTGATCTTCCTGTCCGTCTTTTGGTACATTGTCTTCAATGTAATGGCGGGGGTCAGGACCCTCCCCGGCGACATCAAGGATCTGCCCCAGGTCTACAGGGTCAGCAGAATCGCAGCCTGGAGGAACGTCTACATCCCGAGCGCCCTTACCGCCCTTGTCACCGGAGCAATAACCGCCGTTGGAGGAGCGTGGAACGCCCTCATTATTGCCGAGTACTTCCAGGCAAGCAACGGAACGGTCCTGACCCAAGTGAGCTCGGGCATCGGCAAGGACATCACGGCGGCCACATACAGCGTACCCCCCAACTATACTACGTTGTTCTTGGCCGTGACTTCGATGACCATCCTGATAGTCACATTCAACCTCACTGTTTGGAGGAGGCTCTATCATCGCGTGACTCAGCGGTACGCGTATAACCGATAGGAGAGGGGCGGGTCCGAGTTGTCAGGGGAGCAGGTCCAAATCGCAGCCGGCACGACAATAGTGACCGTCGATCACGTGAGCCTCGACTACCACAAGGAGAAGGAGCCCCTCCCGGTGCTCGTGGACGTGTCGCTCACCGCTGCCAAGGACGAGCTGGTCGCCGTGACCGGACCCTCGGGGTGCGGCAAGTCGACCCTCCTCCGAATCATTTCGGGACTGATCAAGCCGACCGCGGGGGCGGTGCGGGTCATGGACTCAGAGGTCAAGGGTCCTAGAGAAGACATATCCATAGTGTTTCAGAATTTCGTCCTGCTCCCCTGGCGTACCGCGCTCGAGAACGTGGTCTTCGGCCTATCCTCAAGAAAGGACCTGACAGATGTGCAAAAACAGGAGAAGGCAAAGAGCGCCCTCGAAGTTGCTGGTCTCTCTGGCTTCGAGAGCGTGTACCCCGGCGAGCTCTCTGGAGGCATGAAGCAGAGGGTGGGAGTGGCGCGGGCGCTCGCTACTGAGCCGAAGGTGATGCTCATGGATGAACCTTTCAGCTCCTTGGATGACCTCACCGCCGAGAGGCTGCGCCGGGAGACTCATAGTCTTCTGATCAACCCGCAGACTTCCGTCCAGACTGTGATCCTCGTCAGCCACAACGTTGAGGAGATTATCGAACTCGCGGACAAGGTCGTAGTACTCTCTCAGAGGCCCGGTCACGTCGTTGGGGAGATCAAAGTGGACATGCCGAGGCCGAGGAACAAGAAGTCTGACGACTTCTTCCAATGGGTGGATAAGGTGTACGCGCTGCTATCATGACAAGCATTCTTCTCCTTAAATCGGCCAATGTCGGCGGGGGGAGGGAGTAATTGGCAGAACCTTACACCCCTCTTCCGACGGCGCTGATGATGCCCGGGAACGTCCGTGGAGGGCAGGTCATCAGTCTGGTGGAGATTACCGGGAGCATCGGGGGCAGGGTGGACGTTCCGAGGCTCGCCGACGAAATGGGGGCGGACATCGCGGTCTTGCTTCCGATCCTTGACGCGGCTGAGATGCTCGGACTGGTTAGGAGCGAGAAGGGAGATGTGCATCTGACCGAGTTGGGGCTGAAATTCCAGAAGTCGACCAAGAACAAGCTCAGGATGATGAAGGACAGGCTCGCCATGATCGAACCCTTCCGGACCGCGCTCGAGCTCGTCTCAAATGGAAAGTCGATCACAGCGGGCCAGGTTGCCGAAAGCCTGAGGGAAATGGGGCTGAAGTGGCACTACCAGCCGGAGATCAACGAAGCGCTCATACGGACGCTGCTGATCCACTGGGCCATATACGCGGGGCTCCTCAGATACGACGGGAAGTCTGGGAAGTTCCAGAAGATCTAACCGGCGCCGTAAGAATGGACCGCAACCCCCTCCACCACGGTCGACAGGACACCGACCTTCCTGAGCAGGGCAGGGTGCATCCCCGAGACGTCCGAGTCGAGGACGGTCAGGTTGGCAGGCGCTCCTTCTGAAAGCGAGGCTTCGTCGAAACCGTTTGAGGCCGCGCCTGATGTGTAGAGTGTGAGAGCCTGCGGGAGGCTGACGGATTCCTCGGGGACCATCCCGCCGCGCGTCATCGCCGCCCACATCCCCAGGATTGGACTCAAGGATTCGACCGGAGAATCCGACCCGCCAGAGGTCGGTATCCCGTCCGCGAGCATCGACCTCAGCGGATAGTAGTCCCTGACCCGCTCCTCCCCCAACCGGTCGATCGCCCAGGTGTCGGATGTCACGAACATCGGCTGGACGGTTGTCCTGATGCCATACCTGACCACCTTGCTCCGAAGGTCCTTCGGCAGGAGCCCTGCGTGCTCAATCCTGTGCCTTCTGGGGTTCTTCGCACCGGTCACCCTCGACAGGGCGGCAATAGCCTGCTCTACGGCCCTGTCCCCGATGGCGTGGATGATGACCTGCAGCCCCCTGGCATCCACCTTTTCGACCATCTCCGAAAGCTCTTCGTCGGTGTGCCGGAGAATCCCGGACGTCCGAGGCTCGTCAGAATAGGGCTCGCGGAGGGCGGCGGTCCTGGCCCCGAGAGAGCCGTCGGTGAAGAGCTTCACCCCGTTAATCCTCACCCTTTCTCCTTCCAGCCTGGAGCTCTGAGAGAAGTCCAGCGCTTCAAGCGGTACATAGACCCTGTAGCGGAGCGAAAGGACGTGAGACGAATCCATAGCCGCCAGGGCGGCAAGCTCCTCACGGTACCCTTCTGAAGAAAGGATGCAGTGGAGCGTGGTCAACCCGAGCCGGGCGGCCTCGGCCTCCACCGCCTGCAGGTCGGACGAGCATCCCTCGGGGCTCCTGGGGACCGCGGCGAGGGCCTCCGTGGCTGCGCCCTCCTTCACGATCCCGGTCAGATTCCCTGCACCGTCCCGCTCGAACTCCTCGCCCGTCCTGGAGCCGAACCTTAGCTCCTCGATGGCCCTGCCGTTGAGGAGGGCGATGTGCCCGCACGCCCGCAAGAGCACGACCGGATTGGAGGGTGCGACGTCGTCGATATCAGCATGGTCCGGTGTCTTCCTGTCCGGGAAGTCCTCCTGATTCCACCCCCGCCCGAAGATCCACTCCCCCGGCTTCGCCCGCTGCACCCTCGCCTGCAGTCTCAGACGGACCCCCGTGACGTTGCTGGTCCCCCTGAGGTCCAGGCTGCGCTTCAGCCTTCCATACTCAAACGGGTGACAGTGCGAGTCAGTAAACCCAGGGAAGAGGGTCCCCCCGTTCGCCTCGATCACTTCGCACCCGACGGGCGCAACTAGTTCGCCCCCCTTCGACACGTTCACAATGGTACCATCCTCGACGTAGACGGAGCTGGACGGCGCGCCATCGATTACGCAGTCCCGGATCAGGAGCCCTGTCATCGCATCACACGCCTGGCGAATTCGGCGGAGGGCCTCCTCGACCCTGAGCGAGCGAGCGCCTCGAGATCCGAGGGGGAGTCGACGTCGAATGTCAGCCCAGGCTCCGTGCACACCCTGACCGAGAGCCCGAGGCGAGCCGCACCCGAAAGGTGGTTCCTGAAGCTGTTGTCATCGTAGCTCAGGGGGACCGGGGCTGTCAGCGAGAAAAGCATCGCATTGGTGCCGTCGAAGGCCCGCGAGGGCGCAATGGCCACGTCGAAACCGTCCGACCTGACTTCGATCAGATGGGTCAGCTCTGCCGCCTTCAGGAGAGGGAGGTCGGCGGGGACGATCAGCACGTCCGGGCCCCCCTGGACTCCGCGCACCCCCCTCGCAACCGCCGTGTCGAACCCGGCCGCGGCTCTCTCTGCCACTATCTGCGCTCCGGTCCGTTCGGCGATTCCGAGAATCCCTTTGTCGGGGGAGACCACCCGGCTCGACAGGATGAGCCCTGCCCTCTTGAGCTCTCCCAGCACGTCCATGAGCAGCAATCTGGCGAACTCTTCTCGATGTGCCTCATCGAGGACCCCGGCCAGCCTGGACTTCTTTCCCGCTGACTTCACCGGGACTACCACAATCGTTGCGTTCAAAGCTCAAGCAGCTCCCTTGCCAGCCTTGATTCCGCGGCCCGGTCGGTCATCATCGTGTCCGACAGCGCGCACCGAATCCCCAACGCCTCGATCGGGCGCTTCAGCGCCGAATCCTCCTTGGAAACCAGCATCGCGTCGAGGAAGCCCGAGTACAGCCTGGCGACCCCCAACGAGTCAGGGCGCACTCGGGTGGACTTCAGTAGTTTCCCGGCCGGCCCGCTTACGGGGGCCCGGCCCACCATTGGCGAGAGCGCCGCCACCCGCGCGCCTGATGCCCCGAGGAGTTTGGCGAAGCCAGGCACAGCAAGCATCGGGCCGATGCTTGTTATGGGGTTCGCCGGACAGACGACCACACGGTCGGCGGCGCGGATCGCCGACTTCACCTCCGACGTGGGGGTAGAATCGCGCGCCCCCCTGTATGTCACCCTCTTCACTTCAGGCTTCCCCCCCTCCCTGACCCAAAACTGCTGGAGGTGCAGCCTCCCCTGCGGCGTGGAGAGCCAGGTTTCCACCGGCCCGTCGGTCGCGGGGAGGATCGGACAGTTGACACCGAGCGCCCTGCGTATCCTGTCTGTGGCCAGGGTGAGGGTCGCGCCCCCGCTCATCATCTCGGTCCGGAGGAGGCAGGTGGCGAGGTCCAGGTCTCCCAGTCTGAACCAGGTGTCTCTTCCCAGGCGCGAGAGCGCGCCCAGCGCGGTGTAGGTGTCGCCTTCGATCCCCCACCCCTGCTTCGCGTCTGCGATCCCGGCGAGGGTGTAGGTTGCGATGTCGATGTCAGGACAGACGTACACCCCATAGATCCAGGCGTCGTCCCCGACGTTCACGACCGCGGTTAAATCGATGGGGAGACTCTGAAGCCCCCTGAGGAGCTTCGCTGATCCAGTCCCCCCGGCCAGCGCGACTACCCTCGTCCTCTCACCTGAACAGGTCTCTCTCGGGCGGCATGATCACCGACCTGACCCCCTTGTCCCCTCGGACGTACTCTGCCCCGCGGACGATGGCGGCCGGTATCCCTGTGAGCTTCCCGGTTGCCAGCTCGGCAGCCCCGGCCACTTCGTCCGCCACCGAAGGCTCTGTCACCCTGAGCTCGTAGCCGAACCGGTCCTTCTTCCCTGCATAGGGGAGGAGGGGGAGGATACCGGAGCAGCCGATGGCCACGTCTGTCTGGCCGACCCGCCAGGGTCTGCCAAAGGTGTCGGATATCACGACAGCTAGCCTCTTCCCGGACCCCCTTTCTAGCTCGCGTCGGAGCTTCTTCGCGCTCCTGTCCGGGTCCAGGGGGAGGAGAGCCACGAGACCCTTGCCTACGTTCGACTGGTCGACCCCGGAGTTGGCGCAGACGAAACCGTGCCTGGTCTCGGTGATTATGACTCCGTGGCCGGTCCTCACTATCCGGGTCGCCTCCCGCAGGATCAGCTCGACGAGCCTTGGGTCCTTCCCCTCACTCTTTGCCAATGCCTTCGCCTTGCTCCCCGGGTGCACCGCGCCGAGGCGGACCAGCTGCCCTTCGGCCTTCGAGACGACTTTCTGCTTCACAACAAAGATGTCCCTGTCCACCAGCCTTATCCCATGCTGTTTCACGGATGCCAAGAGAATCTTCCCGAGGTCTTCCCCCTCCCTCACCTCCGGGACCCCAGAGAGCGGGATCACCTCGATCTTGCCCAATCCGGCGGATGCCATCTTGCCCGGGACGATAAAGACTACTTTGGGACTAGGATTTTAACCCCCCAGGGAGGGCTCCATTCAAATGACGAGCGAAGCCGAGGTGCTGAAGGCTCTGGCGGGGGTCAGGGACCCTGAACTCGGAAAAGATGTCGTCTCGCTTCACATGGTCGAGGGGGTCAAGGTCACAGGAACCAAGGTCGCGTTCACGCTGAACCTCACCACCCCTGCATGCCCGCTCAGATCCAGGCTCGAGGAATCGGCGAAGGCTGCGGTGGCCGGTCTGCCTGGGGTGAAAGAGGTCGAAATGAGGACCTCTTCGGTCGTCTTCGCCACCAGAGATTACAAAGACACGGAGACACTGAAGGGGGTCAAGAACATCATCGCTGTGGCGAGCGGCAAGGGGGGGGTGGGAAAGTCCACCATAGCGGTCAACCTGGCGGTGGCGCTCGCCGCCTCAGGGGCCAAGGTGGGGGTCCTGGACGCTGACGTCTACGGGCCGAACATCCCCCTGATGATGGGGGTGACCGGCACTCCCGAGGTGAAGGGAGAGACCATCGTCCCACCCGTGGCCCACGGGGTCAAGATCGCTTCTCTGGGGTTCTTCTACAACGAGGAGACGGCGGTCATCTGGCGCGGGCCTCTGGTCGCAGGGGCGGTGCGCCAGCTGCTCACCCAGGTCGACTGGGGCGATCTTGACTATCTGATAGCTGATCTTCCGCCGGGTTGCCTCCCTGCGGGCACAAGCGTGTTGATGGCTGACAACTCCCCCCGACCCATCGAGAATGTGGAAGTCGGAGAGTTCGTGCTCAGCTACGACGGAGATAGGCTCGTCCCCCGTAGGGTCACAGGCGTGATTCCGCAGGGGATGCAGGGCGTCTTCAGGCTGCGGACTGCGAACCGAGAGATAATCGCCAGCGCCAACCACCCGTTTCTGAGATATCACCTCATGAACTCTTGGACTAGGCTCGATAACCTAAAGGTGGGTGACCGGGTCATCGTGCCCAATTGCATAGAGGGGGGGCAACCCATGCAGCTCCCCAAGATGCAGTCTGACTCTAGACTCATCCAACTGCCGACAGAGACCACCGTGGACTTCATGCGCATCGTGGGACATTTCGTCGGAGATGGCTTCCTGAAGCGGCAGAAAGGTCGGCCGAGGCCTGTGGGGTTGAGAATCTGCGAGCCTCGGGGGAGCAAGTTCCGGAAGGAGTACGAGGGACTCTACGAGAAGGTATTCAGGTGCCACATCTTTGAGGACAACGGCGGACAAAAGTTTGCTGTCTATTCGGAGCCGCTCGCGGGTCTGTTTGCCGCCCTTGACCTGGATCACAAGGCCGGTCAGAAGACCGTGCCTCGGTGGGTCTTCTCCCTTCCGCTAGATCACAGACTGGCCTTCATCAGGGGTTATTCAGAAGCGGACTCCACCATTCGACACCGTGAGTCGACCAAGAGCTTGCCAGATTGGAGGGGTTTGCAGAGGGTGGTCACCATTGTTCAAGACACCGTGACCGTCGAGAGCACCAACTCCTCGTTGGTGAACAGACTGCATGAGCTCTGCCTTATCAGCGGAGTCAGATCATCACTTGTGAAATCCCGTTTCCGAGAGGAC
>Ga0335078_10005417_pt1 | contig 18869 bp, 16 predicted proteins | sample Lox_Sample_32_FD_206711 | JGI IMG/M metagenome (GOLD analysis project Ga0335078, IMG submission 206711) | Soil microbial communities from Loxahatchee National Wildlife Refuge, Florida, United States - Lox_Sample_3.2 | ecosystem: Environmental > Terrestrial > Soil > Wetlands | place: USA... | reverse complement strand
GCGACCGCAAGGACCAAGAACTGGACGAACCGAATGATCTCGCGAGTGAACAGGAAGAAGATAGCGACGATACCAACTATCCCGAGAAACAGTGGTCCGAATAGGCTCTGCAGATATGTCACCAGGCCGCTGGTACTCAGGGCCAGCGGGGCTGCCGAGATGAGCAGGTTGGGCTGCATCGTTCTACTCCGGGGGTATGGGGGGTGCGGGCGGCTGGCACACGATTGAATGTGCGGGCAGATCGCCGGGAGATTCCTGTCACGGTCCTCCCGATGGGCCGATGGCCTTGACGTACCAGGTGCCGTTCTGCCGTACGACGGTCATCTCGTAGGTCATCTGGAGGCCGGCCGGCGCGGTGCCGACCGCCGAGGTCCTGGCCGCCTGCCTGGCCCGCGGTTTGATCGTGGACTGCCCGGTGATCTGCCAGGTCACGGTGACCGCGATCCTGCGTGTCGCGCCCCCAGACGGAACCTCCACACCGGAGATGGACCCGAAGGTCACGGCCCCGCCCAGTCCGGTGACGGCGGTGCCGGGGGCGAGGAACCGGCCGAGCGTCTGCTGGTCGCCGCTGGCGTAGGCGCGGAAGAATCCCGGCAACTGGCCGGAGAGGGCCGCCATCGCGGCGGGGTCACCGGCCGCGTTAGACGCCGATGGCGGAGCGGCGCGCTGGGGCCCGGGCAGCAGCGCGGGCTCGGCCGAGACGACCAGCCCGCCCTGCGCCGAATAGACCGGCACCCCGAGCTCGATCAGCCCCGAGCTGACCTGGGCCAGCAGCGTGACGACGGCATGGTTCGCGTTCTGCACCGAAATGGAGGCAACCTGCTCGGACTGGAGTTGCTGTGTCCCAGCGCCATTCCAGCCGAATTCGGGATCAGATCCTACGGGGATAAAGGGCGTGAGCTCGCTGGCTCGCTGGGCGGCCGTGGCCGGGCTGAAGTTGAGGTAAACGTTCCCGAACTGCAAGGCGAAGGCCTCGGCCAGGCCGGTGGGGAATCCGCTAGTCGCCGACGTGGCCGATGACGTGGTGCTGCTACTGGCCGGGTTGTCGCCGAGGTGCCCGGAATTGGACACGATCGACACAACGCCGCGGAAACCGATGACGAGCAGGACAGCCCAGATCACCACGCGGAAAGTCCAGATGAGCCAGCGGCCGCCCGCACCGCGCCACTGCCCTGGCCGCTGCTCTGTTAGCTCATCAGGTTCCGTACCGTCCGGCCCCACCTCGTCAGCCGCTGCGAGTTCATCCGGCCGCAAGCCGCGATCGAGGGTCGCCTTGCGAACCATCGCACCTCCGCCCGCTCTCCTGCGCCTGCGCAGCAAGGAGTTGGGGCGCACCATTACCCCAATCCGGCACCCATCTGCGTCAAAACGTACAGCTGAAGCCGCGTTTGCGGCGGCCGGCACGCCGGCGATCCGCGAATCGGCCGGGTAATGGGAACTCCGGCTAAATCCTTGCGGGACGGGGGTGCCCGCGGCGGGTCCCGCCGCAACGCTCCGGCCCGGTCCCGGGTAGGGCTGCCAGCCGTTCGCCGGCCACCGGTTGTGGCCCGGCCCCTGGGGCGCTACGGGCCGGTGCCCGTTCCCGCGGCCCGGCGGCGCGTTCCCCGGCTGCCCGTTCCCGCGGCCCGGCGGCCCGCTACCGGGCGGCCCGTTCCCCGGCGGGATGGGCGCCTCCGGCGGCAGCCGCATCTCGCGCCACCGGCCGGGATCCGGACCCGGCCACCGGCCCGGCTCGGGGCGCCGATCTGGCTCAGGCCACCGGCCCGGCTCCGGCCACATTCCGGTCTCCAGCCATTCCCCCGCCTCGGACTGAGGCCCGGCCGGCGGGCCAGCCAGCCATGAGCCGTCGGGCGGCAAGCCATCGGCCGGCGGCCCAGCCAGCCATGAGCCGTCCGGCGGCGAGTCATCGGGCCACGAGCCCGCCGGCCACGCCGGTGCGCCGGAAGAGTCCCGCCGGGGCGCGTCCGGTGCGGCCCCGGCCGCGAACGCGGCGGGGCGGCGGGCCCGGCTCTTCTTTCCGCGCATGCGTGCCCTGTCCCTCTCGCTTGCCTGTGCCGTCGGGCTGGCCGACGCCTGCGAGCCGCTGCGGTCGCCGCCCCCGCGAGCGGGCGGCCCCAGGACGCGCCAAGACGAGAGAAGTGGACAGCGTGGGGTGTGACAGTCGCTGTGAACACCGCCCTGACCAGGTGTTCTTCGACCTGGTCGGCTAACCGGCCGGGAACCCGCCGGCCGAACCGGGCGCTGACCGAGAAGGGCGAACCGGGCCTACCCCGCGGGCGCGGCGCCCGCGGTGGTCACGGTCCAGGCCAGGACGAAGGCCTCCTCGCGCCAGTGGTCATACCGTCCGCTGCGGCCCCCGTGGCCCGCCACCATCTCGGTCTTCAGCAGGAACGGGCCGCCGTGCCCCACCGCCTGCAGCCGCGCGACCCACTTAGCCGGCTCGCGGTAGAGAACGCGGGTGTCGTTCAGGCTGGTGACCGCGAGAATCGGCGGGTAGGCCCGCGCGGTCACGTTCTCGTAGGGCGAGTAGGACTTCATGTACGCGTAGACCTGCGCGTCGTGCAGCGGGTCGCCCCACTCCTCCCACTCGGTCACGGTCAGCGGCAGCGAGGGGTCGAGGATCGTGGTCAGCGCGTCCACGAACGGGACCTGCGCCACGATGCCGCCGAAGTCCTGCGGTGCGATGTTCGCCACCGCGCCCACGAGCAGCCCGCCCGCCGAGCCGCCCCGCGCGATCAGGCGCGACGCCGACGTCCAGCCCTGCGCCGCCAGGTGCTGGGCGCACGCGACGAAGTCGGTGAACGTGTTGGTCTTGTGCAGCAGCTTGCCGTCTTCGTACCAGCGGCGGCCCAGCTCGCCGCCGCCGCGGACGTGCGCGATCGCGTAACCGAAGCCGCGGTCGAGCAGCGACAGCCGCGGCACGGAGAAGCCAGGATCCGTCGAGGCCTCGTAGCTGCCGTAGCCGTAGAGCAGGAACGGTGAGCTGCCGTCGCGCGGCGTGCCCTTCCGGCACACCAGCGAGATCGGGACCCGGGTCCCGTCGCCGGCCGTGGCCCACTCCCGGTACTGCTCGTAGTCCTCGGCGCGGTACTCGGCCCCGCCGGGCAGCGGCAGCACCGGCTGGCGCTTGAGCAGGGTCAGCTCGCCGGTCGCCATGTCGCAGTCGTAGACCGAGCTCGGCGTGACCAGCGAGTTGTAGCCGAGGCGGAACATCCGCGCGGAGTACTCGGGGTTAGCCAGCGGAGACACGCTGTAGACCGGCTCGGGGAACGCAACGTCGTACCCGGCCGGGTCCGAGTCGGCCAGGTCGGCACGGATGACCCGCAGCCCCGTGAGCCCCTCCCGGCGGAAGTAGACCACCAGGTGACCGGCGAACGCGTCCACGTCCAGCAGGCGGGTGTCGTCCCGGTGCCGGATGAGCGGCGTCCAGCTCGCCGGGTCCGACAGCGCCGCGGCCGCCAGCTCGAAGTTCTCGGCGTGGTCGTTGTGCAGGATCAGCAGGCGCCCCGCCGCGCCGGGGCCCGCCTGATGCTCGACCTGGTACTCCACCCCCTGCCGGCGCGGCGCGACGAGGCGGATCTCCCCCTCGGGCCGGGCGGCGTCCAGCAGCCAGGCCTCGCTGGTGACCGAGCTCGCGACCGACAGGACCAGGAACCGCTCGCTGCGGGTCAGCCCCACGCCGACCCGGAACTTCTCGTCGGGCTCCTCGTAGACGAGCACGTCCTGCGCCGGGGCCGTGCCGAGCATGTGCCGCCACACCCGGTACGGCCTCCAGGCGTCATCGACGGTGACGTAGAACAGCGCCGAGCCGTCCAGCGACCAGGCCGGGCCGTAGAAGGTGTCCGGGATCTCGTCGGCCGCCGTCTCCCCGGTCACCAGGTCCTTGATCCGGAGGGTGAAGCGCTCGCCGCCCGAGAAGTCGGTGGAGTACGCGAGCAGCCGCCCGTCCGGGCTCACCGCGTACGCGCCCATGGCGAAGAACTGCCCGTCACCGGCCAGCTCGTTCCCGTCGAGCAGCACCTCCTCGCCCTCGAGCGGCGAGCCGTCGGGGCTCATCGGCGGGCCGGCGTCGTCCGGGCTGACGGCGCGTCGGCAGAACACCGGGTACTGCTGGCCCTCGACCGTCCGGGCGTAGTACCACCAGCCGCCCTTGCGGGCGGGCACGGACAGGTCGGTTTCCTGGGTCCTGGCCTTGATCTCGCCGAAGATGGCCTCGCGCAGGCCTGCCTGGCCGGCGGTCAGCGCCTCGGTATAGGCGTTCTCGGCTTCGAGGAACGCGATCGTCTCCGGATCGTCCTTGTTCTCCAGCCAGGCGTACTCGTCGACGAACGTGTCGCCGTGAAAGGTGCGCTCGTGGCGGACCCGCCGGGCGGCCGGCGGCGTGCTCGTGGTCATGAACCCGGAGTCTATTGACCGCGCCCGGCCGGCCCGCCGTGCCTATCCCGTCCGGAGACGGGCCGCCTGGCGGGACACGGCAGGCCGCGGCGTTCGGTCTGGCTAGGCCGAACCCGGGCAGATACGCTGCCATCACCCGGGAGAGGCTCATGTGCGTCACGATCGAGGCCGCCGCGGTCACGGGGGCACTGCTCACCCGGGCCAGCGCGCCCGCCGCCGCGCCCGGCCGGGGTCTTGCTGTCGCCGCCCTCATCACCTGGCTCTTCGATGCGGGCAGCGGCGCGTTCATGCTCGGGACCTGGATCGCCCGGGGCGGCCTGCGCCGGCAGCGCCGCAGCGACCGGCTGGCCCCCGGGGTGGTGTTCGGCCACTTCGGCATCGCCACCACCGGGCTGCTGGTGTGGATCAGCTTCCTGATCACCGGCCGGATCGTCCTGGCCTGGCTGGCCGTGGGCCTGCTGATGCTGGTTATCGGGCTCGGGATCTCGACGGTGACCCTGTGGACGCCGTTCCCGGCCCACCGGGACCATGACGTCGATCCCGGGCAGGCCCCGGGCGCCCGCGGGCCGGCGCGGGGCATGTTCGCCACGCCCGACGAGGGGGGGCTCACCGGCCGGCTCACCGACGAGATGCTCGCCCGGGCCCTGACCGACGAAGTGCTGCTGGCCCGGCTGGTCGAGGACGTGCTGGCCAACGTCCCGGCCGGCCCGTCCCGGCCCGAACGCAAGTCCCGGCCTCACCTGGCCACCATCGTCCCTGCCGGTCACGGCATCGCCGCGATCGCCACATTCCTGCTCGCGCTGTTCACCGCCGCTTCCGCACGGTGACCGGCCCGGCCGCGGCCGGCCTCAGCGGTCAGCGGGCCCGGCCGCGGCCGACCGCAGCGCCGCGGCCGTGGCCCGGATGAAGTCCAGCGCATCCGCCGCGGCCGGCTGCGGCGGTGCGTGCCCCTGCTGCCGGCCGAGGGCGCGGCGGATCACCGCGGGCGGCCCCAGGCCGCGCTCGGCGGCCATGCGGCCGCCCGCGACCTTCGAAACGATCCGCCCGTCAGCCAGGAAAATCAGCGCCCGGCACGCGTTGAGCACCGGGTACTCCTCGGTGGCGTGCTCGACGCCCCAGCCAAGCTCGTCGGCGAGGTACCGGAGGATCACCGGGCGGGGAACGCGGCCGATCAGCGCGCCCGGCGCCGGGCCGTGCACGGGCCAGCCGGCCGCGCGGCACACCGTGTAGTGCATCAGCAGGTCGCGATCCCCGTTCCGGTCATCGTCGTAGATGATCCGCCGCCGGTGCCCGCCCGGGAGATCGGCGGCATGCAGCAGGAACGGCCACGGCGGGCGCGGCCTGGCCGCCTGCCCGGCCGTGACCACACTGCACTCCAGCCCGCGGCGGGCCGGGCACTCGGGCTGGTCCGCTACCAGCACGGCCGCCATGGCGCTGACCTCGGGCCTGGTGATGCCGTCCTCGGCCAGCAGCAGCAGGTCGACGTCGCTGCGGTCCGGCCGCCAGCCGCCGAGCACGGCGGAGCCATGCAGGTAGGCCGCGCGAAGCCGCCCGCCCAGGGCGTCGGCGACCCGGCGGGTGAGCAGCCGGGCGTAGCCGAGGACCTGATCCGGCGGGGGCCCGGCTTCCATGTCAGCCAGTCTCCCGCCGCCCCGGTCATCTGCCGGGCTCGGCCCGGCCGCCGGGCGACGAAGACCATCTCGCGGCCGGGCCGGTCGGGCCCCTCCCGGACCTCGTCCAGCCAGAAACCGGCGTCCCGGAGGGAGTTGGCGATCTCGTCGCGGCGGCCGGGATCCGGTTGGTGCGGCCGCCGTGCTCGCAGCGGACCAGTGCCGCTGCCCTGGCTTCCTTGTTTCCCGGCATGGCTGCTCAGGTGGGGTTGTCGTAGCTGACGGACAGCTCGCCGTCGGCGAGGCCGACCTTGATCACGGAGCCGTCGTGGACGTCGCCGGCCACGAGGGCGCGGGCGATGCGGGTTTCGACCTCGCGGGCGATGAACCGGCGCAGCGGCCGTGCCCCGTAGACGGGGTCGAAGCCTTGCTGGGCGATATAGCTGCAGGCGCCGGGGTCCAACTCCAAGGTAATGGACCGGTCGGCCAGCCGGGCGCGGAGGCTGCCGAACATGAGGTCGACGATCTGCTCGATCTCGGGCTGGGTGAGCGGTTTGAACAGCACCACCTCGTCGAGGCGGTTGAGGAATTCGGGGCGGAAATGGCTGCGGAGCGTGGCCAGGACCGCCTCGCGCGCGTCGGGCTTGATCTCGCCGTGGGAGGTGATGCCGTCCAGCAGGTATTCGGACCCGACGTTGGAGGTCATGATGATGACGGTGTTGCGAAAGTCGACGGTGTGTCCCTGGGCGTCGGTCAGCCTTCCGTCGTCCAGCACCTGCAGCAGTGTGTTGAACACGTCCGGGTGCGCCTTCTCGATCTCGTCGAACAGCACCACCGAGTACGGCTTGCGCCGCACCGCCTCGGTCAGCTGGCCGCCCTCCTCGTATCCCACGTAGCCGGGCGGGGCGCCGACCAGGCGGCTGACGGTGTGGCGCTCCTGGTACTCGCTCATGTCCAGGCGGACCATGTTGTCTTCGGTGTCGAACAGCGCCGCCGCCAGGGTCTTGGCCAGCTCGGTCTTGCCCACCCCGGTCGGCCCCAGGAACAGGAAGGACCCGGACGGCTGGCGGGGGTCCTTGATCCCCGACCGGGCGCGGAGGATCGCGTCGGCGACCGCCTGCACGGCCTCGTCCTGGCCCACCACCCGCTCGTGCAGGACCTGGTCCAGGCGCAACAGCTTGTCCCGCTCCCCCTCCTGCAGGCGGCTGGCCGGGATGCCGGTCCAGCGGGAGACGATCTGCGCGATCTCCTCCTCGGTGACCACCTCGCGCAGCAGCCGCTGCCCGCCCTGCTTCGCCGCGAGCTGCTCCTCCTCGGCCTGCAGGCGCCGCTGCAGCTCGGGCAGCTTGCCCAGCCGCAGCTCGGCGGCCCGGTTGAGGTCGTACTCGCGCTCCGCGCGGTCGGCTTCCTGGCGCAGCTGCTCCATTTCCGCCCGCAGCGACTGCACCCGGCGCAGCGCCTGCCGCTCGGCTTCCCACTGGGCGCGCATGGCGTCGGCCTGGGCGCGCAGATCGGCCAGGTCCTTGCGGAGACCGTCCAGCCGGGACCGGCTGGACGGGTCGTCCTCCTTGGCCAGGGCGGCCTCTTCGATCTCCAGCCGCATCACCCGCCGGGTCAGCTCGTCCAGCTCGGCCGGCATCGAATCGATCTCGGTGCGCAGCATCGCGCAGGCCTCGTCCACCAGGTCGATCGCCTTGTCCGGGAGGAACCGGTCGGAGATGTAGCGGTGGCTCAGCGTCACCGCGGCGATCAGGGCGCTGTCGGCGATCTTCACCCCGTGGAAGACTTCCAGCCGTTCCCGCAGGCCCCTCAGGATCGAGACGGCATCCTCCACCGAGGGCTCATCGATGAGCACCGGCTGGAAGCGGCGTTCCAACGCCTTGTCCTTCTCCACGTGCTTGCGGTACTCATCTACGGTGGTCGCGCCGATCATGTGCAGCTCACCGCGGGCGAGCATCGGCTTGAGCATGTTCCCCGCGTCCATCGCGCCCTCGGCGGCGCCCGCCCCCACCACCGTGTGCAGCTCGTCGACGAACAGCAGGATGCGCCCCTCCGAGGCCTTCACCTCGGCCAGCACCGCCTTCAGCCGTTCCTCGAACTCGCCGCGGTACTTGGCCCCGGCCACCAGCGCCCCCATGTCGAGGGCGAAGATGACCCGGTCCCGCAGGCCCTCCGGCACGTCGCCGCGGGTGATCCGCTGTGCCAGGCCCTCCACGATCGCGGTCTTGCCCACCCCGGGATCACCGGTGAGGACCGGGTTGTTCTTGGTCTTGCGGGACAGGATCTGGATCACCCGCCGGATCTCGCCGTCCCGGCCGATGACCGGGTCCAGTCGGCCCTCCGCCGCATCGGCGACCAGGTCACGCCCGTACTTCGCCAGCGCCTCGTAAGCGGACTCGGGCGTGGCCGAGGTGATCCGCTGGCTCCCCCGCACACCCGCCAGCGCCTGCAAGAAACCATCGCGGGTCACCCCGGCCGACGCCAGGAGCTGCCCGGCCGCGCTCTGCTGCCCCTCCGCTAGCAGCGCGATCACCAGATGCTCGACCGAGACGTACTCGTCCTTGAGCCGCCTGGACTCCTGCTCCGCCGCATCCAGCAGCCGGGCCAGCCGCTGGGTCACCGCCACCTGCCCCGGTGCCACCCCGGGGCCGCTGACCCTGGGCCGGCGCGCGAGCTCGGCCTCCAGCTCGGCCCGCAGCCGGCCGGTGTCACCGCCCGCTGCTTCCAGCAGCCGCGGGGCCAGCCCGTCGGGCTGATCCAGCAGTGCCAGCAGCAGGTGCTCGCCGTCAACCTCGGTGTGCCCGAAACGCAGCGCCTTGGTCTGCGCGTCGTGCAGCGCTTCCTGGGATTTCTGGGTCAGGCGGTTCGGGTCCACCGGTGTTCTCCGTTCCTTCGCTGGGCACTGCGCTGGGCGGCCTTCGCGGCCTCAAGCCGGTCCAGCAGCTCAAGAACAAGCCCCAGCGCCGCGTAGTTGAGCGCGAAGCCGGCCCGCAGCCGCTGAATCCGCGCCATGGTGGCGATCTCGGTCCGCGGGAAGCGCAGGCGGCCACCCGCGTCCCGCTCGGCGTCGAGCAGCCCGAGGGCGACCAGCCGGGTGACCAGCTCCGGGTGAGCGCCGGTGGCCCGCGCGAAGGACTCCAGATCCAGCCGTGCCGGGCGCACCAGGGCATAGGTCACCGCCCCCGCCGTGCCGGGCTGGCCAGCGCGAACTGTAGGGTTCACGGCTACTGTCCCTTCCGCGGGTCGAAGTCCGAGACCGTCGCCAGCTGCTCGAACAGGTCCCGTTCCTTCCTGGACAGCTTGGGCGGGACCATAACGCGGACCTCGGCCAGCAGGTCACCGGGCTTGCCGCGTGGGTTGGGCAGGCCGCGCCCGGCCAGCCGCAGGCGGCGGCCGCTGGAGGTGCCCGCCGGCACCGTCACCTTGGCCTCCCCGTCCGGGGTGCCGATCACCACCGACGTGCCGAGCGCCGCCTCCCACGGGGCCAGCGGCAGCGTCACGTGCAGGTTGCGTCCCTCCACCCGGTACCGGGGGTGGGACGCGATCCGGACCAGCAGGTACAGGTCACCGCTGGGCGCGCCCTCGCTGCCCCGGCCCCCCTGCCCGGCTAGCCGGATGCGCTGTCCGCTGATCACCCCGGGCGGGATGGTCACATCGAGGGTGCGCGGGCCGTCGATCCCCTCGATGGTGATCGTGCGGCGGACGCCGTGGTAGGCCTCCTCCACCGTCAGCGGGATCTCTGCCTCCTGGTCGGCACCGGGGACCGGCCCCCGGCCCCGCCCGCGCCCCCCGAACAGCCCGCCCAGCAGATCGTCGAGGTCGATGCCGAGGTCGCCGGGGTCACCGGTGGTGTACACGGTCCGCCCGCCGCCGGGCCGGCCCCGCCCGCCCGCCCCGGCCCCGGCGCGTGCGCGGCGCCAGGTGTCCGGGTCCATGTCGTCGGGCACCTGCCGGAAGTCCGGGCCGAACGCGTCGTACCGCTGGCGCGTCTGCGGGTCGGACAAGACGGCGTAGGCCTCGGAGATATCCTTGAACCGCTCCTCGGCCGCCGGATCGCGGTTCAGGTCCGGGTGGTAGGTGCGCGCCAGCTTGCGGTAGGCGCGCTGGATCTCGTCCTGGCTGGCGCCCCTGCTCACCCCGAGCACGTCGTAGAAGTCGCGGGCGGGCGCCATCAGTCGCCTTTGGCCACGACGACCAGCGCGGGCCGCAGCTGGCGCTCCCCATCGCCGTAGGCCGGCCGCACGACCTCGACCACCGTGCCGGGCTCGGCGGCGGTGTCCCCGCGGGTGCCCACGGCGTCGTGGCGGGCTGGATCGAAGCGGGCACCCAGGTCGTCCCGGCGCGGGAAGCCCAGCCGGGACAGCAGGTCCGTTGCCTGGTCCCGGACCGCGCGGACGCCCTCGATGATGGCGCCCGGGTCGGTGCCCGCGTGCTCGAGCGCCCGGTCGAGGTTGTCGAGCACCGGCAGTAGCTCCCTGGCCACCTGGGCCCGCGCATCTTCCTGGGCCCGGCCGATCTCCCTGGCGTGCCGCTTGCGCATGTTGTCGGCGTCGGCCAGGGCCCGCCGGCACCGGTTCTCCAGCTCAGCGACCCTGTCCTTCAGCTCCGCGACGGCATCCGCGCCGGCCGCACCCGCGTCCTGCGGCCCGGCGCCCGGCGGGGCCGCCTCCGGCCGCCCCCGGAACTCATCACTGTTGTGGATGGCGTGCCCGCCGGACGGCCCGGCGGCGGTGCCCGGCCGACCCGGATCAGGGGTGGTCATGTTACTCATGGGGGGTGAATTCCGCGTCGATGACGTCGTCGTCACGGGGGGCGCCGTCCGGCGACCCGCCGGGCTCTCCCGGCGCGGGTCCGCCGTCCCCGGACGGCGCGGCGGAGAGGCCGTAGTACACCTGCTGCAGTTCGGCCGTCAGGCTCCGCAGCCGGTCCAGCGGCGCGTCCCCCTTGATCGCCTCCCTGGCGTCGGAGACCAGCATCTCCGCCCGCGCCTTCTCATGCGCCGGAGCCCGGTCCCCAAGTTCGCTCAGGCGGCGCTCGACCTGGTAGGCGGCCGAGTCCAGCTCGTTGCGGGCGTCGGCCAGCTCACGCAGGCGCCGGTCTTCCTCCTGGTGCTGCTCGGCCTCGGCGATCATCCGCTCGACCTCGGCCTTGTCCAGGTTGGAGCTCTCGCTGATGGTGATCCGCTGCTCGGCGCCGGTGTCTTTGTCGCGGGCGGAGACGTTCAGGATCCCGTTGGCGTCGATGTCGAAGGTGACCTCGATCTGCGGCTCACCGCGCGGGGCGGGCCGGATGTTCTGCAGCCGGAACCGGCCCAGCACCCGGTTGTCGGCGGCGCGCTCCCGTTCGCCCTGCAGGATCACCACATCGACCGCGGTCTGGTTGTCCTCGGCGGTGCTGAAGGTCTCGGTCCGGCGGGTGGGGATGGTGGTGTTCCGTTCGATGATCTTGGTCATGACCCCGCCGAGGGTCTCGATGCCCAGCGACAGCGGGGTGACGTCGAGCAGGACGACGTCCTTGACCTCGCCCTTGAGCACGGCGGCCTGGACGGCGGCGCCCAGCGCGACCACCTCGTCCGGGTTGACCGTCATGTTCGGGTCCTTGCCGCCGGTCAGCCGGCGCACCTGGTTCTGCACGGCGGGGATCCTGGTGGCGCCGCCGACCAGGATCACCTCGTCGATGTCGGCGACCGTCAGCTTCGCGTCCGCGATGGCCCGCTGCACCGGGCCGGCCGTGCGCTCCACCAGGTCTGCCGTGAGCTGGTCGAACTTGGCCCGGGTCAGCGTCGTGTTCAGGTGCTTGGGGCCAGTGGCGTCCGCGGTGATGAACGGCAGGCTGACCGGGGTCTGGGTGACCGACGACAGCTCCACCTTGGCCTTCTCGGCCGCCTCGAACAGCCGCTGCAGCGCCTGAGGGTCGGCCCGCAGGTCGATGCCGTTGTCCCGCTGGAAGTCATCGGCCAGGAAATCCACGATCCGGCGGTCGAAATCGTCACCGCCGAGGTGGGTGTCGCCGGAGGTGGCGCGGACCTCCACCACGCCGTCGCCGATGTCGAGGATGCTCACGTCGAAGGTCCCGCCGCCCAGGTCGAACACCAGCACCGTCTCGTTGCCCTTTTTGTCCAGCCCATAGGCCAGTGCGGCGGCGGTCGGCTCGTTGATGATCCGCAGCACCTCCAGCCCGGCGATCCGGCCGGCATCCTTGGTGGCCTGGCGCTGTGCGTCGTTGAAGTAGGCGGGCACGGTGATGACGGCCTCGGTCACCTTCTCGCCGAGGAACTTCGCGGCATCAGCGGCCAGCTTGCGCAGCACCTGGGCGGAGATCTCCTCCGGGGCGTACTGCTTGCCGACGACCTGGAACCGGGCCGCGCCGTCCGGTCCCGGCACCACGTCATAGGAGACCGCTTCCCGCTCACTGGCGACCTCGTCATAACGCCGCCCGATGAACCGCTTGGCCGAGTAGATCGTCCCTTTCGGGTTCAAGATCGCCTGCCTGCGGGCAAGCTGGCCCACCAGGCGCTCACCCGTATCGGTAAAGGCCACCACCGAAGGCGTCGTTCGCGACCCCTCGGTGTTGGGGATCACTGTCGGCTTCCCTGCCTCCGTCGCGGCGATCACCGAATTGGTAGTGCCCAGATCGATCCCGACTGCTACCGCCATGGCTACCTCCTGGCCGTTTCATGGCAGCCGCGGCCGGCCCCGCCCGCGGCTGGGGAAGCCCCAGCGCCCGAGCCCCGGGCGGGCCAGCCGGCCCGCGGTTTCCTCAGCGCGGTACGGCGCCTCATCCCGAGGCTTCCAGCCAGGGGCCGGCGGCCACACCGTCAGATCAGCTAGTTCAAGCTGGGCAGCCGGCCGGCCCGAGGAAGACCACCCGATCTGAGGATGTGTGCACCGCGGCGGCCCGGCAGCCTGGAAGGCGCCCAGCGCGCGACGACGGCCCGCCATCTCGGGCCACCAGGAGGCATGGCATGCCAGTCACCTACGACCCGCACCTCAGCCTGGTCCGGCCGGTCGCGCCGCGTACACCCGGCGGCTGCGAGGACTGCCTGCGCGTCGGCTCCTCCTGGGTGCACCTGCGGCTCTGCCTGACGTGCGGCCACGTTGGGTGCTGCGACTCATCGCCGCTCCGCCACGCACGGGCTCACGCCTACACCGACGGTCACCCGATCGTCGCGTCGCTGGAACCCGGCGAGGACTGGCGGTGGTGCTATGTCGACCAGGCCTATGTCTGACCCCGAGGAGACGCCCGACGTCTACGGAGGGTTTCCCCGGCTGAGCGACGCGCAGATCGCGGTCCTGGCCGCGCTGGGTGAGCGCCGCAATGCCCCCGCAGGCCGGGTCCTGGTCGCTGAGGGCAGCCCGACATGCGACTTCTACCTGGTTCTGCGCGGCATGGCCGCGGTCGTCGAAGGACACGGCACGCCGGATGAGCGTGTGATCAGCCTGCACGGCCCGGGGCGTTTCCTCGGCGAGCTCAGCCTGCTCCGCGGCGAGGTCGTGCCCTACACCATCACCATGGCCGAGCCCGGGGAGGTGCTGGTCGTCCCCGCTGGGCGGCTGCGGGAGCTGGTGACGCGGGACCCGGTGCTCGGCAGCCTGATCCTGCAGGCCTACCTCATCCGGCGGTCGATCCTGATCGGGCTCGGCGTGGGCATGCGGATCATCGGGTCGCGCTTCTCGGCGGACACACGCCGCCTGCGCGAGTTCTCCGCCCGCAACCGCCTCCCGCATCGGTGGGTCGACCTGGAAGAAGATCCCGGAGCCGAGGCGCTGCTGCGCCGCCTGGGCGTCCCGCCGGAGCGCACCCCGGCGGTGATCCTGCCGGGCGGCAAGCTGCTGGAGAATCCTGCCGAGTCTGAACTGGCCGCCGCGCTGGGCATGGCCGCACCCGTCCCGCCCTCCGCGGTCTGCGATCTGGTGGTGGTCGGCGCCGGCCCGGGCGGGCTGGCGACAGCGGTCTATGCCGCGTCCGAGGGCCTGGTCACCGTCGTGCTCGATGCCGTCGCGACCGGCGGGCAGGCTGGCACCTCGCCGCGGATCGAGAACTACCTCGGCTTCCCATCGGGAATCTCCGGTGGCGAGCTGGCCGACCGTGCACTCATCCAGGCCCGCAAGTTCGGCGCCGGGATCTACGTGCCCGCGCCCGCGACGGGCATCTCCCAGACCGACGGGGGCTACCAGATAACACTCGCCGACGAGACGACGGTCAGCGGGCGGATGGTGGTCATCGCGACCGGCGCCCGTTACCGCCGGCTCGATGTGCCCGGCCTGGCCGCTTTCGAGGGAACGAGCGTCTATTACGCCGCGACCCAGGTGGAGGCGCTGCGGTGCCAGAACGATCCGGTCGTCGTGGTCGGCGGCGGCAACTCGGCCGGCCAGGCCGCGCTGTTCCTCGCCCGCCAGGCGTCCCACGTCAGCCTGCTGGTGCGCGGCGGCGATCTCACCGCCAACATGTCGCGCTACCTGGCCGACCGGCTCCAGCGGAGCACGGTGGACGTGCTGCTGCACACCGAGGTGCGGGAAGCCAGCGGGGACAGGGCGCTGGAGCAGCTGGTCGTCGAGGACAACCGGTCGGGCGGCCGCCGCACGATCGAGGCGCGGGCCCTGTTCGTGTTCATCGGCGCAGTGCCCAGCACGGACTGGCTGGGCGGGCAGCTCGCCCTCGACGAGGACGGGTTTGTGCTCACCGGCAAGGACGCGGGCCCCGAGCCCGGCACCGGCGAGCCCGGGGCGGCGCGGCGGCGGCTGCTGCTGGAAACCAGCTGGCCAGGAGTATTCGCGGCGGGAGACGTACGGAACGGGTCGATCAAACGCGTCGCGTCCTCGGTCGGCGAGGGCGCGATGGCCGTGCGCCTGGCGCACGAGCGGGCCCGGGCGGCGGAGGTCGAGCCCGCGAGGCGGGCTGGCGTGCCGGTTTAGCCAGGAGGAGGCAGGTGTGTTGCAAGCACGGTTGAATCTGATCACCGCAGATCCGCTGCACCTGGGTGATTCGGTCAAGTTCATCGAGGCCGATGTCCGCCCGGCGGTCGAGAACGAGCCCGGCAACTTGGGAATGTCGTTGTACACCAACCCGGAACTTGGCATGGCGGTGCTTACGTCGTTCTGGGTGTCGCGGGATGCGCTGCGACGCAGCGAGGAGGTGGCCCGGCCCCGCCGCCGCGAGGCGATCAAGCGCGCCGCGGGAACCGTCTCCGTTGAGCGATACCGGGTCCCGGTCTTCGAGCGCAAGGCGCCACCGAGAACCGGGACGGCGCTCCGGCTCACACGGATGGACGTCGAGCCGTCCAGAGTGGAGGACGTCGTGGAGGTCTACGGGGACACCGTGGTCCCCTGGTTCGCAGATGCCGAGGGCTTCTGCAGCTCGGTGCTGCTAGTCGACCGGACCACGGGGCATTTGATCAGCGAGACCATGTGGCGGACGCCCGGGGCGCTGGCCGCCAGCCGTAGCCTCGCCGCCGCGGTCCGGGTCGAGACTGTCACGGCGTCGGACTGTGTGATACGGGCGGTCGAGGAGTACGGCGTTGTGTTCGATTCCTCACGGAAAGCCTGAGCAAACCGAGCCCAGCTCCTGGTATGTCGTGCCCGCCGACCACAAATGGTTCAGCCGCCTGGCCACCGCCGCGGTCCTGGTGACGGCGCTCAGGGCGATCAACCCGGTCTGACGATGCGGATCGTGCTCAGGCCGCAAGCCAGTTCCATGCCGCGGAGCGGGTGACGCCGATCGTGTCCGTGCAGAACCGCTATAACGCGGCCGACCGGTCCTCCGGGTCCATGGTCGACCTGTGCGAGCAGGAGCAGCTGGTGTTCCTGCCGTGGGCCCCGATCCTGGACACAGAAGGCAACTTCGCGATCACCGACGCCGCACGGCGGCATGGCGCAAGCCAACAGCGGATCGTGCTGGCCTGGCTGCTGGCCCGGTCGCCGCAGATGCTGCCGATCCCCGGCTCCGGATCTCCGGATCACGTCGCGCAGAACCTCGCCGCCGCCGGCATCGGGCTGAGCGACGACGAGGTCGCCGCGATCAGCAAGGGCGGGTGACCCGGAGGACCCGGAGCCATACGGCCGACGGCGCAGACCAGTCGCGAAAAGCTACCCGATCTGACGATGCGCCGATGCGCCACGGCCGCAAGCCTGGGCAGGGAAGTCAGAGAGGCAGGCGATGACATGCCGGTGCCCGGCGTCAGCAAGTTTGAGCACTTCTTCCGCGCCGCTGCAAGCCTGGAAGCGGACAAGAACGACCTCAAGCGTTACCAGGACTTCGTCAACGACAAGCTCTACGACCTGCTCCTGATCGGGCAGGCAAGGGCAAAGGCCAACGGCCGCGACATCATCCAGACCTGGGACCTGCCCATCACCAAGGGCCTGCAGGAGAGCATTCACGCCTTCCGTAGCATCGACGCCGAGATCGAACTCCGCCCGATCCTGAAGTACATGGCGGCACGGCCGCCGCTCGAGACCGCGCTGAGCGAGCGGACCGAAGCCAGCCTCCCCGAAATCGTGGGGGGGCTCAGCGTAGCGCTCGCCCGCACGTTCAAGATCATCGACTCCCGGCTCCGGCGGCTGCATGGTGAGGAGTGGGACAAGGCGTTCAGCATCTTCGACCTGCTGGTGTAGCCGAAGGAGCGAACACGTAAGGAGATCACGACATGAGCGACCTGATCGTCATCGGTTACCCGGACGAAGTGGCCGCCTGCAACGCCTGGGAGGAACTGGTCAAGCTGGAGAAGGACTACCTCGTCGACCTGGAGGACGCGGCCATCATCCGGCGTGAGCAGAAAGGCAAGTTCCACGTCACCGCCCCAGCTCACCACACCATGGCCTGGGGAACGGTCAGCGGGCTCTTCTGGGGGACGCTGGTCGGCCTGCTGTTCCTGTTCCCGCTCGCCCCGGTTCCCGGCGTCGCCGGGGGGCTGATGGGGCGGCGATCGGCACCGTGAGCCGTCGCCCGCCGCATCACATGTTGTGCATGCGCTGATATCGGCGGGTGTCGTCCATATTCAGCAGTGTGAGAACACAGCCTTGATGGCCAGGGAAGGGCGCGGCCGGCGCTGGCTGAGGCTGCCTTCCATCCCGGGGCGGCGGGCTCGTCTTCGCGCCAGTGCGGGTGCAGCCCGCCGAGGAGGCCATCGAGGATCTCGGCCGCCAGCTGGCAACCCTGCTGGACGAGATGGCCGGCGACCTGGAAGCCGGCTCCGCCATGACCACCGCCGGCCAGCGGCTCTCCCGGGCGCGCGCGATCGGCGGCCAGAACTCTTCCGGCGGAGCCAGTGGGGCGCCGCTGATGGCATGCCCCCGGGCGGGCTCGCGGCTCGCCGGTAGACCAGCAGCCCCTGCGGGCGCTTGCCCTGCCTGAAGCTGGATCCGGCGGTAGCCACCTCGCCGTCAACGGATAGCCAGATCGGGGCGCCGTGCGCCGAGGAGATGTCGACCGCCCTGGCCTGCCAGGCGTGGTAGACGCGGCACCTGCCGAGCGTCCCGGTGATGACGGCGGCGACAAGGCGCGACCTGGCTAGCGGCCCGGCCTCGATCACGCGGATGTCGAGATAGCCGTCGAAGAGGTCGGGACGGTAGGCCGGCGCCGTCCCCACCGGCTCATACCGGCAGTTGCCCGCGAAATACAGCCATAGCCGCCGGTGCTGACCGTTCAGGATCAGCTCATGGGGGCGGCCACGCCGCAACACCCGCACCAGGGCGACGACGACGGCCAGCCGCCTGCCTAGCGCGTTCTCGAGCTGCTGCCTGGCGTGCACCAGGTCGACATACACCCCCGTGCTCGAGGTGTTGATGAAAGGCCGCTCCCCGGCGAAAGCGACGTCCACCATGACGGCCTCGCCGGCCCGGAGCGCGGTCAGTGCGTCCTCGACGGACCATACGCCCAGGTCGGCGGCGAAATGGTTGAACGTGCCGACCGGGATCACCAGCAGCGGCACGCCCGCCTCCAGCGCAACGGACGAGGCCGCGTTGATGGTGCCGTCACCACCAGCCACCCCCAGGATCTGCGCCTTGGCGGCGGCCAGGCGTAGCTGGCAGGCCAGGTCCTGGCCGGCGTTCACCTCCATGATCGTGGCCTGCGGGAGCTCGGCCCGCAGCCGGCTGGCCAGCCCGGGCGATGCCGTCCCGGCCGATGTGTTGACCACCAGGGCGAGGCCTTTGCCCGCTGGCGCAACGGGGGCCGCCTGCGGGGGCCTGACCGCGGCCGCTGGGAACGGGGGGCGCCGCGGCCACCAGCGCAGCGTCATCGCCCCGGCCGCGGCGCCGATCGCGAACCCGGCGAGCACATCGGGCCGGCGATGCGCTCCGGTCGTCACCTGGGACGCTTCCCCGGCGGCGGCCAGCACGATGGCGGGCACGGCGAGGCCCGGCTTCTCCAGCGCCACCCCAGTCGCGAAGGCAGCCGCGGAAGCCGCGCGAGCGGATGGGATCAAGGTGATCTTGGAAGCCCGCAAGCCCTTGCCCACGATGGTGGCGGCCGCGCCCGCGGCCGCCACGCCGCCCATCCCCCGCCAGGCAGCTCTCCGCGCCCACCTGTCCCCGGTCAGCCACAGCCCGGCCGCCAGCCCGGTCCATAGCATGCCGTGGCCGGCCAGCCGGCCCAGCCCGGCCGGGATCAGGCCAGGCAGCCGGGAACCGTTCCCAGCCATGTGCCGGGTGGCTGCGTGGTCAAGAGCCTCGATGGTGTTGCTCACGACTGAGCGGGCATGACTCGCTGGCCTTCCTGACGTCTCCGCTGTGGCCAGGGCCGGGGGCCGAAGGTGCGGCCGTTCCGTTGCCAAGCCGGGCGGCGCCACGGCCGGCTCGCCTGCCTGGCCACATTTATCCAGCCAAGGTTCGCCGGTTCACCGGGCTCGCACATCGTCAGATCGTTTAG
>Ga0335078_10005415_pt1 | contig 18872 bp, 18 predicted proteins | sample Lox_Sample_32_FD_206711 | JGI IMG/M metagenome (GOLD analysis project Ga0335078, IMG submission 206711) | Soil microbial communities from Loxahatchee National Wildlife Refuge, Florida, United States - Lox_Sample_3.2 | ecosystem: Environmental > Terrestrial > Soil > Wetlands | place: USA... | reverse complement strand
GATTGCATGCGCGCGGCCCCGTTGGGGTCGAGCAGCTAACAAGCTTCAAATACCGCATCCATGGCAGCGGACAGACGCGACCATAATTTTCGTCTCCTCCGGCGCGACTTGTCGCGAATGGCGGTCGGCGAATGAAACACGGGGAGGGGGTTGTTTCTGGCGGCCATGAACCGTGAGTTTCCGCTTCCGCGCGCGGCTGCCTCTGTCCCCTCACCCGCAAACGGGCGATGGTCGGAAATGGCCAGAACCCGCGTAATCCTGCCGCCGAACGCTCCCGGTATGCGCATCGGGCTTTTCGGCGGCACATTTGATCCGGCGCACGCGGCGCATCGCGCGGCTTGCCTGCTTGCGATGAAGCGGATCGGTCTCGATCGCGTGTGGTGGCTGGTGACTCCCGGCAATCCCTTGAAAGACACCAGTGGTCTCGCACCGCTCGCCAAACGAGTAGCGGCCGCTCGAGCGCTCGCGCACGATCCGCGTATCGACGTCACCGATCTCGAATACCAATTGGGCACCCACTACACTTATGAGACGGTGGCTTATCTGGTCCGGCGATGTCCGCGTGTGCGCTTTGTCTGGATCATGGGCGCCGACAATCTCCGCAGCTTCCATCGTTGGCAGCGATGGCGCGGCATTGCGGCGCTGGTGCCGATTGCTGTCGTCGACCGTCTGGGACCGAGCCTCTACGCCAGGGCAGGCGTCGCCAGTCAGGCGCTGGCGTGGGCTCGCATCCCGGAGCCGGCGGCAAGGACGCTGCCGGAACGAACGCCGCCGGCGTGGATTTATCTGCATGGTCTCAAATCGCCGTTGTCCTCGACGGCCCTACGGGCGGCACGGGCCTTGCACGACCGGTGAGTGAATGGCTGCCTGCAAGCGAAACTGTTGCAATTGCGTGACTTAAGAGAGTTGAAACTGTTAACCCGGCGTGCCTATCTTAGGTCGTGGCCTCGGAATCGATGGCCGGGGCCGAAAAGGAGCGAAAGGATAAGGACCCCTGTCCACAGCTGTAACTCTTCGGGCCGAACGTCGCGCGCCCGAGCCGGTCTCCAGAATGCGTCCTGACGCCGAGGAGATCCTTCGTTTAGTCCTCGTCCGCCTCGACGATATGAAGGCGGAGGACACCCTCACCATAGACCTTCGGGACAAATCGTCGATCGGCGACTACATGGTCGTAGCCTCCGGCCGGTCGCAGCGCCATGTCGGCTCAGTCGCCGACCGGGTCGTCGAGGACCTGCATAAAGTTGGCATTGCCGCCCGCGTGGAAGGTGTTCCGCATTGCGATTGGGTGGTTATCGATGCCGGCGATGTGATCGTCCACGTCTTTCGCCCCGAGGTTCGCGCTTTCTACAACATCGAAAAGATGTGGTTGGCGAGCAGGCCGGCGCAGCGCGCGAGCTAACCCGCTCGCGTCAGTGAGGGCGATTTGGTGTTGGCTCGAAAACGGGCCATGGTGCTGTGCGCCTTCGCTTTTCGCGTGTCACATTATGCGCTTGCTTGTCGCCGCTGTCGGCCGCCTGAAACAAGGACCCGAGCGCGAGCTCGCAACCTCCTATTGCAAGCGTGCGACGGCGACCGGCCGCCCGCTCGGCTGGCGGACCATCGAGATCATCGAAATCCGCGAAAGCCGCGCCCAAGATGCCGAGCGGCGATGCACCGAGGAATCGATCGCACTCGCCAACGTCATTCCGGAGGGCGCAATCGTGGTCACTCTCGACCAGCGCGGCGAAAGTCTCGATAGCCCGGCGCTTGCGGCGCTGCTGCGAGAGTGGCGGGCGGAGGACCGAGCGGCCGTGTGCTTCATCGTCGGTGGGGCCGACGGCGTCGCGCCAAGTCTCGTTGAGCGCGCGAGGGTTCGCCTCGCCTTTGGCGCCGCCACCTGGCCGCATCAGCTGGTGCGCATCATGTTGCTTGAGCAGCTTTACCGCGCCGGCACGATCCTCGCCGGCCACCCCTATCACCGGGCATAGGATTAACGATCCTGCGGACCTGAATTCTTCTTAATCTCGCCTCACCGATTTGTGACGAGTTGATCTGGCCTTGCGTCTTATTCCGGTCGTTTCGCACCTGCTTTGTCTGATGTTTGTGATTATCTTGCGTTCCAGAACGTGGCGCCTACTCTTGGACAACATGATTCTCCGCCGATCGCATCGGATGGATCCGCGCTTTGCGCTCGGATGGGCCTTGGCTTTGGCGTTGCCGCTTAGCTCTCATTCTGGTGCGCTTGCCCAAACGGCGCCAAGCGAAACGATACCGCCCGCCGGCGCAGTCCAAGCGCCTATCCCTCAGGCTCCGGTGCCATTTCTTCCAGCTGCACCAGCTGCCGCGCCGCCAGCGACGGATGCGGACGCTCTCAAACAGCACGATCAGGAGCTCGATGCCGCGCGCGCGCAAGAGCGCGAGTCGGCGGAGAGCCAGGCCAAATTGCGGCGTGAAATCGACGCGCTTGGTGACGATCGGCGCGCACTCAACCAGCAACTCATCGACACTGCCGCACGCGTGCGCGCGGTCGAGGCCAGCATCGAAGCGACCCGAACGCGCCTGAAGCCGCTCGACGAGCAGCAAGTTTTTATTCGTAAATCGCTCGACGAGCGTCGCGCTGTGATCGTCGAAATCCTCGCAGTGCTGCAACGGGTAGGGCATCAGCCGCCGCCAGCACTTCTGGTGCAGCCGGAAGATGCGCTGCAAGCGGTGCGTACCGCGATCACGCTTGGCGCCATGGTGCCGGACATGCGGTTACAGGCCGACGCACTTTCTGGCGATCTCGCCGACCTCGTGCGGATACGCAAGACCATCGTCAGCGAGAATGAGCACCTGTCGCGCGATCTCGATTTGCTTGGGCGCGAGCAGCTGCGGTTGAACGTCCTGATCGACGAGCGGCAAAACAAGCAAACGGCGACCGAGCAGAAGCTCGATGCCGAGCGGACGCGGGCCGCCGACCTGGCCCATCAGGTCGACACCCTTAAGGAACTCATCGCCAAGCTCGAATCGGGCCTCAATTCGGCAGCCCGCACGGCGCACGCCGAGGCGCGTTCGATCGAGGAAGACGCAACACGTCCTGATCTTTCCGCGCTCAAGGACCCCGGCCGCCTTTCGCCGGCGGTCGCCTTCGCGGCGATGCGCGGACACCTGCGGCTGCCTGTTAACGGCGTGAAAATCCGGGAATTTGGCGCTTCCGACGCCCTCGGTGGAACGCAAAAGGGCATAACGATCGGCACCCATGCCGGCGCGCAGATCACCGCTCCCTGCGACGGCTGGGTAGTTTACGCCGGCACGTTTCGGAGCTATGGGCAACTCTTGATCCTGAATGCCGGTGGCGGGTATCATGTGCTACTAGCGGGGATGGAGCGGATTTCCGTCGATCTCGGCCAGTTTGTGCTGACCGGTGAACCCGTAGCGGTGATGGGCGGCGGATCGCAGGTATCCGCGGCCGCGGCGACCAAGTCCAAGCAGCCTGTGCTTTATGTGGAGTTCCGCAAAGACGGTGCTCCCATTGATCCAAGCCCATGGTGGGCAACAAACGAAGGTGAAAAGGTTCGCGGATGATGCGCAAAACTTCTCTCATTTTCCTTGGCGCGGTCGCAGGTGCCGGTCTAACGCTCTTGGCGACACAGCCACACATCGCGTTCGTTGGGGCGAGCGCCAAGGCCGCCTCGTCGGACACCTACCGGCAGCTCAACCTGTTCGGCGACGTGTTCGAGCGCGTCCGCGCCGACTACGTCGAGAAACCCGACGACAGCAAACTCGTCGAATCGGCGATCAACGGCATGCTCGCCGGGCTCGATCCGCATTCGAGTTACATGGATCCGAAAAGCTTCCGCGACATGCAGGTGCAGACCCGCGGCGAATTCGGCGGCCTCGGCATCGAGGTCACCATGGAAGACGGGCTGGTGAAAGTGGTCGCCCCGATCGATGACACTCCGGCGGCCAAGGCCGGCGTCATGGCCAATGACATCATCACCAAGCTCGACGATGAGCAGGTGCAAGGCCTGACGCTCAATCAGGCGGTCGAAAAAATGCGCGGCCCGGTGAACACCAAGATCAAGCTCACTATCATGCGCAAAGGGCAGGATAAGCCAATCGACGTATCAATCGTGCGCGATGTGATCCGCGTCAAATCAGTGCGCTCGCACAACGAAGGTGACGACGTCGGTTACATCCGAATCACCCAGTTCAACGAGCAGACGACCGATGGTCTGAAGAAGGCGATCAGCGATCTCAATTCGCAGCTCGGCTCCGACAAGATCAAAGGCTACATCGTCGATCTGCGCAACAATCCGGGCGGCCTGCTCGATCAGGCGATCTCGGTATCGGATGCGTTCCTCGACAAGGGTGAAATCGTCTCTACCCGCGGCCGTAACGCCGAGGAAACCCAGCGCTTCAATGCCCGGCCGGGTGATCTGACCAAGGGCAAACCGGTGATCGTGCTGATCAACGGCGGCTCAGCTTCGGCGTCAGAAATCGTCGCCGGCGCACTGCAGGACCACAAGCGCGCGACGCTCGTCGGCACGCGCTCGTTCGGCAAGGGTTCGGTGCAGACCATCATTCCGCTCGGCGCGGGCAATGGCGCGCTGCGGCTGACCACCGCGCGTTACTTCACGCCCTCCGGCCGCTCGATCCAGGCTAAAGGCATCACTCCCGACATCGAGGTGCTGCAGGACGTGCCGGAAGACTTGAAAGCGCGGACCGACACCAAAGGCGAAGCATCGCTTCGCGGTCACCTCAAGGCCGAGGGGCATGAAGAGTCGGGCTCGCAATCCTACGTGCCACCGGATGAGAAGGACGACAAGGCGCTCAAGGAGGGGCTTGACCTCCTGCGCGGCGCGATCAGCGACGCGGCCTTCCCGCCGAACCCGAAAGCCGCCGTTCCCAACTAAAGGTACGGCTTTTGATCCAACAAAGCGGGGCGGCCACAGGCCGCCCCGTTTTTTTGTTTGCTGGTTCCAAGGCGGGCCCGGATGCGATGCCGGCCGCCCGGCCCCTACGGGGCGTTTTGGCTGCCGTGATAGACTGCGGCAATGATTCGCCGGGATACGATTAGCCGGACCAAGCCATGACGGCCGATGATCTGAGCGCGCCGCTCGGCCAGCAGCCGACAGAGCGCCGGCGCAAGTTGCCCATCTCGCTCTCTCAGGTCATTGCGGCTGCGCTGTTGCTTTTCCTCGGTGTGTTCACGGTGTGGGCGATCGTCGGCGATAGTCCGTTCGGTGGCGAGCCGGTAGTCGCCGTGCCGATCGACCTGCACGCGATGACTGCGGCGAAGAAATCCGCGGCCACGCCGATGCCTGATGCTGCCCCTGGCGCTCAATCTCCTGTCCCGCACAACGATGCGGCCAACAGTCCATCGCTAGCATCGCCGACGCCGGGCCAGAAAAATGCGGCAGGCACCAAGACGGTCACCATCATCGACGGCAAGACGGGGGCCCGGCAGGAGATCGTCATTCCCGATGGTGGGAATGCGGGCAATTCGGCAAGCGCTCCCCAGCTTAATCAGAATTTGGTCGAAATGACGCCGCGCGGACCTATTCCAAAAATCGCGGCGGACGGCACGCGTCCATCGGAAGCGTTTGCCCGGCCGGTGAAACTGCTCCCGGGCAAGCCGGACGCGCCGCGCGTCGCGCTGATTATCAGCGGGCTCGGCGTGAGTGCGAGCGGCACCACAGAGGCGGTCACCAAGATGCCGGCGGCGGTGACGCTCGCATTCATGCCTTACGGTCCCGATGTCGCGCGCCTGGTTACGCAGGCGCGAGGGGAGGGCCACGAGATTCTGTTGCAAGTACCGTTGGAACCGTTCGGCTATCCGGAGAACGATTCCGGTCCGCAGACGCTGCTCACCTCGCTGACACCGGAACAAAACCTTGAACGGCTGCACTGGCTGATGAGCCGGATGCAGGGCTATGTCGGGATTATCGGCGCCATGGGCGCGCGGTTCACGGCCTCGGAGCAGTCATTCGCTCCGGTCATGCGCGAAATCGCCAAGCGCGGGCTGATCTTTGTCGACGATGGCGCCAATGCAAGGAGCGTTGCCGGCCGCATCGCTGGCGGCAGCAGTTTGGCGTTTGCCAAAGCTGACATCGTTCTCGATGCGGTGCCGACGCCTGGCGAAATCGATCACGCCCTCGGCCGTCTGGAAATGGCGGCGCGCGAGCACGCGTTTGCGGTCGGAATAGCGTCCGCGCTGCCGGTATCGATCGAGCACATCGCGAAATGGGCGAGGGAGGCCGAAAGCCGCGGCTTGCTGCTGGTGCCGATCACAGCCGTCGCCGCCAAGGCCAAGCAGAGTTAGCAGACAGTGCGAATAGCGAAGCGGCGAAATTGCGAATAGATTGCAGCCGGTCGGCTTCGGCTATTCGCCACTCATCACGCGTATCCCCCATTTCGCTCATGACTTCATTCGAAGCTCTCCCCTATCGGCCCTGCGCCGGCTTGATGGTGCTCAATCGAGCCGGGCTCGCCTTTATCGGCCGCCGCATCGGCGGCCCCGAGCACGTCGACAACACCCATGTCTGGCAGCTGCCGCAGGGGGGCATCGATCCGGGTGAGGACCCGTGGCCGGCGGCACTGCGTGAACTGCGCGAGGAAACCAACATCAGCTCGGTCGAACGGCTCGGCGAAATCGCGGAATGGCTCAACTACGACATTCCGCCCGAGATCGCCGGTTTTGCCTGGAGCGGCAAATACCGCGGCCAGACCCAGAAATGGTTCGCGCTGCGGTTTACCGGTGCGGACAGCGAGATCGACGTTGCACATCCCGCTGGCGGCCACGCGCCGGAATTCGTGGAATGGCGCTGGGAGAAGCTCCCGAACCTCCCGGCTCTTGTCGTGCCGTTCAAGCGCGATGTCTACGAGCGGGTGGTCACGGAATTTTTGAAGTTTACGTGAGTACTTTGTTTGCAGTAAGGCGGCGAGCTTGGCGCTGAGTAAGATCGCGGCAAATGCTGCGTTACTGCGCCAACGCCGCCTGTAACGCCTTCATCTGTTCGAGATGACGGCCGAGCTTGTCGCGCTCGCCTTGGTCGGTGGTGGCGGCGATATCCTCCTCGGCATTTTTTATTTCGGTGGCGAGCAAAGCGAGATCGAAGCTCTCACGCGCGCCGGCGCGGTCGGCGAGTACGGTCAATCCGGCGGGACCGACTTCCGCAAAACCGCCGGTGATCACCACCGGCTCGCGCGCGCCGCCGCGGAAGATCGTCACGATCCCGGGCCGCAATGTCGTGACCATTGGCGCGTGGCCGGCGAAAATGCCCATGTCGCCTTCGGACCCGGGCAAATCCACCTGATCGACGTCGCCGGAGAACAGCACATTCTCCGGCGAGACGAACTCGAAATGAAGCGCAGCCATGCGTTACGCCTCGGCCGCGAGCTTCTTGCCCTTGTCGACCGCCTCCTCGATCGTCCCAACCATGTAGAACGCGGCTTCGGGCAGATGGTCGTACTTGCCTTCGACAAGGCCTTTAAATCCTTTGATGGTGTCCTGGAGATCGACCAGCTTGCCGGGCGAGCCGGTAAAGACTTCGGCGACATGGAACGGTTGCGACAGGAAGCGCTCGATCTTGCGCGCCCGCGCCACCGTCAGCTTGTCCTCTTCCGACAACTCGTCCATGCCCAGGATGGCGATGATGTCCTGGAGCGCCTTGTAGCGCTGCAGCACCTGCTGCACCTGCCGGGCGACCGCATAATGTTCGTCGCCGACGATCAGCGGCGACAGCATGCGCGACGTCGAGTCGAGCGGATCGACCGCGGGATAAATGCCCTTCGCAGCGATGTCGCGCGACAGCACCGTGGTGGCGTCGAGATGCGCGAACGATGTCGCCGGCGCCGGGTCGGTGAGATCGTCGGCCGGCACGTAGATCGCCTGCACCGAAGTCACCGAACCTTTTGTGGTCGTGGTGATGCGCTCCTGCAGCGCGCCCATGTCGGTCGCGAGCGTCGGCTGATAACCGACCGCCGAAGGAATACGGCCGAGCAGCGCGGAGACTTCAGAACCGGCTTGGGTGAACCGGAAGATGTTGTCGACGAAGAACAGCACGTCCTGACCCTGATCGCGGAAATGCTCTGCGACGGTTAGCCCGGAAAGGCCGACGCGCAAGCGGGCGCCCGGCGGCTCGTTCATCTGCCCGTACACCAGTGCGCATTTGGAGCCTTCGACCGATCCCTTGTGCGGATCCTTGTTGACGCCCGACTCGATCATCTCGTGATAGAGATCGTTGCCTTCGCGGGTGCGCTCGCCGACGCCGGCGAAAACCGAATAGCCACCGTGCGCCTTGGCGACATTGTTGATCAGCTCCATGATCAGCACAGTCTTGCCAACGCCGGCGCCACCAAACAGTCCGATCTTTCCGCCTTTGGCATAGGGCGCGAGCAGATCGACGACCTTGATGCCGGTAACCAGGATTGCAGCTTCCGTTGATTGGTCAGTGTAGTCCGGCGCGGGTTGATGGATCGCGCGCTTGCCTTCGGCTTTGACCGGACCGGCTTCATCCACCGGATCGCCGATCACATTGATGATGCGTCCGAGCAGGCCCGCACCGACCGGCACCGAAATCGGCGCGCCGGTGTCACGCACCTCCTGACCGCGCACCAGCCCTTCGCTGGTGTCCATTGCGACCGTGCGCACGGTGTTCTCGCCGAGCTGCTGCGCCACTTCGAGCACCAGCCGATTACCCTGGTTGGTGGTTTCGAGCGCGTTCAAGATCGGCGGCAGATCGCCTTCGAAATGCACGTCGACGACCGCGCCGATGACCTGGGTGATATGTCCAACTAAGTTCGCCATCATGGCCCTCTTGAGTGATTACAGCGCCTCAGCGCCGGAGATGATCTCGATCAGCTCCTTCGTGATCATCGCCTGGCGCGTGCGGTTGTAAGTGAGTGTCTGCCGGCGGATCATGTCGCCGGCGTTACGGGTCGCATTGTCCATTGCGGACATCTGCGCGCCGTAGAACGATGCTGAGTTTTCCAGGAGCGCGCGGAAAATCTGCACCGCGAGGTTGCGCGGCAGAAGGTCGTGCAGAATATCCTCGGCCTCGGGTTCAAATTCGTAGGCGGCTCCGCCAAGCGCGTCGGTCGCGGTCGAGTCAAACACCGGCGGGATGATCTGCTGCGCGGTCGGAATTTGCGCAATCACCGAGCGAAAACGCGAGAAGAACAAGGTGCAGACGTCAAATTCGAAATTATTGAAACGCGCGATGACCTTTTCCGCGATCATCTGAGCGTTTTCGAACCGCAGCGTCCGCACCGCGCGCAAATCGACCATTTCGACAATCTGGTCGGCATAGAGCCGGCGCAGCTGGTCGTAACCCTTGCGGCCGACACAGAAGAATTTGACCTCCTTGCCTTCGCGCATCAGCGCGCTGGCACGTTCGCGGGCAAGGCGCACGATGGCGGTGTTGAACGGTCCGCACAGGCCACGCTCGGCAGTGCAAACCAGAAGAAGATGCCGGTCGCTGCCGCCCGTACCGCGCAACAGCCGCGGCGCGTTTTCTGAACCGGCTACCGAAGCGGCAATATTGCCGAGCACCTTGTCCATTTGCGTTGCATAAGGCCGCGCCGCCTCGGCGGCCGCTTGCGCCCGGCGCAGCTTCGACGCCGCGACCATCTGCATGGCCTTGGTGATCTTCTGCGTCGCCTTGGTGGCGGCGATACGGTTGCGCAGGTCTTTGAGCGAAGCCATGGGAGTTCGGTCAGGTCCCGCTCAGGCCACGAACGTTTTGGCGAAGCTCTCGATCACCGCTTTCAGTTTCCCGGCCGTCGCGTCGTCGAGATCGTTGGACGTGCGGATGGTGTTAAGGATTTCAGGATGCTGCTGGCGCAGCACGCCGAGCAATCCATCCTCGAACGCGCGGATGCGCGGCACCGGCAGCGGATCGAGATAGCCATTGACGCCGGCATAGATCACACAGACCTGCTCTTCCATCTTGAGCGGCGAGAATTGCGGCTGCTTCAGCAATTCGGTGAGCCGCGAGCCGCGATTGAGCAGGCGCTGTGTGGTGGCGTCGAGATCGGAGCCGAACTGCGCGAACGCCGCCATCTCGCGGTACTGCGCCAGCTCCCCCTTGATGCGGCCGGCGACTTTCTTCATCGCCTTAGTCTGGGCGGCCGAGCCGACCCGCGACACCGAGAGACCGACGTTCACCGCCGGGCGGATGCCCTGATAGAACAAATCGGTTTCAAGGAAGATTTGCCCGTCAGTGATCGAGATGACGTTGGTCGGAATGTAGGCCGACACGTCGTTCGCCTGGGTTTCTATGACCGGCAACGCGGTCAGCGAGCCAGCCTTGTGTTCATCGTTCATTTTCGCGGCGCGCTCGAGGAGCCGCGAGTGGAGATAGAACACATCGCCCGGATAGGCTTCGCGGCCCGGCGGGCGGCGCAGCAAGAGCGACATCTGGCGATAGGCGACGGCCTGCTTGGAGAGGTCGTCGTAAATGATGACCGCGTGCATGCCGTTGTCGCGGAAGTATTCGCCCATGGCGCAGCCGGAAAACGGCGCCAGAAACTGCATCGGCGCCGGATCGGAGGCGGTCGCCGCGATCACGATCGAATAATCGAGCGCACCCTGCTCCTCCAGAACCTTGACGAATTGCGCCACGGTCGAACGCTTCTGCCCGACCGCGACATAGACGCAATAAAGTTTGATCTTTTCGTCGTTTCCCGCATTGAGCGGCTTCTGGTTCAGGATGGTGTCGAGCGCGATCGCGGTCTTGCCGGTCTGGCGGTCGCCGATGATCAGCTCGCGCTGGCCGCGGCCGATCGGGATCAGCGCATCGATCGCCTTGAGGCCGGTCGCCATCGGCTCGTGCACCGATTTGCGCGGAATGATGCCCGGCGCCTTGACGTCGACGCGCGCCTTGCGATCCGCCTTGATCGGCCCTTTGCCGTCGATCGGCTCGCCGAGCGCATCGACGACGCGGCCAAGGAGGCCCTTGCCGACCGGCACCTCGACGATGGCGCGCGTGCGCTTGACGGTCTGGCCTTCCTTGATCTCGCGGTCGGTGCCGAAGATCACGATGCCGACATTGTCGCCTTCGAGGTTGAGCGCCATGCCTTTGACGCCGCTTTCGAACTCGACCATCTCACCGGCCTGCACGTTGTCGAGGCCAAAGACGCGCGCGATGCCGTCGCCGACGGAGAGTACCTGGCCGACTTCGGAAACTTCGGCTTCCTGGCCGAAATTCTTGATCTGCTCTTTGAGGATGGCGGAGATTTCCGCAGCGCGGATATCCATTAGCGGGCCTCTTTCATCGCGTGTCTGATTGAATTGAGTTTGGTGCGCAGGGAGCTGTCGACCATGCGGCTGCCGAGCTTGACCACGAGCCCGCCAATGATGGCAGGATCGACTTTGATGTGCAGATCGACATCCTTGCCGCTGACGGCTTTGAGCGCAGCGCGCAACGCGGCGACGTGATCATCCTTGAGCTGTTCGGCCACCGTGACCTCGGCCGTGGCCTCGCCTTTATGCCGGGCGACGAGTTCGCGGTAGGCTCGGATCATATCGCGCGCCGCGAACAAACGACGATTGGTCGTCACCAGCTTGAGGAAACGCGCCGCCAGACCGCCGATCCCGGCACGATCCAGCACCGCGGATAGCGCCTGCAATTGTTCGTCGGCGGAAAACACCGGGCTGCGCACCAGCCGCGCGAGGTCGGGACTCCCCGCGACCAGCGCGTCGAAGCGGTCCAGATCCGCCTTGACCGTGTCAATGGCTCCCGAATCCTGGGCGAGTTCGAACAAAGCGAGCGCGTAGCGGTTTGCAACGCCGGTGCCTGCAAACGGCGCGTTCGCGAACTGGCCCGCGTCGGTCGGGATGATGGGTGCTTCGCCTGCCAAAGTTGGTGCTCGCCTTAAGTCGCGTGCCGCGGTTTCGGGTTTCTTTGGAGCTTTTCCGCAAGACTCACAACCGGCGGAAACCGCCGGCGCAAGCCCCTATGCAAGTCCTTGTTTAAGCCCTTGGGAATAAAGCGGGACTTGGAAATCCGGCGACGCTGCGGAAGGCTCCGCGCGCGCCCCACGAAAATCGCGCGTTTGCTAACATAGAGCGCCATGCGGTGCAACATGACTGACTCTCCGCGCTCTTCAGCCTGCCCCGCAAAGCGGGGAAGGGGGACCGCGTGTTAGCGCGGTGGAAGGGGCGTGGGCGGCGAGGCAAATCTCTTGGTCGCACGCCCCTCCCCACTGCGAGGGGGCGGATAAGCGGACGCGTTCCCGCGACGCGATCTGCGCCCGAGCTATGTCAAAGGGCGAGTGGGGAATGGCGAGTGGCGAATGGAAGAAACCTTGGCAGATCCCGGATATCGCCTTCGCTCACCCAGGCTACAATGGCCTAAGCAGCCCGCGCCGCGTGGGCGCGGATCACTTCAAGGAACAAATTGCCGTATTGCTTGAGCTTCGCAGCGCCGACGCCGTGGACGGCACTCATTTCGCTTGCGTTTGCTGGTTTGAGCCGGACCATGTCGATCAGCGTCTTGTCGGCGAACACGACGTAAGCGGCGACCTGCTGCTGCCTCGCGAGCTCTGAACGGCGTTTGCGCAGCGCCTCGAACAGGGCCGTGTCGCCTTCGGCTCCGTCGGCCAGCGCCGCGGCATTTGCTGCCGAGCGCGCGGCTTTTTTGGTCGCGGGCTTGAGCGTGTCCTTGCGCAGTGTGACCTTCTCGGCGCCCCGGAGCACGCGCCAGCCGGAATCGGTGACGGTCCAGCCGCCGTAGCCATTGAGGTCGAGCGCCACGATGCCGGCGCCGTGGAGCTGGCGGAAAATCCCACGCCATTCCGGCTTGCCGTACTCCTTGCCGACGCCGAAAGTCGAGAGGATGTCGTGGCCGAATTTCTCGACCGCCTCGGTGTTCTGGCCCATCAGCACATTGGTGAGATGTTCGGTGCCGAAGCGCTCGCCGGTGCGCACGATGGCGGAGAGTGCTTTTTGCGCCGCGATGGTGCCGTCAATGACCTCGGCACCATCGCAGCAGAAATCGCAATTGGCACAGGGCTCGATCGTCTCGCCGAAATAGGTGAGCAAGGTCTGGCGGCGACAGCGCGGCGACTCGCACAATGACACCAGCGCGTTGAGCCGTTGGCGGTCGATGCGCTTTTGTTCGTCGGAGGCTTCGCTTTCGTCGATCTGCAGGCGGCGAAGCCGGATGTCGCCCATGCCGTAGAGCATAAGCGTGTCGGCCGCGAGCCCGTCGCGGCCGGCGCGTCCGATCTCCTGGTAATAGCTCTCGATGTTGGATGGCATGTCGGCGTGAAGGACGAAGCGGATATCCGGCTTGTCGATGCCCATGCCGAACGCCACGGTGGCGACCATGACGATTCCGTCGTCCTGCAGAAACGTGTCCTGGTTCCGCGAACGCTCCATGGAATCCATGCCGGCGTGATAGGCCAGCGCTGTTGCGCCGCTGCCGCGCAACGCTTCGGCCAGCTCCTCGGTCTTGCGCCGGGAGGCGCAATAGACGATGCCGCTCTGGCCCGCGTGCGCGCCGATGAAGTCGGTGATCTGCTTGCGCCCGCCCGCCTTGGCCTGCATCGCCAGCCGCAAATTCGGCCGGTCGAAGCCGTGCACGAACACCGCCGGCGGACGGCTGAACAGCTTGTCGAGAATATCGGTGCGTGTGCCGGCATCCGCAGTAGCCGTGAACGCGACCGTCTGCACATCGCCAAGCTCCGCCTGCACCGCGCCGAGCGCCGCGTATTCGGGGCGGAAGTCGTGGCCCCATTGCGAGATGCAATGCGCCTCGTCGACCGCGAGCAGCCCGACCTTGGCGCGCTTGAGAAGATCGAGCGTCTCGGCTTTTACCAATCGCTCCGGCGCGATGTAGAGAAGACGCAGCTCGCCGCGCGCGATCTGGTCGCGGGTCGCCCAATTGTCGGCGGCATCGTTGGCGGAGTTGAGCGCCGCGGCCGCAATGCCGTAGCCGCGAAGTTGCGCCACCTGATTGCGCATCAGCGCGATTAGCGGCGACACCACAACAGTGAGGTCGTCGCGCAGCAGCGCCGGTAGCTGGTAGCACAACGATTTGCCGCTGCCGGTCGGCATGACCGCGAGCACATCATGGCCGCCGAGGATCGAGGCGACGATGTCTTCCTGCCCGGGCCGGAAGGCTTCGAAGCCGAATGTGGTGCGGAGGATCCGCTCCGCCGCGGCGAGGTCAGGCATGTGTCAGCGTCCAGCGGCGTGTTCTATCTTTGTTCTTGGGGCGCGGCAAGAGTTGCGCGCGGCAAGGGCTATGGCAAGCGTGCCATGCAAAGAAAGCCCTGACGTGCCGCTTCTTTTTGCAGCATGGTGCTGCTTCGAAAAGCTGCCGTCCCGAGCCCCCATCACCTGATGCTGCAAGCCGTCAATCACGCCGCCGGCCCGTCGGTCGGCCGCCTCGTCAGGCTCTTGAGCTTGATGTGGCTCGCCGGCGTCGCCATGCGCATGACGCTGTTGGTGGTGCCGCCGGTGATTCCGCTGGTGCATGAACAGCTGCATATGTCGGAGACCCAGATCGGCCTGTTGATCGGGCTGCCGCTGGCGATGTTCGCCATTGCGGCCGTGCCGGGATCGCTCCTGATCGCGCGCATTGGCGCCAAGCCGGCGCTCATTCTCGGCATGTTCATCGCGGCGCTCGCAGGGGGCGCGCGTGGCGCCGCGATCGATGTGTGGACGCTTTACGCCGCCTCGATCGTGACTGGCTTCGGCATCGCGATCATGCAGCCGGGCATGCCGACACTGGTGCGCAATTGGCTGCCGGGCCGCGTTGGACTTGGCACGGTCGCCTACTCGAACGGTATGGTGGTCGGGGCAACCCTGCCGCCGATCCTGACGCTGCCACTGGTTTTGCCCTGGGTTGGCGGCTCCTGGCGGCTTGACTTTGTGGTGTGGGCGGTGCCGGCCGTTGTCATGGTGCTGGCGTTTTCGCTGCTCAGTCCGAAGGAGCAACCGCAGGCCGATGCAAAATTCACCGGAGGCGTCGGCACGCTCGGCCGGCTGTGGTGGCCGGACTGGAAAAATCCGCTGATCTGGCTGCTCGGCCTCACCTTCGGCTGCAACAACAGTCCGTTCTTCGGCGCCAATGCGTTTCTTGGCGATTACCTTGCGACCAAGCGGGAAACCGGCGTCCTTGGCCTCGCGCTCGCTTCGCTCAACGGGGCGCAAATCCTGGCGCTGGGTTTTTTGATCCTCATGGCCGATCGAATGCAGCGGAAAGCCTGGCCGTTCCTGTTGTTCGGCCCGGTCATGCTGGCGGGTTTTCTCGGACTTATTTTCCTGCCATCTCCTGTCGCCATTGTGGTCAGCACCGGGCTGATCGGCATCTCTACCGCGCTCACCATGACCCCTACGCTGGCGTTGCCGGCATTGTTGGTGGCACCGAGCGATGTGCCGCGCACGGCCGCCGGCATGTTCACCATCAGCTACACGTGCGCGATTATTATTCCGACTATTTGCGGCGCGTTGTGGGACGTGACCGGGAAGCCGTGGGCTGCCTTCGTGCCGTTGGCGCTGTGCGCGGTGGGGCTCACGGTGATCGGCTCGATCACCGCGCGCCATCGTCCGCCGGCCGAAACACTGACGAGCAGGCGGTGACTATGCGATGACGACGCCTCCGAAGACATCGCGATCAAAGAGCCTGGCGAAGCGGCGCGTGCTGCCAACCGACCGCTTTGCCTATTCGGCGATCGCCGAACGCTCGCCGCTCAAGCTGCCGGATGGCGCGCGTATGGCGGTATGGGTCGTCATCAATGTTGAAGAGTGGAACTTTACGCAGCCGATGCCGCGCACGGTGCTGACGCCGCCGGCCGGCGGCTCGCCAATGCCCGACGTGCCCAATTGGGCCTGGCACGAATACGGCAACCGGGTTGGCTTCTGGCGGTTCGTCGCGTTGTTCGATGAGTTCGAAATTCCGGCGGTTCTCGCCATCAATGGCTCGGCTATCGCCGCTTATCCGCCGATCGTGCGCGCGGCGGTCGAACGCAAGTGGGAGTTCATGGGTCACGGCTTCACCCAGCGCAACATGCAGAAGGTGAAGAACGAGCGCGAGGACATCCGCAAAGTCCGCGATGCGATCACAAAAGCCAGCGGCAAGCCGCCGCGCGGCTGGCTTGGCCCGGGCCTGACCGAAACCTGGCAGACGCCGGACCTCCTGGTCGAGGAAGGCTACGACTACGTCGCCGATTGGGTGCTCGACGATCAGCCGGTGTGGCTCAAGACCCGCACCAAACCGATTCTTAACGTGCCTTACACGCAGGAATGCAACGACGTCGCGATGATGCTGATCCAGCATCATTCGGCTTCCGAATATCGTGATCGTGCGCTCGACCAGTTCGAGCAGATTTACGCGGACTCTGGCCCTTCGGCGCGCATCATGGCGCTGTCGATTCATCCCTACATTATGGGCGTACCGCACCGGCTTAAGTATCTGCGCGCGGTTTTCGAAGTCATTCGCAGCAAAAGCGACGTGAAATTCTGGACCGGTGCGGAGATCGCCGACTGGTATCGCGCCGCGGGACCGAAAGCGCCGTGACCGTCACCGAGAAACAGGAGCTGCAAAAGTCCGGCTGGGCGGCGGATGTCCGCTCGCGGCTGATGCTCGTCACGCTCTGCCTGATCTGGGGAATGACGTGGCCGATGATGAAGATTTCGCTGACTGAAATTCCGCCATTGAGTATGCGCACCATGACAGCCGCGATCGGCGGCGTCAGTCTGTTTGCGATCTGTCTGTTCAAGCGCCGCAGCCTGCGTATCTCGACGACGCGGGATTGGCTGCATGTGTTTGTTGCTTCATTCTTCAACATCTCGGCGTTCAGTCTTTTCACTGCGTTCGCGCAAATTTTGGCCGCGACGTCGCGGGTCGCAATCCTCACCTACACCTTGCCGATCTGGACGCTGTTGCTGGCATGGCTGGTGCTTGGCGAACGTCCGAGCAAATTGCAGGGCTTCGCGATTGTGCTGTGCTGCATCGGCATCGCGATCCTCGTCGCGCCGTTGGCGACAACCGGCATTCCGCTTGGGCTGGCGCTGGCGGTCGGCGGCGGTTTTAGCTGGGCCGCAGGCACTGTTTATCTCAAATGGGCGCGCATCAACGGCGATCCGATGGGCGCCGCGGCCTGGCAACTCGCTATCGGATTCGTTGTGATTGCAGCCTGCCTTCTGATCTTCGACGGCCATCTCGATCTTAGCTCCGCCGGCTTGGGCGCCTGGTTGGCGCTTATCTTTGTCAGCGTGATGGGCAACGCGGTCGCCTACGCGATGTGGTTCGACATCGTGCCGGTGGTGCCGGCAGCGACCGCCGCACTCGGCATTCTCGGCATCCCGGTGCTCGGCGTTCTATCCACGGTCCTGATCGTCGGCGACCGGCTCACCCGTGCCGACATCATCGGCTTTGCATTTATTTTTGCGGCGTCGGCTTGTGTGCTGCTGTTCCCGCACACACCGGGCCGCGCTAGCTCTTGAGCCGTTGCGTTAATTCAGCAATGCGCGTCACCATGGCGTTGCTCGGATCGGTGAGCGCGTCGATGACGGTAAAGTGGTTGCCGGGATATTCCACGTAGCGGGTTTCCGCCTTCGCCTGCCGCCAGGTGTCGGCCATCGTGCGGCTCTGGCTCTTGAACGCGGCGCTTTCGAGATCGCCGACTGTCACGTCGAGCATGCGTCCGGATGGGACGGGCCACAACAGCGGCGAAAGCCGCTGCGCTTCTTCGGCCGAGAGTCGCAAATCCTGATTGAGGCTGAAGTTCACGAGCGGCCTGAGATCGAACACGCCCGAGATCGCAAAGCCGGCCGGCACCAGATCGGCCGGCGCCTTTGGATAAAGCGCCTGCCAGTCGGTTGCGACCGTGGCAGCGGCAAGATGGCCGCCGGCCGAATGCCCACATACCAGCATGGGCTTGCCGAACCTCGTCCACAAAAAAACGCTGGCGCGGCGAATTTGTTCGATGATGTCGCCGATGGTGACGATCGGGCAAAGATCATAGCCGATAACGGCGATAGCAATGCCGTGTTGGTTGAGGCCGCGCGCGACCTGGCTGGAAAACGAAGGGTCGAACGCCCGCCAGTAACCGCCGTGAATAAAGAGTGCGAGTGGGGCACCTTCGCCCGCTTTCGGCAGGAACAGATCGATGATCTGCCGCGGCGTATCACCGTAGGAAAGGCCAAGCTCGGCGCGGCCGGCCTTGAGCGTTTCAGCGCGATAAAGCTCGGCCTCGCGCGCCCAGCGCGCAAAAATCTCGTCGCAATCCGGCACGCTCGTGCGCGGACTATACTCGCTCTCCAGATCGGCGGCGGCCATCGGTATCTCCAGTCTGTTCGGCGCGCGACTTTGCGGCAAGGGCGTTGCGCGGGCAAGCCGCGCGACATAAGAAAAGGTCGTCCGCGTAGAAGGATGGCCCAATGAAAGTCGACGGCAAGCCGATGCGCACGATCTGGCTCGAGCCGGACGGCTGGTCGGTGGGCATCATCGATCAGACCGCGTTGCCGCATCGCTTTGTCACCGCGCGGCTGACAACGCTCGACGAGACTGCGCATGCGATCCGCGCCATGCTGATCCGCGGTGCGCCGCTGATCGGGGCGACCGCCGCTTACGGCATGGCTCTGGCGCTCCGCGCGGACGCGTCCGATGAAGCGCTTGAGCGTGCTTACGCCACGCTGCTGGCGACCCGGCCGACCGCGATCAATCTCAAATGGGCACTGGACGAGATGATGGCCGTGGTGCGCAACCGGCCGCGCGCCGAACGCACCGCGGCCGCCTATCGCCGCGCGGCCGAAATCAACGAGGAAGATATCGCGATCAACAATGGCATTGCCCGCAACGGTCTGCCGTTGATCGAGGCCATTGCCGCGAAGAAAAAGCCGGGTGAGCGGGTCAACGTGCTCACCCATTGCAACGCCGGCTGGCTCGCGGCCGTCG
>Ga0335078_10005414_pt1 | contig 18873 bp, 19 predicted proteins | sample Lox_Sample_32_FD_206711 | JGI IMG/M metagenome (GOLD analysis project Ga0335078, IMG submission 206711) | Soil microbial communities from Loxahatchee National Wildlife Refuge, Florida, United States - Lox_Sample_3.2 | ecosystem: Environmental > Terrestrial > Soil > Wetlands | place: USA... | reverse complement strand
ACAAACATCCAGCCATACTTCTACCATGCAGGCGCATCCCGTTCGCTACTACGGATCCGGCGAGCTGCACTTTATCACCGCCACCTGCCATCGCCGCCAACCATTCCTCGGCGGGGTGGCCCAGGCCTCGCCGCCTTTGCGAGACCTGGGATCAGACCAAAACTAAAGCCCCGGGAGTCATCCGGGGCCTGCGAGTGCCAATAGGCGGGTGGCCCAGGTCTCGCCGCTTTTGCGAGACCTGGGATCAGACCAAAACTAAAGCCCCGGTAGTCATCCGGGGCCTGCGAGTGCCAGTAGGTACGCCATCTATCAGGTTGAAATATAGCCGGACGGAGGCTCTGGGTCGAGAGCCGGACCACGTGGCCGACGAGGACTCTTGACCCATTCAGCTATTTCCCAAACCGGGAATACATTTTCTGCCCGCGACTGTCCCTCAGCTTTGCACCACTTCTGGTGCAATCCTCCAAATCTTGTCAAGCCCCCTCCACACCCCGATTTCTGCCTAACTTCCTGAAAGTACGCCGACTATAAAGTTGCCGGCAATGTCCCATTTACCCCCTCCGATTTGCTATTCTAGAAGTAGAGGGTTAGATAAGAGCAAGGCGCGGATCACTCCGCGCCTTTTCTATTTTCCGGCTAATCCTGAGCTACTAAGTCAGTACAAGGAGTTTCTTTGAAGAGACCAGGCGCCTTTATCCCGGCGGGCCATCTCGGCACCAAGCGCATGGGAGAGCTTGCCGAACTGGGCTTCATGTACCGCGCCGCCAGCTACGGCATCGGCGTGGCCAGGCCCTACGGCGATAGCTTTCCTTACGACTTCCTCACCCAGCACGGCAAGCGCGTGCTGCGCGTGCAGGTGAAGTCCTGCTTCAGCGCAGAGCGCCGGCGCTACGCTGGCTTTCCCATCATCGTGGCCTGCCACTGGGGACAAGGCAAGATGAACTACAGCGTTGACGACGTTGACTTTATCGCTGCAGGAACCTGTCCTGAGCGGAGCCGAAGGATCGCCAAGTATGACACCTGGTACCTGATTCCTATGGAATCACTCGGAACCCGGAAAAATATCCGCGTATATCCCGGAAAACAAAGGCCGAGATCGGGCGGGCAGTATGAACAGTACCGCGAGGTCTGGAACCTGCTCTTGGACGAGGTGTACGTAGAAAAACAACGCTACACCTCGAGGCAGCTTTGCCGGATGGCGAGCGTCGAATCGGCGCAACAGGAGAACACCTTAGTGAAATCAAAGGCCGCTCGGTCGCTGTTAAGTACCTGCGAAAAGCGGGGAGGTGCGCCGTCTAATAGATTGCAACGCCGAACCGGTTCACACGGGGCGGGCTTGTGTAGTTCTGGGTCGCAAGATTTCGAAGCACGATATCGTAGCGTTGGGTGCCGTTCCCTGCCTTCGTGGTAGCGGTGTACCCGCCCACAGAACCGGCGGCCTGAAGACGGCGATCACGATCGAAAAGTATCACAGGCATCCCGACCTGAATCCGGGCTATTTGGCCCTTCGAGATGCCATAATCCGGCCCAAGTCGGTTCGCCAAGATCGTGTAAAAATCCTTCTGATGCGACAACGGGTTGTTCTTGCTGCGCGGAGCAAGCAAATAAAGGGTGCTCATTGAATCACTTATCTCATTACCACCCTCGGGTTTGCAGCATGCTGGCTTCGTCCAGGGCGGCGACGGCCAGGCCTTTCATCGCTCCGGTGAGGTCTTCGCTCACTTCAAGCAACACTTTAGGATCGTTGTAATGCGTAGCAGCTTTCACAATCGCGCGAGCACGCTTCTCGGCTTCTTCCGGCGGCGCGAACTCGGTCGAGTTCTTCATGAAGATGCCGGAACCGACAAAGACGGCTTCGGCGCCAAGCTGCATCACGAGCGATGCGTCGGCGGGCGTGGCGATGCCGCCGGCAGAGAAATTGGGCACCGGCAGCTTGCCGGCCTGGGCGACCATTTTCACCAGCTCGTAGGGCGCCTGGTGCTCTTTGGCTTTGGCGTAGAGTTCTTCTTCGCTGAGCACGGTGAGAATTTTCATCTCCTGCACGATCTGGCGCATGTGCTTCACCGCGTGGACGACATCGCCGGTGCCGGCCTCGCCCTTGGTGCGGATCATGGCCGCGCCTTCGGCGATGCGGCGCAGAGCTTCGCCGAGATTGCGCGCTCCGCAAACGAACGGGACCTTGAAGGCGTGCTTATCCACGTGGTGGGCTTCGTCGGCGGGAGTGAGCACTTCGGATTCGTCTATGTAATCTACGCCGAGCTCTTGCAGAATCTGGGCCTCGGCGAAGTGGCCGATGCGGCACTTGGCCATCACGGGAATGGAGACAGCCTCCATGATTTCGCGAATCTTTTTGGGCGACGCCATGCGAGCCACACCGCCTTCGGCGCGGATTTGCGCCGGCACGCGCTCCAGCGCCATGACGCTGACGGCGCCGGCTTTTTCGGCGATGACGGCCTGCTCCTTATTTGTCACGTCCATAATTACGCCGCCCTTGAGCATTTCGGCGAGGCCGGTTTTGAGGCGAAGGTTGGTGGAACTGCCGTTGTTTTGGGACATAAGCGGATACCTTGTCGCGATCGCGAAGGATGGGCGCGCGGCGCGCCTTGTGGTTATTTTACAACGTGAGGATGCATCGCGGCGCTCCGCTGATGACAAGCGATGTGTTTTTCCCGCAGAACAAACTGCCGAGCTGCCCTCGACCGGACAGCTCCCTCGACCTCGCTCAGGGCAGGCTACGGGCGGCTCCCCCTACGTGAGTGGTGCTAGACGCGTTCGAGTTCGTGGAGGGTCATGGAGTTTTCGACATTGCCGGTGTTGAGGGTGGAGGCGGGCTCGAAGAGCAGGATCCAGCATTCTTCCTCGGCGACGGGGCGATGCTCGACGCCGCGGGGCATAACGATAAATTCGCCGGTTTCGATCCAGAGATGGCGTTCGCACAGCTCGTTCGAGCCGTCTTTCTCGCGGTATTCCATGCGGAAGCGGCCTTTGACGACGAGGAACAGCTCATCTTCGTGCTCGTGGTGGTGCCAGACGAACTCGCCCTTGAGCTTGTCGAACTTCACGAGCTGGCCGTTGAGTTCGGCACCGACGTAGGGCTTCCAGTATTCGCGAATCTGGTCGAACTTGCGGGCGACGTTGACTTTTTCCATGGAAGGAATTCTACAGGGGGGGCAGTGCTTAATTGTCAGTTTTCAGTTGGATTTATTTTTCGGCGTATTTGGCGAACATCTTATGAGGGTCAATGGCGATGAAGGTCCCCTGACTGCGAGCGAGGACCTCATTCTTTTGATTGAGAATTTCGGCGGCGTTGATGTGGCGGCGGCCATGGACGCTGACTTCGTAGGACTCGACGCGCAGCGACTGGTTGAGAGGCACGGGTTTGAGGTAGTCCACGGTGATTCGCGAGGTGAGCGCGACGACATCGCGCAGGCGGTTCACCTTGCCCATGGCTTCGTCGAGGATGGTGGCGATGATGCCGCCGTGGCAATGGCCGGGCGGTCCGGTAAAGCGCTTGCCGAGGCGAAGGCGGCAGACGAAGCGGCGGCGGGCTTCGTCGAAGGCGAACTTCAGGTGCATGCCGCGAGGATTTTCTTTGCCGCAGACGAAGCAGTAGTTTTTTTGCAGGCGGAGGAAGGTTGTGCTGTGGCCCCGGCCGTGCGGTTTCGTGGGCATGAGAAAGAGATTTTATCGTGAGCGGGAGCGTGAAGCGTGGAAATGAAACGAGAGATGAGCCGAGGACATAGAGAAAATACAGAGGAAATAGAAATGAGCTGCGCGAAGATATTCCCAGCTGCGAACCCGCACCAGCGAACCACACATCAGCCGCTTGCGCTGACCACAGGCTGTGATAGACTTCGGGGCCAGCCGTGCATTTCCGCTGTGATGGGACGGTGGCGCGGTCCAAGTCTGACCTTTCCGGGAGGTCTCGGTTCAATGGGCCTGGCACTTCTGGTGGTTATCTGGCTGATAACCTTCATCAGCACCTATTTCTTCATCGCAAAAACCTGGTGGTTGCCGCATGGCGCGGCGGCGGCAGCACGCTGGATTGACGGGCAGTTCACGCTGACCTACATCCTGATGGGCATTGTCTTTGTGACGGCGCAGGTGGCGCTGGGCTACCTGGTGTGGAAGTACCGCGACCGCCCGGGCGCGGAGCCGGTACGCTACACCCATGGCAACACCAAGCTCGAAGTGATCTGGACCGTGCTGACGGCGGTGCTTTTTGTCGGGCTGAACCTGATGGGCAGCAGCGTGTGGGCGAGCGAGCGGTTTGAGCCGGCGAAGCCGGGGTCGGTGCCGGTGGAGGTGACGGGCATGCAGTTCGCTTGGTACTTCCGCTATCCGGGGGCGGACGGGAAGTTTGGAGCGACCAATCCCAAGTTGATTGATCCCTCGTCGGGAAATGAGTCGGCGATCGGCCTGGACACTTCCGATCCTGCCGGCAAGGATGATGTGGTGACCGGGACCATGTATTTGCCCTTGGGGCGCGAGGTGGATCTGCGGCTGCGGGCGATTGATGTGATCCACAGCTTCTTCGTTCCGGCCATGCGCTTCAAGCAGGATGCGGTGCCGGGGCTGGAAATCCATATGCACTTCACGCCCACGGAGATCGGCGAATACGAGATTGCCTGCGCCGAGCTGTGCGGGCTGGGACATTACAAGATGCACGGCATGGTGCACGTGGTCAGCCAGGAAGACTTCGACAAGTGGCTGGCCCAACGGGAGGCGGAGAAACAATAATGGCGAGTTCGGCAACGGTACACGCGCATGCGGCCCCGCAGGGCTTTATTCGCAAATATATTTTCAGCCTCGATCACAAGGTCATCGGGTTGCAGTATTACTTCCTAGCGCTGGCAGCGGTGTTTGTGGGGATGTTCCTGTCGCTGCTGATGCGCATTCACCTGATCTGGCCGACGGCGGTGCTGCCGCTGGTTGGAGAGATCAAGCCGGAAACTTACCTGCAGCTGCTGACCATGCACGGGACCATCATGGTGTTCTTCGTGCTGACTACGGCGCCGCAGAGCGGGTTCGGCAATTATTTTCTGCCGATTCAGATAGGCGCGCCGGACATGGCGTTTCCGGTGCTGAACATGCTTTCGTTTTGGACGACATTCGTGGCGTTCGTGGTGATGATTGCCGCGTTCTTTGCCACGGGCGGCGCGCCGCTGCATGGGTGGACGGGATATGCCCCACTGAGCGCGCTGCAGAGCGCCGGGCCGGGCGAGCAGCTGGGCGCCGATTTGTGGATCACGAGCATCGCGATCTTTTGTATTGCGTCGCTGATGGGCGCGCTGAACTTCATTACGACGATCCTTGACATGCGGGCGAAGGGCATGATGCTGATGCGCATGCCGCTGACCTGCTGGGCGTGGTTCATCACGGCGATTCTGGGATTGCTGGCGTTTGGCGTGCTGCTCTCGGCGGGAATTCTGCTGCTGCTCGACCGCAACCTGGGCACCAGCTTTTATGTCCCGCTGGTGGTGGTGAACGGGCAGGTGATGGGGCACAAGGGCGGCTCGCCGCTGCTGTGGCAGCATCTGTTCTGGTTCTTCGGGCACCCGGAGGTGTACATCGCGATTCTGCCGGGCATGGGCGTGGCCTCGCAGCTGCTCTCAACGTTCTCGCGCAAGCCGATCTTCGGGTATCGCGCCATGGTGTACGCGATCATGGGAATCGGCGTGCTGGGGTTCATGGTGTGGGGCCATCACATGTTCATGAGCGGCATGAGCCCGTATTCGGCCTTCGCGTTTTCGATCATGACCATGGCGATCGGAGTGCCCTCGGCGATCAAGACCTTCAACTGGTTGGGGACTTTGTTGCACGCGAAGATCCGGCTGCAATCACCCATGCTGTTTGCTATCGGCTTTGTGTCGCTCTTCGTTTCGGGCGGGCTGAGCGGGCCGTTTCTGGCGCAGCCGGTGCTTGATATTCCGTTGCACGATACGTATTTCGTGGTGGGCCACTTCCACCTGATCATGGGCGTGGCGGCGATCTTCGGCATTTTTGGCGCGACTTATTACTGGTTCCCCAAGATGTTTGGCCACATGATGAATGAAACCCTGGCCAAGTGGCATTTCTGGCTGACGTTCGTGGGCACATATGCGATCTTCATGCCGATGCATTATTTGGGAATGGCGGGGCATCCGCGGCGCTATTCGCAGTTGACCGAGGTGGCGTATCTGCACCGGCTGATTCCGGTGCAGACGTTCATGACCTATGCCGCGTTCGTGACCATCGGGGCGCAGTTCATTTTCGTGGTCAATCTGTTCTGGAGCATGTTCAAGGGACCGAAGGCGGCGGACAATCCGTGGGAGGCCACGACTCTTGAGTGGACGACGGCGACGCCTCCGCCGCATGACAACTTTGGCGGGCACACGCCGGTGGTGAATCATGGGCCGTATGAATACAACGTTCCGGGAGCGGCGAAGGATTTCATCATGCAGACCGATCCGGCGGGGGTAACGGCACACTAAGCGCGGACAGGAATGTCCGCGCCACACGGGCAGTATGGCGACTTTGACTCCTTCGGTAACTCTCAAGAATCTGAAGCCGGGGCAAGGACGGGGTGGCGAGGTACAGCCGCCGGCTTCGGGCGGCGACGGCAATGGGCGGAACGGCAACGGCGCTCCGGACTACGGCTCGCGGTTGCGGCGGGCGCGGCTGGGGTTGGCGGTTGCGGTCGTGCCCATCACGATGTTGTTTGTGGCCTTCACCAGCGCCTACGTAGTGCGGCAGGGGCTGCCGACATACGATGAGCGCACTGGAACTTATCTGCGCGACTGGCTGCAACTGCAATTGCCGGTCGCGGCGCTCTTGGTGAACACGCTGTTGCTGCTGATGAGCAGCGTGACGGTAGAGATGGCGCGACGGCAACTGGCGCGGCGGGCGGCGCTGGCGCCAGCGGGAGATATTCCAGGTGTTTCTCTGGGACAGGAGCGGAATTTTCCCTGGCTGGGCGCGACGGTGGTGCTGGGCGTGGGCTTCCTGACCGGGCAGTGGATGGCGTGGCAGGAGTTCGCGGCGCGGGGTTTTTACCTGGCGACGAACCCGAGCAGCGCGTTCTTTTATCTGCTGACCGCGGCTCACGGCATTCACCTGGCGGGCGGATTGGTCGTGATGCTATACGCGGCAGCGATTTCGCTGACCCGGCGCCCGATTGAAACCCGCTGTATCGTGGTGGATATTACGGCGTGGTATTGGCACTTCATGGCGGTGCTGTGGCTTTATATTTTTGCGCTGCTGTGGTTTGTGGGATAAGGACAGAAGCGCGGACAGGAGTGTCCGCGCCACACAAGACAGGAGATCGGACCCATGGTTGACCTGGCGGTGCCGCAGGAGACGGCGCAGATGTATGAGCCGTCTTTGTTCGGCACCTACTCGAAGAAAATCGGGATGTGGCTGTTTCTGCTCTCCGATTCTCTGACGTTTGGGGCGCTGCTGTATGCCTATACGTATGGACGGGTTTCGACGCCGAACTGGCCGACGCCGTTCCATTCTGAGAGCATCCGCAACGCCACGCTGATGACGGCGTTTCTGTTGACCAGTTCGCTGACCATGGTGCTCGCGGTGCGCGCGGCGGTAGACAGCCGAGCCAAAGCGCAGCGCATGTGGCTGCTTGCGACGATGCTGTGCGGAATTGCGTTCGTGATCCTGCACGGGCGGGAGTGGACGAACCTGATCCAGGAAGGGCTGACGCTGCCGATGTTTCCTACGCCGCCGGGGCAAGGCACGGCAGAGTTTGCCGACGTGGCGAAAACGGTGCCGCAGTTCCCGGCTACGTTTTTCGGGTTGACGGGAATGCACATGCTGCACGTGACGATTGGCGTGATTTATCTGGGGGTAGTGGCGTTCCGGCGCTGGTTCATTCCGGTCCTTCTGGGATTGTGGCTGGTGGCGTGGCTGGGCACACCAGCGTACAGTCCGTTTCATTACGGGGCGCATGCTCTGCTGATTGGCGCGGTGGTGATTTCGGTGATCCTGTGGCTGAAGCCGAAGGTCTATGATTCGTCTGATGTGGAAGTGGCGGGACTGTACTGGCACTTCGTTGACCTGGTGTGGATGTTCATTTTCCCGCTGGTATATCTGATGTCAACGCGGATTGTGTAGTCACTGTTCAGACTGAGTTTGGGAGAGCGCAATGGACGCGGTTCAAGTGGCACTGGCCGAGCAGGTCGCGGAGCAGCACCGGCACCACAGCAAGGGGCAATTTTTCTGGGTGTGGGGAGCGCTGCTGCTGATGACGGGGTTTGAGGTGTATCTCGCATATCAGAACCTGGAGCCGATCCGGATGCTGAGCATTCTGATGGGGCTCTCGATCATCAAGGCGGCGCTGATTATCGCGTACTTCATGCACATGAAATTTGAGCTTTCGCGGATGAAGTGGCTGACCATGAGCTCGCTGGTGTTCTGCCTGGCGATGATGGTGGTGTTTCTGCCGGATGCGTTCCGGATTTTGCGGCTGGGGGTGCGATGAAACTGCGATTGGCAATGTTGGCGGCGTTCGTGCTGTTGGGCGTGGGGCCGGCGCTGGCTCAGGGCTGCGCCATGTGCTACACGAGCGCGAAGGGCGCGCCGAAAGATGGCCAGCGGGCGATTGATCGCGCGGTGCTGGTGCTGCTGGTGCCGCCGGTAGGAATCATGACGCTGGGGGTGGGCGCGGCGCTGCGGTATGGGAAGAAGAGGGATGAAGAAAGTAACGCGTCGCCGAATCAGCGGAAGATATAGCCTTCGATCTTGTAGTCTGATTCTCTCCCGTCAGTCGTGAACCCGTTCAGAGATGCCTTGTACGTCGCGAGGGCGGCGATGACGCTGTCGAGCGCATCCCCGGCCTGATCGCCCAGAATTCTTGCGTCCATCTCGGGCGGTAGCCTGAACTGATGGCGTGATTGCAGCCTATTGAGAATTTCACGACGGTTCCCTTGCCACTTTCTGCCTTTGTACGGGATGTACAGATTCTCGGACTTCAGTGTGGAAGCGGGACATATCTCGATGATGCAGGGCAGACCCTGATCATGGCTCTGCATCGGCAGTATCCGTGCTGCATTATCTCTAACCAGAGGACCGAGCAGATTTCGGATTCCGTAATATGTCTGCTTATACAGGCGGCGGTTGTATGGCGAAAACGGGCTTGAGGCGGCGGAGTCCGTCTTGCGGCGAAGCTCTTTTCCGCAGGTGGTAGCACAGCAAGCCGCTTTGAACTCGTCTGGAGTTTTGAAGTCGGCGAAACTCGCAACCAGATCTTCCCACGAACCATTTTCGTGAGGTGTTTTGAGTACTCCATTGGGAAGGCTAAACGGGAAGTCCAAACCAAATAATGAGGATTGGGTCTTTCTGATCAGTTCGACTAGATAGCACAGGCAAGCATCGCGCTCCTTGATGGAGGTTTCCCGCGCCAGCGGCCAGCAGTCCTCAACGGTTAACGCGGAATCAGAGGCGGTGCATTCGGCGATCCAGATCTTTCGACCTGCATCAACCGCTCCGCTGAAGTCAACGCCGTAAATGGATCGGAATTGACCTGACCCTTCCACCAGCCCTCATCTAGAAGCCATGCACAGCGTAACCCATCTCGCACGATATAATAGATGGATTTGTATAGCTCTCGAAGCTTCCTGATAAATGTGTCTTCGCTGGGAGTCGGGGCTGCTTTGGAGCGGTAGTGGCGGTCTCCTATCCGATGTCATTGCCAGATACTACGGAAAGCATTGTGGTTCGCGGGGCGCGGGTCCATAACCTCAAGAATATTGACCTGGAAATTCCGCACAATTCCCTCACGGTGGTGACCGGCGTTTCGGGGTCTGGAAAGTCATCGCTGGCCTTCGACACGATTTACGCCGAGGGACAGCGGCGGTATGTGGAATCGCTCTCGGCCTACGCGCGGCAGTTTCTGGAGCGCATCGAGAAGCCGGATGTGGATGCGATTGAAGGCATTGCCCCGGCGGTCGCGATCCGGCAGAAGAATACGACCCGCAATCCGCGCTCGACAGTGGCCACGGCGACGGAAATCTACGACTACCTCCGTCTGCTTTTTGCGCGCGTCGGCAAGACGTATTGCCTGAAGTGCGGCGGCGAGGTGAAGCGCGATACGGTGGATGAAGTCGCCGCGACGGTGCTGGCGCTGGGCGAAGGGACGCGGCTGCAGGTGTTGTTTCCGCTGCAGACGGCGAAGGCGCAGGGCGAGGGCAAGCGCCCGTCAAGGGCGAAACGCCCTCGGGACAGCCAGCGAGACGTGGCCTCGGGAGCAGAGTTTTTTGACAACGATCTAAAGGCAAAACTGGCAGACCTGCGGCAGCGTGGGTTCAACCGGCTGTATCAGGACGGAAAGATTTTCGAGTTTTCAACTCCGGAATCGCTGCTGGATATTAATTTCGCCGAGCCGGTGTTTGCACTGGTGGACCGGATTGTGGTGTCGGCGGATGTCCGGGCGCGAATTGTGGATGCGGTGGAGAGCGCATATCGGGAGGCTGGAGAGGTGATTTTTGAGACGGCGCCGCGTGATGAGCAGCCGCCAGAACGAATTCGTTTTTCCCAACGGTTTGAGTGCAAGCGCTGCGGCCTGCGTTATGAAGAGCCGGAGCCGCGCATGTTTTCGTTCAATAATCCTTATGGCGCATGCCCGCGTTGCCAGGGATTCGGCAACACGATTGATTTCGACCTGGCGCGAGTGGTCCCCGATACGTCGAAAACCCTGAATGAGGGCGCGATTGAGCCGTGGACCAAGCCCAAGTACCGTCCGTTGTTCACGGAGTTGAAGCGGTTTGCGCGGCAGGCCGGCATTCCGCTGGATGTGGCGTGGGCGAATCTGGAGCCGGAGCAGCAACAACGCGTTGTGGAGGGCGAAGGCCGGTATCCGGGCGTGCGCGGCTTCTTTCAGCACCTGGAGCGCAAGAAATACAAGCTGCACGTGCGGGTGTTTCTGAGCCGGTACCGGGGATATTCGGTCTGCTCGGATTGTTTTGGCGCGCGGCTGCGGAAAGAGGCGCGGCAGGTGCGCATCAACGGTAAAAACATCTGCGAAGTGTGCTGCATGACGGTGGAGGAAGCGGCGAAATTTTTTGCCGACGTTGTGCTGAGCGAAGAGCAGGCGGCGATTGCCGAAAAACTGCTGCAAGAGATTCAGGAGCGGCTGCGGTTTTTGAATGACGTCGGCCTCGAATACCTGACGCTGGAACGGCTTTCTTCCACGCTTTCCGGAGGCGAGGCGCAGCGCATTCAGCTGGCGACCTCGCTGGGCTCGCGGCTGGTGGGCACACTCTATGTGCTGGATGAGCCTTCGATTGGCCTGCACAGCCGGGACACGCACCGGCTGATCAAGATTCTGCACGACCTGCGCGATCTGGGAAACACGATTCTGGTGGTAGAGCATGATCCCGATGTAATGCGGGCTTCGGACCGGATTGTGGACCTGGGGCCGGGCGCGGGGGAGAACGGCGGCAAGGTTATCGCGGCCGGCAGCTACGGCGAAATTCAGCGGGCGCCGGGCTCGCTGACGGGAAGATACCTGGCGGAAGAGTTGCGCATTCAGTTGCCGGGCTCGCGGCGCAAGCCGAGCGATGAGGCCATCGAAATCCGGGGAGCACGGGCACACAACCTGAAGAATTTGGACCTGACGATTCCGTTGCGCATGATTGTGGCGATCACCGGAGTTTCGGGGTCGGGGAAATCCACGCTGCTGCATGATGTGCTTTACCCGGCGCTGTGCGCGGCGCTGGGGCAGAGCAATGGCAACGGCAATGTGCGGGAACGCTGCTGGCAGGGGCTTGAGGGCGCGGCGTGGCTGGACCAGGTGGTGCTGGTGGACCAGTCGCCGATCGGACGCACGCCGCGCTCGAATCCCGTGACGTACATCAAGGCGTTTGACGGGATCCGCGAACTGTTCGCTTCCCTTCCCGAAGCGCAAAAACGCGGGCTCACGGCGGGGCATTTTTCATTCAATGTTCCGGGTGGGCGCTGCGAAACCTGCCAGGGCGATGGCACGGTCACGGTGGAGATGCAGTTTCTGGCCGATGTGGAACTGGTTTGCGAAGAATGCAAGGGCATGCGGTACAAGCCGCAGGTGCTGGAAGTGAACTATCGCGGAAAGAACATTCATGAAGTGCTCGACCTTACGGTGAAGGAAGCACTGCAATTTTTTGCCAACGCGCCCAAGATTGTCGAGAAGCTGCGAGTGCTGGAGGAAGTGGGGCTGGGCTATCTGCGGCTCGGACAATCGGCGACCACGCTTTCCGGAGGCGAAGCGCAGCGCATGAAGCTGGCGGCGCATCTGCAGCCGGCGCAGCGGCAGAGCAGCAGAGGCGGCAACGCGGCCAGACGGCAGCGCACCCTGTACATCTTCGATGAGCCCACGACCGGACTGCACTTTGACGATGTGAGCAAGCTGCTGGCAGCGTTTCGGCGGCTGATCGAGGTGGGCGGCTCGATCCTGGTGATCGAGCACAACCTGGAAGTGATCAAAACCGCGGACTGGGTGATTGATCTGGGGCCGGAGGGCGGGGCGCGCGGCGGCCAACTGATTGGCGAAGGGCCGCCCGAGGCAATTGCCAAGCTGCCGAACTCTTATACAGGACAATTTCTGGCGCGCGTTCTCAACGGAAATGGTTCGCATTCCAATGGCCGGAAGTAGCGCCGGATTGCGGGCGCTGGCCTCGTGCCTTGCGCTGGCCGCGGGGCTGGCTTCGGTCCATTCCGCTCTCTCGGCGCAGACTTCAAGTTCCAGCCAAGGCCAGCATCATCACAAAGCGGCGGCGGAGCAGAGCGGCCCTCCGCCGGAACTCACGCAAGCCGAAACGGACATCGGCAAGCAGGACTACGCGGGGGCTGAGCCGCTCCTGAAAAAAGTCGTGCAGGCTGACGCCGCCAACTATGTGGCGTGGTTTGACCTGGGATTTGTGGAAAGCGAGCTGGGTCGCACGGAGGATGCCATCGCGGCCTATCGCAAAGCCGCCGCGGCCAAGCCGGATATTTTTGAGGTGAACCTGAATCTTGGCCTGATGCTGGCCAAGGTGCATCGGCCGGATGCGGAGCAGTTCCTGCGCGCGGCCACCAAACTCAAGCCGACGGCGAATACTGATGAAGGCCATGCGCGCGCCTGGCTGGGGCTGGCGCACTTGCTCGAGGCCAGCCAGCCGGATGAGGCCATCGAAGCCTACAAACAGGCGGCGCTTCTGCGGCCGAAGGATGCGGAGATCCATCTTTCCGCCGGGCTGCTGCTGGAAAAGCAGAGCCGCGCGGCGGATGCGGAACAGGAATACAAGCAGGCGCTGGCGATTGATCCGGCGTCCTCCGACGGGCTCACGGGATTGGCGAATCTGTATATGCGGGCGCACCGTTTTCCTGAAGCGGAAGACGTTTTGCGCAAACTGGTGGCCCTACATCCGCAGGACGCGGGCGCGAGCATGCAGCTGGGGCGCATGCTGGCGGCGGATGGAAAGAAAGATGAGGCCATCGCGCAGCTGGAGGCGGCGCAGAAACTGGAGCCGAAGGACGCGGATTTGCAGCTTGATCTGGCCGATTTGTACACGGAGGCCGGCAAATATGATCTGGCGGAGCCGCAGTATCGGGCACTGCTGGCGTCGAATCCGCGCGATGCGGAGGTCCATCACGCCCTCGGCAAGGTGCTTTTGAAGGAGCGCAAATTCCCTGAGGCGCAGCAGGAGTTCCTGATCGCAGTGCAGATCAAACCGGATTTCGGCGGAGCTTATGGGGATCTGGCCGTGGCGGCGGAAGAGAACCAGAACTATCCGCTCGCGATCAAGGCCGCAGACGCGCGCGACAAGTTTCTGGCGCCGGTGCCGATTGGATATTTCTTGCGGGCGAGCGCGTACGACCACCTTCGCGACTACAAGGATGCGGCGCTGAATTATCATAAGTTTCTGGAGGTTTCGGGCGGCAAATTTCCCGACCAGGAATGGCAGGCGCGGCACCGGCTGGTGGCGATCGAGCCCAAGAAGTGAGTGCAGCGTTTCCTGACGTTCCAAAAACCTGAATTTATGCGCAGCTGGATTGTGTTGTGGGCAATGGTGGCGGGAATCATGATGGCGGCGACGGCTTTCGCGCGAAAAGAAGAGTCGCTCGATGAACTCATCAAGCGAGCGGAGACTGCATCGCCGAGCGAACAGGTTTCGCTTTATACGGAAATCGCCGAACGGCAACTGCAGAATGCCGCGCAGCTCTATGACAAGGGCAACGTCACCGAGGCCGAGGCGGCCATAGCCGATGTAGTGACCTATTCCGGCAAGGCCCACGACGGTGCGCTGCAGTCCCGCAGCAAACAGAAGAACACAGAGATCGCGCTGCGGAAGATGGCGGCCAAGCTGCGCGATCTTCAGCGGAGCCTTGCGCTTGATGACCAGAAGCCGGTGCAGGATGCGGCCGAGCACCTGGAGAAACTGCGCACCGATCTGCTCAGTCGCATGTTCGGCAAAGGAGCGAAATGATTTCTGCGCGCCACTGGCGGACGTGGGGGGTGCTGGTGGCGCTCAATCTTTCGGTTCTTCTCCCGGCCGCTTTTTCCCGTCCGAAAGAAGATCCGCTCAATCAACAGGAGATCAACGAACTGCGCGACGCGGCGCAAGATCCCGACGAGCGCCTGAAGCTGTTTGTGAAGTTTGCCCGCGCGAGGCTCGATGCCATCCAGCAGGCGCAGGCAGAGAAGAATGCGGCCGAACGCGCGCAGCACACGCATGACCGCCTGCAGGATTTTGTGGACGTGTACGACGAGCTGGATGACAACATTGATACGTTTCTCGAGCGCAAGGCGGACTTGCGCCACGTGTTGAGGACGGTAATCGAGGCAGACACGGAATTTCAGGCGCGGCTGCGGGCGGTGAAAGACTCGGCGAACGCAACGCCGAGCGAAGCCGGGAGATATGAATTTCTTCTGCGGGATGCGCTCGATGCCGTGGACAAGGGCGTGGAAGATCACCGGCAACTGCTCAATCAGCAGGAAGAAGCGGCCAAACACAAGAAGAAATGAGCGGCATGGCGGCAATGCTCCTCACACGACATGCTACCCTCGTTGAATGAGAGCCGGGCTGCTCGAAGTATTCCAGGAAACTTATCGCGAGCTGCGGCCCAGGGCGCCCATCCCGGATTTGGCCATCCAGTTCTACGGTTTTGCCAACATCAACAACACCATCCGGCTGCGCGAGGGCAAACTGCTGGTGCGGCTCTCTGATCTCCTGGACGGCGCGCCGGAAGGGGTGATTCGCGCGCTGGCCCATATTCTTCTGGCCAAAATGTATCGCCGGCCGGTTGAACCGGCGCATGCGGCCCGCTACCGGAAATATGTTTCAAGCTACGAGATCGCAAGCAAAACGCATCTGGTCCGGCAACTGCGAGGTCGCAAACGACTGCGCTCGGCGCGCGGGCAGTTTTATGATCTGGACGCGATCTTCGACGAGCTGAACCTGCGTTTCTTTCACGGCCTGCTGGGGCGACCGCGCATGGGATGGAGCCACGGCGACGCGCGCCGCATGCTGGGACATTACGATCCGGCGCACAATGCCATCATCATCAGCTCAGTGTTTGACCAGGCCAGCGTGCCGCGCTATGCGGTGGAATACATCGTCTATCACGAGATGCTGCATCTGAAACATCCGGTGCGGTTGCGGGGCAGCCGGCGCTGTGTGCATTCGGCGGAGTTTCGGGCCGAAGAAGAGCAATTTCCCGGCTTGCAGGACGCAAAACGGTTCCTGGAACGGATTTAAGCTTCACCACGCTCGGCCGAGGGTGGTTCGGATTGACGGGCAAACCGGGAACAGCTATCCTAAAAGATGGAGTTATTGCAACTCAGTTGCAACTTGAGTTGCAACTCCTTTTTTCATTTCAGTTAACGGGAATTACAGGCGCGTTTTTCACAATGCGCGCTCTTACAGATGCTCCAGGCATTCATCGTCACATTGCGGGAAGGGGTAGAGGCGGCCCTGATTGTGGGCATCACGGTCGCCTATCTCGCCAAAATAGGCCGCAACGACCTGCGCAGGCCGGTGTACGCGGCCCTGGCAGCGGCCTTCGTCGGCAGCATCGGCGTGGCCATTCTACTCGCACGTCTGCGCTGGAACCAGGACGTCTTCGAAGGCTGGGTCATGCTGGCCGCCGCGTTCTTCGTGATCACCATGATTGTGTTCATGATGAAGACCGGCCGCAAGCTCAAAGGCCAAATTGAAGGCAAGGTCTCCTCGCTCGCGGGCACCGGCTCGGCGGTCGGGCTTTTTCTCTTTGTCTTCCTCATGGTGTTTCGCGAGGGCGTGGAGACGGTTTTGATTCTCGGCGCAGTCTCGCTGAATTCCACCGAACTGCTCAGTTTCCTGGGAACGCTGCTGGGAGTAGCCGTGGCCATCACGTTTGGCGTGATGTTTGTGAAGGGCAGCGTGCGCATCAATTTGCAGAAATTCTTTCGCGTCACCACGGTGATCCTGTTTTTTGTGGCGGGACAGCTCATTGTTTCCGGCCTGCACGAGCTCTCGGAGAACGGCGTGCTGCCTTCCTCGCGCGAGGAGATGGCCATCGTCGGTCCCATCGTGCGCAATGATCTATTTTTCTTTGTGACCATCGTGGCGCTGGCAGCTTTGATGACGCTTTTCGAATTCAAGCGGCGCGAGCCCGCCGGCACACCCGCTTCCCCAGCGGCGCGCCGTAAGGCGGTGTGGAGCGCCCGCCGCGAGCGGCTCTGGATGGCCTCGGTCTATGCCAGCTCGTTTGTTTTCATTCTGTTGGTCACGGCGGAATTTATTTATGCCAAGAGCGTGAGCGGGCTCTCGCCGGCCACCGCGGTGAGCTTCGTCAACGGCCAGATCTCGATTCCTTTGTCACAACTTTCCGATGGCGACCTGCACCGCTACGAAGCCAAGGAGAACGGCGTTGAAGTGCGCTTCTGGCTGTATCAGAAGCCGGATGGCAAAGTCGCGACCGTGTTCGATGCCTGCGAGATTTGCGGCGCAGTAGGCTTCTACAAAGGTCCGAATGGGGTGATCTGCAAGAACTGCGCGGCGCCCATTAACGCGCAGTCGGTGGGCACCAAAGGCGGCTGCAATCCCGTGCCGCTGGCCGCGGAAGTGACGCCAACTGCGATCATCATCCACGAAGCGGACGTAGCCGCCGGCAGGCGCTTGTTCCAGTAAGCCCATGTTCTTCCGCCTACTGTACGAATCCTTCCGCCGCCAGCGGCGGCGCAAGCTGCTGGCCGGCGTGGCCATCACGCTGGGCGTCGCCGTCGCAACCGCGATGATCGCCGTGGCCACCGACGTCGGCGACAAGATCAGTCGCGAACTGCGCAGCTACGGCGCCAACCTTCTGGTCACCCCACAGGACGATGCTCTGGACGTTGAAATCGGCGGCGTGAACCTCAAGCCGCCGAGCGATGGCGCGTACCTGAATGAAGCTGATCTGCCTAAGATTAAAGGTATGTTCTGGCGCAACAACATTCTCGGCTTCGCTCCCATGCTGCCGGCCGCGGTCCGCGTGACCGGAGACAGCAATGACGTCACGCTGCTGGGCACATACTTTTCGAAGCTGCTGAGCTTCGGCAACGAAAGATTTTCGACCGGTGTGCGCACCACCAATCCCTGGTGGAAGGTCGAGGGTGCGTGGCCAGAGGACGACTCGCGGGACGTTCTGCTCGGCCAGCGTCTGGCAGCAAAGCTCGGGCGCAGGCCAGGCGATGAGATTGAAATCGCCGGCGAGAAGCATCGCGTTTCGGGCCTGCTTGCAACCGGAGGCGAAGAAGAAGACCAGATCGTCGCTCCTCTTGCGGTGGCGCAGCAGATTCTGGGCAAGCCGGGAGCGCTGCGGCGTATTTATGTCAGCGCCCTCACTAAGCCGGAAGATGCTCTGGCGCGCCGCGATCCGGCCACCATGGGTCCGGAGCTCTATGACCGCTGGTACTGCTCGCCCTATCCGCAGTCCATTGCCTACCAGCTGCAGGAGGTAATTCCGCACTCCCACGCGGAACAGATTCGGCGGGTGGCGCAGAACGAAGGCACGATCCTGGCGCGGATTACCGGGCTCATGCTGCTCATTACGCTGGCGGCGTTGTTGGCGTCGGCGCTGGCCGTCTCCGCGGCCATGGCCACCGCCATTTTTGAGCGGCGCACCGAAATTGGACTGATGCGGGCCCTGGGCGCCGGCGGGGCTTCCGTGGCAGCGTTGTTTTTCGCGGAAGCGGCGTTGCTGGCACTGTTCAGCGGGACGATTGGCTTTGCCGGCGGCGCATGGCTGGCCCGGGAAATTGGGCTCTCGATCTTTGGCTCGCAGGTGGGTGTAGCGCCGGTGCTGCTGCCGGTGGTGCTGGGAATCGCCATGATAGTGACCTTTGCCGGCAGCGCCGCCGCCATTTTTCGCGCCCTGCGCTTCGATCCCGTTTACGCCTTGCGGAGCACCGCATGACCGCCGAGGCACCAACGACACGCGGACGAGGACGCTCCATGTTTCTGCGCATGCTGTGGCGCGCCGCCAGGCTGCGCCGCGGGCGCGCCGCTTCCGCTTTGCTGGCGATGATTGTGGCCGCCGCAGCCGCCACTGCCATGCTGAATCTCTACGTGGACGTGCAAGCCAAGCTGCGGCGCGAGTTCCGCAATTACGGCGCGAACGTGGTCGTAGTGGCGAAAAACGGCAACGCCCTGCCCCCTGACGCGTTGCCCACGGTGAATGCCACGCTGCCCGCCGCTAGCCTAGCGGTGCCGTTCGCCTATGTCGTAGCCACCACTAATGCCGGGCAGCCGATTGTCGTTTCCGGCACTGATCTCGACCGGGCGCGCAAGCTCAACACATGGTGGTGGGTCAGCGCCTGGCCCAACGCGCCGAACGCGGCGCTGGTGGGTGTGCGGGCCGCCGCCGCAATCCCTCCCGGCAGACCGTTCGATTTGACGTTTCAGGGCC
>Ga0335078_10005413_pt1 | contig 18873 bp, 12 predicted proteins | sample Lox_Sample_32_FD_206711 | JGI IMG/M metagenome (GOLD analysis project Ga0335078, IMG submission 206711) | Soil microbial communities from Loxahatchee National Wildlife Refuge, Florida, United States - Lox_Sample_3.2 | ecosystem: Environmental > Terrestrial > Soil > Wetlands | place: USA... | reverse complement strand
CTCGTATTGCATGGACGCGGAGGCGACGTTGGGAAATCGCACGGTCACTTCCGGGACGTTGTCCGAGACGAAATTGGTTTCGATCGAAGTTGCCAGCGGTCGCTCGACGGAGGTGTCGGCGGGCCCGGGCTTAAAGGTCAACCCGTCGCCGTTGCCGGGCAACGACGTCGGCTACGTACGGAAAGACACTGCGGAGGCTGGAATTTATTACACCAGCGGACGTCGCGGACCACGAGGCGCGATTCGGGCCGCGTCGTGGTCGCCCGATGCCACACATGTTGTGTTTCACCGGCGTGCTAACACGCCACGGCCAAGCGGCGGTACGAAGCCGACCTTCAGCCGGAATCCTCGTTACACATTGAGTCTCTCTGGAATCCTGCCCGCGTACAGCTCGTCCGGTAAGGAATTCTTAACTAGTACCCCGCCCTCGGAGAACCCGACTGGCGCGAGCCTCAATATCACGACCGTGGAGACCGGTGCAACACGCGTAGTGTACCAAGATAAGAATCGGAACGTACTGGCGGGCGCATGGTCGCCGTTAAATGAGCGGATTGTTTTCAGCATTGGCACATTTGCTGCGTTCTTTGGTGGTTTTCGAACTCTGTTCCTGAAACCAGCGGATCGTGCCGAGGACGGCGCGCAGATCGCGATCGTGAACGCGGACGGAACCGGATTTCAGGAGATCACGTCCGGCAAGGACAACAATGCATTTCCTACTTTTGCCCCCGATGGAAAGCGTTTGGTTTATCGTACTTTCTCAAAAGACGAATACGGTCTCCGCGAGATGGATTTGGAGACAAAAGCGGTTACCAAGCTGACCAACGAATACGACAACTTTCCGCTATGGTCGCCGCGTGGGGACCTGATTCTGTTTTCGCGCTTGATTGAGGGCGCGTACGAGATCTTCACGATCAAACCGGACGGCAGCGCGCTGAAGCGTCTCACTTCAACGCATGGAAACGACGCGCATGAGGCTTGGTCACCGGATGGCGAGTATATCGTTTTTGCGAGCTCCAGGATGGGGTTCAAAGATGAAGCGATGTATACGGATGCTCCCCAACCATACGGCGAGATCTTCGTGATGCGTTACGACGGTTCGGGTGTCGAGCAATTGACGGATAACCAATGGGAGGAGGGTACCCCGGCCTGGCAGCCATCGCCGCGCGGAGCGAAGTCTCTCCGATAAACAGGCGAATCGTCTTAACGGCGCGATGTTGAGGGGGAAAGACGGCAGGAGATTGATCAAAAAACGAGCAACGTTCGGTTAAGGAAGCAGCCTGATATCGGACATTACCGGAGGCTATTCGTTTCGAGCACGGGCCGCCAGTCTGCGCGTACGGCGGAAGGCCGCTTGCTGGTTCGCGGGGCGCTGGCGGAAGAAACCTTGGGAACACGGCCAGTCGGCCACGAGCGCCGCGTTTTTTGTGCGAGTGACGTCACTGGATGCTGTACAAATCGGGAACGCTCCCGTAGAATATTTGTGCGCGCGGACGGAGGGCAGCATGGCGATCAAGATCACCGTCAATGGTCAGACACATTCGCTCGACGTCGAGCCGGATACGCCGCTGCTGTGGACGATTCGGGAAACGCTCGGTCTGACGGGCACCAAGTTCGGATGCGGCATTTCGGCATGCGGCGCGTGCACGGTCAGTCTGAATGGCCGAGCCGTCCGATCATGTCAGCTGCCTGTTTCCGCCGCTGAAGGTGGAGAGGTCACCACCATCGAGGGGTTGGCCCGGGAAGGCCTGCTTCACCCGGTGCAGCAGGCCTGGATTACCTACCAGGTGCCGCAGTGCGGCTATTGCCAGTCCGGCATGATCATGGCGGTCGCCACCTTTCTTGAGCAGCACCCGCAGCCGACCGACGAGGACATCGACGCGTCGATCACCAACATCTGTCGCTGCGGAACATTCGCCCGCGTGAGACGTGCCATTCACGCCATCACCCAGCGTTAACGAGGAGGCCGTTGTGAGGAAATGGACGCGACGCGCTTTCATCGGCGCTGGCAGCCTGGTTGGGGGCGGTTTCGTCCTGGGGGCGGGAGAGTTGCTGTTTGCGCCCAGTCGGCAAAGCGTCGTATCGGCTGATGGCGCCGAAAAGGGTCAGCTCACCACCTGGGTCACGGTCACGCCGGATGATCTCGTCACCGTTCTGGTCCCCCACTGCGAGATGGGCCAGGGAACGCACACGGCGCTGGCCATGATGGCCGTCGAGGAAATGGAAGCTGACTGGAATCTGGTGCGGGTCAGGGAGGCACCGGCCCTCGATGCCTATGCCAACGCGTACATGCTGCGAGCCTTCGCCGGCGACATTCCCGCACCGCTCGTGCGGGGCGTGGACTACGGTGCGTATCGCCTGGCGCGCTGGTTCGGCACCCAGGCGACTGGCGGCTCCTCGTCTGTTCGCGGCACCGGGCAGTACGGCATGACCGTGGCGGGCGCCGCCGCCCGGGACATGCTGCTCGCCGCAGCTGCCGCACGCTTCGGCGTCAAGATGTCGGAGTGCAAGGCAATCCGATCGCGTATCGTCCATGAGCGATCGGGGATGAGCGCGAGCTTCGGAGAGCTTGCGACGGCAGCCGCCGCGATTCCCGTCCCGTCGAGTCCGGCGCTGAAACGCCCCGACTCGTACACCATCCGGCGCACTGCCCGGCCGCGTCTGGATATCCCCTCCAAGGTCGACGGCAGCGCAATCTATGGCATCGATTTCACTTTGCCGGGCATGCTCCACGCCGCGATCGAGATCGCGCCTGTCTACGGCGGCAAGCTCACCTCCGTCGACACCACGCCTGCCGAGGCGATGCCGGGCGTGAAGCGCGTCGTGCGCCTCAATGAGGCCGTCGCCGTCGTGGCCGACACGTATTGGCACGCACGACGAGCCCTCGCCGCGCTTAAGCCGGCCTTCGACGACGCCGGTCATGGCGGCGTGTCGAGCGCATCGATCTTTGCCGCGTTCGACAAGTCACTCGGTGCTCCCCCGACGATGCCGAAGAACGCGGCCAAGACCGTCACCGCCGACTACCGCGTCCCATTTCTGGCGCATGCGACGATGGAGCCGATGGTGTGCACGGCGCGTGTGGATAAGGATCGCGCCGACGTCTGGGCGGGCGTCCAGGATCCACTCAATGCCAGGAGCGCTGCGGCCAGCGCGCTCAAGCTGAACGTCGAGCAGGTGCACCTCACCAACCTGCTGCTGGGCGGCGGGTTCGGCCGCCGTCTTCCGTTCACATACGACTACATCGACATGGGCGTGCGGATTGCCAGGGCGATGTCGCCGGCGCCGGTGAAGCTGATTTGGAGCCGCGAGAACGACATCCAGCACGACTATTATCGCCCTGCTGGCATGGCGCGCTTCGCCGGCGCCCTGGATGCGAGCGGCGCACCGCTGGCTATCAGGTCCAGCTACGCAGGCGGCGGCGACGGCGAGTCAACGTTCATGCCGTATGCGATCCCCGACAAACATGCCGCGGCGCGCGATGCGGCCCACCCTGTTCGCACCGGCGCGTGGCGCTCGGTCCTGAACTCGCAGCATGGCTTCTTCAAGGAATCGTTCATCGACGAGATGGCGCATGCGGCTGGCAAGGACCCGTATCGTTTCCGGCTCGATCTCCTGAACCATGCGCCGCTCTTTCGCGACGTTCTCGTGCGCGTCGCCGCCTTGTCCGGCTGGGGCAGCCCGCTGCCGGAAGGCGAAGGCCGGGGAATCGCGATCACGCAGTGCTTTGGCTCGATCGTGGCCGAAGTGGCTCACGTGGCGGTGATGCCTGAAGGAAAACTCCGTGTTCGGGATGTGTTCGCGGTTGTCGACTGCGGGGACGTCGTCAACACCGACAGCGCGGCTGCCCAAGCCGAAGGAGGGATTATCTTTGGACTGTCGGCCGCGCTGGTCGGCGAAATCACGATCGCCGAGGGAAGGGTCGTTCAGCGCAATTTTCAGGACCACCTGATGATCCACCTGGCGGACGCGCCTCGAATCACGGTGGAATTCATCAAAACCGACAGGCGACCTGGCGGGCTGGGCGAGCCATGCGTTCCGCCCATCGCAGCCGCGGTAGCGAATGCCGTCTTCGCGGCGACCGGCATCCGCGTGCGCGATCTGCCGATCAAGAAGACGCCGCTTTCGCGCCAGACCAAAACGTCGGCCTGATCGATTCTCTTCGCGGGGTAGTATGACGTTGCGTCGGCGGTACCAACAGCCTGATGTGTGGTGACCTCAGACTTCCTTTATAGGCGGCTGAAGGTGATCACCACGAACGCGAAGGATATCACGCTTGGTCATCGTATTAGCGATCGCGTTCGCGGTGATCGCCTCAACGTCCTATCTAACAAGCTTGATATCCACCATTGAACTAAGCCTCCGGCGGCTCGATCGGGGTGCTAGCATTTGTCAGGGCAATTGCAGTGCGACCTCGATTCAAGTCTTCGACCCGGCAATGTGTCGCGATCATGTCAATGGCCTCAACATTAAAAAAGTCGATTCAATACCCATAAAGGCGATTGCCCTGCCAAACCCGGGGAGGCTCAGTTCAACACTTTCTATCGAAAGCGCTCCCGCCAACCGATCGTGTGATCCTGCTGGCGCTCGCGCGGGCGCGCTCCCCGATAGAATGCTCACCGTTATCGGTCGTGGCCGCTTAACTCCTTCGCCGCAAAAATCCGCTCCCAAAAATTCGAAATAGCTGATTAGCTAAAGAGACTCGGGCCGAGCCCTCTGTGGCTGGCGCTTCAGTGCGATTTGATAAAATCGGCTTCGCCGGTCCGATTCCCCGCTTCGCAAGGAGAACACGATGAGCGTAACGCTGAAGGTGAACGGCAAATCACACACAGTGGATGCCGATGGCTCGACTCCGTTGCTGTACATTCTCCGCAACGATCTTGGCTTGCAGGGACCGCGATTCGGTTGCGGACTGGGACAATGTGGCGCGTGCACAGTAATTATGAACGGCGTCGCAACACGATCGTGCATTATTCCAGCCTCGGCTGCAAAAGGCGAAATCATGACGCTTGAGGGGCTCGCCAGGAATGGCACGTTGCATCCTGTTCAACAGGCCTGGATCGATGAGCAGGTCCCCCAGTGCGGATTCTGTCAAAACGGGCAAATCATGACCGCGAAGGCGCTGCTAGACAAGAATCCAAAGCCCACCGACGCACAGATCCGCGAAGGCATGAAGGGTGTCCTCTGCCGATGCATGACGTACTACCGCATTCAAGCGGCGATCAAACGCGCGGTGAAGACAATCCCAGCGAAGGGAGGCGCGGCATGACTCCCATGACCGGCATTCCGAAACACGTCGAAGCCACGCTTTCCCGACGAAATCTGCTGAAGACTGCCGGCATGCTGGTGGTTAGCTTTGCGGGCGGCGATCCTCGCGAGGCGAATGCTCAGACAAGCACAGGTCCATATCCCGAAGTCGATTTTCATCAACTCGATTCGTGGATTGTAATCCATGAAGACAATACCGCGACTTTCTATGTAGGGAAGACCGATTGCGGCCAGGGCACCGGCACGTCGTTCCGCCAGATCATGGCCGACGAACTGGATGTCGCCTACGAAAAGACCAGTTTGATCATGGGCAGCACCGATATTACGGTGGACCAGGGTGGCTCCGGCGGCTCGACCGCTATGGAGCGCGAGAGCTGGCCCATGCGACGCGTCGCGGCAGAAGCTCGTCGGGTGTTGCTGCAAATGGGATCTGACCGGCTCGGGGTGGCGGTCGACCGACTGGCTGTCAGCGACGGGATCATCACCGTGAAGAGCGATCCGTCGAAAAGCGTTACCTATGGACAACTGATCGGCGGGAAGAAATTCAATGTCACGCTGACCGGCAGCAGTAGCTATGCGACAACCGGAAGAGCGGCCGTAAAGCCCGTGCAGGAACTGAAGAACGTTGGACTCTCGCCTCAACGTTACGACATTCCCGCAAAGGTCGATGGGTCGCTCAAATGGGCGGTTGATGTGAGACTGCCGGGAATGGTTCACGCGAGGAATGTGAAACCGCCGTTCGCGGGTGCAAAGCTTGTGAGCATCGACGAATCCTCCGTTTCCAGACTGCCCGGATTCGTGAAGGTGGTGACCAAAGGCAACTACGTCGCGGTGGTGTGCGAGCGGGAGGAGCAGGCGATCAACGCTGCGAGGGCGCTCAAGGTGAAATGGGAAAAGCCCGCCATGGCGCCGTTTCCTTCGTCTGAAAACCTGTTTCAATACATGCGCGAAGTAAGGCCGACATCCAGTTCGAAGCCATCTGTGACGGGCGATCCCGACACAGTGTTTGCGAGCGCGCCCAAGGTAATCGAGGCCGATTACGATGTTCCGTTCCAGGGGCATACCGCAATAAGTCCGGCGCATGCGATGGCCGATCCGTCGAACGGTCAGATGACGATCTATTCGAACGACATGAAGTCGTACGGCATGCGGAGAGGCGTCGCCGATTTTCTCGGAATGCCGCGCGAAAACGTCCGCGTGGTTTGGATGGAAGGGCCGCAGGGTTTCGGCCGCACTGCTGCCGACGATGCTGGATGTGAAGCGGCGTATCTGGCAAAAGAGATCGGAAGGCCGGTTCGTGTGCAGTGGATGCGCGACGAAGAGACAGCCTGGGACACCAAAGCGCCGGCATTTGCTGTGAGACTCAAAGGAGCTTTGGATGCGGCCGGGAACCTGGTCGCGTTCGATTACGACGCTCGCGCGGCCGACTACAACCACGTCGGCTACAACGAACCTGACACCGTTCTAATCGCGCAACTCATGGGGATCAGACGCGCAAAACCCGCCGACGGCAACGCTGCCACGCCATCGGAATTATATGCGATCCCAAATCGGCGGCTGGCGACTCATGTGGTGAGCCTGCCGTTGATCTGGGAAACACCGCTTCGCACTGGGAATCTCCGAGACCCCAACGGTCCGCAATCGGCATTTGCGTCTGAGTCATTCATTGACGAATTGGCGGCCGCGGCCAAGGCCGATCCATTCGAGTTTCGATTGAAACTACTCACCTCGAGCCAAGCTGAGGACAGCGGCTTCAAGCGCGCCCGATCGATTGCGGTGCTCAAGGCCGCGACGGAGGCGTATGGCTGGGACCATCGTCCGTCGCCAAAATCACGGAGAACGGGAGATGTTTTAACCGGTCGCGGAATTGCCTACGGAGTCCGTGGCCAAACTGTAGTTGCGGAGGTTGCCGAAGTCGAAGTCAACGTTCGAACCGGACACGTGTGGGTGAAACGCCTGGTGGCTGCTCACGACTGCGGTTTGGTCATAAATCCTGAATCGCTGCGTCACACCGTGGAATGCGCCATGCTGCACTCGCTGAGCCGAACGCTGCACGAAGAAGTGCAGTTCGATTCGGAAAAAGTCACGAGCGTTGACTGGAACTCGCATCCAACTCTTACGCATGCAGATGTGCCAGAACAGATCCAGGTAGTTCTCGTGAACGGGGACCCGAATCCAAACCGGCCCGACTTGCCTCCGTACGGCGCCGGCGAGGCCGCTTGCAAACCGATGCTGGCGGCGATCGGGAATGCGATCTATGATGCAACTGGCGTTCGCCTGCGCCGGATTCCGTTTCGAGCTCCGCGCGTACTGTCCGCATTGAGGGATTCGCATGCGTGAACGAGCCGACACCCATTGTTTTAAACAATCAACGCTCATCGCGACCCTCCTCGTAGTCGTGTGCGCGATCGCCCGGGCGCAAACTCCTAACTCGGCCCCATTCACGGTCACTTTGGTGGGGCAGTCAATGATCCGATCGGATATTCGCGCGACAACTCCGGCGGCAGTGCCGGTGATCCAAAAGCTGTTGAAAGGCGACGTCATCTTTACTGACTTCGAAGCCGCAGTCGCCGAAAAGGGCGAGACGGTGCATGAAGGGAGGGGTTTCCTAGCTCCGCCCGACGCACTCGACGCACTGAAAGCGTTCGGCTTCAACCTATTAGCTTTGTCCTGCAATCATGCTTTCGATCTGAAAGTGGCAGGCATTCAAAACACGATACGGGAATCCGACAAGCGAAAGATTGTTCACGCCGGCACTGGAAACAACTTGGCCCAAGCAACGGCGCCAGGGTTTCTGCATACCCCGAAGGGCACGATAGCCTTGATCGCAAGCGCGTCGGGGCTCATTGCGCCGGGAGCTAGTGCTACGGCGGATCGGCCGGGCGTCAATGAGCTTAGGGTCGAGGCCGGTGACAGAGAAAATGAGGCGACCACCGATCTGCCTGGCGCGCCTCCAAACACGCCGAATCCAGAAGACTCGCGACGCATACTAAAGAGCATTCGTGACGCCCGTAAACAGGCGGACCTGGTGATTGTATATCAGCACAATCACGTTTTCGGGAATCACTCTTTCGCGACAATTTTCACCGAAGGGATGGAGGAGCGCCTCGCTCCAGATGGTTGGCTCAAGAAATGGACGCACGCAGAAGTGGATGCAGGCGCGGATATAGTGGTCATGCACGGCGCTCCTTTGCTGCATGGGATCGAGATCTATCATGGGAAACCCATTTTCTATGATCTGGGCAACTTCATTTACAATTTGCCGCCCACGATCTCGTACATCCACGAACCGCTAAATTGGGAGAGCGCCATCGCGTCTGTGCAATTTCAGGGCAAGAGTCTGAAATCGATCTCGCTCCATCCTATCGTCTTGAACTATGTTGGTGAGGGCCAGCCGGATATGCACAACGACTACGTCAATAACCAGTTCATCCAGACGCGCGGCCTGCCATCGCCTGCGACAGGGGCGCGAGCAGGTTATATTCTTGAGCGTTTGGCAGAGCTATCGAAACCCTTCGGTACCACGTTTGAGATAAAAGACGCCACCGCCGAAATTCAGCTTAAGGTGGAAAATTAGTTTTCTCGTTCCGTGGAGCCGCTCATCTCGCTAAGCTACCGTTAACGGACATTATCGGCGCCTGCCCATTCGAACTCCGGCGTCCATTTGTTGACGAGACGGCGATTTCAGGGATTGATCCACACCGGACGCTGCTCACGGCTCTTTCCGAGTGACGGAAGATGCGCTCAGAGCCGCCGGACACGCCACTTCCGCGGTGAGCGCCCAAGTGGGCTTGCGGGTCACAATCCGACTTCCGGGTACCTAAATCCAGCCAACTTCCTAGAACGCCGTTCGTGGCTACCGTCCAATTGCGACGACTCGGTCGTCGCTCCAGCGGGACACATCGCATGGGCAAGACGCCGACCCAATGCCGAGGACTTCAGGCCTTCTTGCCGGATTGTAGTCTCTGGGACTGAGCCAGGCTCCGTCACTTGGAGGCCTTTCCCGCCAAATCGATCAGCACGATATTGGAATCCTCTTTCGCTCGGTCGAACACGATCTGTTTGCTGTCGGGAGTGATGTCGAAAGTGCGCATAGTGGCGGAGTCCTGCAGGTGCGAAAGAGGATGGGTCTTCATTGCCGCGAAATCGAGGAGCCAAAAATCTTGCGACGCAGTTGAATCCTGCATGTAGACGAGGCCGCTGCCATCCGGGAGGAACCGCATCCGTTCACCTTCGCGGCGGACGATAATGGGCGGAAGTTGCGCTTCGGTTCCATCCGGCCGAACGCCCTCTAGCGGCACGTTCGTAAACACGTTAGCGCCGCCGTAGATGATCAGGTCTCCCTTTGGCGACCAGACCGGGTCGAGCGCCGATCCAGATCGGAGGCGCACAGGGGCGCCGCCGTTTACCGGTATCTTGAACAATCCTTCGCCCTTTACGTCGCTGCCTCCGCTGACAACCCAATTGCCGTCCGGCGACCAACTTGCTGTTCCCCGCGCATCCACGTCCCCGCTGAGAGAGCGAAGCTGGGTACCGTCCGCGGCGATCAAGTGCCACTGGCGCTTTCCGTGGCGAGTTAAGGCAAGGGCGATGGTGCGCCCATCCGGCGAGATTGCGGCGGGAGATTGCAGCGCTCCTTCGGAACCTTTCCAGATCTCTTCACTCCGCCCATCCCGGTATCTCCAAAGTCCGTCGGCGCCGTCTTTGGAGGAGAGAAAAAACAACGCTTCTCCTCCAAAACGTGGGGCAAGCGCGCGGCTGTTGGGGAGCGGGAAGGCCTTTACGTCGCTTTCCGTGGCCGGACTTGAGCGAATGGGCAGACTCCACAGACTCACCTTGGAATTCACGACGCTAGCTACTAGCTTGCGGCCATCCGTGGTCGCGGAAATCGCCGCATACTGCTCGAAACCGACGCTGAGACGTTGCGAAGCTTTCGTTTCGAGGTCCAGCGACCACAGCCACGGTCCCGCGCCATTGGCGTCCGGCGCGATGTAGAAAAACGTCCGCGCGTTGATCTGCGCCGGGAACCCCATATCCGTCTTTAAATTGGTGATGCGCTCTGGCTCGCCGCCCGCGGACGGGATTCGCCATAAATCCATTTCCCCCGTCGCCTTGCGCCCACGCACAAGATAGATCCAGCGTCCGTCTTGCGACCACAACGGAAAATGCCGGTGCTCGTCCGTTGGGCCTGCGGCAAGCAAGGTTCGGACATTGGACCCGTTCGCGTCGGCTACGTACACTGGATCGCCATCCCAGGAGTGATAGACCACATGCTTGCCGTCCCCCGACCAGGCAACCTCCGCTGCATCGGCGCCCAGAAAGTTGTGGGGAGTTCCTCCGATCAGCGGGACCAGTTGCATTCTCCGTTGTGGTTTTTGCGTGCCCGCGATCCAGATTTCGGACCCGTCGCCGGAAAATCCAATATCACGCAAAGGTCCCTGCACATCGCCTGCTTGGCCCTTGGTGAGATTCTGCGGATTCCCGTTGGCGGACTGGCTGAGCCACACATCGAAGGACCCGTCGTGATCGGAGACGAACGCTACAAATTTTCCGTCCGGCGATATTGCCGGACTCCTTTCCATTCCCCCGAAGTCGGTTACGCGGGAAAAAGTGGCGTTGGCAAGAGGACTCTCCGGCAGCGGCACCGGGCGGAACTGCTCCCACAACGCGAAGCCAGCCACGACTGCGACGGTCACCGCCCAGGGCCACCATTTGCCGCTGCCCCTCTTTGCGGCCGGAGGTTCTAAAGTGACCGTGTCTTGAGTTCGCCACAGCTTGCGTAAATCGACCGTCACCTCGCGCATCGATTGGTAACGTTTGGCGCGATCCTTCTGGAGCGTCTTCTCGATAACCCGCCGCAACGGTTCAGCGATGTATGAATCGAGCGGCGGCGCGGGCTCTGTGCCGATTCTATGGAGAATCTCGACTCCTGTATGGCCCACGAACGGCCGGCGCCCGGCAACTAGCTCGTAGAGCACCACTCCGAAGGAAAAAATATCACTCCTCGCATCCAGCGCTTGCCCCGAGGCCTGCTCGGGCGACATATAGGACGGAGTCCCCATGATCATGCCCGTATTCGTCCGCGTTTCTTCGGAGTGCCGGGTGCGGCCCCCCTCCATTGATCTCGCGAGACCAAAGTCGGCCAGTTTGGCGTATCCGCTCTTTGAAATTAGAATGTTACCCGGCTTGATGTCACGATGCAGCAGACCGGCGTCATGAGCGACGGCCATCGCGTCGGCGATCCCGGTGATCAGCTCAACGATTTCCAGTGAGCTGCGCTTCTCCTCTTCGGCCCAGTCCTTCAGCGTACCGCCGTCAACGAACTCGGTGACAAGATATTGCCGGCCCTCAAATTCCCCGATATCGTGGACCGTCAGGATGTGCGGATGATTGAGCGACGAGGCTAGTTCCGCCTCCCTCCGGAAACGCTTTCGCGCTGCTTCGTCCACCATATCCTCATGCAGGAATTTGATCGCGACGGTACGCCCTAGCTTCGTGTCGACGGCGCGATAAACCACGCCCATCCCGCCTTCACCAAGTTTTTCCTCCAGACAATAATGATCGAACGACTTTGGTGCGGCTTTTCCTATGAAGGTCTCCCCGGTGTCTGACTCGTAGGCTAAAAGCGATTCCACTTCGCGCCGGAGAGACTCGTCTGCTCCGCACTCCTTCTGGAGAAATGCAGTCCGGGCTTCGGCCTCCAAGTCGAGGGCCTGGTGGAATAATTCCTCGACGCGATTCCAGGGCTTTTCGTTCACTGCGCCTCCCCGGCAGTGTTTCCTGAGAGGAATCTCCGCAGCCAAGCCTCGCCCAGCCGCAGATCTCGCTTTACGGTTGGAACGGTGAGACCCAGAGCCAACGCGACTTCCTCTCGGTCCATGCCTCCGAAGTAACGCATTTCTATAACTTTAGCCTTACGTTCGTCGACCGCCGCGAGCTGCTCCAAGGCTTGATCGATTTCCAGCATGTCCGGCTGCCGGACGGCTGCGATGGCGGCGCAATCGGTAAGCCTGACCAGCCCGGCCCCGCCTCCTCGCTTGGCCGCATGATTCGTACGGGCGCGGTCGACCAGGATGATCCGCATGAGGTGTGCTGCAATGCCAAAAAAGTGCGCCCGGCTTTTCCACGGAGTCGGCTGCGATTGGTCGAGTAGCCGAATGTAAGCCTCATTAATTAATTCAGTTGGCTGCAGCGTGGGATTCGGCTGTCCCCGGCGAAGATACGCACGGGCGAGTTTGCGAAGTTCTTGATAGACCTTCGGCGTAAGTTCTTCGAGCGCTGTGGGATCGCCGTCGCCCCATGCGGACAGCAACTGCGAAATCGATCGATCGGCCTCCATCAGCTGTAATTCTTTCACAAAAGTAGATGAGGTCTGTTAGCCGTTTCGTTCCCCGTTTTCGAATGTTCAGATTGTCTGGTCATGGAACCCGGCAGGAACGCCTGGCGGAAAAACCTGGTTGAGCCGGAGCTCTCCGGTCCATGGAACGTTAGCCAAAGAAGCAAGAGAAATCAAAAGGAGAAATGTTTTATGAAAATTCGAATCTCACGGATTTTGTTCGGTATCGGTGTCGTTCTGGCGATTGGGACACTCCCCGCCCAGGAACTCCGCGTGGCCCACTTTGAGGGCCTGATCAACGATTACTCACCCGCGAATGTGGCCGGCGGCCCGTACGAAATGCGCGGCTCCTGGTCGTTAGATGTTCAAAAAGGCGGCGTCGCGAATTTTACGACGGACATCAACATGGCGACGTCCGATTACGGAATCGCTGGCGCAACGGCGGTCGATCCCAACAATCCCGCGACGCGCAGCCAGCACACCCATCACATCGTCGTCACCAACGCGACGGTCGGCTATGACCCCAGCGTCTGCCCGGTCTTCAGTCCTGCTACCACCGGCGCAGGCATTGTAATCAGCAGCAGTCCCGCTACAACGACGGGAAATGGCGGACCGGCCTCATTCGAGTCGAAAGGCCCGTCCACGCTACAGATCTGCATCACCGGTGGAACCGAGGTCGAGTTTTCGAACTTCACGATGGTGTACACAGGACCTGCCACCGGGCATTTCGGAACGCAGGCGATCCATGGAGTGGTAACCTCGGTCTCGTCAAAGTAAGGGCGATGGTTTCAGAGGTGCGGGCTGTGATTCAGCCCGCTACGTCCCTGCTCTTGAGGATAGTCCTCGGGAGAATGTCCTAAGCCAGAGATTTCCGACCGGCGAACGCTGAAATTAGCATAGACGTGGCTCTCGTCTCCGTTGCGCGGAGAATCACGTCACCCTATTGCCGGTCTTGGAGGGCCACCGAAATAAAGAGACACTCGAAATTCAATATTTGGAAGAACAAACTGCATGGACTTATGATTGGCCCGCCGATGAACGCAGGAGGGCAGAGGCTGTGGTGCCGTTGGCTAGCATTAAGTCCATTAACCGAGTGCGCAGCTTACAAGAATTGAGGGAAAGACTTTCCAGCGCGACTTCGGGCGTCTGAGAGTCAGCATTTTTCGTCGGCTGCGATAAAAGGTAGTCCTCGGGGAGTGCTTCGCGAATACGAATAGCAGAGCGTGTTGGCCAGATATATCGCCCAGACTTCTCATAGATCCCGTTAAGCAGCATTGTCGGTAGGTTCGTGAACAGCCGTTTATCAGCCTCGATTATGAACGGGTTTCAGTCGTATTGATCGGGGCGCTCCTGACCGCCTTATATTTGAGGGCAGGATCGAAATCCAGCTACCTAACCTCAACAACAAAACAAATTTCGCGCTGGTACGTCCAACCAAGTCATCGGGAGGCCCCTCGGCATGAACGCATTCTGGCAAGACGTGGTGTACGGTTTGCGGATGCTGGCAAAAAGCCCCGTCATTACGATCGTCGCGGCCTTATCCTTAGCTCTGGGAATTGGCCTCAACACCGCGATTTTCACCTTGGTGAATACTATCCTGCTGGGCTCGCTACCGTATCGCGACGCCGACCGGCTGGTGGCGATCTTCTCTATCGCGCCCGAACATCCCGATCAGCTGAACGGCGTGTCTGTTCCCGATCTCTTCGCCTGGAAGCAGCTGACGCATTCGTTTGAGGAACTGGGAGCCTTGACGAACAACGCGATCGACTTCGGCGCCGAAGAGAACGGAGTTCCTGCCGAGCGCGTCCAAGGGGAAAACGTCACGCCCTCTTTTCTTCGGACTCTAGGCGTACAGCCGATGATTGGACGCCTCTTTACCGACGCTGAAGACGAGGTGGATCATCCCGCCCCCGTGATTCTCATCAGTCATCGTCTCTGGATTCGTCGATTCGGCGGGGACAAGAACATTGCGGATCGCGTCGTACTGGTGAACGGGCAGAACACCACGATCGCCGGCGTCATGCCTCCGGATTTTCGATTCACCGACGAGCAAGGCGAGTACCTCGCACCGATCCCGCTGAACCGCTTCCAGCTGCGCGGATCGGCCAGATTTTTGTCGGTCACCGCCCGCCTCAAACCCGGCGTCAGCATCCAACAGGCCCAGAGCGAAATGGATGCGATCGCGGTGCAGCTAGCCCGTCAGTTTCCGGCGCGCGACATGGATCACGGAAAACCCTGGGCCGTGCGCCTGCAGCCGATCCGCCAGGCCCTATTCGGGTTCATCAGCCGCCCCTTACTTTTATTGCAGATCGCGGTCGGATTTGTTCTCCTGATCGCGTGCGCAAACGTGGCCGCGCTGTTGCTTGCCCGAGCGTCGGCCCGTGAGACCGAGGTGGCAATCCGCGCGGCTCTGGGAGCGGCGCGAGGCCGAATCTTTCGCCAATTCCTCACTGAAAGCCTACTGCTCTCGATGCTAAGTGGTTTGTTGGGGGTTCTGCTGGCTTGGTGGGGCGTCCGAGGGCTAGTCGCTTTGGCGCCCGCGTGGCTGCCAAGATTGCACGCGATTCGCCTGGATGGACGGGTGCTTCTGTTCAGCGCGACGGCTTCGGTGCTTACTGGCCTGATCTTCGGCGTGCTTCCAGCGCTGCATGGTTCGAAAGCAACTTTCAACGATTCGCTCAAGGCTGCCACGCGGGGCGGAACTCAGGGCGGCCCGGGGAATCGGCTGCGCGCAGTGCTGGTCGCCGGTCAGCTCGCGCTAGCGCTAGTGCTCCTCATCGGTTCAGGTCTTCTGATCCGCAGCTTCTTAGCGCTGCAAACGGCGGACCTCGGTTGCGATCCGCGAGGTCTGCTTACGTTCCGTTACCGGTTTCCGGAGAAGCTCTATTCCAAGCCGGTCGGCATGTACCACGGACTGCCGTTGTGGGAAATGAATCCCGGGCCCCTAGAGGCGATCGATCGGATCTTCGAAAGGCTGCAAAGTGTGGCAGGGGTTCTGTCTGCCGCAGGCAGTACATTTCCGCCGCTAACCGGCAATAATCCGATGACCTTCACTATCGCCGGCCGCGAGGTCGCAAATGCCGACGATCTGACTGCGGATTTCTTCCCGGTGACGCCAAGCTTCTTCGCGACAATGAAGATTCCCATGCTGCGCGGCCGCGATTTCACCAGCCGCGATCGCGCCAACTCGCCGTGGGTAGCCATAGTGAATGAGACGATGGCGCGCCGATTTTTCCCGCACGAGAATCCGATCGGCCAACGCATTCGCGTAGATTTGTCGGAACAGGACCAGTATCGGGAGGTCATCGCAGTGGTCAAGGACATCCCAGCCAGCCATCCGCAGACCAAGCAGGAACCTGCGATCTTTATTCCCTTTCTCCAGGCGGCCGCCAACAGCACTGGGCCATTCACGGGATTTCACCTTCAAATGACGTTCCTGATGCGCACCCAGGGCGATCCGATGAGCACCTTGCCCGCCGTTCGCCGGGCGGTCGAAGAGATGGATCGCAACCGGCCGCTGATCGATCCGCGCACTGAAGAGTCCTACCTGGCGGATCAAGCGCAATATCCACGCTATTATTCGATGCTGCTGGGCCTGTTCGCCGCAGTGGCAACCGGTCTCGCAGCGGTTGGGATTTACGGGGTGATGGCGTATGGTGTCGCGCAGCGGACACGAGAAATCGGGATCAGAATGGCGCTGGGAGCGAACGCCTGGGACGTGATGCGGTTGGTCGCGCGACAGGCCTTGCTGGTGATCGTCTGCGGAGTCTCGTTGGGACTTGGAGGAGCGATGGTGCTGACCCGATTTATTTCGTCGGAGATCTGGGAAGTGAAGGCGATAGATCCGGCGACCTTCTTAGGTGTGACCGCGCTCTTGGCGGCGGTCGCCGTCGTCGCTTGCCTGATTCCAGCCCGCCGCGCGATCATGGTCGAGCCTACCAGCGCTCTCCATCACGACTAAGTGATTGCCGTAAGGCTTGTGCGACCTGCTCAAGCGTGCATCGATCAAGCCACTCTATTACCCTGCGTCGCCGCGTTCGTTTCCTCCCGGATTGGGGAGCGATTCACTATCCGCCCTCACCGCCGGTTCTTGCTGACGGCTTGTTCATGCACGCCGCGGCTTTTGAGAAGGAACAGGAGGCCGATATTGAGATTCCCAATATCAACTGCACGAAACGCACCTTGCAAGTGATCGAGTTTATGGCGGCCTGTGTCCATCCGATTCTGACCTCTCCGTCTGCCGATGACCGAATGCGCGGACGATCTTCGAGGCGCTGTGGGCAGCCTGGACTAGCCAAGGCGTGCGATATGTCCCAAACTCTGCTTCGATGTTGCGAAAGTCAGCGACTGCCTTTTCCGCTTTGGCCCCGAGATGATCGATATGCTTCTGACCCGCTAGGAGCAAGGTCTCAAGTTCGGTCACTTTGGCTTCCAGGTGATCGATATGCTTCTGACCGGCTTCCAGCAGAGACTCTAGCGAGCGCTTGTATACCTCGAGTTCGCTGCGTTTGCGGCGTTCTTCTGCCACAAGTTTTCGCACCAGTGCTAGATTTCCGGGGGCCTCAATCTCAGAGTTCTGACACGGCTGGATCTGGACCAACTCACGCCATTTCGGCGAACCAGAGTCAATGTTCCGCGGAGGTGAGGACTTGCCTTCGCGCCACCCGCAATACTGCTGGGAGCATCCAGAGCTGAGATAGCGTCCCGAGATCATGTCGCTGCGTTTGGCCAGCGCGTTCGGCGAGTTCCACAGCGCCGCGAGCGGCTCGGAATACAGGTTGCCAATGGGCCGAGAGATGAAGCAAAGGTGCGCGTCCCCGTTCTCTACCAGAAACAGGGTCGTCCACGGATTTGGGCAAAGCTCAAAAGAGCCTTGGGAGAGGCCATCACTATCCGGATACAGGCTCTTCTCGCCTTCCTCTAGAAACGCAGCGCTGAGCTTGTGACTCTCGAACAACGTTTGTAGCCCGCTCACACGGACGGTACGGAAGCTTTCCTGGAAACGAGGCAACACCTCCCGCAGTATTGCGTGGAGCTCTTCCACTTCACCGCGATCGGTGATTGCTTCATCGGCTTCCAGCGTCGGAACTCGGGCAGTGTTTTCCGGAGAAAGCTCCATGGTCTGGAGCGCGACATCGATCATGCCGTGCTGGCGCATCAATTCCAGGTACTCCGGGATCTCGCGAAAGTTGGATCGCATGATGACGAAAAAGGAATCGAGGTACGGCGTTTTACTCTGCAGCTTTGCTTTCCAGCGTTGGACCCGGTCTATATTGGCGAGCACTTGATCCAGGTCGGCGCCTTTGCGGAGCCGGTTGTAAGTAGCTCTCGTTCCGCCGTCAATGGACACAGTTACGCTGGAGAAGGGAGTGCGAACGAGGCGTTCGGCCCATTCCTCATTGATCAATGTGCCGTTCGTGCTGATGCTCAAGACCGGACGTCGGACGAGCCGCGTGACATCGTCGATTAATTCGCTGAATCCGCGGATGGCGAAAACCTCACCGCCCTGGATGCGCAACGTGGAAACGTACGGATAGAATCCCATTAGTTCGCGCCGTAGCTCCAGAGCGATCTCGGAGGGACGCAACAGGTTGTCTCCATTCTTCGCCTGGTAACAATGGATGCAATCAATGTTGCAAGCGTTTCCAAGGACCAAACCTAGGCAACGGGGTCGAGAATAAAGATAGAGGTGGCGTTGCTCGTATTCGAGCTGGCTAAGACGGAGGTTGTCGTAATACGCTGCGTCTAAGTCGGTGGCTACTGGCTCCGGTCGCATAGGTTTTCTGTGCCAGAGTGACAGAATATTCTGACAAACGGAAGCCTCGAACAGATGGTGACTGATTTGGTATGGCATCAGATCTTGCCCACATCGGAATGGACGAGTGCGCCGAGCGGAGCGGCAGGGACGTTAGCAAGGGGCGATAACGACTGCAACCAAGTTGGTTGCTTCAAGGGACGGCCCGTTAACCAACATAACGGCGCCTAGTCATTCGAGCTCGGGCGGCAATAGCGCTCTGTCCATTCGTTGACGTGACGGAGACGTAACAGGACTGGATTGGGGATTCCGGCGAAACTGAACGCATATTGCACTAAGCCGCTCCGCGGCAATCCGATAAACCCGAGCCTTCATCGCGTACCCGTGCCGTCAAGTTAGAGTGGGGTGCTGGGATATCGTTGCTCTCCATGAGCGACACGATTTCCCCCAACAACAACCACGCCGCCCGCAAAGTATCGCCACTGCGCCAGCGGATGATCGACGACATGACCATGCGCAA
>Ga0335078_10005412_pt1 | contig 18876 bp, 14 predicted proteins | sample Lox_Sample_32_FD_206711 | JGI IMG/M metagenome (GOLD analysis project Ga0335078, IMG submission 206711) | Soil microbial communities from Loxahatchee National Wildlife Refuge, Florida, United States - Lox_Sample_3.2 | ecosystem: Environmental > Terrestrial > Soil > Wetlands | place: USA... | reverse complement strand
CGCCTTGGCGTGAGCGAGGTCAACTCGCCCGAGCATCGGCAGCTTTCGCTGCGCGCGGCGCGGGAATCCATGGTGCTGTTGAAGAATCAGGATCGCATTCTCCCGCTGAAGACCGGACTCACCCGCATCGCCGTGGTGGGTCCGACCGCCGAGCTCATACAGTCTCTGCAGGGCAACTATAACGGGCCCCCGCCGTCGCCCGTCTACCCGCTCGCCGGAATTGAAAGGCGGTTTCCCGCGGCCAAGGTGGCCTACGCGCAGGGGGCGACGCTGGTTGAGGGTTTCGCGATGCCCATCGAGCACACCGCGCTCCATCCCGCCGGCGGCTCCGGCCAGGGGCTCACCGGCGAGTACTTCAGCTCGCCCGACCTGAGCGGCAAGCCCGTCCTCGCCCGTACCGACCGCAACGTCAATTTCAATTGGGACAAGGTGGTTCCGGTGAATGGCGTGCAGCGCGACAATTACTCGGTGCGCTGGAGCGGTTCGTTCACTCCGCCGGCCCCCGGCGAGTACAAGCTCGGTGTGCGCGTGAACTATTGCTACGCCTGCGCGAACGCCGAGGGTTTCCGGCTTTACCTGGACGGGAAGCTGTTGGTCCAGAGCTCCAATGGGACTACCGGCGAGCGGGGCGCCGTCATCGAAGCTCCGGTCACGTTCGGCGATTCGCAACCCCACCCCATCCGTCTGGAATACCTGCACAAAACCGGCAGTGCCGGCATCGATCTCACCTGGCAGGCTCCCGCGGCTGCGCTGCGGAACCAGGCGGTGGAGGCCGCCAAACAATCGGACGTGACGATCGCATTCGTCGGCCTCTCGCCTTCCCTGGAAGGCGAGGAGATGCCCGTGAAGCTGGCGGGATTCAGCGGCGGCGATCGCACTGCCATCGATCTGCCGGCGGCCCAGGAAGATCTGTTAAAAGCCCTGGCCGCCGCCGGAAAGCCCCTGGTGGTCGTGCTGCAAAACGGCAGCGCGCTGGCCGTCAACTGGGCGGAGAAGAACGCCAATGCGATTCTCGAAGCCTGGTATCCCGGCGAGGAAGGCGGAACGGCTATCGCCGGGACGCTGGCAGGCGACAACAATCCCGCCGGCCGTCTGCCGCTGACGTTCTATTCTTCCCTCAGCCAGGTCCAGCCGTTCGAACAGTACTCGATGCGCGGCCGCACGTATCGCTATTTCGCGGACAAGCCGCTCTACGGATTCGGCTTCGGTCTCAGCTACACGAAGTTTGAGTACCGCAATCTGAAGGTCGCGCCTTCGCAGGTCAAATCCGGTGAGCCGGTCACGATCGAGGGCGACGTCAGGAATACCGGCGCCATGGAAGGAGATGAAGTCGTCGAGCTCTTCCTCACGCAGCCCAAGGCCTTCGAGACTCCTCTACGCGTGCTCGCGGGATTCAAGCGCGTGCATCTGCGTCCCGGCGAGTCCGTTCACGTCAGTCTCCCGATTGACCCGCGCTCTCTGGGCCAGGTGGACGAGAAGGGCAATCGCGTGATCGTGCCGGGAGAATACACCGTCTCGTTCGGCGGGGCTCAGCCGCAGGACACAACCGCGGCGCAAATCGCAAAACTCACCGTGCTTGGCCGCGCCGACCTGCCGAAATAGAAGCCAGGTCTCGCCCCGCGCGGGCCGGCCGGCGGCCGCGCATCTCAAGCGAAAGCGACGGCATCCCGGAAATGGTCTTCCAGGATGCGCTCGGTCTCCTGGCGCACCGTCGAATTCGGGCTCTCGATGAACTCGATCCGCAGAATGCGGTCGTCCGGTTTTACCCGCATGGCCGCACCCCACGCTTCTTCGAGCGCGCGGCCCGATTCGCAGAACAGATCGGCCCAAACCAGCTTCGGGACGCCCGCCGTGACGAGGGTTTCGCCGGAGGGCCGCGTGACATGCAGGATCAGGTCGCTGCTGGCGTTTTCGGAAAGCGGAACATACTCCGGCTCGCGGTCGTTCTTGCCGTATAGAGGATTGAAGAGCCGGGGACGCAGGATTTTGTCTTCCTGCGCGCCGAAGGCCGACTGCGAGAGCGCGCTGATGGCGGCCGGATATCGCTTGCTGATTTCCTGGATCGTGTCGCGGTAGGCGGGGTCGGACCAGTTCTTCGCCGTCATCCTGCCGACCACCAGCGGCGGAGGCGCCGCCAGCGCCTGCCGATGATTGCGATAGGCCGTCCAATACTCCTGCGCCCCCTCGATCTTGTGCTGCAGCAGCTCCAGATTCGCCTGATCGAAGTCCAGGCGGTAATCGGACTTCTGCCGGTGGAGCTGGCGGAGATACTTCAGCGCCGCTTCGGGATTGTCGCTGTACGTAATGAAGTGTTTGGCCAGAGCGGCCAGCACACCGGCTTTCGAATCCGCCGACGACAAATCGCGCTTCAACGAAGCCCCCAGCCAGTTCAGGGTCTGCTCGTAGAGGCTGCCCTTAAGAGCGCCCTGCTCCATCTGCTTCTCGAGAAACTTCACCGTGACGGCGGCCACCACCGCGCTGACCGCCGGATTCAAACCGATGGAAACGCCGAGAGCGGCCGTAGCCGGAACCACCATCTTCATCGCCGCGCGCGCGAATTGCGGCAGCGCCCGGCTCCAGTCCGATTCCGCGGCGGCCCGTTCCCGGCGGTCGCGCTCCGCCCGCGCCAACTCCTGAAATCGATCGGAAAGCGTGCGATGCAGCCGCACCGCGACCGCCAGCGGATGCCGCGAATTGCTCTCTTCCGAGAAATCCAGCTCCGATTCCCAGGTAGCGCGCTTCAGCGCCTGCCCCGCTTCCTCCAACCGCGAACCAAGTTCGCTTTCCCACTGGTCCAGCTGCGTGCCGCTAAAGCGGCTCAAAGAAGCTTCCAGCAGCTCTTCGGTAATCAACGAAAGCGCACCCTGCGCCCGCTCCAGATGCGCGCTGGGAGCAGCCGGATTGAGGCCGGTGGGAAGGAATCGCTCCACCTCCTCCTGCAGCGTCGCCCGCTTTTCCGGCTCGGACGCCAACCGGTACAGCTTCGGCGCGCGATGCGCCGGCGCCGCTTCTCCCGCCCTCATTACCGCTGCCGAAGTCAGGATCTCGCGCTTCTGCAAATCGGCGATTTCGCGATACACTTGCGACGGCTCCAGTCCCGTGTGCAGGCACAGATCGGCTATCGTAAACCGCTCCAACTGCTGCACCGCGCAGAGGATCTTGATTCTGGTTTCGTTAGCACTCATGACGGAGCCCGGCCGGTCGGCCGATACTTATCTTCACCAATGAAGATAACACGGAAGCAAGCCCCGCGCAAGCCCCGCTAAGCTCCTCAGTCCGAAGGGGAAAACGGTTCCAGCGCCCGCCCCAGCGAGTCCCTCACGATCCCCGCGTTCCAGTCCCGCCCCTGGCAGGAACCGCAGATGGCTTCTTCCAGGATCCGCCGCAGGTCCTGGTCTTTCTGCCGGAGCCGGCTCATCCGCGACCGGAGCTTGTGGCCGATGCCGAAGACCTGGCTTTTCAAATCCTCGTGGACATCTTTCCGGAACTGCTTCCACCCGGCGACCCATTCCAGCAAGAAGCCGGCCGCGCAGTTGCGCCACGCCGGGCACTCGCGCCGCAGCAGCCACTGGCCAAACTGAAATGCCTCCCGGTTCGCCTGCAACCGCGGATTCCATTGATGCAGCAAAAGTTGGACATCGAAGGGCAGGTATTCCACCTGAAACCACTCCCACTCCAGGGCGAACAGCAATCCTTCCGATATCTCCTCTTCGTCCTCGCGCCAACCTGGAAAATAGTGCGACAGGTATTCGTGGAAAAGGCTGAATTCCAGGATGATGCATTCCCACAGGGCGTCATCCGCCGATCCCGGCCGCAGCAGCAGGTTCCTGCCTTGGCGGACGAACGACAGTATGGGCGACTCGGCCAGCGGCGTCTGGCAGCGGATGGGGAGCAATTTCATCTGGCCGGCGCGCTCGCGCGAGGCCGGCTCGCCCCACTTGTCGATACAAATCTTCAGGGCCTCGAAAGCTCTCCGGTTGAGCTGCACGAGCCGGTCTTCACAGCCGAACGGCGAAGCCAGGTCGGCGACCATGCCTCCGATCACCTCGCCGTAACCCTTGACCGGAATCGATGTCCCCAGCCGCGCCCGCAGGTGCTCGGTGTAATCCGCGATCGGCCTGTCGCGGAGCTGTTTGTGCGTGATTTTCAGCTCTTCGCTGATGAGCCCCAGTACTTCCATCAGGCTCGTCCCGCTACCGGCCGGGTCCGGGAACTGCTCCAGCCGCTCCAGGAAATGCGTTGCCAGGCGCAGAGCCAGCTGAAAAACCCGCACCGGCAGCTCCGTGTCCTCCCAGAGTACATTCTTCATGCGTGCGGCTATTTACGCTTCTTTCGCGCCCCGCCCGTTTTCTTTGCCGCCGGTTTCTTCTTCGCGGCGCCCGCGGACTTCGCGGCGGCCGCGCTTGCCTTCCTGGCCTGCAGGCCCTTGATCTTGTTCTTCAGGAAGTTCAGGAATTGAGTGGTCAGAAAGGCGGAGACGGCGCTTTCGGCCCCTTTCCGCACCACGTCCCAATCGACATTCAGCAGGATGTTTTGCAGCTCCGGCAGCACCGGGATGCCCTCGGCGCGCCGGATTTGCACCTTCGCCCCCGGCAGCCGCTCCGTGACCGTCGTTTGAAATTCCGCCGAGAGCGCTCGTATCTCCGTGACGGCTTTCGCCGTGGACCGATGAGGATCGGTAGACTTGATCTGAAATTCTAAGCTGACTCGTTGTTTCGCCATTCCAACCTCCGAATCGGGCAATTATCCGGCCGGACTCAATATCTCCAGCTCCGCGTGTCGGCGCCTTCGGGCGCGGTCTTCAGCATGCGGTCCATCATCACCGGCATCAGCCTCTGCTGCAGCGTCCCGCTCGATACCGCCTGCGGCAGAAAACTGTCGCCGGTGTAGCAATGCGGACGCCCGGGACCGTAATCGAAGGTCGCATCCGCATACGGACCCTTGCCGGGCTCGCGCGTCGAATCGAGAAACGTCTGTGTCTGGTGGACGGCGCGCTCCAGAAAGTACGTATCCGCTTCCCCAACCGTGAAGTGCAGCTTGCCCATCAGTTTCGGCCCCAACGTCTTCCAATCCCGCTGCATGATGTAGTCCAGATCGTAGTGTTCTTTCCAATACTCGGCCACCTTGTGGTCGATCGCGCCCGTCAAGGGGTCGATGATCAGCGCCGGATAGCCGTCCGCGCCGACCGGGCTGTACACCGCCTGCCATATGTCGAACTGCTCCCCCGACCGCCCCTTCGTGCCCAGCACCAGCTCGAAGCGCAAAGCGTCGTCCATGTCCGACGTAATGGTTCCGTCGCCGGCGCGCGCCATCGGAATCGCCACGTGTTTCCATTGACTTTTGGCGTAGAACGCGTTGGCGTCTTTATACAGGTTCACCATCGCATAGGCGCTGAAATCGATCGGGTCGGGACAAAACACCCATGCGCCGTTGAAAAAATCCGGATACAGGACCTGCAGCGCCAACGTGCGCCATCCGCCCGTGCTGCCTCCATAAACCACGCGCGCCCACGGCTGTCCGATGCCGCGGAATTGCTTCTCCACGTACGGGTACAATTCCTGCGTCAGGGCGTCTCCATACGGCCCGACGTTGGCCGAGTTGACCGCGTAGGAATCGTCGTAGAACGGATTGGCGTCCTGCGTGAACACGATGAGCATGTGCGGCAGGCGGCCCGACGTCCAGTCCTGGTACAGCTTGTAGGCGTAATCGATTCCGCCCCGCCCGCGCCCGCGGCCCTGCGACGGCTCGGTGCGAAACCCGTTATACGTGCGCTGGAAATGGCCCTGCGAATACAGCACCGGATAGTGCGCGTCGGGATGCCGGTCGAATCCCTCCGGCAGCAGCACGATGGCTCCCAGGTACATCGGCCGGCCCCAGAATTCGCTCAACAGCTTGCTTTGAATGCGCACGTGCTTGATGTAACTGGTGTCGGCCGGCGGCTCGATGGGCGGAATCGTCTTGTTCAGCTCGATGCGCGTCGCGCTGGAAGATGCCGGGTCGAAATGGACCTTCACCGGCTCGCTGTAAAGATTGCCCGGCTTACTGTTCCAGTGCTGGCCTTCGCCCTGGTCCATCGGCAGCTTGACCGTATGCCCATCGGCGCGATGGAAGGTCTCGTAAATGTTCAACACCGCCTGCACGTAATAATCGCCGGCCGGTACCTGCGAGAAATTGTCCCGCGGATATCCCTGTGTGGACTTGTCGATAACGGCCGATCGCGCACTATCCACATCCACGCCGAAAATCTGCGACGTGTTGAGCCCTTCGCTGGGGGTCATGCGCGGCTCCGGCTCGGCATTCGACGCCAGGATCAGCACCACGTGGCCATCCAGCGGCTTGGCCCACGAGATTTCGAATTTAGGCTGCGCGTTCGCGGCTGCAAGAGCGAAAGAGAATAGAACAAGAAGTCGCATGGACCCAGCATACACGCGCGCCAGCCTTTCGCGGAGCGCGCGGGCTGGAAAACAGGCGCTCAAAGCTGGTACAAAAATCTCATGCGAGTTCTCTTCATCGGCGGCACGGGTATCATCAGCACCGCCTGCACGCGGCTGGCGGCCGAGCGCGGCATCGATCTCACCCTTCTCAATCGCGGGCGGCGCTCCGCCGATCTCCCGCCAGGCGTGAAAACCATCGCCGCCGATATCGAAGACGCTTCGGCGATACACGCGGCGCTCGCCGGCCAGTCCTTCGATTCGGTGGTCGATTGGATCGTCTTCGAGCCGGCCCAGATCGAGCGCGACATCGCCCTCTTTCGCGGCCGCACCCGGCAGTTCGTCTTCATCAGCTCCGCCAGCGCCTACCAGAAGCCGGTCGGCCATTACCTGATTACCGAATCGACGCCTCTGGCCAATCCGTTCTGGGACTATTCGCAGAAGAAAATCGCCTGCGAGGATCGCCTGATGCGCGCCTACCGCGAAGAAGGCTTCCCGATGACGATCATCCGGCCGTCGCTGACCTACGGCGATACCCAAGTCACGCTGCCGGTGAACAGTTGGACCAAGTCGTTCACCGTGGTCGACCGCATGCGCCGCGGCAAAAAGGTGATCGTGCCCGGCGACGGCACCTCGCTCTGGGTCATCACGCACAACTCCGATCTCGCCAAAGGACTGGTGGGGCTGCTGGGGCGCGAGCAGGTCATCGGCCAGGCCTTTCACATCACCAGCGACGAAGTCATGAGCTGGGATCAGTGGTATTGCCTGACCGCCGAAGCCGCCGGCGCGGAACCGCGGCTCATCCACATCACCAGCGATTTTCTCTCCGAAGCCATCCCCGAAATGCGCGGAGGATTGCTGGGCGATAAATCCGGGAGCGTGGTCTTCGACAATACCAAGATCAAGCGCTTCGTCCCCGATTTCTGCGCCACCGTGCCATTCACGCAAGGCATCCGCCGCACCCTCGCCTGGTTCGATGCCGACCCCGCGCGCCAGCAGATCGATGAAGAAGCCAATGCCCGCTGGGACCGCCTGATCGAAGCCTATGAATCTGCGGCGGCCGGGGCCATCCGCACTTTCCGCGCGGCGCAGTAGGACAGGCCATCGTCTTTTGTGGCCTGTCAGGGCGGCCCATCGTCTTTTGTGGCCTGTCAGAGCGGACTGGCGGTCCGCCTAGAACGTCAGCCCGACCAGAAACTCCGCCTGGTTCTGATTGCTGCTGAGCACATTCGGCAGGTTGAAATGCTGCGACGTCCAGCGCGTATAGCGGAGCTCCGGCGCGATATGCAGAAACAGAAAATGAAAATCCAGCCCACCTTCCAGGACCACGCCTTCCGTCCCCGAGTTCTTTTCCTCCGTCGGAGTGGACGGTTCCGTGCCGGCGATGTTGCCCAGGGTCCCGAGATTGGTCACGCCCTGCAGCGTGTCGAATGCCACTCCCAGGCCGACATACGGACGCACCGGACCCCTGGCCGCGAACCTGTACTTCAGCAGTATCGGAAACTCCCAGTCGTTGGTGCTGGCGCCGTAGGAGCCGATGTCGGGAAGTGACGGCAGTGCATGATAATCGAAATGCCGGTAGAGAACATCGCCTTCGATGGCAAAACCCCATGGCAGGTGCAACTCGATCATCGGTCCCAGGATGAACTGCTTGCTGTTGGTGAAGGCGCTGAAGCTGGGGTTGTTCGACACCGTGTCGATGAAATCCGTCAGGGGAACGCCGGCCTTCACACCGAAGGAAATCGGCTGGGCCGGAAGCACGGCGGCGCCGGCCAGAAGCAGGAGCAGAGGTCTCATATTTTCGGTTACGAAGGTGTTTCGAAAGCCGTTTCTATTTTAAGCGAACCTTCACGCTGAGGTCACACACGCAGGGTGAACGATTCGCCCAGGTAGATGCGCTTCACTTCCGGGTCGCGTTCCAGCGCTTCCGGGCTGCCCGCGCGGAAAATGCGGCCGTTGTTGATGATGTAGGCCCGGTCCGTCACCATCAGCGTCTCGCGCACGTTGTGATCGGTAATCAGAATGCCGATTCCCGTGCGCTTCAGCTCGAAAATGATGCGCTGGATTTCCAGTACTTGAATCGGATCGATACCCGAAAAAGGTTCGTCCAGCAGCAGAAAACTGGGATCGATCACCAGCGAGCGCGCGATTTCCACGCGCCGCCGCTCGCCTCCGGAAAGCTGGAAAGCCTTGTTGGTCCGCACCTTCTCCAGGCCCAGTTGATCGATCAACTGCTCCATCTTCTGGCGGCGCTCGGTGGATCGCAGCGGCAGCGTTTCCAGAATCGCCAGCAGGTTCTCTTCCACCGTCAGCTTGCGGAACACCGAAGCTTCCTGCGGAAGATAGCTGATGCCGCGCTTGGCGCGCTGATACATCGGCAGCCCGGTGATGTCCTGGTCGTCCACCAGGATGCGTCCGGCATCCGGGCTGATCAGCCCCACGATCATGTAGAACGACGTGGTCTTGCCGGCGCCGTTGGGACCGAGCAGGCCCACCACTTCGCCCTGGCGCACGTGTACCGAGACATCGTCCACCACGCGGCGCCCACGATAACTTTTGGAAATCCCGACCGTTTCCAGCTTGCTCATGCGAGCGCTATTTGCAGGATCGATCGATTCGGCTTTGGGCAGGCTGGCTGGACTGGCCATTAACCAGAAGCCTATCATCGTTGGCAAAGTAGGTCAATTTTTCGCCTTCTGTGTTGCCTTTGCAGCTATCCGCGAATTTCGGACGGCCGCCCGTCAGGAGTACCCGTTCATCGTCCGTATAGTATTCCGCGTGCTGGCCGGTGCCGGTGCGCACGCGCTGCGGATTGCTCCACTTGATCTGCACATTGCCGTCGGCGATGGCGTTCTGCAGGCGCGAATCGGCGTCGGAATCGGCCAGGTAGGCGCGCAGGTCGTTGCTGGTGACGTGCGTTCCGGCGTGATCCAGAATCACACCTCCCGAATACACAGCCAGCCTGTCGGCGTCGGTATAGACCAGGTGTGGCGCCTGGACAACAGTCTTGACCGGAGCTTTCGGGGCGGCCGGCTTTCCGGATTTACTGCTCTTGCCGCCCTTGGCATTCGCCGTTTTCGCGGCGCTCTTCCCCGAGTTGTCCGATCCCCCCTGGTCTTTATCTTTCGGCTGGTCGTAGAAGGTGGTTACCACGTGGCCATCGGCTTTGAGCATCTTCTTCTCGTGGTTGACGTCCACCACGTCAGCCGTGATCCGGTTGGCGCCCTGCCACATCGCGACGTCGCCCTCGTAATGAAAACTGCGGTTGCGGTCGCGCGTTTCCATCTTCCGCGCCTCGGCCTGCAGGGGTTGATCGCCATTGAGCATTTCCGACGTCTTGCTGGGATCGCTTTCCGGTGTGCGGCTGGATTTCACGTGGCCTTCGGCGCTGAAATCGCCGGTGTGCTGGTCCATGCGGATCCGGTCGGCGGAAGTCGAGCTGGAGGCGTCGGACATGTGGGCGTTGGTATCGAGCACGATCACGTCGTTGTCGAGCGTCGCCTTCGCGGCCGAGGCCTTGCGGTCGTTCTCGCTGTAGGAGAAGTTTTCGGTCTGCTCCATCGAGGCCAGCTTGCCGGTCTTGGTGTCGAAATGCGCCGAAAGATCCTTGCTCACCGTGGTCGAGACGCCGCGATTGTGCTTCTTTTCGTCGGCCGTGGGGTCGGTGCGCGTCCTGGCGTCGCTGACGTGGAACTGCTCGATGCGGTTCTGCGCCGCGTACAGAATCGTCATGCGGCTGCCGTCGAGCGTGCGATGATGCTGCGTCGGCTGGTTCGGCAGGAATTCCAGGCTTCCGGGAGAATGCGTGACCACGCTTTCGATGTCTTTGCCTCCCGGGCGCATTTTCATCTCCAGGTTGTCGCTGCGCAGAATATGGGACTCGCCGGGTTCGCGGCCGGCCGCCGGCAGCGGTTTTTCCGCCACCTCGCCGTGGCCTTCCGCCACCACGCGCGCCAGATGACTCTCCTTGTTTTCCACCGTGAAGGCCATCTCGACGTGATTCCCGGTAATCGTGGTCTCGGCGGTTTCGGCGGTGGAAACCATGCGCGCGTTGCCATCGGCGCCGATGGCCTGCACCTGGCCGGTAGCATTGTAATCCACCACCAGGCGATCGGCGGCGTAGTTCAGTTTGCGATTGTGCTCTTTGTCGGCTTCGGTGCCGTGGGCCTGCTCCGCCTGCACCTGCTTGATGCTGTGCTTCGCGTCCGGGCCCGACCCGGTGGATTGCAGATGGACCACTACGTTGTTGCCTTCCATCTGCGTGTCTTCGCGCGTCATGCGGCCCCATGGCTTCAGCAGCACTTCCGAATCGGCTTCGCGGTACACCAGGTTGCCGGCCTCGATTTTCATTGGCTTGGCGTGCGGTCCGATCGGTTTGTAGTTCACCACCACCGCGCTCTTCAGCTCCAGCACGCGGTTGGTCGGATCGTAGACCGCGCCCACGGCATCGCCATCGCCGCGCGCGAAAATGAAGTGCGTCGGCTTATCGGTTTCGGCGCGCCCGGTGTCGGTGTCGAAGGTCACGGCCGACGATTCCACCGTGATTGGCTGCGATGGCGGCTTGTTCGGGTCCGGATGAGTGGGAATGTTGATCGTGATGGCGACCGGGCCATCGGAAAACAGCCGGTGATCGTTCTCGTACAGCGTGGCCGCCTGGCTCTTGATCAGGTCGTATGAAGTGCACGACTTGCTGTATAGCTTGAGCTCGACGTTGACCAGATTGGCGTGGTGCGAGTCGCGCTCGGCTTCCAACTCGTCAGCCTCGACTTCGGCGCGCGCGCAGAGATCGTTCGAGCCCTTTTTCATCCAGTGATATTTCTGATTTTTGGACTGCAGGCTGGCAGGCAGGGCGTTCGGCTTGGGAGGCGTTTCCGCTGTTTGTGCGTGTTGTAGCTCGCGATACTTGAGGCTAACGCCGACGAGGATCGCGGCGATAGCCACCAGCAGGAGCCAGCGCGTACCTCGCATGGTTAACTGCTTTCAGTATAACCCCCTGCATCGGCGCGCCCATGGTTGCGATACTTAGACGATGAGTGCCTCCGCCGCCCACCTGTTCGCCCCCTTCACGCTGCGTGACGTGACGTTTCGCAACCGCATCGCCGTATCCCCGATGTGCCAGTATTCGTCCCGGGACGGGTTCGCCGGCCATTGGCACCTGGTCCATCTCGGCAGCCGGGCGGCCGGCGGTGCGGCGCTGGTGATGATGGAAGCCACCGCGGTGGAGGCGCGCGGCCGTATTTCGCCCGGCGACATGGGCATATGGAAGGACGATCACGTCGCGTTCCTCCGGCAGATTGCCGGCTTCATTGACGAGCAGGGCTCGGTGGCGGGGATACAACTGGCGCACGCCGGCCGCAAGGCCAGCGTGACGCCGCCCTGGTCCGGCGGCGCCGTGATCCCGGCCGCGGAAGGCGGCTGGCAGACGGTCGCGCCCAGCCCGATTCCCTTTCGTCCCGACGATCCGGCTCCGGCCGGGCTTTCGCCCGCCGGCATCGCGGACATCGTGCGCGCATTCCGCGCGGCCGCGTGCCGCGCCCTCGAAGCCGGGTTTCGCGTGATCGAAATTCACAGCGCGCACGGCTACCTGTCGCACGAATTCCTCTCGCCTTTGAGCAATCATCGCCAGGATCAGTACGGCGGAGCTTTCGATAACCGCATCCGCTTCACGCTCGAAATCTGCTCCGCCGTGCGCGAAGTCTGGCCGGAGCGCCTCCCGCTGTTTCTGCGAATTTCGTCGACCGATTGGGTGCCGGGCGGCTGGGACATCGCCGATTCCGTGGAGCTCGCCCGCCGCGTACGGCCGCTCGGCGTCGATCTGATCGATTGCTCGTCCGGCGGACTCGAAATGCAGCAGCAGATTCCCCTGGCGCCGGGCTACCAGGTGCCTTTCGCCGAACGCATCCGCCGTGAAGCCGGTATTGCAGCCGGAGCCGTCGGCCTGATTACCACGCCGCACCAGGCCGATGAGATTGTCCGCTCAGGGAAGGCCGATCTCGTCCTGCTGGCCCGCGAATTCCTGCGCGACCCTTATTTCCCGCTGCACGCCGCCAGGGCCCTGGGGGTTGAAATCAAGCCTCCGGTGCAGTACTCGAGAGCCTTCTGAAGGCCGCGGCCGGCTGACGGGATTGCTCGCGTGAACTTCACTTTTTCGGGCGGCTGGCGTGCGCCGGAGAGCTGCCCGTCCCGGTACCCGATTCCGCGCCGTGCGCTGGAATTCCGACCCTCGCGTGCTATGACCGATGCAGGATTTCGGAGGTGCCGATATATGGCTGCACTGCCCGGTGCTCCGGCGGGAAAATCGTTGGGCGACGCCACGACGCTGGTTGTGGTGCCAGCTTTCGACCCGGCATCGCGCTGGCAGTCGCCGGCGCGACGGTGCTCTCTGCCAACAAGACCGGGGCGCACCCGTCAATCCCGGCGTCGGCGCCATCAAGAACAAGCCGTTCCAGCTTTTCAAGGTCGGGAAGTTTACCCGGCAAGGGCCAGTTGCTGGCCCGCGGGCCTGGCGGCCACCGAGAAATGGCAGCAGGTGCAGGTTTCGGTCAGTCTCGGGATTCGTGAAAGGCTTGCTCACCTGGACGGTACGTTTCCGGCAGGCGGCGCGCAAACGGGACTTTTTGTCCCGCCGGCTGGGCATTGTCTCTAGAAAACACTGGGTTTAGGCACCCAGGGCCGGGACAATTTGTCCCGACTCCGGGGTCAGAGTAAACCCCCAGACACAGAAGCGGGCCTACCAAGGAAAGCATTGAAGGGGCCGGCGGCCGGTCGATACCGTGGTGTGTGGAATGCGACGGCCGGCGAAGCTCGCGGCACCTTTCTACGCGCTGCTGGTGTGTGCGCTGGTGTGCGGCGCTTGTTTCTGCTTCACAATCACCCCGCCTTCCGGCCACGGAACCGATTTCCTACCGCTCTACACCGCCGGCAAGCTGTTGGGAACAGGCGACATTTACTCGCCGCCCCGGTTTTACCGCCAGGAACTGGCGATCGCCGGTTATTTCGGGCCCAACCTGCTTTTTGCCCGCCCGCCATTTGTGGCCATGCTGGCCTGGCCTTTGAGCCGCTTCTCGTGGCCGCGCGCCAATACCATCTGGTTGGCGTTGCGTCTTCTCGCCCTCGTAGGCTTTGTCTTCCTCTGGCCGGGTTCGCGACGGGACGCTCTTCTGGTGTGTGTCGTCTGGTTGCCGCTGGCGGCCGCAGTCGCCAACGGCCAGGATTCCCCGCTGGTGTTGTTGTGGATGGCCATCGCCGAGCGATATCGATCGCGGCATCGCATTCTCGCGGGAGCGGCCTGGTCGCTTTGCCTCGCCAAATTCAACCTGTTTCTGTTCCTGCCGGTATTTCTGTGGGTGCGCCGGCGGAATGTATTCCCGGCATTCGCGGCCGGCGCCGCGCTGCTGTTCGTGGCCAGTTTTGCCGCCGGGCGGGATTGGTTCGCCCGCTACCTGGCGGTGGTCAGGCTGCCCCAGGTCCTCAATCCTGCCCTAATGCCCAATCTGCACGGTCTGCGCCTCCCGCTGCCTGTCGAGTTGACCTTAATGACGGCCGTGCTTATCGGATCGCTGGCGGCCATCCGGTACCTGCGCGAGCCGTGGGCGTATGCGGCCATGCTGGCGGGTTCGGTACTGTTGAGCTATCACTGCTATCTGGCTGACCTGACTGTGTTACTGCCGGCGGTGTTGATGGTTTGGGGCGAGAGGACCAGGGAAACAGTACCAGCTTTCGGCGGTTCTGCTGCTTCCGATGCAGTATGATGTTTTCGAATGCGCGTTCCGATAGGAACCAACGGCTGGTACATTTGCAACGATCAGGATCAGCCTGACGACGATTACGTGGAGTTCCGCGGCCATGAAGCGGCTGCCATCCAGTTTCTGAATCAGTTCCGCAGCGACCCCTGGGCGTTGCGAACGTTCAAAGGCTTGCTCGGCGCCGTGCATCCGCTCTACGACGACGACAGCGTCTTCGACGAGATGGCCGTGCGCATCGGCCGCCGGATCTGGCTGGTCCGGCAGCCGACCTTCCGCCTGTTCCCCTCGGGCGGAACGCCGATCACCGGGGCAGCCGCCGCGTTTCCGATGGAAGACCGCCAGGCGAGCACTCCGTCGTCCGGCCCACCGGTCTCCGACCCGCCGGTCTTCCCCAGCGATATCGACCCGGGCGCCATCGCCCAGGTCATGCAGGACGCGGCCGCTTCCGGAGTTCCGTTTTGCGAGGAGTGCGCCCGGGCAGCCGCGCAGGCTAAATGATGACCGGCGAGCAACTCGACATTATCGACGCGCTTTGGCGGCCGGGCCAGCCGGCGGGCACGGCGGTGTTCGTCATTCTGGACAGCGCGCGCGACAAACGCATCTATGGCGCGGTGGATGGGACGCGTCTGCCCAAGGACTGCCTCTATTCGGGCGACCTGCCCTGGCAGATGCAGATGACGGCTCCCTACCTGGTACAGCTCGAGCCGCAGGACCGGTTCACGGAATACCTGCTGGCCAATGGCTGGGGCGACTGTTGGGGCGTCTTCCTGCGGACGGAAACGGGTATCCGCCAGCTGCGGAAGCACCTGCGCCAGTTCCTGCGCGTGCGCGACGAAGCCGGCCACCGCCTGATCTTCCGCTATTACGATCCGCGCGTGCTGCGCGTGTATCTGCCCACCTGTACGGCGGAGGAGATAGAGACTTTCTACGGACCCGTGAAGTCGTTCGTGATGGAAGGGGAGAATCCGGGGGAGATTCTGGAGTTTCGCAACCAGAACGGACGGCTGATCACGCGCAAGGCCGTCATGGCCTCCGCGGCGCGCTGACCGTTCCGCGCTCCTCTTTCGCGCCGCGCGTTATCATTGATCTCTCGATCCGAACGGAGCGTCCGCATGTATTCTCATCGCAATCGTCTGCTGTCCGTCATGGCAGCCTGTCTGGCATTTGCCGGCGCCCTGGGCGCGCAGAGCCGGCCCAACCTCAGGGAGCAGAAGACCCTTTACGTGGTGGGCTATGCGCACCTCGATACCGAGTGGCGCTGGGAGTATCCGCAGGTAATCGACGAATATCTTCGCGACACCTTGCTCAAGAATTTCGATCTCTTCGAAAGATACCCGCACTACGTCTTCAATTTCTCGGGGGCCAACCGGTACCGTTTCTTCAAGGAGTATTATCCGGCCGAATTCGAGAAGCTGAAAAGCTACGTGAAAGCCGGGCGCTGGTTTCCGGCCGGCTCTTCGATGGAAGAGGGAGATGTCAACGCGCCCAACGCGGAAGGCATCATCCGCCAGGTTCTGTACGGCAACCAGTGGTTCCGGAAGGAGCTGGGCAAAGCCAGCGCGGAATACATGATCCCCGATTGCTTCGGGTTCCCGGCCTCGCTGCCCAGCATTCTGGCGCACGCCGGCGTCAAGGGCTTTTCGACGCAGAAACTGGTCTGGGGTTCTTCGGCGCCGGTCGGCGGAGCGGAATCACTCGAGAAGACACCCGAAGGCATTCCTTACGATGTCGGCGTATGGGTAGGACCCGACGGCAAGATCGTGGTAGCCGCGCTTAACCCCGGCGATTACGTCGGCAACATCACCACCGACCTCAGCAAGCCGCTGCCGCCGGCCCCGCCCCTGGCGCCGCTCGACGAAGCCATCCGAAAGCTGGCGGCGCTGCCGCGTCCGGCGCGCGGCACAGCCGATCCCAATGCGCAGGAGCGCGCGTCGCTCATGGCGGAACGGCAGGCTCTTGGCCGCTGGCAGCGCGACCAGCTTTTCAACCGCTACCAGGGCGATTGGGCCGCCCGCGTCGAGCAGAACGGCAAAGTCACGGGCGTCTTCACCGATTACCGCTACTTCGGAACCGGCGATATCGGCGGCGCGCCGCGCGAAGACTCGGTCAAGCTGCTGGAAGAAATCGTGACCAAGACCATCGGCAACGTTGGAGGGACCGCGGTTGGGGTCGGCCAGGGTCCGGTGCAGGTAATTTCGGCCGCCGCCGACCAGATGTTTCTCGATCTGACGCCGGACGAGATCGCCAGTCTCCCGCGCTATACGGGCGAAATGGAATTGACCAACCATTCAGCCGGATCGCTCACTTCCGAGGCATACGTGAAGCGCTGGCTGCGCCAGCAGGAAACCCTGGCCGACGCCGCCGAAAAGGCCTCGGTCGCGGCGGAATGGCTGGGCGGCCGGAAGTATCCCCGGGAGCGCCTGAACAACGCGTGGACGCTGGCTATGGGGACGCATTTCCACGATATCGCGGCCGGCACGGCGACGCCGAAATCCTACGAATACGCCTGGAACGACCAGATTATTTCGCTGAACCAGTTCGCCGCGGTCCTTTCCAGCGCGACGGAGACGGTCGCCGCGGCGCTGAATACGCAGACCGCCGGAATTCCGGTGGTGGTGTACAACACGTTGAACATCCCCCGCGAGGATATCGTCGAAGCCAAGCTGGATCTGCCGGCCGGAACCAGGGCGGTGCGCGTCACCGGTCCCGATGGCAAAGACGTCCCGGCGCAAGTTTCGGGGGGCAAGGTGGTCTTTCTGGCGAAGGCGCCTTCGGTCGGATATGTGGTCTACGACGTCGCGCCGGCGGCTGCGGCAGCGGCTTCCCCGCTGAAAGTCTCGGCATCGTCGCTGGAGAATCAACGCTACCGCGTCAGGATCGATGGCGGCGGGGACGTATCGAGCATCTTCGACAAAACCCTGAACCGTGAACTGCTCGCGGCGCCCATGCGGCTCGCGATCTCCTACGACAACCCCGCGCAGTGGCCGGCCTGGAACATGGATTGGAACCAGGAACAGGCGCCGCCGCGGTCGTATGTCGGCGGGCCGGTGAAGATCCGGGTGGTGGAAAACGGGCCGGTGCGCGTGGCGGTGGAAGTGGCCCGCGAGACCGAAGGCTCGAAATTCACGCAGACCATCCGCCTGGCGGCCGGCTCGCCGGGGAATCGCGTGGAGATCGGCAACGTGATCGATTGGGACACGCGGCAGGCCAACCTCAAAGCGGTTTTCCCGCTGGCCGCGTCCAACGAAATGGCTACGTACAACCTGGACATCGGCACCCTCCAGCGGCCCACGGCGCAGCCCAGGAAATTCGAAGTGCCGTCGCATCAATGGGTCGATCTCACGGACGCCACGGGCACATTCGGCGCCACCATTCTGACCGATTGCAAGAACGGCTCCGACAAGCTGCGCGACAATGTCATCCGCCTGACATTGATTCGCACTCCCGGAACCGACGGCGGGCAGGAATACCACGATCAGGGCACGCAGGACCTGGGCCATCACGAGTTCGTCTATGGCATCGCCGGGCATGCCGGCGATTGGCGCGCGGGTGAGACCGATTGGCAGGGCTATCGCCTCAATCAACCGCTGGTGGCTTTCGAAACCGCCAGGCACGCCGGAGCGCTGGGGAAGGAATTCTCGCTGCTGAAGACCGCCAGCCCCGATATCCGGGTGCTGGCGCTAAAGAAGGCCGAGGACAGCGACGAAATCATCGTGCGCCTGGTGGAGACCGACGGACGGCCGGCGAACAACGTGCGCGTCACGTTCGCCGCTCCGGTCACGGCGGCGCGTGAAGTCAACGGCCAGGAGCAGCCGGTAGGCGCCGCGCCGATCGTGGGAGGGTCGCTGGAAGCGTCGTTCACGGCGTACCAGCCGCGAACCTTCGCCGTGAAACTGGGCCCGGCTCCGGTGAAGCTGCCGGCGGTGGAATCGCGGCCGGTGCCGATGACGTATACGCTGGCTACGGCGAGCGCCGCCGGCGCCAAATCCTCAGCGGGATTCGATGGCCAGGGGCGCGCGCTGCCCGCCGGGATGCTGCCCGGCGAAATCGATTTCGGCGGCGTGGTGTTCAAACTCGGCCCAGCGAACGGCGCCAACGCGGTGGCCGCCAAAGGGCAGAACCTCGATCTCCCGGCCGGCTCCTACAATCGCGTATACGTGCTGGCCGCATCGGCCGCTGGCGACCAGAAGGCCGCATTCACGCTCGGCGGCAAGGTCCACGAACTGAATGTCGAGGATTGGAGCGGATTCATCGGGCAATGGGACAATCGCGTGTGGCAGGCCGGGCAGACGCGCGGGCCGCGTCCGGAGCCGGATCCTTATGCCGAAATGGTGAAGATCGTACCGGGATTCGTCAAACCGGCCTCGCTGGCCTGGTATTGCGATCACCGGCATTCGGCCGAGGGCGCCAACGAAGCGTATCAGTATTCGTATCTTTTCGCCTACGGAATCGATTTGCCGGCAGGCGTGAAGACGCTGACGCTGCCGAATAACGACAAGATCCGCGTGCTGGCGGTGTCGGTGGCGCAGGAAGCGCCGCGGGTGCGTCCGGCGCAGCCCTTGTTCGACACCCTCGAACGCTAAGCGTGGCGCACGCTTCAGCGTGCAGCGCCGGCACTCGTGCCGGCGTCCCGAAGCGTCGAGAAGAGTCTCGAGGCAGCACGCAGGAGTGCGTGCGCCACAATCGAAACGGAGCCGGTT
>Ga0335078_10005411_pt1 | contig 18879 bp, 19 predicted proteins | sample Lox_Sample_32_FD_206711 | JGI IMG/M metagenome (GOLD analysis project Ga0335078, IMG submission 206711) | Soil microbial communities from Loxahatchee National Wildlife Refuge, Florida, United States - Lox_Sample_3.2 | ecosystem: Environmental > Terrestrial > Soil > Wetlands | place: USA... | reverse complement strand
GCTTACCTGCGCCGGGACGGCTCTTGCCCTCCCTGCCACCAATCGCACGGGCCCGCTGACCACGCCCTGGGCGTCCATCCTTCCCGCCAGGAACCGGGACACTCCACCGACAAAGTCCGTTTGTATAGAAAGAAAAACCTGGCGCGGAAACGCTCCAGAGGCGGCCCAGTCTGAAACCACGGCGCTGCCCCCGGAATCCTTCAGGTCTTCCAGGGCCCATCCGTCGGGGGCGCCCATGAAAAGGAGGAAAATCTCCACCCCGTCCCTTCTCATCTGGTCAACTGCCGCCTTCACTGCGTTTCGGTCAATGGGAACGGGAAGGCTTTCCATGGACGGCTGCCCGCCGTCCAGCGCCTGCGCAACGCCCTGGCTGAAAGCCGCCAGCTCCGCTCCGGTCCCCGGAGGGCGCGCAGAGACAAGGATGCCGACGCGCGAGGCCAGCGCGTTGGTGACGGTTCCGCCGGATTCCTGGCTGATGGAAAGCCCGGCGGCAAGCCCCGCGGTCCTGAAGGCGGCCGCGCGGTCAAACTCCAGCCGCGCATTGTTGCCCTGCGGCGGAGCGCTTTCATCATCCACGATCAGGAGGCGCGTTCCGAAAGGTGTGATTGCGCCCTGGTAGGAGGACAGGATGGGCCCAAGGACGGCGGCGCGATAGTGGCGCGCCGTGAGCGCCTTCATGATCCGCGCGCCGGGGTCCTCCTGCGGCTGGACCAGGAGGAAGCTGGGGAGATAACCGTGGCGAAGCGACGCTTTGACAAGAGGCCAGTGGAGCAGCGAATCTCCGTCCTCCGCGGACCAGGCGGGTTGATCCATGGCAATGAGAAGCCGCCCGTTCCAGCAGCCCGAGAGCAGCGAGAGGCATGCGCCAAGAAGTAGTGCAGGCAATATCCGTTTCACGAAGCTCACGCGGGCATGAGCAGCCCTTGACAGTGTATGTTCATCCCGGGATATTAGTCCATACCTTTTCAGGAGGACTCCCAATGGTCAGCTACAAGGATCTCGGTCTTGTCAACACTCGTGACATGTTCCGCAAGGCAATGGCGGGCAAGTACGCCATCCCCGCCTACAACTTCAACAACATGGAACAGCTGCAGGCCATCATCCAGGGGTGCATCAACAGCCGCTCGCCGGTCATCCTCCAGGTTTCCAAGGGCGCCCGCAAGTACGCCAACCAGATCCTCCTGCAGTACATGGCGCAGGGCGCCATGCAGATCGTGAAGGCCTCCGGGGTTCCCGTCCCCGTGGCTCTTCACCTGGACCACGGAGATTCCTACGAATTGTGCGTCTCCTGCATTGAAAGCGGCTTTTCCTCCGTCATGATCGACGGCTCATCCCTTCCGTATGAGAAGAACGTGGAGCTGACGAAAAAGGTAGTGGAGTTTGCCCACAAGCATGACGTGACGGTGGAAGGCGAGCTGGGCGTGCTGGCGGGCATCGAGGACGAGGTCGCCTCCGAGCACTCCCATTACACCAACCCGGACGACGTTGAAGACTTCGTCAAGAAGACCGGCGTGGACAGCCTGGCCATCTCCATCGGCACCTCGCACGGCGCGTACAAGTTCAAGCTGAAGCCGGGGGACCCCATGCCCACGCTTCGCTTCGACATCCTTGAAGAGGTGGAAAAGCGGATCCCCGGATTCCCCATCGTCCTGCACGGCGCCTCCTCCGTCATCAAGGAGTACGTGGACATGATCAACAAGTACGGCGGCAAGATGGACGGCGCGGTGGGCATCCCGGAAGATCAGCTTCGCAAGGCAGCGCGCTCCGCGGTATGCAAGATCAACATCGACTCCGACGGCAGGCTCGTGATCACCGCCATGATCCGCAAAGCGTTTGCCGACGACCCGAAAGGGTTTGACCCGCGCAACTACCTGGGGCCGGCTCGTGAGGAGCTGACCAAGCTCATTGAGCGCAAGAACAAGGAAGTGCTGGGAAGCGCCGGGGCAGTTTAGGAACCCACGGACCTGAAAGATCAAGGCGCGCCGCGGGCGCGCCTTTTTTATGCTCTTACGACCCGCGGGAACTTCATCGTGAACCAGAGCATTGAAGCCAGAAGCGGCGCTGCCGTCAGAAGGAGCGACCACCACGCTCTGCTGATGAGGAACAGGAAGCTGGGGATGGCGAAACCGAGCGCAAGCCCCGCGCCAACGGCAAGAAGCCACGCCGCGTCCCTCCCCTCCCACGGGCAAAACCTCCGGGCGGCAAGAGAAACGACAAGCACGGCGGAAATCCTCTGCAGCGGGAGAAGGAACAGGACAGAAGCGTTCCAATTGCCCCAGGTGCGTACCATGTCGGCGATGTTCATCATCGTCATGAACCCGGCAAGGAACGCAAAGACCCCGAGAAAGTTTTCTTCTTCCACGCTGGAAATCTCAAGCTTGCTCTTCAGGACCAGGAGCGCCCCGATTGCCGCCAGCAGCGGCACAAGGTGGTCCCTTTGCAGGAGAGACAGGAAAAGGACGAACCCTGAATAGGAAAAACCGAAGATCCTCCGGCAGATCAGGATGGCGATGTAGCCGGGGAAAAACATCAGGACGCCCTTGAAGAACGTCCCCACCAGAAACGCCGTCTCGGACGCGTTTCGAGTCCCCCAGGGAAGCCACAGCAGCAAAAGAAAGAAAACGGGAAAAGCAAGCAGCAGGAACAGCTCCATAGTTGCGCGGATAATATCAAAGCCAGGAGCAAAGGACAAGCGAAGCCGCCAGTTGCCGGCTCGAAGAATCGAATTCGTGATATATATCACGATATACTTGACAATATCGATAAAAAATGATCAAATTGATCAAGATCAACGACAGACCCCGGAGGCGCAACACATGCAGCGAGCCATCCCAAGGTCAAAAGTCCCTGATGCGGTCAAGCTCCTGAGCCAGAAGTACCAGGTGGTTGCCGCAGTTCCAAGGGGGAAGAGCTTTGTTTTCGAAGCGCTGGGCAAGCCAGAGCAGGCAACGCTCGACTACCCCACCACCATCCTGCCGCTGAAGAAGTTCTTCCTCCCGCCCAGGAACGTCATTTTCAATTTCGATAGAAAGACCAACTCAATCACCGTCCCTGACCTCCCGGCAAAGCAGACTCTTTTTTTGGGAATCCACAATTACGAGCTGCAGGGCCTCCTGAGGCTGGACCATGCGTTCTCATCCGGGGTCCGTGATGAGACGTGGATGAAACGTAGGCAGAACTCCCTGTTTGTCGGCGTCACCTATGAACCGGACGCTTCGCACTTTGCCGACTCGGTGGGAATCCCCACGCGCTTGAAGGACGGCTTCGACGTGTTCCTCACGCGCTTTGACGACCATTACCGGGTGGAGGCGTTGACGGAGCAGGGAAAGAGCATCGTGGCGCTGATCAAGGACACGCTCGTTGACTGCGACTGCCCGGGAGACCCGGTGGTCCATTTCAAGAACAAGCTGAAGCAGTCCGTGGCCGGCATCCGGGAGATCTTTCACGGCGCGTACAATCACCCCGTGTGGAAAGAAACTGCGCGCAAGTGCCATTCCTGCGGAACGTGCAACATCTGCTGCCCCACCTGCTACTGCTTTGACGTGGATGACCAGGTGGTGCTGGGAACGGACAAGGGATCGCGCATACGGGAGTGGGACTCCTGCCAGTTCCTGGATTTCACGCGGGTGGCCGGCGGAGAGGCCTTCCGCGACAAGCGCCATGACAGGGTGCGCCACCGGATGTCGCGGAAGTTCGCTTATATAACGGACGGGAAAGGGCAGCCGTTCTGCGTGGGCTGCGGAAGGTGCGTCCGTCAATGCACGGCGCAGATCAACATCGTCGACGTGATGAACGCCCTTCTGTAGGAGGTTAGGCGATGTCACCAACAGCTGCCGCGGTAAAGGCCGCGCCTGAAAACATCTACGTTCCGGAGATTGCCGAGCTGGTGCGCGTTGAGAAGATGTCCCCCCTGGAGAAGCTCTTCGAGGTGAGGCTTCCCGGCGGGAGGGACCTCGGGCATGTTCCCGGGCAGTTCGTGCAGGTCTCCCTCATGGGAATCGGAGAAGCGCCCATCTCCATCTGCTCCTCCCCGCTTCAGAAAGGGACGTTCGAGCTGGTTGTGCGCGAAGTGGGGAACCTCACCGCGGCGCTCCATGGCCTGAAAGCGGGAGACAAGATCGGGATCCGGGGGCCTTTCGGGAAAGGGTTCGACGTGGAGAGCCTGCTGGGGAAAGACATCGTGTTTGTCGCCGCGGGGCTCGGGCTTCCGCCTCTGAGGTCCCTCATCACCACGCTGATCCACCCGGGCAGACGCGGAGACTTCGGACGGGTCATTGTCCTCTACGGGGTCAAGCACCCCTCGGAGTTCATCTTCAATGATGAGAGGAAATCCTGGGAAGGCCGCAAGGACCTGGAGTACCACGTGACCGTGGACCGGGCCGCTCCCGGCTGGAACGGGCACCTGGGCGTGATCACCACGCTTGTTCCCGAGCTGGAGCTGGACCCGGCCAACACGGTGGCCGCCATCTGCGGACCGCCGGTGATGTACAAGTTTGCCATCCTTGCCCTGCATTCCAAGGGACTCCGTGACGAGCAGATCTACGTCTCCCTGGAGCGCAAGATGAAATGCGGCGTCGGCAAGTGCGGGCACTGCCAGATCAACCACATCTACGTATGCCAGGAAGGGCCGGTCTTCAACTACGGCGCAATCAAGGACCTGAAGGAGGCCATCCAATGAGCAAGCCGAAGGTGGCCTTTTTCGATTTCACGTCCTGCGAAGGATGCCAGCTCTCCAAGCTGAACCTGGAAGACGACATCCTGGACATCCTGGGCCTGGTGGAGCTGGTCAACTTCCGGGAGGCCATCTCGGACCGCCGGGATGACTACGAGATCGCGTTTGTCGAAGGCTCCATCAGCACGCCACACTGCGTGGAGAGGATCCACAAGATCCGGCGGCAGGCAAAGATCCTTGTCGCCCTGGGCGCGTGCGCCCATATCGGCGGAATCAACGCAATCAGGAACAGGATGGACATCGACGCCGTGAAGCAGGAAGTCTACGGCGCTGACAAGTACCTTTTCCCCTCCATCAAGGCCCAGGCGGTCTCCGACGTGGTGAAAGTGGACTATTTCGTTCCCGGCTGTCCCATGGACAACCAGGAGTTCAAGCGCGTTCTTTCCGCCATCCTCACGGGGAAGAAGCCGGTCATCCCGGAGCACGCGGTGTGCGTGGAGTGCAAGGCCCGGGAGAACGAGTGCCTCTATGACTACGGCACGGTGTGCATGGGTCCGGTCACGCGCGCGGGCTGCAACGCCGCCTGCCCCTCCAACGGTCACTATTGCTTCGGGTGCCGGGGCGTGGTCCCCGACCTCAACAAGAATGCCGCGCGGGACGTGATGGAGAAGTACAAGCTCTCCATGCACCAGATCAGGAACCGGTTCTACATGTTCAACTCCAACTTGGTGGACCTGGAGGAGAAGCGGGATGAGTAAGGCCACAACGCTGAGAATCGAGGTCCCCTACGTCACGCGCGTAGAAGGCCACGGAAATATCGTCATTGACATGCGGGAAGGGAAGCTCGTCACCTCGCACCTGGAGGTGGTGGAGCCCCCGCGCTACTTCGAGGCCATGATCAAAGGTTTCTCCTACGTGGACATCGCCTTGATCACCTCCAGGATCTGCGGCATCTGCTCGGTTGGCCACCAGATGACCTCCCTGAAGGCCACGGAGAAGGCGCTGAGGATTCCGGTAACCGACCAGACCGTGGTGCTGCGCAAGCTGCTCACGTACGGCGCCACCATGCAGAGCCATCTCCTGCATATCTTCTTCCTTGCCGCGCCCGATCTCCTGGGCGTGCCGTCGGTGGTCCCCCTGGCCGCAAGCCATCCCGACGTGGTGAAGATGGCGCTTCGGATGAAGAAGCTTTCCAACGACATCTGCGACAAGCTGGGCGGCCGCACCATCCATCCCAACCGGCTGGTCCCGGGCGGCTTCACGAAGCTCCCCTCAACGGCGGAGCTGACGTGGATCCGCGACATGCTGGCCAACCAGATGGTGCCGGACGCAAAGGCCTCCCTGGAGCTTCTCAAGACGCTGGCGGGCAAGTTCCCAGCCTTCGAGCGGGAGACGGAATACGTCGGCCTCCGTGATGCGGCTGAGTACGGCTTCTATGACGGGCAGATCGCTTCCACGGATACCGGGCTTGCACCCGTGGATGACTATCTCAGCATCACCAACGAGTTTGTGGTTCCGCATTCCACGGCCAAGCACTGCCGCCACGCGCGCTCATCCTATTTCGTGGGCGCCCTGGGGCGATTCAACAACAACTTCGACCTCCTCAACCCGCTGGCCCGCAAGGCGGCGGATGAGCTGGGCCTCAAGCCAATCGTCAAGAACCCGTTCCTGAACTCTGCCGCGCAGCTGGTGGAGACGTTCCACGTGGTTGAAGAATCCTTGAAGCTCCTGGACCAGCTCATTGCGCGGGGCGTCAGGGAAGAAAAACCCGTGGTGCCGGACAAGCTGCGGGAGGGCCGCGGCGCGGAAGCCACGGAAGTGCCGCGCGGTATCCTTTTCCATGACTACACGTACGACAACCGCGGCCAGGTGGTGAAGGCCAACTGCATCATCCCCACCACGCAGAATACGCAGTCCATCGATGACGACATGAAAGAGCTGGTGCCGTGGATGATCAACAAGGGAATGACGCAGGAGCAGATGACGCTCACGCTGGAAATGCTTGTGCGCGCATATGACCCCTGCATTTCCTGCTCCGTGCACTTCCTGGACGTGGAGTTTCGAAAATGAACGCGACCCAGGCCCAGCCGGCAAGCATCATCGGGATCGGCAACGTGGAGAAGAAAGACGACGGCGTGGGCGTGCTCCTGGTGGAAGCGCTTCGGGAAGAGCTTGAAGCGGGAACCTGGGCTCCGGGGGGCACCCGGGACCTGGCACTGGTCTCTGCCGGGACCGACAGCCTTCTTGCAGCGGCGCACGCGGCAAGCGGCAGATGGGTCATCCTTGTGGACGCCGCCCGGATGGGGCTTGCCGCCGGGGAGTGCCGCATGTTCTCTCCCGGGGACGCCGCCCTGGCCGCCCGGGACAGCGGCCTTTCCCCGCATGACGCGGACCTTGCGGAAGCGCTCAGCCTGATCACCACCCTGGGCTGCGGAGACCGCGTGCGGATCCTGGGCATTCAAAGTGAAGACATGGGAGACGGCCGCGGGCTTTCCCGCCGGCTCCAGGCCCGGCTGGCTGAGATGCAGACGCGCATCAAAGAGGAGGTTGGACAGCTGCCATGAAGAAGATACTGATTGTAGACGATGACCGCGACGTGTTCGAATCCATGAAGATCGTCCTGGAAGCGGAAGGCTATGGCGTTGACTGGGCCACCAACGGCACGGAGGCAATTGCCAAGGCGCGCGCGTTGAAGCCGGACCTGATGATCCTGGACGTCATGATGAACACGGACGACGAAGGCTTCCAGGTCACCTACTCCATGAAGCAGGATTCCCAGCTGTCGTGCATTCCCATTGTCATGGTCACCAGCGTGGGCGCGCGCACCGGCTTCAGCTTTGACCGCAAGAAGGATGAAGACTTCCTGCCGGTGAACGAGTTCCTGGAAAAGCCCGTTGATCCGCGCGTCCTGGTGGACAAGGTGCGGGAAAACCTGGGCGCCTAGCCCCCGGGCCTAGCCTCCCAGCACGGTCTGCTCTATCTTCCTCACCTGCTCCCGGTACAGGGAAACGATGGTGGCCCCGTAATCCGCTATGAGCTGGATGATGTTGCGGGGCTTCTCCCCATTGTCATGGCCGTTGATGCGGTCTCCCGCGTCACCGAGACCGGGCAGGATGTACGCCTTGGAGTTCAGGATGGGGTCCATCCACAGCGTGTAGATCTCAGCGGTCTCAAGGGCCCTGACGATCCGCAGCGCGCCCTTCAGCACGGAAATGACGTTGAAGAACTTGATGGACCGCGGCTTCACGCCCTGGTCAAGGATGTACTTCACCACCGTGACAAGGCTTCCGCCCGTGGCGTTCATGGGATCAGCAAAGAACAGGTCCTTCCCGTCAAGCTGGGCCGGATCAAAATACGAAAGGTCCAGGTTCAGAACGTACTCCATGTTGCTTTCAACCTTGGTGTCGTCCCGGGAGATTTTGAACAGGGCAAACGGCGTGACGTACCCGTGAGAGGAGTATTCCTGGATCTCCTTGGACATGATCATGGCGGGAAGGAGCGCCCCCCGAAGCATGACGCACATCACGGAGTTCTCGATCCGGTCATCCACGTCCGGGATCTTGTGCACCGCGTAGTTCTGGAGGGGAAGCGTGACCGGGGTCTTCACCACGATGTGGTTCTTCTTCTTGTCCGCGGTGGAGCCGAAGGCAAAGTTGAACAGGAGCTCGTAGGCGCGCTGCGTATAATAGAGGAACTCGGGATGCTCCGTGCGCACGTCCCGCAGCTTTGCAATGAGCCGTGAGACTTCCCCGTGCACTTCCCGCGGCGTCTCGAAGGAGTACACGTGGACCCGCGGCTCGTTTGCCACGATTTCCCGCATGGCGTGGCCCAGCTCGTTGTACAGCCCGATCAGCTCCTCTGTGGCTTTCCCCTTTTCACGGTCACCCGCGCTGTCCGACAGGACGGCAAAACGCTTCAGCACCTTGTCGAAGCGTTCATTCATGTCCTGGATGATGCCCTTGTCTGCGCCGGTCAGGTACCCGTCCAGGTCCTGCGCCTTGAGTATGACTTTCCCCATAGCCGCCTCCCGGGAGGACACAGTACACGGTGGCGCGGCAGTGGTCAATGGAAGCGCTTCCCGCTATTCTTGGCCCGTGCTGCGCAGGCGCTTCACGTTCCAGGGAACGGTGCAGGGAGTCGGGTTCCGCCCGGCGGTGTTCCGTGTCGCTGTCAGCCTTGGGCTGGACGGCTTCGTCCAGAACAGGCGCTCCGAGGTGGTGGCGGAGGTCCAGGGAGAAAACCGTGCAGTGGCGTCTTTCCTTGAAACGCTCCGGTCGCGTCTCCCGAAAGCAGCCCGCATGGAGACTGTCCGACAATCCGACATTGCCATCCGGGAGGACGGGAGAGGATTCTTCATCCGGGAGAGCGAAGCAGACCGCTATTCCTTTCCTCCCATCCCCCCGGACCTCCCGCTCTGCGCCGACTGCGCGCGGGAGATGCTGGACCCGCGCAACAGGAGATACCTGTACCCGTTCATCACGTGCACGCAATGCGGCCCGCGGTACTCCATCGTGGAACGGACGCCCTTTGACAGGGAAAACACTTCCCTGCGGCCCTTTCCGCAGTGCCCGGCGTGCATGCGGGAGTTCTCCGATCCCGCGGACCGGCGCTTCCATTCCCAGACCAATTCCTGCCCGGAGTGCGGCCCGCGCCTCTCCTGCGTCGATGCGGCGGGGATGGTGATGGACGGGGACCCCATTCCGCGCGCCATCAGCGCGCTGGCGGAAGGGAAGATCATTGCGCTCCAGGGAATCGGCGGGTTCCACCTGGCAGCTGACCCGTCCTCCCCCTCCGGGATGGAGAGGCTCCGACGCGCCAAGGAGCGGGAGAGAAAGCCGTTCGCGCTGATGGCGCGCGACCTGGAAGAGGCAGAGGCGCTCTGCGTCCTGGGAAGCCGGGAGAAGGAGCTGCTTGGCAGCGCAGAGTGCCCCATCGTCATTGCGCCGCGAAAGCCCGGGGCGCCCTCCTGGCTGCAGAAGGTGTCCGACACGGAGACCCTGGGCGTCATGCTCCCCTACACTCCCCTGCACGCGCTCCTGTTTTTCCACCCTGTCTCCCGCGTCCCCTACCGTCACCTGGTCATGACCTCGGGGAACATGGCAAGCGAGCCCATCATCACGGACCCTGGGGAGGCGCGGGAAAAGCTTTCCGACGTGGCGGATGTCTTCCTTGTCCATGACCGGCGGATTGTCTTTCGCACAGATGACTCCGTGGTCCGAACGGGCGCTTCTTCCGGGACTTTCCTCATGCGCAGGTCCCGGGGGTATGTGCCCAGGCTTGTGCGCCTTTCCTCCGAGGTGAAAGGCATCATCCTTGGCGTCGGCGGAGATCTCAAGAGCGCTCCCAGCCTGGCCCGCGGCCGTGACGTGCACCTGTGCCCTTACAACGGGGACCTCGATGATCCGGCAACGCTGGCGCAGTTCGATGCAACCATCGATCAGACCCTTGCCCTGTACGGGGCAGCGCCCGACCTGGTGGTCCATGACATGCACCCGCTGTATCGCTCAAGCGCCTGGGCCCTGGAAAGACAGGCGCCCCGCGTGGCCATCCAGCATCACTTTGCCCATGCGCTTTCCGTCATGGCGGAGCACGGCCTGGAGGAGGCGCTTGCCCTCAGCTTCGACGGCACAGGGTACGGGACGGACGGAACCATCTGGGGCGGGGAGTTTCTCCATGCCACCCGGCGCGGCTTCACGCGGCTGGGGAGCTTTGCGCCGTTTGCGCTCCCCGGCGGTGAGGCGGCCGTGAAGCATCCGGGGCGGATTGCGTTGGCAATCCTGGGCGCGGACCAGGGGCGGGACATTCCCGGGGTGGCGGCGGATCAGCGCCCATTGCTTGAGGCCATGATCAAGAACAAGGTGAATTGCCCGATGTCGACATCCTTGGGCAGGATCTTTGATGCCGCGGCGGCCGTCCTGGGACTGGTGGAAACGGTGAGCTATGAAGGCGAAGGCCCAATCAGGATGGAGGGCGTTGCCCTGCGCGCTGCCTCCACGGGCAGCGAGCCGGAAGCGCTTCTGCCGTTTCTTGCCGCGCCGGATGCCGAGCGCAGGTTCATCATCGACCCGGCGCCGCTCATTACCCGCCTCCTTGAGCAGCAAGGCCCGGTGGGCCGGCGCGCGCTCCTTTTTCACGAATGCGTTGCCGTGGCCGCCCGGGAGGGCGCGCGCCGGATGAGAGAGGTCACCGGGATCTCTCGGATCGCTCTCTCCGGGGGAGTCTTTCAGAACCTGCTCCTCCGCGAGCTGCTCATTCCCCTCTTGATACAATCCGGATTTGAGGTTTTCCTGAATCAGGGAGTGCCGCCGGGTGACGGCGGGCTCTCCGTGGGCCAGGTGTGGTACAAGAAAGATTGAGAGGTGAGCGCATGTGTCTTGCAACACCCATGAAGATTGAGAAGATCCTGGAAGGAAAGAAGGCGCTGGTCTCCCAGGGAACGGTCAGCGTGAAGGTTGACGTCTCCCTCCTGGAGAATCCCCAGCCCGGGGACCACGTGATTGTCCACGCGGGGTTCGCCATAGAGACCTTGAGCCTTGCGGAAGCGGAAGAGCGCCTTGAGCTGTTTCGCAGGATGGCGGAGCTGACCGGAGACGCTTAGGATGCCCACGGAAAGAGAGGTTGCCGCGGAGCTGGTCTCCCAGATAGAGAAGACCACGCGGCGGATCGGGCGGCCAATTGCGCTCATGGAAGTGTGCGGAACGCACACGGTGGAGCTCAGGAAAAAAGCCATCCACTCCCTCCTGCCGGCGGAAATATCCCTGATCTCGGGCCCCGGCTGTCCCGTGTGCGTGACCCCCGCCGGGTACGTGGACAACGCGCTTTTGCTGGCGGAATCAGGCCGTGCCATCATTGCCACCTTCGGAGACATGCTGAAGGTCCCCGGCGCAAGCGGGCGCGCGCTGAGCTCGCTTTCAGGCCGGGGCCTGGTCAAGGTGGTCTACTCTCCCAGCGAGCTGACGGACTTTGCCCGGCAGTCGGCGCTGCCGGTCGTCTTCCTTGCCGTTGGATTTGAGACCACAATCCCCACTGTGGTGTCAGCCCTGCGGGAGGCGCTGAACGCCGGCGTGGAGAACCTTCTTTTGTATACCGCGTTCAAGACGGTGCCCCCGGCCCTGCAGTTCCTGCTTTCAAACCCCGACCACGGAATTGATGGCTTCATCCTTCCCGGGCACGTATCCGTGATCATTGGAGAGAAGGCGTATGGCTTCCTTACCGCGGACGGCGGAAGACCCGGGGTCATTACAGGCTTCGAATCGCTGGATATGCTGGCGGGAATCCTCATGCTGGTCAGGCAGATCGAGAAAGGCCAGCGCCGCGTTGAGAACGCTTATAGTCGGGCCGTCAAACAGGAGGGAAACCCGCGGGCGCTTGCCGTCATGGAGCGCAGCCTGGAGCCAAGGAACGACGTCTGGAGAGGGCTGGGCGTCATCCCAGGCGCCGCGCTTGGGCTCAGGCCGGAGCTGGCTGCCTATGACGCTGAGAAGAGTTTTTCCCTCCCGCCGGCAAGGGACGCGGAGGCGCCCGGCTGCATCTGTTCCCGGGTGATTGCCGGCAAGGCTCTTCCCCCCCAGTGCGCGCTTTTTGGCAAGCGTTGCACTCCGGATGATCCCGTGGGACCGTGCATGGTTTCCTCCGAAGGAACATGTGCCGCCTATTTCCGCTACGGAGCCAGAAGATGAGCAGGGAGGCGGTCATCAGGCTTGAGCACGGGAGCGGCGGAGCACTTTCCCGGGACCTGGTGGAATCAGTCATCTACCCGGCCTTCGCCTCCGACGCCTATCCCGAGCTGACGGATGCCAGCCCGCTGGAGCCCGGTTCCAACGTCTTCCTCACCACGGACGGCTACGTCGTTGACCCTCCGTTTTTCCCCGGCGGCGACATCGGCACGCTGTGCGTTTTCGGAACCTGCAATGACCTGGCCGTATGCGGGACCCGTCCCGTCTGTCTCTCCCTGGGCATCATTGTAGAGGAAGGGTTCCCCATCCCCCTGCTGGAAAAGGCTCTTGCATCAGCCGCCAACGCGGCGCGGGAGGCGCAGGTGCGCGTGGTGACGGGGGACACGAAAGTGGTGCCCCGCGGAAAGGGCGGCGGGCTTTTCCTGACCACGGCCGGCGTGGGGATCCGGACGTTCCCCCATGCTCTCTCTCCCGCCCGGGTGCAGCCGGGGGATGCCGTCATTGTATCAGGCCCGCTGGGCGCTCACGGCATCACCGTCATGGCCGCCCGGGAGTCCCTGCCGGTCGGCGCAAGCCTCAGAAGCGATGCCGCGTTCCTCTACCCGCTTGTGAGCGCGCTCTTCCCCCTGGGGGAATCCCTCCGTTTCATGAGGGACGCCACGCGCGGAGGCGTTGCGGCCGTGCTCAACGAAGCGGCGCGCGGCGCCTCCTGGGGGATCGAGGTTGAGGAGGAGGCCATTCCCGTTGACCAGGACGTGAAGGCCGTGTGTGATCTCCTGGGCTTGAACCCGCTTGAGATCGCCAACGAGGGCGTTTTCGTGTCGATTGCAGCGGCATCAGAAGCGGAAAAGGCCGTTGCTTCTCTTCAGTCCTTCCCCCAGGGCCGGGAAGCGCGCATCGTGGGCAGGGTCACGCCACAGAACCCGGGCAGCGTGGTCATGGTTACGAGCATCGGAGGGAAAAGGCTGGTGGACTTGCCGCGGGGCTTGCTGCTGCCTAGGATCTGCTGAGAGCTGCCCGCCCGCCGACGCCAAGCCGCGCCGCCTCAGCAGCACTCGTTCTTGTATTCGATGAGCGTCCTGACCTCGAAGTCCGTGAGCGCCTTGTCGTAGTGCAGAAACGGCAGGCCGACCACGCCGAAGATGGAGGTCACCCGGGCGCCGCCCATGGAAAGAAGCTGGGCCGCGGCGCGCAGCGTGCCGCCCGTCGCAATCAGGTCGTCCACCAGGAGGATCTTCTGCCCTGAGCGGACGTCGGCGCGGTGCACCTCCAGCACGTCTTCCCCGTACTCCAGGGTGAACGCCACGCGATACGTCTCTCCGGGAAGCTTGCCTTTCTTGCGCAGAAGGATCAGCGGGAGGCCGTGCTTGTGCGCATAGGGAGCGGCAAAGATGAAGCCGCGGGACTCTATGGCGGCCACGGCGTCAACCGGAACCCCCTTGTAGAGCTCCGTCATGCGATCGATGCAGTATGCAAAGGCCTTTGGATCAACCAGGATGCCGGTTATATCGTAGAAAAGTACGCCTGGCTTGGGAAAGTCAGGCACTTTGCGGATGGCGGCATCCAGCATGTCATTCACGAACACCCCTCACTTCCTGGAAGAACCCGGCAAGCTTTCTTGCCCAGTCGCTCACTTCAGAAGCCTTGTCCTGCCGGTCCATCGGAAAAAGCGGATCTTCCTCAAACAAGGCAACCTCCGTGTCCTTGAGAGACTTTTTCATCTTGGAAGAGGCCTTTTCCGCACCCACGGAAAATACGCCGGCGGCCCTGCCGGCGAGAGTAACGCCTTTGAATATCCGCAGGAGCTCGGAGTATTCGGGCGGAACCTCGGCCGGCCCCGACTTCTGGAGGCCGAAGATGACCACGTCGGCTGCGGCAACGTCCACGATCGACGACTCGTCCGCTTTCTTCAGAGTCGTCTTGAATCTTCCCTCGTTGAAGGCCGCGCGCACGGTTTCTGCCACCTTACGAGTTTCAGCAGAATCCGGCGCCCAGAGTATCAGAACGTTGTACATGCACTGCTCCTGCTCCCTGAAGTCTACACGTCGGAGCATGTGTTGTCAAATAAAACGGCGTTGCGTGTTGCTTACGCCTCGCCTTCCATGGCTACGGATATGCTCTCTTGAACACCGGCACCCGGGCTTCGGCATTCAGCGAAAAATCGGATGTAAATCCGTCCTGAAGCCTATGGTACCCCAGGCCGGCCACCATGGCGGCATTATCGGTGCATAAAGAAAGGCTGGGGAAAATGACCTCCAGTCCAGTTTCAGCCGCCATTCGCTGCCGCAAGTAGCTGTTGGCGGCAACGCCGCCGCCTGCGACAATCCGTCGCACGCCCGTGTCCGTCGCGGCAGCCAGGGCCCTGTCGACAAGGATATCGATGGCCGTCCGCTGGAAGGATGCGGCGATATTGGCCAGGCTCTTCTCCGCCTTTCCGTTCCAGAACTGGTCCACCTGGTGGATGACGGCTGTCTTCAAGCCGGAGTAGGAGACATCGTAGTATGCCTCCCCCTTGTTGAGCACGGGGTGAGGAAACCGGAAAGCGCGGGAATCTCCCGTTCTGGCCAGCTTGTCGATGGCAACGCCGCCCGGGAAGCCGATGTTGTAATGCTTGGCGACCTTGTCGAACGCCTCTCCGCAGGCATCGTCGATTGTCGTCCCCAGGACCTGCATACTGTCGTGTCGTTCCACCCTGGCGATGATCGTGTGCCCGCCGGACACCAGCACCCCGATGAACGGATAGACGATCTCCCTCTCCAGCTGCGGCGCGTACAGGTGGGCAAGGATGTGGTCCACGCCGACCAGCGGCTTGCGGAGCGCCCAGGCCAGCCCTTTTGCGTATGACAATCCTACCAGGAGGGACCCGATGAGGCCCGGCCGGTAGGTCACGGCAACGGCGTCGATATTTCCCACGCCGACGCCCGCCGTGGCCAGCGCGTCCTGGACCACCGGGCTGATCCACTCCACGTGCTTGCGGGAAGCTATCTCGGGGACCACGCCATAGAAAGGCTTGTGAAAATCGATCTGGCTCAGGACGATGTTGCTGAGAATCCTCCGGCCGTCCTCAACCACCGCGGCGGAGCACTCATCGCACGAGCTTTCAATGCCGAGAATTCTCAAAAAACGCGCGCTCCCATCCGATCCCCGCCGCTTCCGGCGACGCGGGTCGAGCTCATGATTTCTTCCAGGCGGACCAGCCGAACCCCCTCGGCGGCCAGCTCTTTCTGCCCGGCGCGCAGTATATCCAGGACCGCCCTGTTCTGTACATGCCCGATGACGATGGCGCTCCCCTGCGTGATTGCCTGCTGGACGCTGACGTTGAAGGCGTCGGCCACTGCTCTCTCGTTTCGCTCGTCGTCGATGAAGAAGTTGCGGGACAGGATAGGTATTCCAAGCTTCTGGGCAATTGAGGGAGCCACCGTTTCAGCGGTGGTCCGGCTGTCCACGAAAAACAGCCCGTTGCGTTTCACGTAGCCCAGGACGGCCTCCATGAGCGCGGGGTCCGCCGTGGCCCGGGAGCCCATGTGGTTGTTCATTCCCTTGGCCCCGGGAACGGAGGCGAAATCCGCGGCAAGCTGCCGGTCGATCTCCTCTTCCGACATCCCGACCAGGAGCGCGCCGGGGCCCGGGTTCTCACCTCCCTGCGGCTCCATGGGGCAGTGGAGGATCAGGTCCTTTCCGGCAGCCAGCACCATGCGGGCGGCCTCCGCGCTGTGCGGCAGGCCGGGAAGCACGGCCACGGTCAGCGGACCGGGCAGCTCCAGGAACGGCTGAAGCTCCGTGAGGCTGTAGCCCGCATCGTCAAGGATGATGGCAAGCTTCCCGCGGGGCTCGACTTCCCGGGGACGGGCAACGGGCTGCCGCGGCTCGGCGGCCACGCTGACGGGTCCGGGCGCCGGCGTTGCTTGCGGAGCCGGCGCCTGGCCTGCCTGTGGCTGCGGCGGCGCCTGAGTTGCGGACGGCTCCGGCTGCGGCGGCGCCTGGCTCACCGACGGTTGCGTTGGTGCCGACGGCCGGGGGGCGGATGGGAAGCACGCGGCAAGCACGGCAACGACCAGCGCAAACGTGATGGTGATGATGACCGCTATGAGCCTCAGCCGGAAGGAGGCCTGGGAAGATGGAGAGGAGCGCCTGCGCCGTTTCCCGCGCATGCGCTACCTCGGATCGTCAATTGTAGACATACTCCTTCAGCTCTTCGGAAAAGCTTCTGAGTTTCTTGAGCGCCCGTATCTCGATCTGCCGCACGGTTTCCGGGGAAATCCCAAGCTCGTCACCGATCTTCTTGAGCGTGTGCCGACGGCCGCTGACAAAAGAGAAGCGGTACAGCAGGATCCTGCGCTCCTTCTCCTGCAGCCCATCCAGGAACCGCAAGGTGTCTTCCCGCAACGTCTTCTTCATGAGCTCCCGGTCCGGGTTGAAGGAAAGGTCCTCCACTACGTCGTGGAGGCTCCCGGAGTCCGGGGAAACAGTGGAATCCAGGGAGGCCACGGAGCTGGATGAGTTGATGATGGACGCCACCTCTTCCTCTTCCAGGCCGATCTCCTCCGCGATCTCAACCAGCGTGGGCTCCCTCATGAGCACCTGGGAAAGGTTGTTGTACACCTTGTTGATCTTGCGGAGCTTCTCCTCCTGCCGATGCGGGAGGCGGATCACTCTCTTCTTGTTGGAAAGCGACCTGACGATGGACTGCTTGATCCACCAGGAAGCATACGTGCTGAACCTTACTTTCTTCCGGAAGTCGTACTTAGACACGGCCCGCATGAGCCCGATGTTTCCTTCCTGGATGAGGTCCAGGATGGAGACCTCGGGGGTCAGGTAGTTCTTTGCAATCCGAACGACAAGACGGAGATTGGATTCGATGAGGATCTTCCGGGCCTGGTCGTCCCCCTTCTGGATCCGGCGAGAAAGCTCCAGCTCTTCATCAAAGGTCAGAAGCCTGGCCTTCTTGATCTGGCTGAAGTATGCCTTGAGGTTGTCCTCAAAGGAAGATGTTACCTCCCGCTTCTTGCTCATCGACATCTCCTGGACCATATAGGAGCAAGTTGCATGCCAACATTTTCAGAAAAGAAAGTTTCATAACTTCTTACGCTATAATAAAATACTTTATCTGCACGGTTTAGAGTATTGCTCACATCGGTTTTGTATGATTTCTAGTACAATCCGTCCGTATTATTTTGATGATACTTGCCTGTACAGCGTTTCTGCCAGCCCAAATCCCGCCGTTTGAGTCATCTTCTTGGCGTACTCGTCGTACAGCATCCCCTCGAACACGTCCTGCGAAAGGCCGCCCCCAAGCATGTCATCTTCCTTATGAACGGTCTGGCGCATGACGTCAAGCATCTGCTTGACGAATAGAGCCTCGAAATCCTGGCACGCCTTGTACAGCGGCGTGTTCTTGTCGATCACCTGCCGTCGGGGCTCCAGGGTGCGAACCGGATACGCATGGGCGTTCATGGGGTTGATCGGCTGCATGGCCTTCCTTCCTGCCCTACATCACAACCAGCGTGCCGAAAAGCGCGCCCGCCTTCTCAACGGCCTCAAGGATTCCAATGACGGTGTCGACCTTGAGCCCCGCGCCCTTGAGGGCGGAGACGAAGTCATCAACCGTTGTCGTGTCGCCGCCAAGGGTCAGAACGTCCGGAGTGTTGGCTGCGCCGGTTGCCGCCGCGCCCACCGTCACGCGCGTGGTGCGATACGACACGGCCACTTTCCCGATCCGGACTTTCTCCCCCATGACGATCACGCCGCTTTGAGAGTCGATGACCACTTTGCCCACGGAGTCCGGCGTCACGGTCAGCGCTTCCAGCTGCGCCAGGAACCCCACGGGGTCGGTCCATCGGTCCTGCGGGATCTGCACGTCGATGAGCGACGGGTCGCGGCTTGTCACGGTGATGCCATTGAACGCCGTGCTGATGGCTTTCTGCACGGCGGCGGCGGTCACAAAGTCAGGATTCCTCAGGACGATGGAGACGGTGTTGTTGCTCTGGAACTGGGACACGACGTCCCGTTCCACGATCCCTCCCTCCGCCACTGTTCCCACGGTCCTGGATGCGGCAGGGTCCAGGGAGGTGGTCACCTTGCCCTGGGCAACGGCGTACACCTGTCCGTTGGCTGCCTGGAGGTTCGTCTGCAGGAGGACCCCGCCTTCCAGGTTGCGGGCGTCCCCAATGCTGGAGATGGTCACGTCGATGCGGTCACCGGACCGGGAAAAAGGAGGGAGGTCCGCGCTCACCATGACCACGGCCGCATTCCTGCTCCGCACGTCCTGCGGCGCAAGTGTGACGCCGAAGCTGGAGACAAGGGCGGAGATCGTCGAGCGCAGGAGGGGAGCGCTCGACGAATCGCCTTGCCCGTTGAGACCGGTCACAAGCCCCATGCCGAGCACCTGGTTGGCCCGAACACCCTCAATCGTGGCGATGTCCTTGATGCGGACCACGGGCGCCGCGAAGCCGGCCGCGGCTGCGGCCAGCATGATGATCACAGCTGCCCGGATGCTACGGAAGCTCAACATCCACCGCCTTCCCCGAAAGA
>Ga0335078_10005409_pt1 | contig 18880 bp, 17 predicted proteins | sample Lox_Sample_32_FD_206711 | JGI IMG/M metagenome (GOLD analysis project Ga0335078, IMG submission 206711) | Soil microbial communities from Loxahatchee National Wildlife Refuge, Florida, United States - Lox_Sample_3.2 | ecosystem: Environmental > Terrestrial > Soil > Wetlands | place: USA... | reverse complement strand
AACCTGTTGCGTCAAGTACCGGATAGCCTAGGCTTGTACCGTTAGATTCTTGGTACATGGCGAGAATTTGCTCCAAAGGCGTATCCGTCCTGACAGTGTTGAAATCCCGGTGCATAACTGATCCGACTGGGATAAATTCGAGCACATCAACTGAATATTCTCTGGCAACATGCACCCCTCTTCTGGCTACTTTTTCAGTAAGGATTGATCTTTTCATCGAAAAGACTGTTACTCCCTCTGCAGCAACAACTCCTACGAGTAGCGGTAACACAGCATTGATGTCATGCGTAAGTTCAAGTGAGAAGACAACGCCTGTAAACGGACATCTCATTGTGCCACCGATTACCGCACCCATGCTGACCAAAACCCAGAGCGAAGGAGCCCCAAATGGCAGGACGTGGCTTTCAAGCGCGCCGAGCGCTCCCCCTATAATTAAGAGCGGTGCCAATACACCTCCGGACGTACCTGAGCCCAGTGATACTGCCCAAATGGTTGCCTTAACAACAACAAGTACTAGGATAACGCTAATCACTAAATTATTCGAAAGGAGATCAGCGATCGTATTGTACCCTACACCCAGTGCACGCGGCGAAAGCACTCCACCAATCCCAACAACTAACCCTCCTAGAATTGGCCACCACATCCAATGAATCGGAAGTTTACGGAAACTATCCTCCGCCGCGTAAACAGCGTAAGTTAACGCTGTCGAGGCAAGGCCTGCGATTAAGCCTACAGGAATTGACGATAAGACAATTGCGAGGGTGGGTACTTGGGTGAGGGGAATGGGAAATAGTGGATTACTGCTGATGAGTATTCCTCGTAGAAGCGTCGCTGTTGCACTTGCCGCAGCGACAGGAATCAAACTTCTAGGTTTCCATTCAAATAAGAGAAGCTCGACGGCAATCAAGACCGCGCTAATGGGGCTGTTGAATGTGGCCGCCATCCCGCCTGCCGCACCGGCAACCAGAAGGGTCTTCCTCTCCATGGCAGAAAGCTTCAAGAATTGAGAAAAGACCGAGCCGAAGGCTCCGCCCGTCATGATTATCGGGCCCTCAGCTCCGAATGGTCCTCCAGAGCCAATCGAGATTGCTGTTGAAAGCGGCTTCAGGATAGTGACTCTTGGTTCAATTTTGCTCCTGTTAATGAGAATAGCCTCAAGCGCCTCCGGAATCCCGTGACCTCTAATCCTTTCCGAACCATAACGAGCCATCAACCCGACGATGAGTCCACCTACCATAGGTATAGCTATCGCCAGAAGCCCGAGTGCATTTCCCGACGGCGAATTGAATTGGAAGGAGATTCTGCCATAGTAGAAAAGGTTCGTGAAAAAACCTATCATTGCCAGCAATATGACTGCGACAATGGCTGCCACTACTCCAACCACGATGCCAAGGAATGAGATGAAAATTAATCTACGGTCAACGGTCGTAAAATCACTCAGTTCGTCGACGCCTTGATGCATCTGTTCCGAAGATTCGCGCGCAGAATCGGTTGCATTCACCTCTCCAGACTTGGCTGCGTTTTTGGTAAATCTACTGATCGTGTTGAAACAACTCCTCGAGGGTCTGAAGATTACTTTAAGATCAGAACCGACTTCTTGCTCTTCGCAGCCACTGAACTTGAAACACTACCTAGAATCGCCTTTTTGAGTTCGCCATGGCCTCTAGAGCCAACGACGATCAGATCGCAAGCAGAATACTCCGCATATTCACCAAGCCTTTCAGCAGGATCTCCATGCAGAATTTTGAATTCTATTTTTTCAGGATAACCGCTAAGGCTTTTGTAAATCAGTTCTTTCAAGGTGTCAAGAGTTTTCCGCTCATCTTCATTTGCGGGCAATCCATCAAAATCATTTGCAGCCACGCTAGTAGCTACATTAGCGACATTGCAAACTAGAATTTTCGCATTCAAGATTTTCGTTAATTCCGAAGTTAGTTGAATAACCCGAGAGGTTTGTTCAGATAGGTCAAGAGCAAGGAGAATCTTATGGAAAGGTCCACTAGGAGACGAAGTGTTGGATTCCGATCTGGATGTGCTCATGAGTGAGCTGAGCAATCTTCCTTCTTTTATCCTACACCTCTAACGCCTAAGGAGAACGAGAAGCGAACAGTCTTTGCCGGCGATACGAGTAGCAACAGAACTAACGGTAGCCAAATTCGTTTTTTGCAAGTCTTTCTCTAAGGGCCGCTTCTCTCCGTGTTATTCGGGCGTACGAGTTTGTTTTCAACTGACGTAACTCTTGGGTATCCAGTGAGTTTCTGAATCAGGAAATCATAACACGCTTGTGTTATGACGTAACTGGAATCGCTGACACCTAGTCAGGTAGCTTGAGTTGCGTTAGTGTACTCTTTGCGATGTTTTTCAAGGTCTACGGTGCAGAATCGTCGCAAGCAGTGAGGACATTCTCGAACGTAGATGGAAACTTCTCCGCAGGTTTCACATCTGAGCTTCCATGACATTCCGTGTCGTTTGCGGTTGAGTTCACTTGCTTGGCTGGAACGTTCGCTTGATATGTCTGAGGATCCATACGCGGCTTCGACTTCGAGAGATAAACCCTCATGTCTTTTTTCCCATTGAAGATGCTTGTCAATGCAATCCGAACAGAATTTCTTCAGGCAGTAGGGGCATGTAGAGAGCACTAGGCTTACGCTGGTTCTCATACAGGATTCGCAGGTCTTAGATTCAGTTGACATTATAGACGATACTCCGTTTCCGATCGTCAGCCAGTCAGAATTCAATATCATGGATTCGACTTAAACATTAGCGATGCAACAGTTTAGGGAAGATTCGTTCCTTTAAAACGAAAGACGTTAGGGCGTAGGAAAAGATGTCTGTTGTGTCGCTCTTGAAGGTTTGATTATGTCTTCGGTCAACAAGACACTTCAAAAACAGCGATACCATAAAAGCGCGGAAGCCAATGAAGAAACTGCTCCTTGCTGCTAACTTGTCTGAACGGCTCCACGCATAATATAAGTCGCGTCTTCGTTGGGTACGCGGTTTCTGAGCAGGAGAATTGGATTTTGCTGACCCCGATGGCCATGAAACGGTTCTACTTGGCCACTGTTTCAGAGTATGAGAATCGAGTCATAGAAGAATTGGGGGCACTAGGATGCGTTCATTTGATTACCGATTATTCAATCACCGGATTCAAAAGAGTTGACACTGTGGAGAAATGCAAGAAGTTCACCGAACTCCAGGATAGGATGAAATCCATAATCTCCACGCTTCCCCCTCAGAAACAAGCAAAGAAGACCATAACGCAATTGCTCCAAGAGACAATTAGAAAGCCATCCATTGCTCCACAGATTTCTCCGAAGATCAGCTTAGAACAGATTGAGTCCGGCGTCTCGGAAATAGAACAGAGGCTAGATGGCCTATTGGAAAAGTTGGAGAAAGCACGCACTCAACTAAGAGACCTCACCTCTGTAAGAGAAAACCTGCTAATCCTTCAAAAACACGGATTGCATGCTGATGCCCTAGGAGATTTCGAGAACCTCTGGGTCAGAGCAGGTTTCATGAACAGAGAGTTCTCTTCAAAGTTTGGTAGCTACATTGAAGGTACAAGCGTTAAGTATGCAACGTGGCCCGATAGACAAAAAGAAGATTTTGTAGTGATCTATGGGGCAAATCAAGATAAAGCAGCGGTAGAGGACACACTGAAACGCCTCAATTTCATTGCTGTAGTCCTACCCATAGGAATCATACCTGAGCCGACGCGAGCGCTCGAGGAAAACGAGCACTCGCTGAGCAGAGTCAAGCAAGAGATCGATGAGTTCGAGGTACAGGTTCGCGGTATCTGTGAGGGATTTCAGCAAAGAGCGTCTGAGTTTGAGCCGATGGTACGTTTTGCTCTTGGCATTGAAGATGCGAGGTCGACGTTCAGTCGAACTGAAACGCTGAGCTTAGTGTCGGGTTGGGTACCAGAGGAGAATGCCGAGCACCTTAAGCGTACTCTCACGGATTCAACTAACGGAACTCTCTTTCTGAGGTTTGACGATCCCGATCTGAATGATCAACCTCCCGCGCTCCTTCGCAATAGGTCGCTCGCAAAACATTTCGAGCTACTTACTAGGCTGAGAGGAACACCACAGTACCGCGAAGTTGACCCGACCCCTATAGTGACCATCCTCTTCACGGTCATGTATGGAATGATGTTTGGAGACATCGGTCAGGGAATCTTACTCTTCTTGATGGGCTTTACATTCAACCGTCTTAACCGCAGCTTCTTAGGCATCCCAGGTGGTGCAATGAAAAGATTAGGAGGGATTCTGGCGGCGTGCGGTGCGTCCGCCACTTTCTTCGGTGTTATGTATGGAGAGTTCTTTCTCTCCGATGCTTTTCATCCAATCTTTGTAAATCCAATCCAGAGTCAGACGGAAATGATTGTGGTCGCGTTGCTTTTCGGAGTGGGCCAATTGTTTCTGGGCATTATTCTCAAGATTGTGAACCTGCTACGGTCTAGAGCTAGATTCGAAGCAGCGGTCGGAGGAATTAGGTTTGTGTATTACTCAGCGGGTGTAGCACTGGCTGTGAAGTACGCGTCAAGTTTGTCATTAGAAGTCTTTGTGCAGAACCTGTGGTTAACAGTCGTGGCAGTCGTTGCATTGATCCTTGTGGCTCTTAGTCCCTTGATCGAGAGTCTCATCCATCGTAAACTCGAACTTGGAGAGAGCATGATGAAGGGGGTGTCCGAATTCATTGAAACATTTCTGTCTTACTTGACTAATTCGATTTCTTACGTTCGGTTAGCAGCATTTGCAATAGCGCATTCAGCTCTTGGGATAGCCGTAGTCATCTTGGCCGCGAATATTGGGCTTGTACCAAGTTTGCTGCTGATGAATCTACTGGCCATGACAATAGAGGTACTTGGGGTCTTCATACAATGCATGAGATTGATCTACTATGAGTTCTTTACGAAATTCTATTCAGGGGAAGGTGTTACGTATCGACCTTTTGTCCTTCCACTGTTGCGAAACTATTGATGAATTTCCTAACGTAACCTTCGGAACGATTAAATATTGAGGCCTGCAAAGCTGGAAAAGATGTTTATGAAACTGAGAAGAAGATTCGTACTCTTGTTACCGGTCTTCTTGGCGTTCTTGACGTTTGCTGTTGCGAACGTGTTTGGTCAGGGGTCTTCGGGTTCACAAACGAATGGTAACTTCGATTTAGTAGGTGCAGGGTTGGCTGTTGGTCTTGCTGGGATCGGTGCTGGGTTGGCTATCTTCGGATCTACTTCAGCGGGTCTAGCGGCAATGACTGAGAGACCTAATCTGGCTACTTGGGTTCTGGTTTTCGCTGGTCTGGGAGAAGGAATCGCCATCTACGGTTTAGTCATAGCTATATTGATTCTGGGAAGACATTGACTCAGATACTCGTCTAGACTGTGAATACTCCACTTGCAATCTCTTCCTCAGCAAGCCCTAGTTGCTTGCCAGTAACAATCGAAACGAGATTCTTTGCCTCGCATTCGCACATAAGGAGATATGCGATTACAAATCCAGCCTGAAGCGGATCCATCCTTGCAGTTACTCCCGCGTCTCTGTAGAGCCGTTTCAAGAAGAGCCATTCTAGAGGCGTCGGTGAATCACCCTTGACCAATTTAACGGCTTCAGACGCCAAATCACTGTAGCGAGGCGTCACAACATTCGGAATATCTTCAAGTCGAGTTTGGACGAGGGAATGTAATGTTGATTGCATTATGGAGTGATATGGATGCGGTATGGCATACATTTCTTCTAGTTCTTTCTGGGAAAAGATTCTGGTCCGGAGCAAAAATGCGAAGAGAATATTCCTGAGATCTATCTCTTCGCCCACCAGTTCCCGTACGCCTCGAATCTTACTAGCCAGTTCCCACACTCTACCGAAGTAGACGCCATCAAGATTCCTCTCTAGAATTAGGCTAATTCCGCTTTCCTTGTATGACTGCAAAGTCTCAGAGAGTGAGTACGGCGTGTCGCGAAGGAGAGACACGACTTCATCAATGTCCTTCGCTTCCAAAAGCGCTTCGAAGTTTACGAGGCTTTGTTCCCTTGGAATCGGTATAAGAATAGGCTTTTCGAAACTATGTCCACCATGTTTCGTTCGCACTATCTTCTTTATGTTATCAACTTCTAACCTCGCACAGTACCTGCTGAGCAGTTCCCGCATTTTGCCTTGAGCTACTCGCGATACGAAATAGAACCGTTCTTGCAGTTTTCTCAGAACCACGCCTTCCAGCAATTCAGCGTCTATTCCTTGCGTCGGAAGAGGCGCTATATCCGTCCCGTAGGAGGTTTTCGTGAGAGCATCCACAACCTCCTTCGAGTCCTTCGTCTTGAGGAGACTCTGGACATTAGGTAGTGGCATGAGGTGAGTTCGTAATCCATGAACCCTCGTAACGAGGTAGATGTTGCTTCCTGACTTCAATGGGTATGTCCTCCTATAGCCGCTTTCACTCGTTTGGCGCGAAAGAATTCTTCAAGCGTTTCGTCATCAAGTTTTGCCTCGATGTATCGCATCGCCCGGTGCATCTCTGGCAAGACGGCTTTCTCTAAAGCGTTCACTCTCCGGCTCGTTAGCATAAGTTCTTGAGCGATTCTTTCGATTCTCGCTTCAGCTTCAGCGATACTCAGCAATTCTTTGATTAATGGGCTGAGTTTATTTGCAGCTGTGTAGGCAGATGCATCTACGACAGAATTTACTCTTGCCTCTTGTTCAAGAGCGATCTCAGGAACGGTGACTCCGATTACGCTACGAGTCAACGTTTTGACTTTTAGCCCCGTCGTCGTGAAAGCTTCGGATTGGAGTCCTGAGTACCCTAGCGATACGTAAGCGTCTTTTATTACGTTGTAAGTCTCCATCAGGCGTTGCTCAAACACCTTCCTAGAGTTAACTTTCGAGAGAAGTCTGTTTGTTTCTGCTGCAAGGTGATCCCGTTTAAGTTTTAGAAGTTCTTTACCCCGCTCGGTTAGATCGACCTGCTCACGTAGTCGCAGCAATGCGCCCCTCGATACCACAGTTCTGCTCTGGCTCAACTGGGATGGGACGCCTACTTGCTCTCAGGTCGTTTCGGGTAATACTTTCGAATGATTTTCTCTTGGATTCGAGTAAGGGATCCTTCTGGTAATTCAGCGAGCAATTGCCACGCAATGTTGAGAGTTTGTTCAATAGTTCTATTCTCATCTTCCCCTTGCGCCAACAGTCGTTTTTCGAAATCGTTGGCAAATGTAAGAAAGAGTCTCTCTTCCTCGCTCAATCCTGCTTCTCCTACTATCTTCGTAAGATCCCGTGCCTGTCTTCCCCTAGCGTATGCACCATACAACTGGTCTGCGACTCCGGAGTGGTCTTCCCTAGTTTTTCCTTCACCAATTCCACTTTTCATGAGTCTGCTGAGGCAAGGCAGGACATTGATTGGCGGGTAGACGCCTCTCACGAAAAGATCACGGTCTAGGAAGATTTGGCCCTCCGTGATGTAACCCGTTAAGTCCGGAACCGGATGTTGAAGGTCTCCACCAGGCATCGTTAAGATGGGCATCTGAGTCAGGGAACCTCTCGAACCATGTATGATGCCAGCTCTCTCGTAGATCGATGCAAGGTCGCTGTAGAGGTAACTCGGGTAACCTTTTCGACTGGGGACCTCTTCCCTGGCAGCGCTGAGTTCTCGCACAGCGTCCGCGTAGTTTGTCATATCGCTGAGTATTACTAGGACGTGCATGTCAAGATGAAACGCGAGGTACTCCGATACTGTAAGCGCTATCCTAGGAGTGAATATCCGCTCGATCGCGGGATCGTCAGCCAGATTTAGAATCAATACTGAGCGTTCCAATGCTCCTGACTTTCTAAAACTGTCCACGAAATATTGTACGTCGTCGTATCGCAGGCCCATTGCTGCGAAGACCAGTGCGAATTCTTCCTTTTCGCCCAGAACAGTTGCTTGCCTGGAGATCTGCGCGATCAGCTTATTGTGGGGCATGCCACTTTCTGAGAAGATAGGTAGTTTCTGACCTCTTAGCAGGGAGAGCATTCCGTCTATGATAGAGATGCCTGTTTGAATGAAGTTGTTCGGGTACACTCTAGCCTTCGCATTAATTGGAGATCCATTGATATCCCATTGGTCTACAGCGACTACGGGAGGCAAACCATCCATAGGTTCGAACACTCCATCGAATGTTCTTCCCAGAACTTCGTTTGACAACGGAATCTTTAGAGCTGAGCCCGTAAAACTCACGATGGAATCGGCTTGTAACCCGGTTTCCCCACCGAAGATTTGGACAACTGCCTTCCCTCTTCCAACCTCTAGGACTCTGCCAATTCTGTCAACACCATCTGGAGCGCGGATCCTCACCATTTCGTCGTATCCGACGTGATCGACATTGTCAACTACGACCAAGGAGCCCTTGACCTCGCTGAGTCCTTTGTAGAGCATCCCTTGTGTTCTTCCTAGTAATTCATTAGTGGTGGTCAATCTGCTAATCCCTCGCTAGGCGCTCACTTGGTGTTCCCGCGCAAGTTTTGTGAGTTCATCGTTCGTCTGATTTGAAATTCGGTCAATCTCTCCACTGTTTTTCTCAAATTTGGCTCTTTGCATAAGGGTGATCTGTGGAATACTCCTTATCTTCTCGACGGGAACGCCTTCGCGGACGAGTAGCTTAGCCCTTTCATGGAATTCTATTAGCATCTGAAGTATGGCAATCTGTTTCCGCGTGTCACAGTACGAGTCGGTTTCGTCAAACGCAAATTGTCTGAGAAACGATTCTTTTATCAAATCGGCGGAGAAGAGAACTAACCGCTGTTCGTCTGGGAGGGCGCGCTCTCCCATTATTTTTGCTATAGCCTCGATTTCAGTGTATTGCCCTAGAAGTCCTAGGGCTCTCTTGCGCAGATCCTCGAAACTTTCAACAGCTTCGGTGCCTCTTCGGATGGGGGCAGTCTTGTCTTGTCCTTCTTCCCTCTCATATTTTTCGAAGCGTTGGTTCCAAGTGCTCAGTAGTCGGTCGACATAAAGGCTGTAGCTTCTCAGCCAGTTGATAGCAGGGAAGTGTCGGCTGTAGGCTAGGTCTCGATCCAAGCTCCAGAATACTCCAGTGTTCCTCAGTGTATAAATCGTGACAGGCTCGTTGAGGTCTCCACCAGGCGGTGAAACCGCTCCGATTATTGATACGGACCCGGTTCTTGGCGGATCACCAAGTACACTTACCATTGCTGCTCGTTCGTAAAATTCCGCTATGCGGTCAGGCAGATAAGCCGGATATCCTGCCTCTGCAGGCATCTCTTCCAAGACGCCGGAGATCTCACGCAAGGCTTCTGCCCACCTGGACGTGGAGTCCGCCATTATGGCCGCGTGGTAACCTTGATCTCGGTAGTATTCAGCCATAGTTGCCCCTAGGTTTATGCTTGCTTCTCTCGCGGCTACCGGCATGTTGCTCGTGTTCGCGATTATGACTGTCCTCTCAGTGAGTGGTCTTCCATTCTTGGGGTCTATCAATTTTGAAAAGTCAGAGAGCACCTCGGCTATCTCATTTCCTCTCTCTCCGCATCCGACGTACACAGTTATGTCGCAGTCGCTCCATTTTGCTAAAGAATGCAAGAGTACAGTTTTTCCAGTTCCGAATCCTCCTGGAATACTAGCGGTGCCGCCTTTCGTGATAGGAAAGAATGTGTCTATCACTCTTTGACCTGTCACAAGCTGTTCTTCGAGGGGGACGCGTTCGCCAGATTTGAATGGTCGTGGAGTTCGTATCGGCCACTCCTGCATTAGTTTAAGATTGATCGTTCCGTTAGGCGTTTCGAGTTGTCCAATCGTTTCGTCCACCGTGTATTCGCCTTGTTTTATTGAAAGAATTTTGCCCGTGTCCTTCGGTGGAAGGAGAATTTTGTGAGTAATCGCGGGTGTCTCTTGAACTGCGCCGAGGACGTCTCCGCCTTTGACCCTGTCACCAATCTTTATGCTTGGTTTGAATTCCCATCGTTTTTCTCTAGATAACGCATTGATTCGAACTCCTCTGGTTACGAAAGGGCCTTTAAGTTGTCTAATCGTTTCTAAAGGTCTGCCGATTCCGTCAAGGGTATTATCCAGTAGCCCTGGACCTAGCTCAGCGACTAGCTGTTTCCGTGTTCCTGTCACGACTTCTCCGGGGCTTACGCCGCTGGTTACTTCGTATGCCTGGACGGTAAATTCTCCTCCGCTTATTCTGATGACTTCTCCTATAATGTTCTCATTCCCAACTTCAACCATCTCTCCGACCTGAATGTCAGGGATTCCGTCCGCAATTATCACTGGACCACCAATCCATTTGATCTGGCCTTGTCGGTCTGAACTATTCATTCGTCGTCTCTCCAAAGAGGATTCGATTGACTTCTCCTGCAAAGTTTTGCCTCGTTGCAGCCAAACGTGCGTCCAAGGTATTGTTGTAGTATTGGCGACCATCTACGGTAGAAACAACGACTCCGCCGCGCCCCACTTCAGATGGTTGCAAGTCAAGATGAATTTCGTTCTTGAACTGTGAAGCATTTTCTGTGATGGCGGTCAGCTGATCCTTGATGAGTTTCAGGTCTCTTGAATTCGCTCCAACCACGAACTTGTTTCCTTTCAGCTTAGACACCCCTTCAAGAATCAACGCGGCTAGTAATTGTTGATATTCGCGCGCTCCCTTCTCCGCTATGAGTGCTATCCGCTTTTCAGCTTCTTCGAATGAGCGATTCATCCATTCATGCCTTAATCTGAGGATTTCCGCTTTCTCCTTCATCCTCAACGCGCTAAGCTCGGATACTTCCTTCGCGTTCAATTCATTGGTCAACGACTTCGTTCGCTCAACCTTAAGGGCGCTAGCTCGGGAGTTGGCTTCTTCGATTATTCCCCGAGCCTCCTCCTTGGCATCGCCTATTATCTTTGAAACTTGTTCTTCTCCCTTCTTGTCAATCTCGATTTGCAGGTTCTCAGGGTTCATTTTTTCACCCTCAAAGTCTCGTCAATAATGCGGTTGATGGCGGTGTCAAGGTTCTCTAGAGCGGTCTTACCTAAGGCTGCGATGTTTCGCGTGTACTGTTCTTCCAGTTCGTGCTTCTTCCGAAGAATGTCATCCGTCTTTGCTCCCTCAAGTTTTTCCCACTCAGGGTCCATCTCAATTGCACTTATGATTGAGTCTGCTTCCTTGTGTGCTGCCTCAAGGATACCTCGAGCTGTTTCTTTGGCTTTCTTGACTTGGTCCTCGATGAGTTTCTCTCTGTCGAGAAGCTCCTGAAGTTCTTTGATTTCTGCAGACAAGGCTAATCGAACTTCAGTTCTGCTCCGACCGACTGAGAGATTAGAGAGTGGAGTTCTCTGAGTCGGTCTCCCGTCGGTCCGTTGAAGTCTGGAATAACAGCTATTATCGGTCGCTCCTTCGCCAAGATCATCTTCCTTTGTCCTTTCAAAGCTGTGGACAATGCTTCAGGCATAATTACGACGTCGTATTCGTCTTCCGCAATGAGCCTATCGAGAGTCTCAATCGCATCCTTCACACCGCTAACCGGGAAGGCAACGACACCTGCCAATCTGAAACCATACGCCAGATACTTATCAGCAATTATTGCCACTTTGCCATAATCTTGAGTGTCCGTCATTGCTTCACCAGTCTCCCAGAATTTATCGCCAGAGCCGCTAGAATCAGTATTGGAAGAAGGACTATTGCCGAGAAGGCGATGTTGAATGAAGTCTTGTTTTCAGCTGGGTACAGGTAGTAGATTGTGATTACGCCTCCGATGATGACGACCAAGACTATCACTGCCGTTATGGCAGCCGCGTTGCTTGGCAAACGAGGTTTCTGACTCATAAGGGCCGAGTCATCTAATCAAGGTCTACGTTATTAATCGGACGTTTTGTAACGCGATCACATTAACGCGAAAAACATTAGCCAGATTAAGTCAATAAACTGCCAAAATCACGATTCCTCAAGGAAACACTACTATTCTCCTTCGAGAGTCTGGCCGTCATCCACAGCAGTGTGCCCTAGGTAAATTTCGTTTCTAACCTGCAGAGCAGGGCTTGTTGCCTTGGAAGAGAGAGGTTGTAATGATGGCGGTCAGTGGTCTCACTTCAGTCTGGAAGCTAAGTAGAGAAAGCCCACGACGAAATTAAACCCGTCATTGAGAAACAAAAATAACTGAATGACAATAATACGAAGCGACGGAATTGGACCTTCAACCTTCAAAGATCTAGATTCTAAGTGGCGTGAATGTTCAGATGGCGTTTGAGATCGTCGGATCGCCTTTGACAGTCCTGCTCCTAGTTGTCATCTTGTCTTTTGTTGCATCTCTTCTGAGCGACAAAATGAAAGCGCCGTACCCCCCGATCCTGATTGCCATTGGTTTGGCATTGTCTGTAGTCAAATTCGGAGGTGGCATTGGGGATATACCGATTAGCGGTGACCTCATTCTGGGCCTGTTGGTTCCTCCTCTAGTCTTTGAATCAGCCATGCGTACGCGCTTTCAAACGTTCAGAACGGTGCACAAGACTATCATTGGTTTGTCTATTTTCGGCGTCATTATCTCCGCAATCATAACTGCTCTCATTCTCAATCTCACTCTTAGCATACCATTGAAAGCCGCGCTGTTGTTTGGCTTGATAATTTCACCGACTGATCCAGTCACGGTCGTAAGCGTCTTGAAGAGAGTGCGGGCGCCTGAGACACTGACCACGATTCTTGAATCTGAGGCCTATCTCAATAACGCAACGCCCGTCATCTTGTATTCCTTCGCGGCTACGTTGACGTTCAGCCCAGTGAAAGACTTGGGACAATTCGCTTACGTGTTGCTGGGGGGATTGGGTGTAGGTTTGATGGTGGCTGGAATAGGTGAGTTGCTCCATAGGCAGATCACAAGTCCTCTGCCTGAAACGTCGTTCACAATCTTCACGATGTTCGGTTCCTACATCATCGCGCAGAGTCTTGGTATGTCAGGGTTGATGGCTGTCCCAATTGCGGGGTTGTGGTTGGGGAATCGAACCATGCATACCGCCATGTCAGACGAGACCCGGAAGACTATGACGAGCTTTTGGGAGGTAGTTGTTTTTCTGGCGACGTCGTTTGCGTTTCTTTTGATTGGTTTGAAAACAAATCTGTCCTTGCTAGGTCTTTATGCTCCGTTTGTCATTGTGGCTTTTGCTGCAATACTCGCAGCTCGAGTGGTCAGCGTTTACCCCATCATTGCGTTCTCTCGTCTGTTAGGAGAGAAAATGCCTGCTTCATGGAACAAGGTTCTCGCGTTCGCTGGACTTCGAGGGGCAGTTTCAGTAGCTTTAGTGCTGTCTTTACCTGAAAGCAACTACAGGGCAATAATTACGGCGATGGTATTTGGGGTGGTTCTACTGTCACTCGTTGTTCAAGCAGGGATACTAAACCAGTATCTTCAACGTTCGTCCGACAAAGAGCATATGCAAGAGACAACGCCAATCATGAGCGATCCGTCGTAATAAGAAGCGGATCTAGGCACATAACCGCTGGGAAGCATGACTTATTCGCGCGCTTCTGACGGAGGAACCTGCAATATGATTGAGCTAAGCGTAAGTAAACAAAACCAACCGGGTTAGCCCCAAAGCTTCCTGACGGTCGCGTTAATCAGCGAATTGACCTAATTTTAGTAGTTACGCTGTAAATTGTAAAATACCTTACGCGACAAATCGATTATCAGATGAAGTGTGCTACGACAACTATCAGCATAATTACAAACAAGTAAGATATTGACATCTTGAATACGCGCCATGCGTTTGTTGAAATCGGATTCTTCATCATTCGGAAGTTCGCGGATAAGAATCGTAGATTAAAGGCTACGAGGGATATTCCGAGAATTGCTAGTGCGACGTAGTTTGCTCTCGAGGCCGTCAGCGCAAAAAGGCCGAGTGTGAATGGGAAGAGAGCGATGTTTGAGAGAGCGGTGTAAACTGCGCTTTTGTGTATTCCTTCGACGGCGGGCAGCATCGGAACCTGAACTGAAGCATATTCATCTGCTTTTGCTATCGCTAAACCCCAGAAGTGTCCAGGGGTCCAAAGGAAGATGAGCAGAGCAACAAGAAACGCTACGAGGCTTATTGATCCAGTAACTGCAGCCCACCCTGCAAGCGCAGAAAATGACCCAGCGGCTCCCCCGATCACAATGTTCCATTTCGTTCTAGGCTTCAACCACAATGTGTAGACGAAAACGTACCAAAAGACGCCTACCCCGATAAATGCCGCGGTCAATTCATTCAGGAACATGGCTAGGAGCACACCTCCAAGTGAGAAGCCTAGACCTAGCGCTAACGCACCGTTAGCCGATATACGTCCAGAAGCAGTCGCACGATTTTTGGTTCTGTTCATGTGAGAATCAATGCGCCTTTCCAAAAAACAGTTGAGTGCACCTGCCCCTCCTGCCGAAAGAAAACCTGCAGCAATTAGCAAAACCAGCGGTAGAGCATTTAGATTTGAAAACTCAACCGCTAAGAGCATGGTTGCAACGCCTACGAAGACGTTCAAGAATGCTATTGCAGGCTTTGTAATGCTGAAATAATCGCCGATTAGCTTGCTATACGACAAATCAGTTCGACCTGCTATACTGAGTAGCAACCGCCTTACTGAACAAGGCTTTAGGCGTATCTGAAATCTAAATGAGTATGCTCTGAAATACTTATCGTAGCTCATCCGACGTGGTACCATATTCTTCGGCTACTCGAACAATAGGCAGTCTATTTGCTTTGTCGGGAATTCTAGGAATAGTATTGTTAGTTTGGGTCAATGTGCTCAGGTCTTACGCTACACAGCATTACTACGCTCTAGTGTGGCTTGTAATCATCGACTTTGTAATCGGTGCCTCCTCTGCATTCCAATGTCACAGAATTTAATGCTGAAGGTTGCCGCCGTCTGGGTTGTTGTTAGGATTGTGATCCAGGTTGGCGATATTTACTTGGGTCCAATGTTTCAATTCACATACTCTCAATTCGCGGGCTACCTCTTTAACCCACTCAGTCCAGTTTCTGGTAGCCTAGGAAACCCTACCGGCATTCCCGCAGTTCCCATTGACTTGATACTCATCTGCGGCATTATCGTGCTGCTTGCAGCGGCTAGGGTTAGTATGAGTAAGTAGCGAATTTAGCCACTCAAACCAGCCTTTGTGAAGTTTTGCGTGGCAAGGATTGATTGATCCAACGGCAGTTCTACTCGCATAGAGTTAGCTCTCCTGGTTGTAGACCTGCGCATACAGGCCAGAAGGACAGAGTCAGCTGGTCGGAAATAATCAGGATCGAAACAAGCGTACTTTAATTCAGCCGTCTCGCCGTTTTCGACGTTTCGCTTCCTTCTCCAACCTATAGACCCAGTCAGGGAAACCAATTGTACGCACCCTATAATGAGGATGATATGGTTTGATGTCGAGCACAGGAGTTTGGTCAAAATAATCTAATCCCTTCACGAATATTCTTCCCCCTCGTCTTCCCAGAATCTTAGCGGCGGTTATGCCTATTGGGTTGGGGCGGCTTGGGGAGTTTAAGGCAAAGACGCCTACCAGGGGAAGTTCGTTCAAAGAAAGACCGTTTCTAAGGAATCTTCGAGGGCGCACATGTAAAACGTCCTTCTGCTCGCGCCGCAGTTGGTTCAGGTAACATAGGACGAATAAGTGAGAGTAACCGTCTATTCCTTTCAATCCTTGCCTGTACTGTGGGTAAATTTCTATGGTTGACTTAATTTCGCGGCTACCTTCCCTTACCTCGTCAATGCCGGCTTCAGTGCGGATAATTCCAATTGGATGCACTCTAAACCAGGTTTTTTGAGATCCCTTCAAACGAAATCCTTTCCGTAGTCAGAAGCTTCCATTCTATGGTCTTAACCGGCAGTTAACTACTGCTAGGAGCGGCATGGATCTACAGGAAAAATGGGTTTTGCCTAATGCTAGTAATGATTGAGTGGTGACCGTTCCTAGCGGGCAAGCATAAGCTCAGTGAAAGTGCGGCTATGTGAGGACATGGACCACTGGTTTGCGAACGGCTCTCCGTGTTAATTTGGAGGATGAGGTTGAGTGTGAGTAGCAGTACTGTTCGCATCGTTCAGCTGTCTCAACATCTACATAGCCAAAGCCGCATATCTCACACAAGTATACTGAACTCAGTCTCTTATCGGGGATTCTTTCAACCAAAGGTGATTATATCCACTTAATTGGAGTGTGATTCGGGTTTATAGTAAGTTTTCCCTCACCCTTTGGAAGTGAATGGATGGGCGTATGCGGATTCCATACCGTTCCAGGAATGGTATGACCTCGAAGTCAAGGCTCGTGCAACACAGCGGTGTCCAACCCTGAAGGTCGCTTGTCTACCTGCCATCCCCTCCCGAAACCGTATCCGAAGCCGTTTAGGGCGCGAGGCCGGTAGGCTATTGCATTAGTTGTGGCCGTCAGATCTCCCAATCCGCGCCATATTGCGATGTGTGTTGCCCCTCCCAACAATGATTCCAGATTTGTATAGCGCCATTGAATTCCATTTTTTCGGTTAGCACTGCAATAATGCAAAAACCTACCACAAAAGAGCGCATTTCTAGTCCAAACGCCTGTCCACAAACGGCAACTTTTCATGGATCTTCAGGGAGGGTATGGAAAAGCGGACATCTGCGGACATTAAAAATTCGAAAAAATAGGGGTGCAATACTGCAACCTACACTATCGACGACCATTCAAATTCAAGAAGTCTCGAACGCATACCTGAGAGTAAAGCACCTTAGAAACCAGCCCGCCATTACCCTCAGCGATCACTATAAACCACTCTTGCCCCGAAACGTGACAAACCAGGGGGGCTCTGAGGAGCCGGGTTTGTTCTCAGGTCACTCTCTACAGGGACAGCGGGCCCGCAGGGAAACATGGTGGCTTTGGCTTAGGCTCTTCGCTTGGACGTTCTGGCTATTAACTTACGCACAATATCAATTAGCTGAAAGTTTGATCCTTAGCGAGAATTTGTTCTAGTTCTTCAGCGTATTCGGTGGGGGAACGATTTCGTGAGAAGTGTAGGGGAACGCTCGTTTTCTCGTAGAGCTTTCTGACAACTACCTCTCCCACAGTTCCATAATCCATTCCAAATATCGCCTCAAGAGAAGTGAATACGCTTGTGATTTCGTTCGGCATTCCCTCACTTGTAGTGCCAAGGTACGTCAGATAGTAACGCCAGAATATCGAACTTCTACTTCCCCAAAACTCATCGATTACTTCGTCTACTCGATCAGGAATTCACTGAAGTTTCGATGGGGTCTATCCATGATCAGGTCAAAGCTGGATTACGAGCCTACTTAAACAATTAGTATCTTTTTCACCACATGAAAACCATTTTCAGATCGGATTGGGCACTTACCAAAAGTCGGGTGCGTCTTTTCCGAGTTCCTGTCCAGCGTTTCGTTTTCTCGGTCCCGAAGACAATTGTTTCGACGTCTGCACCGCAACAGTGGAGCCTACCTTAGAATCAACAAGAGGCTCAAAACAACCGCATACTGTTCACTGAGCCCAGTTCATTAGAATGAGCTCTTTGAACTCTGAGAATACCAATGCCATAACGATTCCCGCCAACACGGGTCCGTACCATAGATGCCAGTAGAGTGTAATGAAGGTGAATGGCATAAGGCCCATTCCGAAGACGAAGTGGTGAACGTGGGTGTTCGGTTGTTCTTTTTGTCCGGAAATCGCTTTCGAGGCTCTACGGAACAGTGAGGCTGATGGTGCTGGTTGTTCCGGTTTGCCGACCTTAATCTTCCAATCCTTGAAGTCAATGTATAATCTCAGTTTCACCGAATCAGCGAGTGCACGGATTAGAATGTAGGCTATCCATCCACTCAAAAGAAAGAGACTCAGGTCATCTAAGACTGGAATCTGCAAAAGTAGTGTCCTCGTTTTCCTCCGAAAAACTGCCGAGATACAGTTAGCTCTTGTACGAATGATTCTACAAAGTGGAAATATCCAGGTTGAGAGAGAGCGCTCCAGCCGCTATTGTGAGACCATTCGTGAGACACCGCCCTATTTTGTGACGCTATAGAGAGTGTCGAAGAGTAGCATAGTGACATATGCGCCTGGGTCTAGGTGGCCTACTGTTTGTTCAGCAAGATACCTCGCCTTTCCCTGTCGTGCAACCAAATTCCTTGCCCCCTCGTACCCTGACCGAGCAGCATTAGCCGCATCACGCAACGCTATCGTTAGAGGCGTTTTGTTTGCCAGTGACTTCTTGAGAGACGACACGGCAGGGTCGAGGGCATCTATCAGCGTCTTATCTCCAACCTGGGCTCTGCCACGTTCCTGGATCTTAATCAGGGCCGCTTCAAACATCCCAGCTAGGTCCGACAAACCCAATGCACTTCGGTCTTTCACTGCCCTTCCAGCTTCTATGAATAGGGTGCCGAAAATCGGGCCAGCAGCTCCGCCAGCTGTTGCAATTATTGACTGTCCAGCATCCGTGAACAGTTTACCAATATCTTCGCCCTGACTCGATTGAACTACTCTCTGCAGGTTTGTGAATGCCACGAACATGCTTGTGCCAAAATCCCCATCCCCACACTCAGCATCCATTCTGTTCAGTTCGTCTTTGGATTGAAGGATTTGGTTAGAGAGGTTCAGGAGGAAATCTCTCGCCATCGCGTAACTGAGCTTCTCCAACCTTGATCCTGACCGTTAGGATGTTTTGCCCGGACGAGCGTAGGCAGCCGTGTTTGCTTGTGCATCGATGCATTTCTTCAACTCGTCATCCAGACGCATCAATGTCAAGGAGCAACCTCCCATCTCTTGTGAGGTTAGAAAGTTCCCGACCTCAGTCCGGTGAATGCGAATGTCCAAGTTATTGAGGAGTTCATGGATTTTACGATTTACTATGAAGAGCTCCATGAGAGTGGTTGAGCCATACCCGTTTACAATCAGGTTGACCTCATCACCG
>Ga0335078_10005408_pt1 | contig 18880 bp, 21 predicted proteins | sample Lox_Sample_32_FD_206711 | JGI IMG/M metagenome (GOLD analysis project Ga0335078, IMG submission 206711) | Soil microbial communities from Loxahatchee National Wildlife Refuge, Florida, United States - Lox_Sample_3.2 | ecosystem: Environmental > Terrestrial > Soil > Wetlands | place: USA... | reverse complement strand
GTGGCTGCTGTTCGAAGAGAGCAAGATGAGCAAGTCGCGGGGGAATATTGTGCGGGCCGAGCCGATCCGGCAGGTGATGGGTGTGGACGCGTTGCGGTATTTCCTGCTGCGGGAAATTGTATTCGGGCAGGACGGCAGCTTCAGCTACGATGCGCTGATCGGTAGGTATAACGCGGAGTTGGCGAACGGACTGGGCAACTTGGTCAGCCGCACGCTGACGATGATTAAGCAGTACCGCGGCGGCGAGATTCCCTCGGGCACGGTGGACGAAATCGCGGAGGTGGCTGGCCGGGCTATCGCCGACGTGCCGGCGGCTTTCGACGCATTTGAATTCACGCGCGGACTGGAAACGGTCTGGGGGCTGCTCTCGCGCCTGGACAAATTCATCGTTGAGCGGGCGCCGTGGAAGTTGGCGCGGCAACCGGAAGCGCAGGCCGATCTCGATGCCACGCTTTACACGGCGGCCGAGGCGTTGCGTATTGCGACCGTGCTACTGGCGCCGGTGCTGCCGCAATCTGCGCCGAAGATCTGGGCGCAACTTGGCATGACGGAGCCACTCGAATCCGTACGGCTCGATCAGCTTGCCTGGGGCCAGTTGCAGCCCGGCCAGATGATCGGCGAGATTGCGCCGGTGTTTCCGCGCATCGAGGCAGGGCCGGCCATCGAAAAAATGAAAGAGCTGGAAGTGCTCGTCACCGAAGAGCAGAACAAGCTGCTCGGCAAAACACCGCCGCCGGCTCCGGCGGTGTCGGCGGACCGTATCCCGATCGAGGACTTCGTAAAGGTCGAGATGCGCGTCGGACAAATACTTTCCGCCGAGGCGGTTAAGGGGGCAAACAAGCTGCTTCACATGAAGATCGATATCGGCGAGCCGCAACCGCGCACCATCGTAGCGGGCATCGCCGAAGCCTATCAGCCGGCGCAGTTGATCGGCCGCAAGGTGGTGATCGTGGCCAACCTGCAGCCGCGCAAGCTGCGCGGCATCGAATCGAACGGCATGATCGTGGCTGCGTCTCTGGAAGGCGGCAAGCCGGTACTGGCGGGCTTTCTGGAGGACATACCGGTCGGGGCGCGGCTGAAGTGAACCTGGTCGATTCGCATTGCCACCTGGACGACCGCCAGTTTGATGCCGACCGCGAAGAAGTAATCGAGCGGGCACGCGCGGCCGGAGTGGAGCGCATGATGGCCATCGGTACGGGTGGTGGTCCGCCGGACCTGGAAGCCGGTTTGCGGCTGGCGCGGCAGTATCCGTTCTTTTATGCGACGGTGGGCGTGCATCCGCACGATGCTTCGAAGGCTACGCCCGAAACCTTCTCCGCGATGGAGACACTGGCCGCGGAGGCGAAGGTTCTCGCGGTCGGCGAGATCGGCCTGGATTACCATTACGATTTTTCGCCGCGTGACGTACAGCGCCAAGTCTTCGTCGAACAGTTGAAGCTGGCGGGAAGGGCAGGGAAGCCCATCGTGATTCATACGCGCGAGGCATGGGAGGACACACTGCGGCTGTTGCGCGAACACTGGGCGGGAGGCGGCGTCATGCATTGTTTCACGGGCGGGCCGGAGCAAGCCGGCCAGGCTCTGGAACTCGGGTTCCACCTGAGTTTCGGTGGCGTGCTCACCTTTCCGAAAGCCGAAGCCGTTCGCGAAGCCGCGCGTATGGCGCCCGAAGACCGGCTATTGGTGGAAACGGATGCGCCCTATCTGGCGCCGGTTCCGAATCGCGGCAAGCGCAACGAGCCGGCGTTCATGGTCGACACAGTGCGCAGGCTGGCCGAAGTGCGCGGCTGCACGCCCGAGCACATCGCCGAAGTCACTACGCGGAACTTCGAACGGCTGATGGTACACTGTTAACTTCCCATGAATCTGGGCAATCTAGGGCAGGCCGTCACCGGTAAGGAGATCTTCGACCTCATCCACGACGATCTGACGCGCGTGGAAAAGGAGATCAGCCTGGAGACGGTGGCGTCCGTCGAGGTGGTCACCCAGATTGGCCAGTATCTCCAGGAGAGCGGCGGGAAGCGGCTGCGGCCTTCGCTGCTGTTGCTGGCTTCGAAGCTGATCGGCGACGGCGGCGAGAGCGCCATCCGGCTGGGCGCCGTCGTCGAGATCATCCACGCGGCGACGCTGGTGCATGACGACGTGATCGACGATGCACGCACCAGGCGCGGCCGTCCGTCGGCCAACGTGCGCTGGGGCAATCACACATCGGTGCTGGCGGGCGACTGGCTGTACATGGAAGCGTTCCAGGTGGCGTTGCGCGAGCGCAACTTCCGCGTGCTGGACCTGCTGATCGGGCTGACGCAGATGATGGTGGAAGGCGAACTGTTGCAACTCGAGCGCATCGGGGCCATCGAAGTCACCGAGGCCGATTGCATGGAGCTGGTGGATCGCAAGACGGCCTGCCTGTTTTCGGTGTGCGCGAAACTGGGCGCCCTGGTGGCCGGGGCCGATCTGCAAACCGAGGAGCGGCTGGGCGACTACGCCTGGAACCTGGGCATGGCGTTTCAACTGGTGGACGATCTGCTGGACTTCACCTCGCGCGAGACGGTCCTGGGCAAGCCGGTAGGCAACGACCTGCGGGAAGGCAAGGTGACGCTGCCGCTGGTATACGCGCTGGAACAGGCCTCAGGCGAGGAGCGCCGCCGCGTCGAAACGATCTTGCGCGAGCGGAGCTACGACGGCGTGCCGTTTTCGCAAATCCTTTCGATGGTGGAGCGCTACCAGGGAATCGCGCGCGTGAAGGACCGGGCGCAGGCGTTCACCGAGAAGGCGCGCGGCATTATCAGTGAGTTTCCGGAGTCGCCCTACCAGCGGGCTTTGTACAGCGTGACGGAGTTGGTGACCGAGCGCGATCACTGACACTCGCTGACGCTCGTGGCTCAGAATCAGTGCTTGAGAGCCGCGCGCGGTGGCAAGCGTGTGCACGACCGTACGCTAGAGACACGAACCCCGGAACGTGACCTTCTTGCGCAGGAAATGGGTGCGTTCGTGCGGCGGCTTTCCGAGCAGGCGGCGGATTTGTTCGCCCCGCGCCAGTTTCCGCTCCTGATCCGTCAGCCCATGGCGTCCGGTTTCTACGTCAGCCGGACTGGCTGCCATCACAACCACGCCTCCAAGGTCAATGCGCGAAGCCCGGCTGCGTAGCTCTCGCAGTGAACGCCCATCGTCAATGCCGATGAAATCGACCTGCAGCAGCTCCTCGTCGCGCAGAAGCCGGAAGACTTCCGAGACCGGATAGGCAGGGCGCATCCACACTGCTCCCAAGCTCTTGGCCACGGCCTTCAGCTTGCGTATATTGGTAGGCGTCTTGCAAAACAGAAAATCGAAATCGACGGTAGTCACCAGTGGGCCCTGCAAAGCTGCGGCGGCGTTGCCGATCAACACGGCTTCGAGCTTCTGCTCCTCGAGCACGCGGGCAAGGGTGGCGAGAATGGGGCCGGCGTCCATAGCCAAATCCATTGTATGCGCGCTTCTCGCGACGTTGCTGCTGGCGGCGTGCGCGCACCGGCCGGACCCGCTGCCCGGATTCCCGCGCGTATTCGTTTGGGCCTGGGAGCGCCGCGAGGATCTGCGGTGGCTCGATCCGCATGCCGCGGGAGTCGCGTTTCTGGCGCGCACCGTGTGTCTGCGGGATGACGGTGTGGGTGTGCGTCCACGCATGCAGCCGCTGTTGACGCCGCCCGGCACGGTGCTCATGGCGGTGGTGCGGGTGGAAAGCGGCGGGCATGGCGCGGACGCGGACGTGGAACGCACGGCGCAGGCGATTGCGGAAGGCGCGGACATGCCCGGCGTGCGCGCGCTGCAAGTGGATTTCGATGCCGTCGCCTCCGAACGCGGCTTCTACCGCGCTGTGCTGCGCGAGGTGCGGCAGCGGCTGCGGAAGCAGATGCCGCTTTCGATCACCGCGCTGGCTTCCTGGTGCGAATCCGACGATTGGATCGCCGGACTGCCGGTGGCCGAAGCCGTGCCTATGCTGTTCCGCATGGGACCGGATCACTACACGGCGGGCGCGGATTTCCGCGACCCGTTGTGCCGCACGAGCGCGGGCGTCTCCACCGATGAGCTTCCGTCGCGCATTCCGGCAGGGCGGCGGGTGTACGTGTTCGATCCGCGGCCATGGTCGCAGGAGCATTACGAAGCCGCGCTCAGAAAGGTCAGCCAATGGCAAAGCGAATTCTGATTCTGTTCTTCCTCGCGGGCGTGCTGATCGCCCCGGAGGACCTGTCGAGTTGCGGGCCGTTTCTGCCGGAAACGATCTTCACCAGCGCCCGCGGGCCGATTGATTACGCTGCATACCTCAGCGGCAAACTCGGCATCCTACAGCCGCATTACCAGCGTATCTACCTGATGGCGGCATACCGGTATCTGACGGGCGCCGGCCTGAGCGCGGATGACCAAAAGGCTATCATGGCGCCGTCCACCGGGCCGGATTTCTGGAACGACCAGGAATCTCAAGCGATCCAGGCGTGGCTCAGCATACGCACGATGCTTGGTGCGCCGCCGCTCGAGCGCATCGCACGCTTCAAGTTCTACGGGCAGGCGACTTACTTCCTCAACTGCGGCGACGATGCATTCGACAACGCCGCAAAGACGCTGAGCGAGCATATGCAGGCGGGCGTTTCGCATGACGATCTGCGAGCGTGGGTCGCCGCGCAAGACCAGGTATTTTCCAATTGTTCGACACAACCGCCGTGGCAGCCGCCGCGGAAGCCGGCTCTTGCTTTCATTCCCGCGCCGCTGCCCGAAGCGGCGCCGGCCTGGATGAAGGCGGACCGCGCGTATCAGATCGCGGCGGCGGAGTTTTACGCAGGCGAGTTCGATAAAGCCTGCGATGATTTCCGGCGCGTCGCGGCCGACCGTTCCTCGCCGTGGCACGGCATCGCGCCGTATCTTGCCGCGCGGGCGCTGATTCGGAAAGCCACGCTGGTGGACGCGAGCGCCGCTCCCGCCGCACAGGAGCAGTTACGCAAGGTACTGGCGGATCCGGATGCCGCGCCGTGGCATGAAAGCGCACGGGGGCTGATCCGCTATCTGCGTGCGCAGACGGACCCGCGGGGCGCGCTGGACGAGGTGGCGCACACCGTCGCCTCGGAAAAGACCAGCGTCGCTGGAGCCATGAACGATTACAGGCTGTTGTTCGACCGGTTCGAAAACCATCAGCAGAATCTGCCGCGCGACGAAGATATCACCGACTGGATCGCTACGATGCAATACGATTCCGCCGGGCATGGCCTCGCTAAATGGCGCGCTACGCACTCGTTGCCGTGGCTGGTGGCGGCGCTGACGTGGGCGAATCGCCCTGAAGCGGACATGATGGCGGCGGCCGCGCAGCTTGGGGAAAGTTCGCCCGCGTATCTCACGGTCGAGTTTCACCGGCTGCGGCTGATGCCCGCCCGGGAGGCCCGTCCGCTATTGGATGCCATGCTCCGCCGCAAAATGACCGTCTCGGCGCGGAACCTGTTTCTGGCGGAACGTATGCGGATCGCACGGAATTGGGACGAATGGCTGCGTTACGCGCCCCGCACGGCTGCCGGCACGTCCGTCACGGGCGATGTGCAACCAGCCAAAGCGCCACTGTCTTATTTCGATGAGGACGCGGCACGCATTCTGAATCGGCAGGCGCCGCTCTCCGATTTGCTCAAGGCCGCGCAGGATCCCGATCTGCCGCGCAATCAGCAGGAGGAAGTCGCGCGGGCGGTTTGGGTGCGCGCGATTATGCTGGGTGAAACGAAGACGGCGCGAACGGTCTCGCCAATGCTGGCGGTTCTGGCGCCCCCGCTCAAGCCGTACCTGGACCGTTATCTCGCGGCCAGAGACGAGAAAGCGCGCGCGTTGGAGGCTGCCTGGCTGATGATGAACAATCCTGGCATGCGCCCGTCGATCGATCCGGGCGCCGGGCGCGTCACGCCACTGCCGAAGCTCGATATGTTCCGCGACAACTGGTGGTGCGTCCAAGCGAGCGCGGCGCGGCAACCTCTCAATGCACCCCTGATGTTGCTCTATCAGGGCGCCGAGCCTGAGCCAACATTCCTCTCCGCCGCCGAACGCAGCGAAGCCGCCAGCCAGCAGGAAGGGCTGCGACTGGCGCCCGCCGCTGCCACGTGGATGGCCAAGGAAGCCGTCGAATGGGTGACCGCGCATTCGGACAATCCACGCGCACCCGAGGCATTGCACTTAGCGGTGCGCGCGGGACATTACGCCTGTGGGGGCGACAGCCAGACCGACCGTTGGACAGAGCGCGCCTTCCGCCTGCTGCACGCTCGTTATCCGAATTCCGATGCCGCGAAACGAACGCAATACTGGTACAAATCGGGTGGACGCTTCTAAACTATGCTTATGCTCCGTTCCGCCATTCTGTTTCTCTCCGTGCCTCTGCTGTTCGCGCAAAGCGACGCGATTCGCGCCGTGCTCGAACAATCTCAAAAAGTCTGGAACCGCGGCGATCTGGCGGCGTTTGCCGCCTTCTATGAGGACTCGCCGGATACGACTTTCGTGGGCAAGGAGGTAGTTCGCGGCGGCGTCCAGGCGATTCTGGCGCGCTACCGCAAGGCGTATCCCACGCGCGAGCGGATGGGCACGCTCCATTTTTCGAATATCGATGTGCGGATGCTGACGCCGCGTCTGGCCTTGGTGATCGGCGAATTCCATTTGACGCGAACGCAGGCGGGGGGCGGCGATGCCTCCGGCCGCTACACGCTGATCCTGCGGAAGACGCACGCCGGATGGAAGATCATCCTCGACCACACCAGTTGAGTAGCGCACCGATGACTCCCACAGAGACTGTTATCGATTTCCTGAGCCGGATCAACCGCCGCGATGCGGACAGCCTGTTCGAGTTGATGACGGAAGATCACGTGTTCGTCGACTCGCTCGGCCACTCCGTCCGCGGGCGCGACGCGATGCGTGTAGCCTGGCGATCCTACTATGCATTCTGCCCGGACTATTGGGTCGCGCACGAGGGAATCCTTGCGGACGGAAACGTGGTGGCGGTGTTCGGCACTGCCGGCGGAACCATCGCGGCAAACGGAACGCTGCCGCCTGAAAATCAGTGGCAGGTCCAGGCGGCGTGGCGGGCGGTAGTGGAGAACGGAATGGTGAAGGAATGGCGGGTGTACGCCGACAACAAGCCCGTATACGATCTCGTGGCCCGGTCAAAGGATCGCTGAGCCAATCGGACTGTATACTGGTTCTATGCAAAAGATGCTGCTCTGCGCCTCGCTGTTCCTGTGTGCGGCTGCGCTGTTCGGCGCCGCCGGCGTGTACGACTTCACATTGAACTCCATCGATGGCGCGCCCGCGCCGTTGGCCGCCTATAAGGGGAAGGTCTTACTGCTGGTGAATGTAGCGAGCAAGTGCGGCTTTACACCGCAATACAAGCAGCTGGAAGCGGTTTACGAGAAGTACAAAGACCAGGGCCTGGTGGTGCTGGGTTTCCCGGCGAACAATTTTATGCACCAGGAGCCCGGCACCAACGCGGAGATCAAGACATTCTGCTCGCGCACCTATCACGTCACGTTTCCGATGTACGCCAAGATTTCGGTGAAGGGCACGGACATCGCGCCGCTATATGATTACCTGACCAAGTCCACGGGCGGCGACATCAAGTGGAATTTCACCAAGTTCTTGATCAACAGAGACGGCGCCATCGTGGCGCGCTTTGAGCCCCCTGTGAAGCCGGACGATCCGAAGGTGATCACGGCGATTGAGAATACCTTGGCCCGATAGCGCGCAGGAATCGGTCTGCGCGTCAAGCGGCCTTAATTACGCTCCGGTCTCGGAATGTGTTTCACTTTCCTCTGATGGCGGGACTGCATCCATCTCGTCTTCGCCATCCTCCGCCAAGCCGATGCCTCCGGCGCCGGAGGTCTTTTCCAGTTTGCGTTGGAGCCGCCGGGCAGCTTTGTCGCGCTGCTTCTCCTGGCGGGCGAGTTCCTTCTGGCGTTTTTTGAAAGTCGTGCGCGATCTCATGGCCACCTTCCTCCTTCGCGCTTCCCTGGACTGATTCGCGGCCAGCTAAGCCGCCGCGGGCGGTGCTTACCAGCGGGGCTCACGGCGCGGGTGAGGTCCGCCGCCGCCGCGCCCACCGCGGAAGCCGCCACCGCCGTGCCCGCCGCTATCGGCTTTTGGGCGGGCTTCATTCACGTTGAGCGCGCGGCCCCCGAAACTGAATCCGTTCAGGGCATTGATAGCGCGTTCCGCCTCGGCGGCGTCCGTCATTTCCACGAAAGCGAAGCCGCGCGACCGGCCGGTATCGCGGTCCGTCATCAAAGTGACGCGTTCCACGGTCCCGTGCTGTTCGAAGAGCGAACGGATGGAATCTTCCGTCGCCTTAAAATCCAAGTTGCCTACGAAGATCTTCTTCACGATGACATCCTCTTTAATTTGAAAGCGAGCAGAGAACCGTCGGCCAGGTTTTGCGGGCAAATCAAATGCCCCTTCATCATAGCAGATTTCACCGTTCGTAATCGAAAGCTGTTGATAATCAGGCGTGTCTAGTTATACATCCGGAATCCGGTACGCAATCAACGCCGGTGATCTCTCCGCGGCCGCAGCACAGCCTGGAACCCACTTTCAGCAGGTGCGAACGGGCGGCCATCTTGCCGTGGGTAACGGGACGCAAGTGGTTGATCTTCATCTCCACGGTGGTTGCGGCGCGGGACCTTCCCAGGTGGGCGGCCAGGGCGATCCCCACCGCCACATCGGCCAGGGTCGCCGTGACGCCGCCGTGCAGGACGCCGGCTCCATTGAACAACTCGGGCCGCAAGGGGCACTCGATCGTTACGCCGTCCTTGTGCAGACGCACCAGCCGTATGCCGACCTGCGCGTTAAAAGGGATGCCGTGGGGGAACTCTCTCAGCTTTGCGGCCGTCATGGGAGGCTATTCCCGGCAAATCCCTCGTTCGCTACGGCGTATAAACTCGACCAGGTGCAACGTTTCAGGGGTGGGGACCTCACCTTCGATCCGGGCCAGCGCGTCCCCGAGCTTCAGGCCGGAGCGGTAGAGGATCTGGTAGGCCCTTTTCAGCGCCGAGATATCGGAAGCCTTAAAGCCGGCGCGCTTCAAGCCTACGGTGTTGAGACCGGCCGCCAAGACATTGAAACCAGAACATAAGAAAAAAGGAGGCACATCACTGTTTACACGCGTGTTACCCCCGATCATGGCAAGCCTGCCGATCTTGGAATACTGGTGCACCACGACGCCACCGGATATGAACGCCTGGTCCTCCACTTCCACATAGCCCGCCAATAGCGCGCAACTGCAAATCACTGTGTGGCTGCCGATTTTGCAGTTGTGGGCGATGTGGCCGGAGGTCATGATGTAGTTTTCGTCACCGATCTCCGTCGCCGACTCCGCCTGGGTGCCGCGCGAAATGGTGTAGTGCTCGCGAATCTGGTTGCCATTGCCAATGCGGAGATAGCTGCGGCCGCCGGAGAAGGCCTTATCGAGCGGGTCGGTGCCCAGCACGGTGCCGGCGGATATCAGGTTCTGCTCGCCGAGTGTGGTCCAGCGCTTCACGTAGACGTAAGGCTCCAGTTGGCAGCCGGCGCCGATCTGTACGTCGGCCTCGATCACGCAATATTCGCCGATGCTGACACCCGCGCCAATCCTGGCGTCCGGATGAATGCAAGCCGTAGAGGCAATCACAGTTTGTATCATAAGACATGCGCGTACGGGAACTGGCGGAATGGCTGGGCGCCACCTTCGAAGGTGACGGCGAAAAAGAGCTGACGGGCGTGGCGGCGCTCGAAACGGCGGGCAGCAGCGAGCTTTCCTTCGTCGGCAACCGGAAGGCTATGCAGCAGGCGGACTCCTGCGCGGCGGGCTGTCTGATCGTGCCGCCGGATTATCCGGGCGATAGCCGGCGCACGGTGATCCGCGTGCTCGAACCGCGCACCGCGTTCGCTAGGGCAATGAGCCGCTTTTACCCGACGGCGGAAATCAAGCCCGGCATCCATCCCACCGCGGTTATCGGCAAAGATGTGCAAATCGGCGCGCTGGCGGCCATCGGCCCGCACTGCCAAATCGGCGATAATACGCGCATTGGGTTAGCCAGCAGTATCGGAGGCGGCTGTAGCATTGGCAAGCGCGTGGCGCTCGGCGAGGGCTGCGTGCTGCACGCCAACGTGACGATTTACGACAATGTAGACATCGGACGCGGCGTCATTCTGCACTCCGGCTGTGTGATCGGCGCCGACGGGTTCGGATATGTCTTCGAGAACGAGCGCTATCACAAGTTCCCGCAGGTGGGCCGTGTGGAGATCGGCGACTTCGTGGAAATCGGTGCTAATTCCTGCGTGGACCGCGCCGCTTTGGGGGTGACCCTGATCGGGGAAGGCACCAAACTCGACAACATGGTGCACGTGGGGCACAATTGCCGCATCGGCCGGCACGTGGTGGTGGCGGCGCAGACAGGATTCTCGGGAGGCGTGGTGGTCGAGGATTACGCCGTGATCGGCGGGCAGGTGGGCATCGGGGACAAGGCGCGCATCGAGTCGAGGGCTGTGCTGGGGTCGGGTTGCGGCGTTCTGACTTCCAAGATCGTGCGCTCGGGGCAGATGGTGTGGGGCACGCCGGCGCGTCCGCTGAAGGAACATCTCGAGCAATTGGCCAACCTCTCGCGGCTGCCGGAGATGCGCCGTGAATTGGCCGACTTGAAGCGGCGGCTCGCGCAACTGGAAAGTGGGGCAGGGAATCGCTGAGAGCGCCGCATGGGCATGCTGGTTGTCGTCGGCGGGCATTCCCGCAACATCGGTAAGACGGCCGTGGTGGCTGGACTGATCCGCGCTCTGCCGCAGTGGCACTGGACCGCGGTCAAGATCACACAATTCGGTCACGGCGTTTGCTCCGCATCCGGAACCGGCTGCGAATGCTCGGTGGCGCCTGAGCATCCTTATGCGCTCTCTGAGGAACAGCAGCCCAACGGCTCCGATTCAGGACGTTTCCTGGCCGCCGGCGCGCGCCGATCTTACTGGCTGCGAACGGCTCCGGGCCGGCTTCGAGAGGCCCTGCCGGCGGTGCGCGAGATCCAGGCTGCCAACCGGAATGTCATCATCGAATCCAACAGCATCGTCGAGTTCATTGACCCGGTCTTATACCTGGTGGTGCTGGATTTCGCCAAGCAGGACTTCAAGGAGTCCAGCCTGCGGTTCCTGGAGCGGGCGGACGCCTGCGTCACGCTCGAGCACGGGATGGCCCAGCCGGTATGGATTGGATTGCCGCGCGCTGACTGGGAGAGCAAACCGCGCTTTGCCGTCTGCCCGCCTCAGTATGTGACGGCGGAACTGGCCGCATTCGTCAACGGACGTTTGGCGGCCGCCGGCGCCTCCGGGTAACGCAACGCCAGAATGGCATCGTGCAGAATGCGGTTGGCATCACCAACCTGCTGCTGCAGCAATTCCAGTTGCTGACGGGTCCGCTGGTCAGAGACCGGCAAGACCAGATCCAGATAGTCGGCACAAGCGTCGATCACGCTAAGCGGCTGGCGCAAGTCGTGTGCGAGTCCGCTGATAATCGTCCAAACCTGTTGTTGGAGGGGACCGGGAAGATCGGGAGCAAGTGAGTGCATTTCTACTTGGGCTCGGGGGCGTGAACGATTATAACCCAGTTGTAACCCTTCGCAAGCAGATTTATGCCGATTTTGGGAAAACTGTATTTTTAAACCCCACCGGAGACCGCTCGTGCTTCCTCAAACGGAGGTATCGAGGAATCCTGGCCGGAGGCAGCTTCCACACGATTCCGGCCCTTGTGCTTGGCGCGGTAGAGCGCGGCGTCCGCCTCGCGCACCAAGTCGTCGGCCCGACGAATCGCGGGCGGGAGGGCACACGCGGCTCCGAAGCTGCACGTCAGCTCGATCGGGATATCCCCCACCTGGAAAGCCTCGGCGGCGATGGCGTGGCGGATGCGTACCGCCTGGTCGAGGCCGCCGGGCAACTCGCTGCCGGGCAGCACGATCAGGAACTCGTCGCCACCATAGCGTCCCACCGCATCGTAGCGCCTCACCGATGCTCGCATGCGCGTGGCGACCTGACGCAACACCGCATCACCGGCCAGATGGCCAAAGCGATCGTTGACCGGCTTAAACCCGTCAAGATCCGCCATCAGCACGATCAGAGGCTCGCCGGTGCGGCTGGAGCGCGCCAGTTCGTTTTGCAGGATATCGAAGATGGCCCGCCTGTTCCAAGCTCCAGTGAGGCCGTCGCGGGTAGCTTGTTCCCGCAAGGCTTCGCGCGCCTCGACTAGCTCCTGTTGCAACGCCAGCACCCGTTCGCCTGCGCGCAAACGGGCCCGCAATTCGTCGACACGGAACGGCTTCACGATGTAGTCGTCGGCGCCGGACTCCATGCCCTTGACCACGTCCTCCAGTTCGTCGCGGACGCTCAGCAGCAGCATGTAGACGTAGCGATCGCGGACATCGGCGCGTACACGCCGGCAGACCTCAGCGCCTTCCATGCCCGGCATCATCCAGTCCAACAGGGCAAGGCGCGGCCCATCTTGGCGGCGCAGCAGTTCCCAGGCTTGCCAACCGTCCGTAACCGGGATCACCGCATATCCCCAGCCAGCGAGCAGCTTGCACAGCATATCCCGAAAGGTTGCAGAGTCATCGGCAACCAGGATCTGAGTCGCTTCGGGATGCTTCAAGGAACCAGAGTCCATCAACCGCCCTCAATTATACCGTCTTCAAAGGAGATCCACCAGCGTTGCTGCTTTCCAAGCACAGTGGTGGTTTTCAGCCATTGCAGCCGGTTGGACGGAGTCGCGTAAGTTGCTGGAATGAATGGATCCGACAGATGGACTATGAATTGCCTTTAATGAGCGCGCAGTCTTGAAGAGTACTATGCGACGTGCTTTAGGCTCCTGGTTCGTTGCAACTGCCGCACTGTTGATGGCAGCCGGGCCCGCGCTCCTGCATGCACAGGATGACCCGGCGCAAAATCCCGGACCGCCGCAGCGCGCGGTGGCTCGCATCAGTGTCATGAACGGCGAGGTCTCGGTACGGCGCGGGGATTCCGGAGGTTGGGTGGCAGCCGCCGTCAATGCGCCGTTGATGGTGGATGACCGGGTCGCCACGGGCGCGGGCGCGCGTGCGGAAGTGCAGTTCGACTCGGCCAACCTGATCCGCATCGGCGCGCACGCCGAGATCCGTCTCGCGCGGTTGGAGTATGGCCATTATAACGTGCAAATCGCGCACGGTACGGTTACGTTCCGGGTGCTGCATGAATCTCCGGCGCAGGTCGAGATCGACACTCCCGCGGTTTCAGTAAAGCCTTTAGGCATTGGTGCTTACCGCGTCTATGTTCAAGCCGATGGACAAGTTGAAATCACGGACCGGCTGGGCAATGCCGAGGTCTACACGCCGCGGGGTTCCGAGCAGTTGCAGGCCGGACAAACGATGCTGGTGAGGGGCAATCCGGCCGATCCGGAGTTTCGCATCGTGCCGGCCATCGCCTACGACGAGTGGGACCGCTGGAACGAGCAGCGCGACAGGGAGATGCTGAATTCGCAAAGCTATCAGCGGGTGCCGCACGACATTTACGGTAGCGAGGACCTGGATAACTCGGGGCGCTGGGTGGACGTGCCGTCGTACGGCGATGTCTGGACTCCCACGGTAGGACCCGATTGGGCCCCCTATCAAAATGGCCGCTGGGTCTGGGAAGACTACTACGGGTGGACGTGGATCAGTTACGACCCCTGGGGTTGGGCGCCATTTCACTACGGCCGTTGGTTCTATGCATCGCCGTATGGCTGGTGCTGGTATCCGGGCTTCCTGGGCATGCACTACTGGTCGCCGGCGCTGGTGGCGTTCTTCGGTTTCGGCCCCGGGGCGGGTGTGGGGTTTGGATTCGGATCGGTGGGCTGGGTGCCCCTGGCGCCGTTTGAGCCGCTGTATCCTTGGTGGGGCCGCGGGTTGTACGCCGGATTCCACAATCCTGCGTATTTCAACCGCGGCGCGGCGATTATCAACGCGAACATCGGAAATGTTTACCGTAATGCGCGCGCGCCACACGCCGTCGCCTCCGTCAGCGCGGTGGATTTCCAGCAGGGAAGGTTTGGACGCATCGCGCCGGTTTCGGCGGCGCAGATTCACGAAGCTGGTCTGGTCCGCGGCCCTTTGCCCGTGACGCCCACGGCTGCGGCCCTGCGGTACTCGAATCGGATGGTGGCGGGTGTGCCGCGCACAACCGGTAACGTCCGGTTTTTCAGTCATGACAGGCCTCCGGCAGTCGAGCGGGTTCCGTTTGCCGAGCAGCAGCGCGCCATGCAAAGATTCAGCCGGCAGACGGTAGTGTCGCGCGGAGCTTTCGAATCCCGCGAAGCGGTTCCCCGAGCGGCGAACAGCGGTGGTTGGCGGCCCGTAAATCAGCCTCCATCCACAGCGCCTGCTAATCGCGGCGCTGGCAGCATCGCGCCCGCAAATCGTGGGGGCGGGTGGCGGCGTTTCGGCGAACCGCGCCCGCCAACACCAGGAGTGGGACGCGGCTACGGACCGGTCTGGAATCCGGGCGGTCCGAGGTACCGGCCGTACAATCCGCCCAGCAACAATCGTCCGCAGTCGATCCGCGTGGCGCCGCCCGTGATTCGCGAGCGGCCAGCGCCTCGCAGCGCACCGCGCGGAGAAGGTGGTGGCCATGGGTTCCGCGGCGGGGGCGGGGGATCCCATGGCGGAGGACACAGATAAGAGTTTCGCTTTCTTCCCTCGGGCCCGTACCCGCCGCTAAAGTGGGTACGGGCCCGGTTTTTTTTGTAGGGATATCCAAGCAGGGACGAATTTAACTTCTGATAACGAATATTATGTAAACTAGTTACCATGGCCGCAAATCGGTCACACCAGTGAACATTCCGTTGCTGATGGATGTTTCCGCCAACGGAACCACGCCCGAAGGCATGCTGCTCACCCCGCACTCCACGTTTGCGGCGCCCAACACGGTGTAGCTGCTTAACGCGCATCCGCTTTGATCGAGACCAAACGTAACGAAGTTCTCCCGCAGGTACACGTAGACGGTTGGCGCCGTGAAGCTCACCCACGTTAGCGCCACAGCGGACGATGCCGTGTACGTATTCCCGTTGTACGTTCGGCGGGCTGTAGAACTGGCGCATCCGGCGCACACGTTCAGCCGAGAACTATTCGACTGGCCGATGGTGACCGCAAAATCGGTGCTGTTGCTGGTGTCGTTTGCAGGCCACGGACCGCTCAGCCGCACGGTCCCCGTGAAGCTGTTGGTGAACGTGATATCGACTTCGTAGGTAACCGGATCCACCGTCCAGCTCACCTGGTCGAGAGTCAGCCTGACTCCATTGCTGGTGCACAACACGCCGATATAAGGCGAGTTGATTCCGTGCGTGCTCGCCGGCACGCTCACGTAGGTCACGCCGCTATACTGCGCTGACCAGTTGGTCATCGCCTGGACCGGCCGCGCAGCCGCCGCCAGGACCATCGCCATCAATAACACAATTGCCTTCATGGATCGTCTCCTCACTTGTGAAACGCAAAAACTGTCGATCTCTGGGCGGGGTGGTCTGCGCTGGAAGTGGCCGCAGGCTGCGGAAACTCTCACAAAAGTTCAATGGCGACTGAGCGGTGCGCTCGCCCGAACCGTCCTCACACAGCTATAATTAAGCCATGCTGACACCCACCCGGCGCATTTGGCACAACGGACGCTTCATCCCCTGGGAAGAGGCCACCATCCACATCCTGTCCCACGTGGTGAGTTACGGGACCAGCGTCTTTGAAGGCATACGGTGCTACGACACAGCTGGCGGACCCGCTGTTTTCCGCTTGCGCGACCATGTGCGGCGGCTGGCGGACTCCGCCAAAATCTACCGTATGGAACTCGGCTACACGCGCGAGGAACTGGCGGAAGCCACGCTGGAGCTAGTGCGGGTCAACGAGCTGGAATCCTGCTACATTCGACCGATCGCGATCCGGTCATATGGCGAGATGGGCGTGAATCCGCTGCACAACCCGGTGGACGTGTACCTGGCTTGCTGGGTCTGGGGAAAGTACCTCGGCGAAGAGGCTCTGGCGGGGGGGGTGGACGTATGCGTGTCGAGCTGGAAGCGCATCGCGCCCAATACCCTGCCCGCGCTGGCAAAAGCCGGCGCCAATTACATGAACTCGCAGCTCATAAAAATGGAGGCCGTTACCAACGGCTACGCGGAAGGCATTGCGCTGGACGAGGCCGGCTATGTCAGCGAGGGGTCCGGCGAAAACATATTCGTGGTGCGCGACGGCCGTATCCACACGCCGCCGTTGGGCGCCTCGGTGCTGCCCGGCGTAACGCGCGACACGGTGCTTTGCCTGGCGCGTGATCTGAATATCCCGGTGGTCGAAGCGGTGGTCCCGCGCGAGATGCTGTACATTGCGGACGAAGTTTTCTTTTCGGGAACGGCCGCGGAGATCACACCGATCCGTTCGGTGGACCGCATTACCGTCGGCAAGGGCCGCCGCGGCCCAGTCACCGAAGCACTGCAGAAGCGGTTTTTTGCGGTGATTGAGGGGGCCATTCCAGACCGCGACGGATGGCTGTCGCCGGTACATGCGCGACAGCCGGTGGGCGTTGACAAGTAGGAAGCTGCGTGCACACCCCGGAAAGCCACCTCCCCCGAGATTTGCCTTCCGGGATGCACAGCAGCCGATGGACTATTCTTTTTTAACGTATGCTTCCCGCGATTGCCAGAACGAAGTGCAGTTATCATCGCCCTTTTCAACAGGTTTATCAACTTGCAGAATCTTGTGCTTGCCAGCTTCCGTTTGTGGCAATCCTGTGTATAAAGCGTAGCCGGAATGAAATGTATTGGAATTGAAACCTTCAGCGGCGCGCCGGTCGAGGTCACCTTCGACGGCGCTATTTCCGCCGTCCAACCGGCGGCATACGGCAGCCAGACCTACTTGAGCCCGGGCTGGATCGACATACAAGTAAACGGCTTTCTGGGCGTCGATTACAACGATCCCACGTGCACGAAGGAACAGATCGCGCAGTCCATCCGGGGGCTATTCGCCACCGGCGTCACGCGGTTTTATCCGACGGTGATCACCGGTTCGCCCGAGGACATGGTGAGCGCTTTGCGTAACCTGCGGTGCGCCAAGGAAACGCTGCCCGAAGGCGCGGCCATCGACGGGTTCCATGTGGAAGGCCCGCACATCTCACCGGACGACGGGCCGCGTGGAGCGCATCCCCGGCGTTGGGTGCGCGCGCCCAACCTCGACGAGTATCGCCGCTGGCAGGAGGTGACCGGGCATCGCGTCCGCATCGTGACGCTGGCGCCGGAGTGGCCCCAGGCCCTGCCCTACATCGAGGCCGTGGCAGCGGATGGGGTAGTGGTCAGCATCGGCCACACCAACGCCACAGCGCAGCAGATCGCCGATGCGGTCAGCGCCGGCGCGTCGCTCTCCACACACCTCGGCAACGGCGCGCATCCCGTGATGCGGCGTCACCCTAATTACATCTGGGAGCAACTCGCGGAAGACCGGCTCATGGCCGACTTCATCGTGGACGGCATCCATTTGTCGCATTCCTTCTTGAAAGTGGCTCTGCGAGCCAAGACAGTCGCGCGTTCCGTTCTGATCACCGACGCAGCGGCGCCGGCGGGATGCGCGCCCGGACGCTATCAACTCGGCGAGCAGGCCGTGGAGCTGACATCCGACAACCGTGTGGTGCTGGTGGGCCAGGAGCGCCTGGCGGGATCGGCCTTGCGCATTGACCGCGGCGTAGAGAACCTGATGCGCATTGTGGACCTTAGCTTGGCGGACGCTGTGCGCATGGCCACCATTAACCCGGCGCACGCGGGGCGGGTGCCCGGGCGCACGGAAGGTCTGGTGCCAGGCGAACGCGCCGACCTTATCGAGTATCGCTTCAACTCAGAGCGGAAACAGATCTCAATTCAGGCAACTTATCTATCTGGAGAAAAGGTCTTCCAGGCATCCTGACAGAGCCCTTCTTCAGGACGTGACGAGGCGCAAGGCGAACGCCGCAGCCGCCAGCGCCAGCATGAAGGCGGCCGGCCCGAGACCCTTGACATCGCGCACGCGGAGGTGGAAAATGACTGCCCCGACGAAGTAAACCACCAAGCCCACACCCGCCGCGAACCCGAGGGGAGGCCACCAGATTCCCGCCACGACTCCTAACGCCCCGGCAAACTCGCACGCCGCCAGAATCGGAAAGTACTTCAAAGGCACGCCTACGGTATCGTGGACCACCTGCACGATTTTCGGATCGCGCCGAATCTTGCCAAGTCCGGAGAACATCACCAGCAGAGCCAACACCACCGTTACGGTCAGGAACGCAGTATTCATTTGCCCCCCCGAAACGAGCGATTATCGCACGGCCGCGTTCCCTCTGGCGGACAGAGGTGTCCGCGGGTGTGTCAACCCTGTCACCCGGCGCGCTGCCACGGAGCTTGTCGCGCTCGCATTTTCAGCAAATTAGAAAGTGGCTACCGGAGTGCCAGGAAGCAGGTGAACGGGAGAGCATCATGACCTTCGACTTGCCGAGTGAACGCAGAGTAAGGGGCACAACGCGATGGATGCATCAGGCAATGTGGTTGTTGTTTGCGGTCTTCATGGCGCTGATGGTCCTCGCCCGCCGCGATGGCGCTATGAGCGGCGAATCGTTCTGGATCCCCTCCGTTGTCTTGCTGGCGTTTATGCTCTCGCTGACCCTGCGGGACTTGAAGCGCATTGCCGGCCACCGGAACACCGAGGATAAGCTCGTCAATGAGGTCAAGACTTTCCTGCAAAAGGAGTCTGTGCGCGCGCCCGAGGCATCCAGGCAGACAGAGACGGCCGCAAGTGTGACCGCTAGCGCCAGCGAAGACTGCAACAAGGTGCCGCGCGAAGCCGCCCAATTCGTCCTGGCCGAAGAGCCAATCGGCTTCCGCGAG
>Ga0335078_10005407_pt1 | contig 18883 bp, 19 predicted proteins | sample Lox_Sample_32_FD_206711 | JGI IMG/M metagenome (GOLD analysis project Ga0335078, IMG submission 206711) | Soil microbial communities from Loxahatchee National Wildlife Refuge, Florida, United States - Lox_Sample_3.2 | ecosystem: Environmental > Terrestrial > Soil > Wetlands | place: USA... | reverse complement strand
GATGAGCATCTGGTTCATGAGCAAAGTACCCGCCTATGTATTCATCGTTAATGTGGAGTTTCTGCGATGAGTGAAGGACCAGGGCCGAAAGATCAGTAGACCAGCGGAGTTCGCAGTCTGTAAGGGAGTAGAAGATGTGTCGAACAGCCATATAGTCAACCGCGAGAAGTAGTTGCCTTGTTCTCGGTAGCCAAATCGAGAGGCCCCAGTCTCCGACTATGCGGCGGAAACAATCTGTTCCCCAGCGGTCGAATGCACAGGCGACGATAGCAAGATCCGTCGAGTCGGCGTCGAGATCGTTTCGTAACTCAAGAATTAGTTCGTCGCGGTTGTCGAGCCTACCGTCCCATGTCAAGACGGATCCCTCCCTCGAGAGATACGGCTGTGTCTCTTTGCGGGATTCAGCGGTAGTGTGAAAAGCGTGGTAAAGAAGAGCAACGGAACCGTCGATGTAGCAAGTTCCGCCGTCTGGGCCCTGGCACCTTAACGAATCTTTAAGGCGCCTGACCAGTTCGTGATCCGTCGGCTTCCCATCAAAGTTCCAGATGCCCGCCTGTACACTCATATTAATCTTTCTTGCCTAGTATTTGTCCAGGACGGCATATGTCGACTGGACGTTCGACCTTTCGTTAACGGGCTGGCCAGCCACTTCGACCCAGGCGTGGGCCCTGAAAGGAAGTTTTTGCGCGCCTAGAACCATAAGAGCGGAAATACCGTTTTTCCTGAGTAAGTAGGTGGTCACAAACGAGCGTTGAAGGCATAGCGCCTGTTTTGGATACCAAACACAGGCGCAGTTGACGGCCCCGCAAATGAGACCGGTGACTCTAGCGCCGCCATACGATCCCGTAACCTTCCACCGCTTGACGATCGAACAGATCGTGCCAAAGCGGCAGATAGCATTAAGAAGGTCGTAAGCCAAAAGCGCGAGCAATGCGCGGAAACAAAGCATCATAGTAACCTCGCAGCTTGCACCTTGATTCCCAATTCATAGCAAATAAAAGCAAGCCTGTTGGTTAATGCATCGATTTTGATTGATAAGGGCTGAGCTGCCGTGTGGCCCCAATCCGGCTTGTAGTCAAGTAAAACCGGCCCTTTCGTTTTAGTCGCGGCTTGAAGACGAGCGGTCATTTTGCGAGCGTGCATCGGGTTGCACCTCGTGTCTGCATCGCCCGAGACTAGCAAGACGGCCGGATAATCCAGGTTGTCCCCCACGTGCTGATAGGGCGAGTAGTCAAGAAGATAACGGAAATCATTCTCGTCGTCTGGGGATCCGTATTCCCCTGCCCACGCTGCCGCGAAATCGAAAAGGTGGTATCTAGTCATGTCAAGTAAGGGTCCAAGACAAACAGCGGCGCGGAATAAGTCGGGACGTTGAGTAATGGCGGCACCTACCAGTAATCCGGCGTTGGAGCCACCGCCAATAGCAATGCACCCAGGTATCGAGAGGCTCTGGCAGATGAGCCACTCGGCTGCCGAAATCAAATCGGTGAAAGAGTTCTGGCGCCGGGGGCCCTTACCATCTTGGTGCCACTGCTCCCCCAGCTCAGAGCCACCACGTAATGCCGGGGTGGCGAATAGAAAGCCTTGTTCGATCAGGAACGTGCTAAAGGCCGTGAAACCGGGAGTCACGCAACTGCCGAAACCGCCATAGCCAGTAAGGAACGTTGGAAGCGGACCAGAACACACGAGGTCTTTCCGCCTGGCCAGCAAGAGCGGAATCACAGTGTCGTCTTTCGATCGATAGTGCACTTCCTCTATCGCAACGGGGGAATGAAAATCAGCAGTCACTGAGTCCCACGGGATAGCCTCTCTATTCCGTCCTTGGTAGCGGTAGACCGCACTGGGTTTGCAAAGAGATGTGTAACTGATAAAACAGTCGTCTTTCCCACTTGCCATGTTAGGCAAATCAGCAGTCCCGTGCGGAGGGAATGGAATATTGTCCTTCTGGCTTCCGTCGACTCCAAAGACCTGCACGCTTGTCGAAAACCGTTCGATGCGCGTCACAATGATTAATTCATCGACTACGATGAATTGGCGGATGCGCTGACAGGATTCAGCCACGACGTTGCGCCAGTATGAGGGGTCCGGGTTGTTTGGGTCGATGGCGACAATTCTGCGGTTCGGAGCCGAAATGTCAGTACACGCCAGCAACTGGGTGCCCACGAAGAACGGTACTAACCACCCACAAACATCGTGAAACAGAGGCTTGGCTACCGCCTCCCGCTGTACCCCCTTCAAGCAGAGTGATGTTTCAGCTTGCTTGCCAGCCCGTGATATTCGGTATGCCAATATGCTGCCGTCCTGGGACGGAAGAATTTCGAGATAGAGGTCGCGCGATTCACCGGCAAAAAAGACCTCTTCATCCGCGGATCTGGCAGTATCGAAGGAATGCCAGAATACTGCCCGGTAGTATGGACGCGCAGCATGCAACTCATGCGAAGAATAGTAGAATCCGGAACCATCAGGAGCGAAGGCAATGCTGGTACAAAAGCCCTCCGGCAGGCGATCGGGCAGGACAACTTTGCGCTCAACATCCAGAATTTCCAGAGTGGAGTAATCAGTCCCACCCTGCCTGACGTTGTAAGCTAAGAAACGACCGCCCTGGGAGACGGCTGCAATCGCCACGGTTGTCGCGGCTCCGGTTGCTCGCAATGCAGGATCAACTAGAACAGTCTCCGGCCCAAACAACCCGTCCCTCCTGGCGATGACAGGTTGCTCCCCTTCTTCCTGACGCTTGAGAAAAAAGTAACGGTCCCCGACGTTCCAGGGCTCGGAAATGACCTCCTTCAGAGCCAGGAGTTCTCGAACCCGCTCCCTGATTCGCTCTCGATCCGGAAGCGCGTCAAAATATGCGCGTGTGTATGCAGCTTGATCATCGAGCCATTTCCTCGTTCGTGGTGAGTTCTGATCTTCCAGCCACCGATACGGATCGGTGACCTCGATTCCGTGCAAGACCTCGGTTACGGGTTCGACTGGCGTTGGCGGAGGTGCGACTACTACATGAGCCATGTGCTTACTCTCCAGAAACGTGCAGGCTATTGGAGGTAGCAGCTCTGGGACCTGGGATCAGTCCCACATTCTGAGCTGGAAGATGCGGGCACCATAATTCCAAAGTCGCACTCCGCGACAAACTTTTTTTTCGTGTTTGAAACCGAGCAGATCATCCTCTATTGCGAGCGCCTCAGCTCAGCATGTCGGATGGTTATCTTGAGTCGTGAAGTGTGCTTGACACTCAGTAACTTGAACGGCGAGTTACCACTTATCGAGACCGGGTAATCGCCGTAATCTGGGTACCGGGAGACAGTCTTCACACTCTGACTTGACCTGGCATCCTGCACGAAATCGTGCAGAAAACAAATTTCTTTTGGCCTACGGCTCGGAGCACTATGCTGGTTTCGGCCGCGGGGAGAGACCCTGAGAGATGATCTGCACTACCTGGTCTTTTCACCGGAGCTGTCAGACGGAGGACCGGTTTTCGTTGCTTTGTTCTGCTTTCAGAACAAATGGAGTGTTCACGTTGCGTCCGCCGGTTATGGCTTTAGACTCTCGGAACGCGAGTGGTGAGATGTGAACGCTGCACGGTGTTCTTTACATGAGGCACTGCAGGACGATTGCGGTGTCGGTCAACCGATTTGATGTCTGGTGCCGAGGGGGTCACTAGAGTCATGTTGCCAGGAGCCCTAGGCGATACCTCGATGGTTTCGCCGACGTGCTCCCGTCCAGCTGTTTACGACGGGAGTAGTAGTCATGAGAAATCCGGGAAGTTGGCTTCGCGAACTTCGGGAAGAACTCCACCTTACCCTTATGGGCATCCACCGCCTCACGGCCCGGTACGCAGAGAGAGAGTCGAATGAACGCTATCACATCGGTCGAGGCCGTCTTACCGATATTGAGCGAGGCAAAGGAATCCCAGACATTTTCGAGGTGGCTAGCCTTTGTGAATGCTACAAAGTGACCTATTCCGCAGTCCTGCAAGCATTCGGGCTAAAATTCGGTGAGGCGCGGACCACTCCAGAACAGCCTGCGGAACCCAGCTTATCTTCTCAGCCTTGGGCTTTTATTGGCACAGACCGTCCTTTCTCACTGACGTTTGAAAATAACATCAGTTTTGATACGACCCGCCTGGTCACCGAGAGTCCCGAGGAATTGGGAGTCCCGACAGTCGTGCGCAAGCGCCTGGAGTTGGGCCAGTTTCGTCTGGGCGTAATCGGCTTAAACGACGACACCATGGGTAAACTGGTCCCCGCCGGCTCAGTAGTGGTCATCGACCGATCCGATACCAAGGTTGAGATGGAGGATTGGAAGACCGTTTCGGAGCGGCCGATCTATTTTGTCTGGCATGAAAACGGATACAGTTGTTCCTGGTGTAACCTAGTACAAGAGACACTGTTTATTGTCCCCTACCCGACTTCGCATCAGCCAGTAATGATGTTTAAGACGCCCCGCGCTGCGACGATCATCGGCCGGGTTATTCACGTTTGGCCCCCTCTCATCATCCGGAGGCCAGGTTGAACAACCCGCATACAGCCCAGGTCTAGTGGGCTGCCGAAGGCCCCTTCCTGCGCCCTAGTATCATCGAGAACCAAGACTTCTTGGCCTGAGTCTGGCCGGGTCGATGAATCAAATGCTTGGCTTCCAGTGCTTCGATGAATTCGGCAGCATCCGCCAGGAGCTGAGCTCTGGGCACAGAAAAATCGTGCGCTAGGGCATCTGCAATCTCGCCTAACGAACATCGCCTCTTTAACAGTTCCCAGATCCGCAATCCGACCGGGTTAAGGCTAAAGCAAACTCCCTGTTCGATATCCAAGAGCACGGCGCCATCTTCCGAGGCAGTCTCCCGGACGCCAGGGGCGATAGTGAGGTCGGTAATCGTTGCCGGGTCACTCATATTTTCCGCCTTGCGGTTAGCCTCTCGTTTGCGTTCGCGGATACCGGCAAAAATAGATCGGGTTTCACAAAGCTGCCAAAAACTATTTCTGTTGCAAGAATTTCTGCAGGCGGAATTTGCGGCAGGATACTACGGTCCAGCCGATCACCAAGCGTTCTCTAGCGCTGCACGAATTCGTGCAGCGGAAACGGGAAGCCTCCGGACGAGTCACAGCCCGACTCCCTGAAAGGGACACAATTTCTTCGTCATGCCCGTGGTTCAGTGGCTTGCAGAGTCCGATGTGACAGAGCACCACGGACTTCGCTGAGTCTTGCAGTTGAAATTCTGGCATTGAAAAAAGATTTGTCCTACTTCTATTGGAAGGTGTTACGAAGCACAGAATGTCGGGACAGAATGGCCAATCCCTGTCTTCCGCGGTGAGCTGGCTTGTCCGCTACCTCCGTCCACTAGCGTCGTTGGCGATCGCGGATCTTGCCTGCATGATTGTGGGCAGCGGGCTCTCGTTGCTCGACCCGCTTGTGGTGAAATGGCTGATTGATACTGCTCTCCCGAAGCCCGATTTCCGCCTCGTTCTGTTGGGCACGTTGGTCTTCTGTGCCGTGTACCTGGCAAGCATCGGAACTAACTATCTGGCTTCGTTCGTGAGCTGCCTGCTCACCCAAAAGATGGTATTTCGGATCCGAGTGTCGCTGCTGCGCCAGATACATGCCCTGCCGGCACGGCGCCACCAGGGGTCACAAATGGAAGACACCCTCTATCGGATTGAACAAGACGTGGACCGCGTGGCTGAACTGACTGGAGACATTCTTCCTTTGACCATTCAGATGATGCTTATGGGCGTCATGGTGTTGGTCATCATGGGGATTCTGAATTGGCATCTGACAGTGCTGGTTGCCCCGATATTGCCGATCTTCTACTTCCTGCAGCGCCGCTATGCCACGAGATTAAAGGACGCGGCCGACCAGGTTCAAAATCAATCGGGAAAGATCAACGCATTTCTGCAAGAACACTTGGCCGGCATGATGCAGTTGCAACTACTCAATCGCGCCGGCACGCAAGCCAGAAAATTTGCTCGCATGGCGGCGAAGGGCGCACAGCTTCACATCCGACAACGAGCCACGGAAATGGCTTTCGGCGGGGCCTCGGTGTCGGTCATCGTCCTTGGCATGGGCCTGATTCTCGGGTACGGAGGGTATGAAGTAACTCGCGGAGCATTGACTGTCGGCGGACTGGTTGCCTTTTATGGCTATGTCTTTCGTCTGTTCGCCCCCGTCAGCATCGCGATTGATCTCCAATCGCGCCTGCAGCGGGTTGGCGCCAGCGTTCGGCGCATTGAGGAGATGACTGGCAGTCGGCAGATGGTTAGGCGAGCGGCCACAGTACGCCTGGGATCCAGCATTAAGCCCGACCTGGAATTTCGTTCGGTGTGGTTTGCTTACAACGAAGACAGGCCGGTGCTGCACGACATGAGCTTTCGCGTTGCGGCCGAGGAAAAGGTAGCTCTGGTGGGCCTCAATGGCTCGGGAAAGAGCACGATTGGCCTTCTGGCGACCCGATTGTACGACCCCGACGCAGGCTTAATTCTGGTGGGCGGCAAGGATATTCATCATATCGATCGCCGAAGCCTCCGTGCCGGCATAACCTTGGTTCCCCAAGACCCGGTTCTCTTTGATGAAACGATCAGGGAAAACCTGCTCTATGGGAACCCAAGCGCAACCAGCAACGAATTGGATGCGGTTGCTGCTCTTACGCAACTTGACCGGATCCTACTGAAGCTCCCGAGAGGCTTAGATGAGCCTCTCGGGCCACTTGGCGGCAGGCTCTCCGGAGGCGAAAGGAAAAGACTGGCGCTGGCACGTACTCTCTTGCAGCGGCCGCGGATTCTGATTGTGGACGAGATCACGAGTTCCCTCGATGCGCCGACGGCCGCGGGGCTGCTTGAGGGCCTGGACCTATTTCGCCAATCCCGAACTCTTATCGTGGTTTCCCATCGGCCCGCTACAATTCTGTGGGCTGATCGGATTTTAGTCGTGGACGCTGGCGCGATCGTTGATTCGGGGAAGCATGCGGAGTTGCTCGTCCGATGCCAACCGTACCGAAGAATCTGGCAGTCCCAGGATGACGGGACGCCCTTGACTTTGCAAGCAGCGGCTGAAGTCGGATCGAGTGTAAGGGTGTGGGACCCGCATCTTAGAAGAGGTCGACTAGACATACAGAGATAGGCGCAGGCAACATACCTGATCCGCTACCGCGCGGTTGTAAGGGCTCACGGGGAAACGTTCTGAGTTTATGGACGCCCGCCGGTCCTATTGTTTGAGGCGCGGCGGTACTGGTCGATCAGCGACCGTGAAATGGCACGCAGCGACTGCCCACGACCACGAACGCAGGCGACTTGCTCAATTGTGGCTGGATTGGCAAGCGTGTCGTCATCGCACGCCGAACCACAATGATGGACCAGAACAGAAGCTAGTAGTTTGCCGGCCTTTCCGACGCATTCCACCCTGCCTTCCTCTCGATTGCGGATCGCCTCGGCGGTCCGGAGCAGCGCCACTGCAATAGCCTCATACTCTTCTGCTGTGTTGCCATCGCCGAATCGTGCAATCTTGGCCGTTTATCCCGAGAGCAGTTTGGGTCATGATTTACCCCGAAGCCGATCCCGCACCACGGAAATATAACGCCCTTGGCAAGCAGCAAGAAGCAGGAATGCGCCATTCAGCAGAGATGCAGAAGCCCGCTAAGCTGTTCGTGACTGTTAAACGGGCGACTCTTGGCGACGTTTCTATAATTCCTGAATGGCAGAGTGCATTGTGTGCTCATGTGTGATCTGTCCAAGCTGTGGGACGTGGGGTCGCGCAGCGGGTGCCGCGGGGCATTCCGCGAATGCCAAAAAGGAGGACATCAGGACCAAATGCCCAGTATCTGAGTGTGGCAAAGAATTCTCATTCGAAGCCAGCGAGACTCGGCTATTCGAACTCCCGGTATCATTGCTCGAACGGCGTCATTTCTACCGCTCGGACTTGTCATAATCCCGCCACTGATTTGCCGGTTGCCAGAGGCCCGGTCGTCAGTCGCTCTTGTCATCGATCTCAGTTCTCGAAACCTTTGTCCTTGCATCTTCCGCCGCGAGCCAGACGCCTGAGAGTGCCGACATTTCGGCGCTCAAGGGACTCCAGACCCTTTCATACCCGAATTACGCACTAGAACCGACGGTCAGATCGACCAACTGCGGACGGCAAGGTTGGCGAGGGTGTTGGCTTCGGCGTTCATCTCACGGCCAATGTGCGAGATCGAAAATTCGAGGGATCGGGCCAGTTTGCGGCAGGTCCAGTTCAGAGAATAGAGCCGGGGGCTGCGGCATTTGTACTCACCAGTCATTTGCTTCACGACTATTTCGGAATCTGAATAGACGTGCAATCGCCGCGCATCCAACGACAGCGCACACTGTAATGCTTCCATCAGGGCAACGTATTCGGCAACGTTATTGTCCTGGCGGCCGATCCACTTGGCGATCCGGATGGGGCCGGCTGCGGCGCCGTCGATCATCACGCCCACGCCTGAAGGCCCAGGATTCCCGAGGGAGCCGCCATCGATATACGCAATCAGATCCGACACACTCTACCCCTTCCGTTAACCATGAGCGCCGACCGAGTTCTCGTCAAGACGTTTAGTTGGTTCCTGGGTTGGTCGTGTCTTCCTCTTACGCTTTCGATCTGCTGTGAATGACTCTGTGGAAAAGCGCGGACAATTTAATCTTCCATTCACTAAGCATTCATAATTCAATAGACTGCGCGCCCAGCTCGGGTGCTCTTGATTTTCGGACTTTGCACCGAAAAGGGGCATTGACAAAGATGAAGCAACTATTTAGCTTGGCACCCGTCGACGGCTGAAAGGATTGGCGAAAATAAAACGTTGCTGATCCGAAGTAGGCTGGGTGATCGGCTCGGAAGGGTAACCGGACGGGCAACCAGACCCGAAAAAACCGACTAACTCTGCGAGGAGCAGTTGGGGTTTGGTACTGCGAAAGCAGTGATCGCATCAAGGGCTGTGACGGTACCTGCATCCACGCTGGCGGCTTCCTCGCAGGAGTTGACGGCTAGAGCATAACCAATGTCACAGCCTTTTTCTATTGTGCATACCTCGAGACGTCACCGACCGCTCGTGTGCAACTCTGCTCGCTGTGTAATCTCGGTGGATTCTTCCCGGAGGTCGCAATCGACTTGCTGACTTCGGATTTCCTAAAGGTCAGCACGACTTGGGATATGATTTCAGGTCTATCCGCCAAGAGAGTTCACTTGTGAAGGAACAGCTCGAGAAGATCGTACTGCAGATGTACAGAAGCGGCATTCAATATGCCGAGGCCATCCGGGAGTTTCAAAAGGTGTTCATCGTCACGGTTCTGCACGAGAAAAAGGGGAACCAGGTTAGAGCTGCCCGGGAGTTGCGTATGCACCGCAACACATTGAGCCGCACGATTCGGGAATTGAGAGTGGATATACAGCCTTTGCGCGCACCACGTCGCCGACCGCCTGTCAGCGCGCGCCCAGTCGCGGGAGAGAAGAAGGCTAGGGCGGGTAAGTAACAGCAGAGGCCATCATGGCCGGACAGCAACTCCTGCCCCGAGACCTAGTCAACATCTGTTTTCGGCTCGTCCCAAGACAATGTGTATCGGTTCCCGAACCCAATCGTTGTCTCGTATTTCTCGGGATCGTTCTGTTTCAGCCAGAGCAACTGATAGACTGTGCCTGTCGCCACCTTCATGATTTTCCTCATCTGGGCCTGCGTGATCCGCGAGAATTCAGTCTTCCAAACGCGTGCGGTGCATCCGTCCCCGCGCGCACATCTTCGATGGTGCCCTTACGGAACCCCAATGCGACAAGGCTCTTGGCTTCCGCTTCCAACTTCGGGTCTAGTTTCATCTTTCGCTTGCGCGGTGGCGTCTCTCAGCCTCCAAATCATACCCCTTAAATCTCGGTGCACTGAGGTTGCTTTTATCCTCATGATGGTCTTTCTCGCTCACCCCAACGTCAGACAGGAAGGAGCTCTCCGATTTCGTGGGATCGGAAGGTCGCTCCCACAGGATCAGGGTTCGAAGAATGATGCCGGCACGGAGGCTTCGTAGATTCGACATCACGGATGTCCTTAGTGCGGCTGCAAATCGCCGTCGAGAAAGGCAAGCGCCGGAACTCCTGAAACAGATTTCCCTGGGCGGACTTCTACCTGATTTCACTTTAGGTTGGTTATGCTTCAGTGAAGCAGGACTTGTTCCCAGATCGATGCCAACTTAAATGCCGTAGGAGAGCGCCGTCCGGTGATGCGGCGCAACGTCTACGGGGCGATGCTGGGCGGGCCTCTGCGCAAGAATAAAGCATTCTTCTTTACTTCTTATCAGGGAACGCGTGAGGCGAACGGCGCCACCGACCAAAGCCTGTACAAAGATGTGCTGATTACTCCGGGCCTGACCGACGATCGCTCCGCGGCAAGTCTCATGGCCACGTTCAATGTACCCTTCGTTGATCCGATTGCCCTGAAACTGCTGAACACGAAACTTGCGAGTGGGCAGTTTCTGATCCCGACGCCTCAGACGTCCGATGGCCTGGTTACGGGCACTGCGCTTTCCAACTTTCACGAGGAGCAATTCAACACCTCCTTGGACCATCGCATCCGCGTACAGGATTCCGTTACGGCGAAATTCTTCTTGGCTCACGCTCCTCTATTCAGCGCGATTTCCGGATCGAACTTCGGATTCCCGGCCAGCCTGCCAGGTTTCGGCACGCACCTGGGAATCGATAACCGCGTCCTCTCATTGCAGGAGATTCACACCTTCAGCCCCACTGCGGTCAACGAAGCGCTCTTCGGCTATAGCTTTATCCGCCACGACGAAGTTCCTCAGGAATCGGTGAATGATTCTGAACTTGGAATTCAGCGTCCCGATGCCGGCGAATATCCGGGCTTGCCCCTGATTCTTCTGGCCCGCGACCAGCGGAAAGCACAATATTCGGCTCGGCGGCGAACTCCACCAATCCGAGTGGCGTGCCAGAGCCGGCGTGTAGGGCGGGGCATCTATCGGAACTTCAGATATCACCTACTTCAAACGGCAGGTTTCTCGCGGGTTGCAGATCTCGGCGTCTTACACGTTTTCGCGGTCGAATCGACGATGCATCAAACCCGGGGGGCGGAGCAAATACCGACGGCTCTTTGGATCGCAGTCGCGGACTGGACACCGGCAACATCTGGGGAAACCAGTTGAATGCGCGCGCCAACCGAGGGTCATCGGACTTTGACCGTACTCATTACTTTGTCTTGGATTGCGTTTGGCGCTTGCCCCGGCCTGCATTTGCTCACAGCTTTGCTGCCGGACGACGAATGTTGTCTGACTGGCAGCTTTCGGCCATCGTGACCGCCACGTCGGGCCTACCGGTGGATATTTTTGATCCCGCCGGCGGTTCGCTTTACGGCCTTTTCGCGGGAGCACGGCCGAACTGGGCGCCGGGAGCAAATCGGACCGGAGCAAGAACAAACGTTCCGCCTGGCTATTATTTCAACCCATCGGCCTTCGTCGAGGCTACCGTGCAACCCGGCCAGCCGATCCCGAGTGCGAACGACACCACTGCTTTGGCCGGTGGCCAGGGAACGGATGTTGGTCGAAATGTTATGCGTGGCCCCGCCCAGAACAATATCGACTTCTCGGTGGGCAGGCTATTCCCTCTCACGGAGTCGAAAGGCCTGGAATTTCGTGCCGACCTCTTTAATCTACTGAATCACGTGAACCGTGATAACCCGATTAGTGACATAACTAGCGCCGAGTTCGGAAAGGTAACGAGCTTCAGTTCGAGCGCACGAATAGTCCAGTTTGGACTGAAATTCACATTCTGACGGCCCGACGTCCCGAGCAACTGAACTTAGCTTTGTCCGGCGAAAATCGACACTAAGTCATGCCCCCCGAGCGGTCACCTCCGGCAAAAATTGTAAGCCCTTGAAAACACACGCAAACTCAAGAACGGGGACTTGCCAGCCGAATCTCATATGGCTCCTTCCTTCATTAGGTTCCGCGGCCCCGAGCGCCGCGGGGCTTGCCTGGTATTTGTCAGTTAGCCTACCGACTTGCCGCGCAAGACAAAAACCGTTCTTTACTGCTCCCCTTGGCGGTCCTTCTCTTTGGTATCTTTGGCCACTCCCGAAACCCTTCCCGTAAACTCCCCTGTCGCGTAAAAAATGACGGGGTTGCCGAGGGCATCGGATAACACGACGCCTACCGTCTCTGTCATCGTTAGCACCCCGGATGCGTGCGAGAGCCGACCGGTTCCACCAATGATCTGAAAGGTCAATGTGCAGTGAGCCAGTCCGGTCGTGAAATCGATGCAATCCTCTCCCTGCGTGAGATTGACGTTCAGCAGGCTGCCATCGTGAAAGCGAAACACGCCCCCGCCGGCCAGTTCCGTAAAGAAGAGTTGATCCGCGCCCGCACACGTGCCCGACGACCCCGGAGTATTGGAGATCGCCCGCACAAGCCGGACGTCGAATGCGCCCAACGTACCGTCTCCGGCGAAGTTATCGCCGTCATTGCTGGTCTCGGGTTGCTGGAGATTGTTAGGGCTAGTGTCAGAGACTCCCGAGAATGTCATCTTCACCGAGTTAGCGTGCGCGTAGCCGGTTGCGATACCGAGAACGAGCATCAATGCCACGGCCGCCAGATGTTTCATTGGTCCCTTAGCGTAACGCAGTAGTGCCGTCGCGGTGGTGTAAATCAGTGTCAAGCGTTTCATAGTGTCTCCTTCGTTGCCGCTCGGTCGAGCGGGTTTGGTGTTCATGGATTCCTCCTGACTTCTTGCAAACGCGCTGGAGTACGGTCAGGTGGTTTTCTTGTTCTGTACCCGGCCCAGGAGGGAAGTCAGGCAGATCAGCGTTCCATCGGCCGTCTGCAGACGGTGCAGTTCCCCCGAATTGAGCCATTCCTCCAAGGTGGGCTGGTCGAGGTTCGATATCACTCCAACGTTCTCCAAGGCGATCATCTCTGTCTGAGCCGCGCACTGCTCACACCATGCGCGGTTCGAATTTCGTCCTCGCAGGATCAACAAAGAGTCGGTTTCAATGCTGATCCTGGTCTGCTTCGCCACAACGCTCTGCTTTCCCCGGCCCCCGCGTATAAGAAACGCGGGCAGCTTGCCAGCTGGGACCGTCCCAAGTCCTTACAACCCTCATGAAAACTTCTGATAATTTCTCGCAGAGATGTAACGACAATAAAACCAACGGCTTAGCAGAGCCGCTTCAACCACGTTAACCACGGATCAAGTGAGGAATCGTGCTAAAATCCACCCCTCGCAAAATCCGGCTGCGAGCTGCAAATGAGGTTTTCGCAATGTGCGCAAGCGCGAATCAGAGGGTAAAAGAGCTTTACGAGTTCGGTCCCTTCCGCGTCGATCCGGAAAAAGAAACCCTATTGCGTTCGGGTGAGCCGGTCCCACTGACTCCGAAAACCTTTCAAATCTTGCTGGTTCTGGTTCGCAACCACCAGGTGGTGGTCACCAAAGACGATCTGATGAAGACCGTCTGGCCGGACACATTTGTGGAGGAGGCCAATCTAAGCCGCAACATCTTTCTATTAAGGAAAGCGCTCGGCGAGACTCCCAAGGACCACCAATACATTGTCACGATTCCCGGCAGAGGCTATCGCTTCGCGGAAGACGTGCAATTGATACCGGACCGCGAACTCAACGTTCTTGCCGCAAGCCATTCCAGGATCGAGGTTCAGGTGGAAGAAACCAGGGCGTGGGGATGGATCTCAGCCGTGGGGGTTCTTCTCCTGGTCATGGCGGCCGGCGGCTGGAAGCTATTCGTCCATCGAGCGCCGATGCTTACTGAAAAGGACACCATCGTGCTGGGAGAGTTCTGGAATTCTACCGGCGATACGGTTTTTGACGAGACGCTGCGCCAAGGCCTGGCGGTCGAACTTGAACAGTCTCCCTTTCTCAGTCTCACTTCGGATCAAGAAATCCAGAAAACCCTACGGCTTATGGGCCAGCCCCATGATGCTCGACTTACGCCGCAGATTGCGCGCGATGTTTGCCAAAGGACGCAAGGCGCTGCATTCCTAACCGGTTCGATTGCGCGCCTCGGCAACCAATTCGTGCTGGGGTTGAAAGCAGCGAGTTGTCGTACAGGCAGTATTCTGGCAGAAGAACAAGAAACCGCTAGCAACCAAGAAAAGATAATGGAAGCCTTGGACGACGCGACCCGCAAGCTCCGGGGCAAACTTGGCGAATCGCTGAGCACGGTGCAGAAGTTCGATACTCCGCTCGAACAAGCCACCACACCTTCGCTCGAAGCGCTCCAAGCCTACACCCTGGGACGGAAAATCCAAACCGGAAAGAATGAGTTTGCGGCAGCGATCCCGCTTTACCAGCGCGCCATCCATTTCGATCCGAACTTCGCGATTGCCTATGCGGCCTTGGGATCGGTCTTCTGGAATACGGGTGAGACTGCGCAGGGCACGCAATATGGAAGGAAAGCCTATGAGCTGCACGCCTCCATCAGTGAGCCGGAGAGATTCTACGTCGAGTCCACATACTACCACTATGTTCTTGGCGATCTGGACAAGGCGCGTCAGGTCTATGACGTCTGGAACCAGACTTATCCCCGGAACTCATCTTCGTCCATCCGTCTTCGTCAACTCTGCTTCCAGGAAGGAAAGTATGAGGAAGCGCTGACCCACGCACGCAAAGCGAAGCAACTGGATCCGTCCAAGGGCGGACTCACTTTCCACGTCATCGTGCATAGCCTCATCGCCCTGAATCGATTCGAGGAGGCCGGCACAACCGCGCAGCAGGCGATTTCTAACGGGTTTGACTCGCCAGGGTTGCACGCCAATCTCTACCAATTAGCTTTTCTCGAAAACGATACGCAGGGAATGGCTCGGGAGGCCGGGTTGGCTGCAGCCGATCACAACTACGAAGGGGAGATGCTCGCATACGAGGCGAAAACGGCTGCCTATTACGGGCGTTTGCGTGAATCTCGCGGTTTGTCTCAACGGGCCATTGAAACGGCAAAGCGCCAGCAACGAAACGGGCAGTCAACGGGCTTTGAGGCGGATGCTGCCCTGCGTGAGGCGTTGTTGGGCAGAATTGAGCAGGTCCGGGCCCATGCAAAGGCTGCGCTCGCGTTTCCGACCGGAAGAGAGGTGCAATATGCGACCGCATGGAGCCTGGCTCTCGCAGGTGACGTCTCCTCGGCTCAGTCTCTGACTGATGGACTGGCCAGGAGCTATCCCGACGATACGCTTGTTCGATTCAACTACCTGCCGGTCATTCGCGCTCAAATTGCACTGAACCACGGAGACTCGGACAAGGCCCTCGATCTTCTTCAGGCGACCACGCCTTATGAGCTGTCAGACACCTGGTGGCGTATTTTGGGGCCCGTTTATGTGCGGGGTGAGGCTTATCTTATGGCCCATCGGGGAACGGAGGCAGCGGCCGAATTTCAGAAGTTCATGGACCATCGCGGGCTCGTGGGGAATGCTCCAACGGCTGTGCTGGCGCGTCTTCAGCTCGGGAGAGCTTATGCGCTAATGGGAGACAATACCAGGGCAAAGGCTGCGTATCAGGATTTCTTATCCCTCTGGAGAAACGCCGACTACGACGTTCCTCTCCTGCAAAAGGCTCGAGACGAGTACGCACAATTAAAGTGACCCGGAAACTTTCATGGCCGGCCGCCCAGAACTTCGGCTAGGAGGATGACATCACCGTCCTCACTCTCACCTTCGCTGGAGCAGAAGTCGTCCGCGCTCAAGCAATCCTCAGAGTTCTCACTGTTGGCGGGCGGGTGGCACACCCTTCGGGGTTTGTGTGAGCCAATAAGAATCTGGGTGGCCCATCCTTGCGTCTTTTGCAAGGGTGAGCTTTCCGGTGTGCCGACACTACGGGATCTTTTTCCTCTTTTGTTCGTTGAAGGCCCACCCTTGCAAAAAGCGCAAGGATGGGCCACCCCTAACTTGATGATGGCTACTTACCAAAATCGGCCTCGCTCAAAGGGTGCGCCACCCGCGGGCGCGCTTGAACGGTGCTAACCGCGGACCAAGCCGAGAATCGTGCTAAAATCCACCCCTCGCAGCTTCCGGCTGCGAGCTGCAAATGAGGTTTTCGCGATGTGCGCAAGCCCAAACCAGAGGGTGAAGGAACTTTACGAGTTCGGTCCCTTCCGCGTCGATCCGGAAAAAGAAACCTTGTTGCGTTCGGGCGAGCCCGTCCCGCTGACTCCGAAAACCTTTCAAATCTTGCTGGTTCTGGTTCGCAACCACCAGGTGGTGGTCACCAAAGACGATCTGATGAAGACCGTCTGGCCGGACACATTTGTGGAGGAGGCCAATCTAAGCCGCAACATCTTCATGCTGCGCAAGGCGCTGGGTGAAAGTCCCCAGGACCACCGCTACATTGTGACTGTCCCGGGCCGCGGTTATCGCCTCGCCGAAAACGTTCACCTGGTGCCCGAACACGAACTGAGCATTGTCGCGGCCAGTCACTCCAAGGTTGAAGTCCAGGTCAAGGAGACGAAAGGTTGGGGGTGGACGCTCGCCGTTATTCTGGCGGTGATTGCGATCAGTGCAGGAGTTTGGGAAGTTCTGCGTGTACGGCCTGTTTCGCGGCAAGTTCGAGTGCAGCAGCTCACGACGAACTCTGCCGAGGACCCCATTTGGCACGCCGTAATTTCTCCGGACGGCAAGTATGCGGCCTATGGCGATCTGGCGGGAATCCAGGTGCGCCTCATCGCCACAGGCGAGTCGCATCTGCTGCCGCGGCCCACGGTCCTGTCGGCGGGGGATGCCTGGTACCCGGCTGCGTGGTTCCCTGATGGGACGCGAATCCTCGCGACCTCGATCACCCCCACCGCGAATACCGCCTGGACAGTTGCGGCGATCGGCGGAGCGCCTGCCATCCTGCGAGAAAATGCCCTGGTTCAGTCGGTCTCGCCCGACGGGTCACTGATCGCGTTCATCACTGGCAATCACATGAACGGCGCAGAGAACTCGGTAAACCGGCGGCTGCTGTGGAACAGCGAAATCTGGATCATGGGCGCGGACGGCGAAAATCCACGCAAGGTGCTTTCCGGCGACAACCTCACCTACTTTGGCTCGGTGCGCTGGTCGCCTGATGGAAAACACATTGGATACCAGAGATTTCACCTCGCAAACCAGGACTCGGTTGACTACACCATCGAGATCTGCGATCTGAATGGAGGAACGCCGTCCGTTGTTTTTTCAAAACGTCACTATCGAGGACCTTCCCTGGACCATATTTTTCCGGAAGACTTCTGCTGGCTGGCCGACGGACGCATCGTCTACGCGGTACGCGAAGCTTCCCCAAACAGCCGCGATAGTAATCTGTGGGAGGTGTTTGTGAATGCGGAGACGGGCAAACTTCGCAGCCAGCCTCGCAAGATCACCAATCTGGCGGGGTTTCACATGGAGGGGCTTAGCAACACTGCAGACGGAACGCGACTGCTCTTCGAGACCAGTACCGATCAGTCCTATGTCTACGTTGGACGGCTCGCGACCAACGGCAAGCTGGAGAATCCCCAGCAGCTGACACCCGATGAGCGGTACAACACACCCTTAGCTTGGACGGGCGACAGCAAATCGGTCATCTTCCGGTCCGACCGTACCGGCTCGTTCCTAATCTATAAGCAGGCACTCGATGAGAAAGCGCCGGAGCTGGTGCCCACTGGTTCCGGGATCCCGGATTTCGTCCGTGTCAACCAGGACGGGACCTGGCTGATCTATCCGGTGCTCCCCAACGCGGACTCCGCGGACCAAACCCGCTTGATGCGGGTGCCCTTGGCCGGCGGCCCACCGCAGGTGATCTTCGAAAGGACCACGGCCCAGAACTTCAACTGCCCCCATCGCTCCGCCTCCCCCTGCGTGATCTCGGAGTCAAGTTTCGATGGGAAAGAGAACGTTTTTTCCAGCTTCGACCCCGCTTCCGGTACGCGCCATGAGCTATTTCGAATCGCTCCCAATCCAATTAATTGGGCACTGTCTCGTGACGGCTCGCGCATCGCGATCACCGGCAATGATCCCGAGGGTCGCATAGAAATTCGCGCGCTTACTGGGCAAGTAGAGACCAGAATCAAAATGAAGCATTGGCCCAATCCGTTTGCCATTGATTGGGCCGTGGACGGCAAGACGCTTTTCGTTTCGCACTCGGGGCTAATGGATTCCCCTTCCGGTCCGATTGGAACAACACTCTTACGTGTAGATCTTAAGGGTCACGTGCAACCGATCTGGGAAACGAGAGGCGGCCGTTATACGTGGGGCATTGCTTCTCCGGATGGGAAATATTTGGCGGTCAGAGGAGCTACGACTGGGCGCAATGCCTGGATGATTACGAATTTCTGACGGCTAATCGCGATGGCAATCGCCCATGTAAGCTAGTTCTGTGTGAAGCTGGACGCCGGTGCCCAGACCCGTGCTCTTCCATACCGTAAAGAAGCGCCTCCACTGTCAATGAGGTACCTCTGGCGCATGATAGACCGGCTTCTAGCAGGCTGCTGAAAAATTGATTCGCGACGTGTTTTTCTTTCTGTGGTGCATCGTTAATGATGTCGAAGGGTTTGAGTTCCAGGGTTTTGTGGCCTCTGCTTCTAACTCGATGCTGCTGCAGACACACGTCGGCCCCGACTTACGTCGCCGGAACTGCGGCGGCCAGGTTGCGCATGCGCACCAGATTGTAGGCGGCGCAAGCAAAGGTAAAGATCCAGTCCACTTGGCAGACTCCGCGATGGCGTATTTTCCGCAGGAGCGCGATCGTCTTCAGCCAGTGCGTCGCCGCCGTCGGTGCTCTTGTAAATGCCGCTACCCGGGCCTCCCCTTATAAGGCCCCACGGCATGCGGACCGCCTGCCACATCGTGGCGTACAACACGTCTGCATGGTTCGGATCCATCACCAGGCAGATTGCTCCTGTGTTGTCATCTACAAGTAGGATCTTGTTCCACGATTTGCCGCCGTC
>Ga0335078_10005406_pt1 | contig 18887 bp, 24 predicted proteins | sample Lox_Sample_32_FD_206711 | JGI IMG/M metagenome (GOLD analysis project Ga0335078, IMG submission 206711) | Soil microbial communities from Loxahatchee National Wildlife Refuge, Florida, United States - Lox_Sample_3.2 | ecosystem: Environmental > Terrestrial > Soil > Wetlands | place: USA... | reverse complement strand
AGGAACGAACTGAAATCGGTCGAAACGGAAATCAAGTATGAGGGCTACTTGCTCCAACAGCAACGCGCCATTGACCGCCTGAAGAAAGCCGAGCAGCGCTCCATACCTGACTGGTTCGATTACGCCTTGGTGAGCGGCTTGTCGCGCGAGATGCTGGAAAAACTGCGAAAGATCCGGCCGCGTACCATCGCGCACGCCGCGCGGATTCCAGGGGTTACTCCGGCAGCGGTGTCACTCGTGAACGTCTACATCGACATTCAAGCGAAGCGGCGCAGACACGCCGCGGAGCTTTCAGCATGAATTACACGCAACTTGAAAGTCCCGTAGGTCCGCTGTTATTGGCAGCCGATGACGCTGGCCTGCGGCAGATTCTGTTCGTGAAGGGAAGAACTCCCGCGCGCTCCGACCCGACCTGGATCGAGAACCCGGCCCCATTCAGGGAAGTCATCCGCCAGCTTCGTTTGTATTTCGCGGGAGAACTGGAACAATTCGACCTCGCGCTGGCCCCGCAAGGAACCGCGTTCCAGCTGAAAGTTTGGCAGCGCCTGTGTGAAATTCCTTACGGCGAAACCATTTCTTACGGCGAACTGGCCCGCCGCCTCGACAACCCAAACGCCTCCCGCGCCGTCGGTCTAGCCAATGGGTCGAATCCGATCCCCATCGTGATTCCCTGTCATCGTGTAATCGGCAGCAATGGCAAGCTAACTGGTTATGGCGGCGGCCTGCCGATCAAGGAAAAACTGCTCGCACTGGAAGGGCGACAGTCGCGTCTCCTATGAACGCAAGACTGCCCGAAACGGTTAAGATATGAAAAGCAACTTCAAAATCACGAGGAAAATCCCGGATTCATGCGATTTTTTCTAGCCTTCATTGCTCTTCTGGGCTTCATCGCCTCGAGTTTGGCGCTTCGCGAACACTACCGGACCGACGCCTCTCCATGCAGCATTAATGAGCGCTGGGATTGCGGAATCGTCAACCACAGTCCTTTCGCGGTCATGGCAGGCATTCCTGTAGCGGCGATTGGCATGGCGGGATATGTGCTACTGGGGATACTCGCCTTCAAGCGCGCATATCGCCCTCTTTTAGCAGCGGCGGTTGTCGGCCTGACGTTCTCGCTGTATCTCGCCCATATCGAGGCACACATTCTGGGAGTGTGGTGTGTGTATTGCGTAGCCTCCCTGACGGCTATCTCCTTGCTAACCCTGCTGGCCTTTGGAACAATGATACTTTCCCGTGGACGGAATTCCACCCCGTAGCCGCACTGATATCACTATGAACAAGACGATATTCACACTGGCCGTCGTTCTGCTGAGTTTGCAGCTTTTTGCCCAGGACCCCGTCAACCCTGCCTTGCGCCCACCCAGGGGCTCGCAAATTGCTATTGTGGTCTTCGAGGATTTACAGTGCCCGCAGTGCCGGCGCGATGCGCCCCTGGTCGAGCAGGCCGCTAAAACCTACAAAATTCCGCTCGTGCGGCACGACTTTCCCTTACCCATGCACAACTGGTCGTATCAGGCGGCCGTCATCGCCCACTACTTCGACAGCCAGTCCAAGCAACTGGGAACCGAGTTCCGCGACTACATCTTCGAACACCAGCCCGAGATCTTTCCTACGAACCTGCGCGAGTACGCGGAGAAGTTCGCCGCGGAGCACAAGGTGGACTTGCCCTTCGTGGTCGATCCGCAAGGGAAGTTTGCCGCCGAGGTCAACGCCGATCGCGACCTCGGGAAAGCTATTCACCTCGAACACACGCCAACCATCTATATAGTGAGTAGCAGCGTGAAGGGGCAGCCGTTTGTGGAGGTGCAGAAGCCGGATCAGGAACTTTTTCAGACCATCGATGCCATGAAGGCAAATTAAGATAGGGCTACCCTTTTTCGAACGCGTGCTTCTTTTCCAACTCATCCAGCGCGGCGCTGGCATCCGCCTCGAACTTTCCTGCTTGAGCGAGCAATCCTGCATCGGCAGTGGCAAACTCACCTTGCAGCCTCATCAGTCCTTGCCCTTCAAGCTTACGCGCCAGCTCGAGCAAGTGCTCGACTGATGACTCGACGTACAAGGCGTCGGTCGGGTCCGCGGCCCACACGGCGCCGCCACTCACTCGTGTCTGCCAGTACACTTTTCGTGCCAGCAATAGTGATATCTCTTCCTCGCCTGCCTTGCCGAAGACCCATTTGCTCCGTTTGAAGTCCCAGTGTCGGCTGGAGAAATTCACCGGCACTAATTTGCCCGACTTCACGAATTCCAGTTGCCGGCGATCCACTTCTTTTCGAAGGGTATCGATCACCGGTCCCTCGGTATCTTTCGCTTCCAGCGAGGGCAAGACCTCCCGAACCGTGGCCGAGAGATTCACTGCGACCGGGGCGTGCAAACCCGGTGCGCTCTCCAGGGAAATATCCGCATGCAGTACAAAAAAATCGGCTCCTGAAGTGGACTTATGAAACGGCCACTCCAAGTGAAAAGAAAGCGGCAGGCCAGCCAGAGTGACGTAGATTGCCTTCGCCGGGCCGTTTGATGGATGACTCATGCAACGGATTTTACCTTTTTTTGCATTCCACATCCCACTTCAAGCGTGCGGAAGCGCTTCAAATGCGGTCGTCTGCTCCACTAGTACTTTCTTGAGTCTTAATGCTTAAGATGACCAACAAGCGGGGCTCTCTCGGCTACCCCATCCGAGAACTGAGAAGCGGTCAGTGAGAACCAAACTTATTTCCCGGCCGCCGCTCCTTTGCTGAGCACCTGAGAGGTGTCGTTCTGAGACCAGATGATGGCGATTTTCGCAATCAACTCCTCGATACTTCGCCCGGTATCGGTGTTTCCATCAACGTAGGGATGGCGCTCACCATCCGTGTGCATGACCAGAACGCGAGTCCCGGCACTGGCCTTCTTTACCATGTAAGGAAGATGGTGGCGGTCGTTTTTGGTGAGCGTCGGCCCCAGAACCACCAGATCAAAGCCGCCCTTGCGGACTGCCTCTTCGACCGCTTTGCGGCCCACTGCCGTCTCCACGGTGTGACCTGCCTTTTGGATCGAAACTGCCTGCGAGGCAAGCACTTCAGCATTGCCTTCGCCATATAGAACCTTCAGCTTGGTCGACTTGCCTGCATTCGCCATGGGATCAGAGCCAGCCTTTCTTGCTGCTCTATCACCCTAGCAATGGCCTGAATCCAGGAGAATATCACCGAAGACCAAGCCCGACCGCGGCAATCGGTTCAACCTCCGAGCCAGCCCGCTCTACGAATCCCTCTCGCCTCGGGCAAGGCTCGCGACGTACAATTGAGTCGTCTAAGAGAAACCCTACAAGTCTCTTGGAGGCATCCTCCAATGCGTCTCGCGGCCCTCGTCATCCTGCTTCTGAGTCAATGCATCTCGCTGTGCTCCCACCTTGCATACGCGCAACAGACAGATTCCAATTCGGCTACCGCCTTTTGCGACTTCGCCGATGGCCAGGAAGTAAGTATCCGTTACAGTACGGCAACGGTATCTTCCAAGGACGAACCGCACAACGGCAAAGTCTGGCTGCCGGGAGGCTCGCCTATCACTCTTTTCACGAATGCTCCCCTTACACTCAATGGCTCGCAGATTCCTATCGGTGCTTATACCGTGTATGTGATCCCCAACAAAAAAGATTGGACGCTGATCGTCAACAAGAATGTGACCTCCGGCGCACCTTATGACGAAAAGGACGACGTGGCCCGAGCACCCATGGAACTGGGCGAGGTCGATTCCACCCCCAAGCAATTGGAAGCGTCGTTTGCGCACAGTAGCGCCAAAGTGTGCAGCATCCGTTTGTACTATGGGAAGGTTGGCGCTTTCGTTGAGTTTGACGAGAAGTAGCAACTCGGGAAGAGTTCCGGCTCAGCCCGGAGGCCATATTGCGGATCCCTGTCTGTCTGCTTGTCATCAGCGCTCCGCTTCTTGCGCAAACCTATACCCTCCAGGCCAGCAAGACCGCAGAAAATCTGCGCGGCTTGAGCGCGCCTTCCGCCGACATCCTGTGGGCAAGCGGAACTCACGGAACCTATCTGCGCTCGATGGATGGTGGAAAAACCTGGTATCCCGCGCAGGTGCCGGGCGCAGAAGCGCTCGACTTTCGCGACGTCAAAGCCTTCGACGCCGACCTGGCTTACTTACTCAGCGCTGGACCGGGTGAGCAGTCGCGCATCTACAGCACGATCGACGGCGGAAAGAACTGGGTGTTGCAGTTCAAGAACAAAGACCCTGATGGCTTCTTCGATTGCATGGCGTTTTGGGATCGTGAGCACGGAATCGCGGTCGGCGACCCAGTCCAGGGAAGTTTTGAGTTGATCACTACGACCGACGGTGGCCGAAACTGGAATCGAACTCTGCCGCACAACATTCCCCATGCCGTCAACGGCGAGGGAGCATTCGCCGCCAGCGGAAGTTGCATCACTGTTTACGGACGGTCCGAAGTCTGGCTTGCAACCGGTGGCACCGTCGCTCGCGTCTTTCATTCGATCGACTCCGGCAAGACCTGGATGGTCGCCGACACCCCAATCGTCCAGGGCCAAGCCTCCACCGGAATTTTTTCCGTCTCATTCCGCGATGCCAAACATGGCGTGATTGCTGGAGGGGACTATCAGCATCCTGAATATGATGGCCCCAATCTCGCTTTCACCGACGACGGGGGACTGTCCTGGCATCTTTCACCTCTTTCCCCGACGTTTTACATTTCCGGAATCGTGTGGGAGCCTAACTCGGCCGTTTTCGCAGTGGGCGCTGCACACGCTGCGTACGCCGCCGCCCCAAACGACAAATCCTGGGGAAAAAAATGGGACCTGAACTTGAACACAGCGGCCCCCTGTGCGCCTGGCAAAGTCGTCGCCGTCGGCCCGAATGGAATCATCGCAAGATTCAGCACGCCCCCGTAAGTTTTTCATCATTTTTCATCAGGCCTGGATGAGTATCCTTCTTGCGCACAGGAGCCACAGGACCCGGCAAGACACACCCACGGCGAGCGCCGCGCAAGGCGGAGTAATCGGTTGCGTGGCAGAAACAGTAAGAGAATCTGGCTGAACCTGGTGTCCACTCGCGAACACTGGGTTCCAAATGCGGACACTATTGACCTGCGCCACCCCTCCCTTCATCCCCTACCTCCTGATGAAACAATTACTTAGCCATCTCCGTAGTTGGATTAGCAGGTGCTCCCGCATGACCCATGCATCCCTGAGGCGATATCGATGCTTTCTTATGATCTGAAGTTCGCGATCCGCTACCTGCTTAAAGCACCGGGATTTGCTGCAACCGCAGTGCTGATGCTCGCGCTTGGCATTGGGGCCACCACCGCCATTTTCTCTATCGTGGAAGGCGTGCTCTTGCGGCCTCTGCCATTTCCACATCCCGGGCAGTTGGTGACCCTGGCCGACGATCTACAGGGCACAGCAGCGGGCGGCAGCGACTTGATCGCCGTTACCGGCCCGGATATCAAGGCCTACACCCGCGACACCCACAGTTTCGACAGCCTGGGCGGCTATACGCAAACCAGCTATGAATTGTCCGGCATTGGCGAGCCTGCCCAGGTAAATGCTTCAAGGCTCTCGGCGGGCGTGTTTCCTGCCCTGCAGGTTGAGCCGCTCATGGGCCGCTACTTCACTCAGAAGGAGGATGACGAAAACGAACAGGTTGCAGTGATCAGCTATTCCCTGTGGCAGAGCCGCCTGCGCGGCGATCCCGCTGTCCTCGGCACCAAGCTCCTGCTCGACCGCAAACCCTATCTGGTGATCGGCGTCATGCCCCGCAACTTCGAGTTTCCACTGGTGCCGGGACACCTGAACAACAGCGAGGTTTGGGTTCCCATCAGCTTCACATCGCAGGAGATGTCCTCGGCGGGAGCTGCTCAATGGAACTTCAATATGGTGGGGCGGCTTAAAGCCGGCATCACCGCCGCGCAAGCCCAGAGCGATGCCGAACGTGTCGCCCAGCAAATCATGCGCGGCTATCCGTCGTTCATGTCGAGTCTTCACATCACTGCAGTCGTGCACTCGCTGCACGAGGATACCGTGGCACAGGCGCGCAGTCTGGTGCGCATCCTGTTTCTCGCAATCTTGGTCGTGCTGCTGATTGCATGCGCCAATCTCGCCGGGTTGTTGCTGGTGCGGGCCATCCGCCGCCGCCGCGAAATCGCAGTACGACTGGCTCTGGGATCGCCCGCAGCAACGTTGCTGCGTCAGGTAATTCTGGAAAGCCTGGTCCTCAGTGTGACGGGAGGCCTGCTCGGTCTTGCCTTGGCTTCAAGCGCCCTGCGTGTGGGCGTGAGTTGGCTACCAGAGACCCTTCCGCGAGTCAACGAGATCGGCCTGGATTGGCAGGTGGTGTTGTTTGCCATCCTGCTGGCATTGGCGACCGGCCTGGTCTGCGGATTGGCTCCGGCTTTTGCCGCTCTGCGGACCAGCGTAAATGAGACTCTCAAAGAGGGTGGACGGACCGGCACACCCGGCAGCGCACACGCTCGCCTGCGTTCCACTTTGGTGGTCGGCGAGATTGCTATCGCATTGGTCCTTCTCGTCGCCTCCGGTTTGCTGCTGAGAAGCTTCGAAAAAATGCGCGCCGTTAATCTTGGATATCGCCCCGACCACGTGCTGGTCGCGGCCTACTCTCTCCCTCAGGAAAAGTACTCCAGCCAGACCGTGGTCGACGGATTCAACAGCGAACTGATTCGCCAACTGCAGCAGATTCCCGGAGTCAGTTCTTCGGGAGTCAGCTCGTTCATCCCGTCTGCTGGCAACTCGGGCAAAACCGCGTTCATCGCCGAAGGATACGTCCCGCCCCCAGGCGCGGACATGAATCTCGCGACCCCAATAATGGTCCAAGGCGATTTTCTGCAGGCGATGGGAATTCCGTTGCTTGCCGGCCGCTTCTTTACTGCCGCGGATACTGCCGATTCGCAAATGGTGGCGATCGTAAATCGCCAGCTTGCCCAGCATTATTGGCCGGGTGTCGACCCCATCGGAAAGCGCCTGCGCATCGGTACCAAGGACCTGCAGACGCCGTGGGCAACCATCGTGGGCGAAGTTGGCGATGTAAAAGAAGACTCCCCTGACCTCCCCAGCACGGAACAGTACTATCAGCCAATCGACCAGTTTGAGAAATCCATGGGTTCGCTCGCCAACCCTGCGGACCCACCGCGAGGCAACGGAGGCTACATCGCTCTTCGCACTGCTCTGGAGCCGGAACAGATGGCGAATGTCCTCATGGCCTCGGTCCGCTCCATCGATCCCCAGCTGCCTCTCACCCAGGTGCAAAGCATGGACCGCACAGTCTCTGACAGCGAAGCTCCGCGGCGGTTCAATACCGCCCTCATCTCCGCCTTTGCCATCGCCGCAGTATTGCTGGCTGCGCTGGGGATCTATAGCGTGATTGCGTTTTCGGCGGCTCTTCGCACCCAGGAGATGGCAATCCGCATTGCCTTAGGTTCGCAACGGTCAGGAATTCTGACTTTGGTCTTTTCGTCTGCGGCCAAACTTGCTATTGCAGGGTGCGCCATCGGATTGCTGGGCGCCGCGGCAGCCTCGCATTTGCTTGAATCGCTGTTGTTCGGAGTGAGCCCCTTTGACCCGCTAGTGCTGACCCTCGCTGCAGTCTTCGTGCTGATGCTGGCTTTGACCGCGTCGCTGCTGCCCGCGCAGCGGGCAGCGTCAATCGACCCGATGCAGGCTTTGCGGACAGACTAACGCGGACGACGGTACGGTTTAGACTCTCTCCCACTTCATGCGCTGCAAACGCCAATATTGAGTTGAAAGTAGTGTGGGCGAAGCACAGAAAGAAGGGTTCGTTCCCACAGTTTACTCATCATGTTCCCGGTCGGCCGTACTCCTTCACGTCCCCGTCGACTGCGACGGCTACGTATTTTCCGTTGTCGGCGTCGCGAAACTGAACCACCCGGTGTCCCTCCCGCGCTAGCCTTCCCCAGCGGCTGGGCTTGTCCGGATTTTGTTCGATTGCTTGATACTCGCGACCGGCCACTTCAAATCTGACCGTCCTCAACCTCTGTGAGCTGGTGCGCTTCACGAACCAGGTCCGACCTGCAGCCTCGACTCTGTCCCCGGCCATCATTTGTTGCGCCACCGATTTGAGCAACTCGAGATCGAGCATATTTCCCACCTGCCTGCAACGGCATGGACAAGCCTGAGAGTTTCGGCACCCAAGACCTTCTTAAGAATGATCCTTCCTCCCACCTATTATCTATGATGATTCTTATCTCTCTGGAGTCGTTCGATCATTGTGTGTCGTGCGCACTTGCCCCGCGACCCGCCAGCATGCTGCAATCAGAAAGAAACCGGCATCTGGAAACAGGAGACATGAGCGATGGCGCACAAGGTCTGTCCGTGGTGGCTTGGGTATTTCCTGATGAACCCGCTTCGGCGTTTCGGGCAGGATCCCGCGAAGATTCTCGCACCATTGGTGCATGAGGGGATGACGGTTTTAGAACCCGGGCCGGGCATGGGCTTCTTCACTCTCGAACTGGCGCACAGAGTGGGAAGGCTCGGCCGCGTAGTTGCGGTTGATATCCAGCAAAAGATGCTGAAGCGCCTCACGCGCCGTGCTGTCAAGGCAGGACTTCTTGACCGGCTCGATGTTCGCCTAGCCTCACCGAATTCGATGGGTTTGGCTGACCTGGCGAGTAGGGTCGACTTCATTCTGGCGTTCGCGGTCGTCCACGAATCTCCCGACGCAGCTCAGTTCTTCGCTCAACTCGCTGCAGCATCCAGGCCAGGGGCCGGTTTGCTGATGGCAGAACCCACCGGCCACGTAAAACCCGCAGATTTCCAGAGGGAGTTAGAGATTGCGTTGGCCGCAGGATTCATTCTCCGGGACAAGCCTGTCATAAGGAGCAGCCAGACCGCTCTGCTGGAGAAGGCTTAGCTTTCGCCCGCGTTGTCGCGGATAGTCCTGTCCGACACGGCGTTCCCACTTCGGGAGCATTTCCTGCTGAAGTCGAAAGCACGAGATCGCAAACCTTTCTGCAAGACGATTCCTTCATTCCACGTTTATCGCCTTGATCCTTGCCGAACCTGGTGCTTGGAGACGCGTTCTTTATCAACTCTCGCCCCTCAGCATCTCCACCACCCGGTCAAAATCTTCCAGACTTGCATATTCGATCACGATCTTCCCTCTTCCCTTGCGATCGCTGATTCGCACCCGCACTCCCAGCGCCCGCTCCAACTCTTGTTGCGCCGCGCGTACATTGGGATCCAGCTTCGCCGCGGCCGCAGGCTCAGCAAATGGCTGCGGAGGCTGGTTCAGTCGATCCACCAGCAAAATCAATTGCGCGACCGACATTTTCTTTTCGATCGCCGCTTTGGCGACATGCTGCATGCGTTGCGCATCGGCGATCTGCAGCAGCACTCGCGCCTCGCTGAAACCGAGCAGACCCTCCGCCAGATATTGCTGCACCACGTCGGGCAGCTTCAGCAACCGCATATAATTCGACACCGACTCGCGGGAGCACCCCGTTCGTTGCCCGATCTGCTCCTGTGTCAGCCCGAATTCCCGGCTCAGCCGCGCAAATGCATTCGCCTGTTCGAGGCAATTCAGATCCTGGCGCTGCAGGTTCTCGACGATGGTCATCTCTGCCGCTTGCTGGTCGGACACGCGACGTACGATGGCCGCAATCGATGTCTCCCCCGCGAGCTTCGCGGCCCGGCAGCGGCGTTCGCCGAGAATCAGCGCGTAGCGGCCATCCGATTTGGGACGCAACACAATCGGCTGCACCACGCCACTGGCACGGATTGAGTCGGCCAGCTCGCGCAGCGCTGCGGGATCAAACGTTTTTCTCGTCTGGTATGGGTTTTCATCAATCTGGTCGAGGGGAACTCGCAGCACCGCATCGCCCGGCTCAGATCGTTGCGCCGGCAGATCAGGTAACACCGCCACGGCAACACCCGCCGAAGCCGGACTTGCGACCACGCGCGGCCCGCCGGGCAAGAGAGAATCCAGTCCCCTGCCCAGCGCGCGGCGCTTGTCGGCTGTTTTTTCCGTGCCTTCCATTACTCTCTCTACCGTTGTTGTCATGGCTTCTCCACTTTGGATTGCAGTTATATCGATGTATGTCAATCTTTGAGATTGATGGTGATCAGTTTATTTCGCTCCTGCATCCAACGCTTCCAGCGCGGAGCATTGACCACCTGCTTCTCCTCCGTTGGCGCAGAGGTGGGTGCCGGCATCTCTTGCACAATGCCATTGCGTCCCAAGAGCTCTTTTGCCAGCTGAATGTAGCTTTCTGCTCCGCGTGAGCGCACGTCGTACACCAGGGCAGGTTTGCCGTGACTGGGGGCTTCGGCCAGCCGCACATTGCGCGGAATCGTGGTCCTGCAGAGCTTGTCGCCAAAGTAGCGGCTGAGCTCGGCCGTCACCTGCTGTGCCAGGTTGGTGCGATCATCAAACATGGTCAGAACGACACCCTCGATCGCCAGGGTTGGATTTAGCCCCGAGCGGATGCGCTCAATGGTGTCGAGGAGCTCGGAGATTCCCTCCAAAGCAAAGTATTCGGCCTGCATCGGGATAAGGACCGCGTCGGCAGCGACAAGCGAGTTCAGCGTTAGCAGGTCAAGTGCGGGCGGACAATCCAGAACAATGTAGTGGAAGCGGTTGCGCATTGCCGCCAGGGCGTCACGCAGGCGAAACTCTCTACGCTCGGCCGAAACCAGTTCCAGGTTTGCCCCGATCAGGTTCTTGTGCGATGGAATCAGCCACAGCTGTTCGAGCTCGGTGGTCTGCAGGGCATCTTGCGCGCTGGCTGCGCCCATCAGCAGATCGTAGGTGCTGATGCGGTCGGGGTCCTTGCGAAGTCCGAGTCCGCTCGTGGTATTGGACTGGGGATCGCAATCGACCAACAAGGTGTTGACCTCGGCCGCTGCAATGGATGCGGCCAAGTTGATGGCGGTGGTTGTCTTGCCGACGCCGCCCTTCTGATTGGCTACCGCGAGAACGCGTCCCATTCAATTTTGGGAGAACGCAGAGATGAGCGCAGAATAGTTCCAATTGTGGTTCTTTGCAATGACGCATTTCGGTGCAGCAACTCGGAAGGCCATTTTCTTGATGCTAGAGTTGGTTACAGCCAAGCGCGAACATTCTTTCCACAAACACAGGCTCAAGGTTCCACGTGGAACATCGATCGAGCAATTGAGCCGCTCCCCTAGAACGCGGAGTGTTCCACGTGGAACGCTCCGACCTGGCGAGTGATCGGCAATGATTACTACCTTGATTCCGAGCAAGTCGTTCATCACAGCGAATTCCCACTGATACCGCAGATCATATGGAGAACTTGGGTGGTACATCCCCATTGACTCGCGATTCCTGCGCCTGTTGTCCCACGTAGTAACTAGCCTGGTACCGCGCCGACGAACAAGACTCGGTTTGCGGATTGCGGGATCAGCACCGCATCCTGCCACAACAAGTCTGAAATAAACTGGCGAGCATGCTGGACCTGAGCGTTCCCAATCAGCAGCGCCAGACGTCCGTTGGCAGAAAGCAAATGTCGCGCCACCGGCAGAACGCGGTCGAAGCGCTCGACGGCCCGAAGCGTCACCAGTTGTGCGGCACCGGAGAGTTCCTCCGCACGACCGATGTATACATCGACATTCGTCAATGCAAGAGTGCGGATCACTTCTCGCAGAAAAGTTGCCTTCTTGTAATTCGACTCGACGAGAATAGTCTGCAGACCTGGAGCCCAGATCTTGCTGGGCAAACCCGGGAATCCCGCGCCGGAACCAATGTCGATCATGCTGCCGGACGAATCGAGGATGGGAGCAGGAATCAGATGACGCGCGGCAAACAGCGACTCGCCGAAGTGCCGAGTAACGATCTCCCTTGGCTCGCGAACCGCGGTAAGGTTCACGCGCGCATTCCAGCGCTCCAACAGATCGATGTAGATCGATATCTGGTTGAGTTGCTCCGCCGACAAGGGCGCAGCCAGGAATGGCTGCAGCAGTTCGGTCATGCGCCCTAAATCCATGAGATTTTTGATTGTAGAAGCGCAGCGGCGATTTGCAAGAAACCACTGGCCCTGCATTCTTTCGCTTCCAGGTTTCTCTTCTTGCAAGCTTAGGCAGTGCAGGCTTTTGCGCTTGCGCGCATCGCGTTCCAGGAAGCGCAAAGCCTTATTCTGCCAGGTGTTGGCCACATTTTATGGTAACGGGTTACCCTCACCTCTCCGTCCATGGCTGGAAACCATACAAGGGATGACCTTCGGGTATCTCAACTACAACAGAGATCGGTTGCTACACTCGGTTTCATGCCTGTCCCCACACAAGAACCCAGGGAAAGCGATACCGTCTCGGCGCTGGTACACCTGTTGCGCACGCGCTCTTACGAAGAGGTGCGTCAACGCATGTACGACAAGCCGCCGGGTAGCGCCTGGTGGACCGCCTGTAAGACCGAGCTCGACATGCGCAATGGTGAGCAGATGGCGGCTGCTCTGTCGTCAACTTCGAGGGTGCTGGAGCGGCTACGGGCCTCAACCGAACACTTCGAACAGCTCGCCGACACCCTCTACCACACCACCAACGAAATTCGCGATACGCTGCGGGGCGCGCAGGAGAGCGGCCGCCGCCTGGAGATCGCCATCTACATCGCCATCGGGATCACCCTGGTGCAGTTGTTCAACCTGGTGTTTGAAGTATTCCGCAGGCGGTAATTTGCGCTCTAAGGCAGTTCGAGAGCGATTCCCAAAGCGCGATTCAGTTCGTCCAACTTATGGCGTGCCAGCGCGCCGACATACTGCGTAAGGTCACTCTTGCGCAGACTCACCAAGTTGTCGCACATGACCCAGCTACTGTGTTTCAGACCCTCATCCGGTCCAACGGCGACTTGCGTGGATAATCCTTGGCCGCTGCTAAACACGGGCGCACAGACCACAGTGGAAAACCTGGACTCGATGAGCACCTGCCGGCTCACCACAACAAAAGTGCGGTAACGCTTGGGATCTTCGCCGGGTTTGAATACGCGATAAAATTCGCCCCTCCTCACTTTTGCCTCCTGTCGCCTCGGCGCCAAACGGCAGCTCATTCCGGAGAAACCTGATAGCCGATCGCGTCCTCCGCCTCGGAATTGAGTCTGTCGGCGGCAGCGTTGATCTGCTCCAGGTCACGAGCTTCGACCGAGGCTCGGCCCCGTTCCTGCAGGTATCTTCGCAGAACTTGTTCGATGAATGCCGAGCGGGAGTGCTTGGACTTGGCTAACCGGTCAATCCCGGCTAGAACATCCCGCGAGAGTGTGATAGAAGTCTTCTCCTTCATACTACTAATATACTACCACAAGGCACGCACGGCCGAGTTGGCTGAGAGTTCGTGGTTGGCACGAGATGGCAGAGCTTTGCTCGACTGGACAGCCGGGGCGGCTGTCCCCACGTGGTTCCGCCCGCGGCTACATCGCCGTTTCAATGGCGGCGCGGAGGTCGTCATAAGACATCACCCCCGGATGGTAGAGCGCCACCCGCCCCTGGCGGTCAATCAGTACCAGCGTAGGCGTGGTGCTGGCGCCGTAGCGGTCGAAGTTAGCCTTGCTGACGGGCACTGGGACATCCTGCAGGGCAGGATAGTAGTGCTGCCAGACTCGTCCGATATACGTGAGTTCGTCTTTCGGCTTGGCATCTTCGCCGTGAGCCGCATAGCCGTAGAGCTGCGTCGGCGCCTCGACCTTCAATCCCTCGGATGCGAAGTCTGCGGCTACTCTGCTGATGATTGGGCCTTCCTGTTTGCAGTCGACGCACCAATGAGCCCAAAAAAACAGAAGCACCGGCGCGCCCTTGTCTAGTGCGAGAGGCGTCGGCCGCACCCCGAGGTATTGGGCAACTTCGAGGGGTGGTGCCGCCCGGCCGGTGAGCCCTAGCAGGTTGAGATTCTTTTGCAGCCGGGCGCGAATCGACGTGCTGCCGTAGGCGGTCAGGGCGTGGCGCAGAAGCGCGGTGGCCTGGGCATTTTGGCCTCGCGCCACCAAGACCTGGGCTTCGACTTCGAGGGCGGCGCCCAACGCCATCGGCAAGTGCGGCTCAGCGTCGAGGGCCCGTTTCTTCAGCATCTCCTGTGCGCGGCTCTCGGTCTGCTTGGCATAGTCTTCCGCCTGATCGAGCTTCTTGGCTGATAAGGAAGCACGGGCAATCCAGGAGAGCGCTTCCAGATATTCGGGGTCGATGCCATGCTGGCTGCGATAGATCTCGAGTTGTGAGCTGGCGGCGGAGAAGTTGCCCTGAGCAAGCGCCATTTGCACGTCGGCAACGATCTCGCCCTGGGCGAGAGCCGTAAGAAGGATCAGGGCAGTCGCCAGTCGGCAGGTCATGCTGGGAATGACGTAAGCAGAGCAATTCGGTTTCGTTGGCCCATTTCCATCGTCGAGTGCTCCGTTGCTCATCCTCGGAAACAACTGCATCAGAACCATTTAGCCGGTGATTACCAAAATCATCATAGCATTCTCCGATCTCCGTAAGGTACAATGCGGTTGCGTTTGAACTTTGCGGTACTTTGCAGTTTCCAGCACCTCCCGCTACACCAGCGTGACCTGCCTGCAGAAGTCCAGCGAGTGAATCAGCGCACATCTAAAGAAAAAGGAACAAAGCAACACGTATGGAAACAGGAACAGTAAAGTGGTTTAACGACGCCAAGGGTTATGGTTTCATCAGCCGCCAGAATGGAGAGGATGTATTCGTACACTTCTCGGCCATCCAGGCAAATGGATTCCGCAGCCTGCAGGAAGGTCAGCAAGTACAGTTCGATGTGGTCAAGGGACCCAAGGGCTGGCAAGCAGAGAATGTAAAGCCGGCGTAAGCCACTTTTCAAATCCGCAACGAGGGCGGCTCGCAAGAGTCGCCCTTTGTGTTTCCTTGCAAAACTGTAGAATGCGTGACGGGAGGAAGCCCATGGCTCTGAAAGTTGGCGACTCAGCACCGGATTTTGACCTGCCCGCCATCGCTGACGGCCGCCAGACTCGGGTGCACCTCAGCGATTTCCGCGGCCAGAAGCACGTCGTGGTCACCTTTCACCCTTTGAACTGGACGCCGACTTGAGGGGAGCAGGTGCCGGCGCTCAACGCAGACCGCGAAAAGTTTGCCGCACTCGATGCCCAGGTTCTGGACATAAGCGTAGATTCGATTTACAGCCACAAGGCATGGCAGAAGTTTGAAATTGGCGAAATCCAGATTCCCATGTGTTCCGATTTCTACCCTCACGGCGAGGTGACTCAATCCTTCGGCATCATGCGTGACGGCCCGCCGCTGGCAGGAATCAGCGAGAGAGCCGCATTCATCGTTGACAAGCAGGGGAAGATAATCTTTGCTAAGGTCTATCCCCTGGACCAGACGGTGCAGAACGAAGAACTGCTCGGTGCGTTGCAAAAGCTCTTCTAGTGCAGGGCGGACACGCGCTGTCCGCCCATACCCAAACATTTTCCGATCGTAAGAGTGTCCGCCCCTACAGCTTCACTGCTGCATGTCGCGGATGAGGACCACGTCGGAATCGGTGTGGCCGCGGATAAGGCCCAACTGGCTGCCATCGGGTGACCAGTGGAAGTCGATGATGTGCTCGGCGGGAAACTGGGTGATCTGTTTGCCGGGAGAGTCGTCGAGCGGCTGCGACCAAAGGTTATCCACACCGGCGGTGCGGACCGGGTATACGACGGATTTACCGTCATGAGAGAAGCGAATGGGTCCACTGCGCGGACGCTGAAACTTGAGGGTTTTTAAGACTTGATTCGAATCGATGGCAGTCAGCGTCAGTTTCTCAACATGCTCGTCCAGATGCCCGAAGGTGGCGGATATTGCCGTCTTGCTGTCGGGAGAGATGTCAAAATCTGCCACCAGTTCTTCCGAGAGTCTTTCCGCGTTGCCTCCATCGATCGGCACTTTCATCAGATGGCTGCCGGTGGCAACGTCCTCGTAGAGTACCCAGCGCCCGTCGGGGGAGCAGGTTGGGACCTGATCCACCTTGCCGGTTGAAACCTGCTTGAAATTTCCGCCATTCGCGTCCATCCGCCAGGTGTTCAGCACCTTGTTTCCCTGGCCGAAAACGCTGGTAAAGACGATGTAGCGGCCATCGCCACACGCAGAACCAGCAGCCGCCAGGCTGTCCTCGGGAGCTGCCAACGGAGTCGAGCTGCCCGACTCGGTGTTCAGAAGGCTCAGTCCCGACTGCGAGTCTCGTACGATCTGCGAGCCGCTCAGCCAACTGAACCGGTAAAGCTGCGTACCCGACGTGAGTTGCCGAGACTGTCCGGTTGCCAAGGACGTGGCCGGCAGGACAAACAGGTTGAAATGATTCTCGCTGAGTACGGTGGCCAGCTGCTTCCCGTCGGTCGCCAGACTGGGATCGGAGTAGTTGTTGGTGTCGCGGGTTACAGGATGCGATTTTCCATCGGGATAGGAAACAAAGATGATTTGATTGCGGGAAAGATTGGCAAGGGCCACCAGGCCTTCGCGATCCCTCATCCATTCCGGGCGCTGTACGATACTGTCATTCGAAGTAAAAAAAAGTTGCTGCTTGCCGCTGGCGAGATCAATCGACACCAGGCCACTGAGGGCATTGCCCGGTTGAAGCGCCATAACAACGATGGCCTTGCCATCTGGAGACCAGGCGGGATCGTTCAATCCACTGCTCACCGGACCCTCGTAAAGAGTTTTCTCTTCGCCACCCTCCGCCGGCAACAGGAGGAGACGTTGCTTGCCGGGAACAGGATTATTGAAGCGGAAGAGGCGAGTTGCTTGCCGTCGGGGGAGAAGGTGACGTTGGAGTCGATGTCGGTGGCCAGTCTCTGTGGAGTGCCACCGAGCAACGGCGCTCGATAAAGATACCTCAGCTCGCGGCTGCCCGGTTCGGTGCGGGTAAAGTAGAGGTAATTGCCATCAGGGGAGAAGCGCAGGCCGGCATAGTCCACATCTGCGGGTGCAACCACCTGCGTGTTGCTGTTAGTAGGAAGATTGCGAAGCCACAGGCTCTGTTGACCCTTGTCGTCCACCACGTTAAGAATGTACTTGGCGTCGGGAGAGATGGCCACCAACCTTGCCTTTCCCGTGTCCGTGACCTTGGTGATGGAAATGTTCTGGAATGGCATCGGACGATTGCGGTTCAAGAAAGCGTAAACGCCATAACCTGCAGCCGCCAGCACTACGAGGACCGCGAATGCAGCCAGCCCGGTCTTTGCCAAGTGCCGCGAAGCGGCAACCACCACCACGGAGCTGCCTGTGGCGGTGCGTACCGATTGCGAGCTGCCGGGAACCGCCACGGTGGCCGAAGAGGCCAGAAATGCCGGCTGGCGGCTGGACTCCGAGTCGCGCTTTAAGCGTTTCAGGTCGCCACGCAAGTCCGCCGCTGACTGATACCGCAATTCACGGTCCTTCTCCAGCAGCTTGCCGATGACGTCTTGCAGCTTGGGAGGCAGAGCAGAATTGAGCTGCAGGGGCGGAATCGGATCGCGCTCCAGAATGGAGTTGAACACCAGAGCCGAGGTATTGCCGGTAAAAGGTAATTGCCCGGTTGCCATTTGATACAGCACCGCTCCCAGCGAGAATAGGTCGGTGCGGGTGTCAAGCTCTTCTCCGCGAGCCTGCTCGGGAGACATGTAGGCGATCGTTCCTACGGTCGATCCCGGGCTGGTGAGATGCGCGGGAACTTGCCCCTCCGGCAGGAGACTTATCGTCTCGGCATTGAAAGCGTCAGTGCGAACTAGCTTCGCCAGGCCAAAATCCAGCACCTTGACCTGGCCCCGGTGAGTGATAAAAATGTTGGCCGGCTTGATATCACGATGGATAATGCCTTTGGCATGGGCGGCATCGAGCGCATCCGCGAGTTGAATGCCAATATCCAACAAGCGATCCGTAGGCAGCGCGCCATTCAGCTTCTGGTTCAGACTCTGCCCTTCGAGCAACTCCATGGCTATAAAGGATTGCCCGGTATCGCTCTCTACGGCATAAATCGTGCAGATATTCGGGTGGTTCAGCGCCGAAGCGGCGCGGGCTTCGAGCATGAAGCGGTCTAGCGCCCCCTGATCATGGGCCAGACCGGCGGGGAGGAACTTGAGAGCGACCCGGCGGCCAAGAGTAAGGTCCTGAGCCTCGTACACGACACCCATGCCGCCACTACCGAGTTGTCCGGTGACGCGATAGTGCGAGATGGTCTGACCGATCATCAAAGTCGATGCAACGCGGGATATTCAATCTTAGGTGGGCCTCACAGTGGAGTCAAACCCTTACGGGGTTGGGTAGTGGGTCAGTTTGATTTCCACAGGGCTTCCGCCGTCACGCCAAATCGTGGCATGATGAGAACATGCCTAGTCGAGCAAGCAAGGATAGAGATTTCGTGACCGTCGCCAGACGGGTTGTTGAACAAGCCATCGGTGAGCATCTCGACGGAACTCCCCTAGAAGACCCTGACGCGGGAAAGAATCCGGCTGCGCTGGCTCTCAGCAAGCTAGGCGCATCCAAGGGCGGAAAGGCGAGAGCCGCGAAACTCTCGCCAGCCAAACGGAAACAGATCGCCAAGAAAGCGGCAGCGAAACGATGGGGCAAGGACTAGAGAATAATATCCTCTTCTGATTCTTCTTCGTCGCCTTCGGGAGCCTCGTCGGAGTACGTCACTGGTTGCTCCATCTCAGCCAAATCCTTGTTGAAGTCAAAATTCATCGGCGGCAATGTCGCCCCAAATTGGTTGTAGTCATTGTAACTGTCGAAGTCGAATTTTAGCTGTTGGACATCCGCAAGAGCGGCGCGTCTACGTAGAACGCCTTTGGTGCGGACATCGACTATGCGCAGCTACAGAAAATTTACGGCGCTCCGTCAGACGAAGAGACGCGGCGCTATTCTCCGGCGAAGTGCATCGGCTGCGATCTGAAAGTTGTGAGCGGCGATCCTGATCCGAAGCATGTGAGTACCAGTTATGTCGAGC